>Ga0310786_10003453_pt1 | contig 22951 bp, 22 predicted proteins | sample AusTroGonzalo_MG_FD_203881 | JGI IMG/M metagenome (GOLD analysis project Ga0310786, IMG submission 203881) | Bovine rumen microbial communities from tropical cattle in Woodstock, Queensland, Australia - Gonzalo_03 (v2) (version 2) | ecosystem: Host-associated > Mammals > Digestive system >...
TGAAATGTAATATAGAAATAATGTTTTTTGGCTATAGTTTATTTTTTTTGTCATAATTTAAATAATTATAAATAGACTTTCATTATTCCTCTTCTTGTGCTTCTTCATTATATATATATCTTGGTTGATTCGCACTCATAGTACTTGTTAATGATTTTTCAGCATTTAATATTACAAACATTCTTTTCTTTTGCTCTTCTGGCAATGAATCTATAACTTGTTTTAATTCATCTACAGAAAGTTGTGATAATGTCTCTACTAAAGCTTTTATATTATCAACTCAACTTTCAAATTTTTGTTCTAAATCTTCTTGTGACATTTTTATTAATTTATGAAAATAAGAAAAATCATATTTTATATATTGTATATAAAATTTTTTATTTGTCAAATATTTTGAAGAAATTACTGTATATACACTAAATCTCAAATATGGATTCCATATTTTTCAGATAGTCAAGCATTTATTTCTAGTACAAATTTTGAATTTCAAATAGGTTCATAAATATCACAATCTGGCGTAGTACAAGGTTCTGCTGTCTGAATATCAACTACTCTATTTTCTCCGTCAATTGTATTTATTCGGATCATATCAAGTGGTATCAAAGTATTTTTCATCCAAAAACTATGAATTCATTCATCATCAAAAATAAATAACATTCATTTATATTCTTCTAAAGATTCACGATACATCAATCATTGCTGTCTTTCTTGATCAGTCTGTGCTAATTCTACTTGAAATGTTTTATTTTCAAAAGAAACAGTTGGCTGATCTAGTTTTTTTGGAAACAGTAAAAATCAAAGAGCAATACCTAAAATAGCTAAAAAAATGAAGATTATAATTTTTAATTTTTTGTTCATAATATTGTTGATAAAATAAAAGAAATTTTTATATATTATGGTAGTTTAATCTTTTATTTTTCTATTTCTACAAAATATGAAAATTTTAAAAACTCTTTTCAGATTAATAGTATTATTAGCAATTGTCGTTGTTTGATTCTTTTTATACCATTATCTACAAAAAGAAGAAGTTATAGTATTAAATAATACCAAATCAATAATGATTAGGTTACGTGCTGTAAGCAAATTGGAAACTGCCGAAATGGAATTTTCAAAAACTATGACAGCAGAAAAAGAATGACAAGATTTCTTTGAGTGAACAACTCTTGATAATCAAATCTATGATTTCTTATTTCAAGACAAAATGGTATTTAATTTGGAATGAAGAGTTGTTGCATGAATTGACTTAGAAAAAATTAAGACTTGAGATATTGTTACAAATCTAAATTGAACTGTCAGTATTAAATTGCCAGAAGCAGAAATTTTGTATGTAAAAATTGATAAAAACGATATTCCAGATAGACAGCTTTGAATCTTAGCTGGTTGAGGTTATGTAAATATGGAGACAGAAATCAGAGAACAAGCTGAAAAAGAAATGGAACAAGAAGCTATAGAAAAATGAATTTTGGAAGCAGCTACTAAAAATGCCCATGCTGCACTTGCATGATTACTTCAAGAAATGGATATTGAACTATCATCAGAAAATATTTCTGGTACTAGAAATGATGATGAAGATAGTGAAGATTCAAGTGAAAAATCGTATGAAATCTAATATATTTTACAAAAATATGTATACTGTTCTCAAATTTATTTATTAAATAAACTGTTTTTGATGAAAAAAAATCTTTCATTCTTAATTCTTAGTTTTTCATTATTATTTTCCCTAACTGGTTGTACAACTAACAAACCAGCACAAACTTATCCACAAGAACTAGGAATTTCATGACTTGAATACGATAAATTATCGTATCTTTTGGAGTGAATAATTGATATTAAAAATGACAAAGCAAATACTTGGAACAAGCCGCTAAGCACTGATGAACAAAAATGAACTTTCATTTTCAATATTTTGAATAACAATTATATGGATAAGTATGAGAATCCAGAAGAAGCTCGAGAAAGCCCATATTACCCTATCCTAGAAGATTCACTTGTTCCTTGTGATTGAGACGTTCATGATTGTGTATTTCCAATTGATAAAACAGTGAAAGTCGCATATAAAAAATCAGATATAGACAAAATCATGAATGATATCGTTTGAAGCACTTTGAAAGATTGAAACAAAATCAGACAGGATTGAATGATTTTAGATTGAGATAAATATTTGCTTTTCACATACTTGTATTATTGATCAGATTTGATTTGAGTTAAATGAAGAATGACAATGTTTGAAATTGATAGTATCAACCAAATATCTGAAAAAGATATTGAAGTAAAAGCGAGATATTTGGATGATGCATTAGAAGAATGAGAAAATTATGAAATAGAAGAATGCTACTTGACTTACCATATTACTAAAAATCCGAAAAGTTTCTTTGGATATACTGTAAATGAATATATGTACACATGATGTAAATTAGATAAAAACTATATCGCACCAGATTTTCCAAGTCAATTAGTTTACGGGATATATGATTGAGTTTATTCAGATTATGTGACTTTAAAAAGAGATTTTGAAACAAGGAAAAAAAATATAGATTTGAATTGAGATTGAGTTGAGGAATATTTTTCAATTTGACCTGATAGTCCAAACTGAACAAAAATTTTATGAATAAACTGAGATAAATGATATAATTTCATTTACGATTTCTCACATGAAATAGTAGATGATTACAATGAATTACTGGATTGACTATTTGTCGAAATGTACTTTGAAGACTTAAATTGATGAGCTGGTTTAGAAATTATTGTAGCTGTCTGAGACAAAAAAACTTGGCTTGAAGCTAACATTTATAAGCTTTGATGAAATGAGTGATTTACAAAACTTTGAACTATCAATGGAAGGTCATACTTAGATTATGATGACGAAACTCAGACTATTCATGCCCCATATTCGGATAATTGAGTATGTAAAAGATATAATCTCAGAAGTGATAGAGTTTTTGATGATAAATAATTTTTTAGTTTAAAAAAATTGCCCCGACGCGGAGTCGAACCGCGATTACAGTCTTCGCAGGACTGTGTCCTATCCATTGAACGACCGGGACAAATATCAAATTTTTAGATAAGGCATATAATAATAAAATATCATAAAATCGCAAGTAATATTTTTGTGAAAAAGTCAAAAAAAATTTGCATTATTTATTTTTCTGATTATAATAAGCTGTTGAGAATTATTTTTATATCAAATAACAAAAACAAAAAATGACAGAAGAAACTACAACTCCAGTAGAAGAAACAAAGGCTACAAAGGCAGCTTCTACAAAGAAAAGTACTAATGATGAAGTGATGGAAAAGCACAATCAAATGATTCAATTTGTAAAAAACACAATTTCAACAATTGAAACAGATTTGAAAAGAATAAAATTAGTTTTAAATAAATTATCAAACTTCAACCCTGCAGATCCAAAATCTTTGGACGACAAGGAAGTGACTGAAGCTATTGGTACAGAAGAACTAAAGACTTATACAGAAGAAAATGTACAAGTAGTTGAAGGAAAATTTGATTGATATTTCATGGTCGGGGCAGATCAAAAGAAATATCCAGTTCCATTGAACTACTCTAGTAAAACAAAATTGGTACCAGGAGATATTTTAAAATTAAAAATCTTGGACAACGGACAATTTGTATATAAATTGATTAATCCTGTAGAAAGGAAACATATCAGAGCTACTTTGAGTAAAACAGATGATAATAAGTTTACAGCTGTGACAGATGATGGACAAACATTCTTCTTGAATCAGGCAGCTGTTACATTCTTCAAAGGAAGACCTGGAGATGAATTATACATTTTAACAAACGAAAAAGATAATGGTGGTTTCGCAGCTATCGAGGCAGTAATAAAAAAATAATTAAAACAATCAAAATATGAAAGCATCCCAAAAAGGATGCTTTTTTTATTTGAAAAAAAAAGTCAAAACAATATTAAAGTATCTGTTTATATTAGAAATTTCATATGAATAAAGCGAACGAACATAGTAAAGAACTTTTGGAGAAATACTTATGATGATCAAATGAAAAAGTAAGTTTTTTTATTTTAAGCGGACCAAAAGGTATCTGAAAATCAGAAATCGTAATCGACTTGGCAAAACAAATTTTGTGAGATTTTTTTTATAATGATTTTTTGCACATCAAAGATCTCTCTGATAAAATAGGGAAAGAACACGAATTAAAAGTAGAATACAAAGATAGTAATGAAGGGTCAAAAGCACTTCAAGATTCATTCAATTACATAGATTTAGGAACAAGAGAAATCAATGACCGACTTGAAATTTCTCCAGCCGGAACAAAAAAGGTTGTCTTGATTGAAAATATTGAAAGGATGAATAGATCCGCAGTAAATGCCTTTTTGAAGACGTGTGAAGAGCCTTTGGAAAATAGAATTATAATTGCAACCACCAGCAATAAATCCAGAATTTTGGATACAATTATATCCAGATCTATTATAATTCCATTTTTTGAGTATACAGAAGAAGAATTGATAAAATATTGTGATGAAAAATGATATTTTGCATGAGATAATAATCTGAAAGAACTTATTTGTTTGATGAGCCAATGAAAACTTTGAACACTAGATTTATTCAACGAAAAGTTATCAGAAAACGAAGAATTAAAAAATAAATTCAAAAATATAATTCAAACATTAGAAAATGCTACAATATGAGTAAAATATCAAGTATTGCTTGATATAAACAGTGCTTGATTTACTGAACAATTCTTGGATTGACTAATCGCATACTACATACAAAAAAATCAATTCGATTTGGCACAAAATCGATTAAATATCAGAAAAATCCTTTGAACAAATGTAAAAAACGAAAATCTTCTATTTTCTGGGATAATCTAATCTTGACTTATAATAAATTATATCTATAATTGTAGTCTACAAACAATAATAAAAAAATTTCACTATGATCAGCAAAATCATTATCGCTTTTTTAATTGCAGCAACAATAGCTGTAATCTGGGGCTCATTGTATACTTTAATACATGGCAAACCAAGATGGCTCATAGCTATCGTTTCAACAGTATGCGTTGCGATTTTTGTTTCTTGTATTCTGGGATCATTTAGTCTCACTAACTCCATAATCGAATATTTGGCAAGGCCTAAATGGGCAGCCACTACTCTGATAATATGGACATTTACAGTTGCAATCATCCTAGATAAAGAGGAAGAAAAACATGAAGAAAAGCAAGAAGCAAAAGAGCAAAAAAAGGCTTGAATATCAAGCCTTTTTCATATTTTAGAAATCATTATATTCTGAGTCCATAATTTTTCATTTTAAGGATTAATTACCCATCAATTCTAGGATAGATTATTTCTGATTTTAGATTTACATTGAAATTTTGAGCATCAAATGCAGATTTCCGAGATTCAAATGATCAATTTTTAGTCGAATCTAAGTCTGACATTAGATTAAATCATAAAATATTTTTCATTTTATTAAATCAATCAATCAATACTGGAGCAGATAATATTGCGAGATTTTTTACTACATAAAGCAAATTTTGCAAACACTCAATTGCTTCTCACTGAGTTGTTTCATCTTTGTACTTTACCCAAGGCTCTTGTTTAGTGATAAATTCATTTGCTTTTTGTACTAATTGATACCACTTTTCCAAGCATCATCTGATATCTTTCTTCTCTACAAATTCTCACACACTTTCAATATTAAATTCATCAAACCAATCTGCTAAACTTCATGCTTTTGCTTCATTAATTCCATATTTTTCTCATAGTTTTGTCACTCTATTTACTAAATTTCACCAAGCTCAAATTATCATACTATTGTATACATTTCCAAGTCTATCCATTGAGAAATCTCAATCTCAAACAGTTGGTACATCGTATAATAAATTGAAAGACATAGCATCTCTTCCATATTTTTGCAAAGGTTCCATTGGATCGATTACATTTCCAGTAGATTTTGACATTTTTTTACCATTTAGGGTTAAGAATCCATGAGAAAGTAATTGCTTTGGCAAAGGTAAATCTGCTGATATTAGCATTGCAGGCCAAAACGCAGCATGGAATCTCAAGATATCTTTTCAAACTATATGCAAATCTGCAGGTCGAGAATTTTCTCGTTCATTATTAAGTCCATATCATTGTCATGTTAAATAATTAGACAAAGCATCACACCAAACGTACATTACATGATCTGGATCTCCTGGTACAGGTACTCATCGTGGTAAACTAGTTTTTGGTCTAGAGAAACTTACATCTTTTGCATTTTCCAAAAAGGCTAATATTTCATTTTTCCTTTCCTGTGGGAAAACTAAATATTCATCTCTTTTGATTATATCAGCTACTTGATCTTTGTATTTTGAAAGTCTGAAGAAATAATTTTCTTCATCAACTTCTTCAATTTCTCAATTTGGATGATCAGGACAAACCAAAACTCATTTTTCATTTTTTACTAAATCTTTTTCTGTCTTGTATGATTCACATCCTGCACAGTAAAGTCCTTTATAAGATTGCTTGTAAATGTCTCATTTCGCAGCCATTTTTTCCCATAATAACTGTGCTCAAGCATAGTGCCTATCTTTGTCAGACGTCCTAATAAATGTATTGTTTGATATTTTTAATTGAGAATACATGTCTTTGAATCCTCATTCTCATTCTACATTTCCATCCAAAAATTCATGAATTTCCTTTCATTCTTTTTCAGCTGTCCTTCGATTTTTGATACCATGTTCATCTGTTCATGTCTGAAATTCTACTTGTTTACCTGTCATTCTGTACATCCTTGCAATTGTGTCAGCAATAATTATTTCCAAAGCATGTCCAATATGTGGTTTAGCATTTGGATAAGCAATAGCAGTAGTAATGTAGAATTTTTTCATAATAAAAAATTAACGATTAAAAATTAATAACATAATAGATGAGTTTTTAATGAATAATGAAAGATTTTCAAGTTTTTTATGCTACGCATAACCATATTTCTTTCTCTTTGAAACCAAAAAGCTAATAGTGATAATAATTCCAAGAATTTCAGCACTCGCTGTAGCAAGCCAAATCCACTCACTACCAAATAATCTAGGTATCAAGAATATCATAGCTAATTGGAATACGAACATCCTCAAAAATGATATACATGCGGATACAAGTCAATTATTCAATCATGTAAAAAATGCTGATCAAAAGATATTTATCCATTGGACAATATATCATATTGCGTATAATCTAATTGCTCTCGTAGTGAAAGCCAATAATTCTGGATCATAATTCACAAATATTTTTGCAAGCGATCACGAAAAAACTTCCGCCAAAAATGTCAGTACAATAGCAGCCAATCACAAAAATTTCAAACTCCTAAACAATACATTTCTCAATTCTTCAGAATTTTTTGCTCAATAATTGTATCATATAATTGGAGTTGATCAAAATGAATATCATAAGAATACTCCAGTAAAAATAAATCAAACATACATTATAATTCCATAAGCAATTACTCCATCATTTCCAAAATATTTGATTAACTGATAATTGAATAAGATATTTAGTAATGACATAGAAAATGTAGTTAGCATCTCGCTACTTCAATTAATACAACTTTTCAAAATTGGTTTAAATTCCAATCATGTTTTTACAAATTGTAACTTTGAATTTTTGTTTGTAAAGAAATATATCAACGGGATAACTGCTCACAGCATCTGTGCAATTACAGTTGCCAATGCTGCTCACAAAATTCACATTTTGAACCGGTATAAGAAAATAAAATCCAATACCATATTCATTACTCACATGATTACAGCGACTTTTAATCACAAATCAGGCCTTTCATTTACTATAAAAAAGCTCTGAAATGCATGCTGCAACATAAAAAAAACTAAGCCAAAGAATAATATTCTTCCATACAATATACAGTCAGTTAATACATCTCATGAAGCTTTTAGCATACTCATGATTGGTCCGATCAAAAAATATCATACGACACTCAAAACTAATCAACAAATAATAATGAAAAGTACCAACATAGAAAAATACTTTCTCGCCAATGGCAGATTTTTTTCTCAGAGAGTTTTTGAAATCAAAGCACTTCATCCATTTCCAACCATAAATCAAAATGAGGCTATCATGATCAAGACAGGGAATGTCAGATTTACAGCAGTAAAAGCATCTTTTCAGACAAAATTTGACACAAAAACTCAATCCACTACTCAGTAAATTGAATTGAAAAGCATCATAATCATAGTCGGTGCTGTAAATCTCAGAAGTTTTTTGTAATCAAAATGTTCAGATAAAGATATTTTCATAGTATTTTGTTAAAAATTAAGCTGATTTCTTATATACATTTCGTTTTTATAATCAATAAGATAAATATTTAATATATTGATTTTTTTTTACATTTTGATATAAGCATCGCATATTTCTCTTTTTATTATTTGATTATAAAATGAAAAAAATATTTTTGTTATTTACATCATTATTTGCCATATTTTGAGTCTCTTTTGCGCAAGAATATATTTTCTTTTATTGAAACTGATGTACCCACTGTGCAAAAGTCGAACAATTTTTTAAAGATGAAAATATTGAAAAAAAATATGATTTAGAGATGAAAGAGATTTATTTCAATAGAGATAATCTAAAGGAATTTCAAGATTACATAGAAAAACTTTGAATCGATAGTTCAAAAGCCGGTGTACCATTTTTGGTAATTGAAAACGAAAATGAATGTGATTATGTAGCTTGAGACAAAAAAATAATTTCATTTTTTCAGGAAAAATTGGATGCTGAAAGTGAAAATTTTGAATGTAACCAGGAAAACTGTCCTGATTTAAATTGTAGTGAAATCAATTCTGGTGATGTACAGTGAACAGTAGAACAAGATGAAGAAAATCATCGATCATTTTTTGGTGTGATGATTCCAGCAGCACTAGCCGATAGTATAAATCCATGTGCTTTTGCTGTGATTTTGCTGCTACTTTCTTCAATACTAATTGAAACAAAAGATAAAAAGAAAGCAATTTTAGCCGGATTCTTGTTTGCTTTGGCAGTATTTCTATCATACTTAGCAATGGGATTATGATTATTCTCGGCATTAGCTACAGCTACCAATACTGCTATAATCAAGCGAATTGTATGAATATTGGGAATTATAGTATGACTTGCAAATATGAAAGATTTCTTCCGATACTGAGAATGATTCCGTATGGAAGTACCATTAGCCCGAAGACCAGCGATGCATAAAGTAATAAAAAAGGCTACTTCCCCTATTTGAGCCTTTGTAGTTTGATTCCTAGTAAGTTTGTTTTTGTTACCATGTACATCAGGTCCATATATAACTATACTATGATACCTTGCTTCTGAAAGTAGTTCAGTAAGTACTCGATGATTGATCTATTTGATTGTATATAATTTGATTTTTATTTTACCAATGATTTGAATTGCACTACTTGTATGATTATGAGTAAAATCAGCTGAAGAGCTCGCTGCTTTTAGGCACAAAAATATCAAATTAATTCATTTAATTGTCTGACTTTTGATGTTGGGATTATGAATTTATGTACTAGTAACCATGTAAATAAATAATACTATAATGAAAAATCCGACAATTGTCGGATTTTTTTATTTAAACTTTAATACTATTTCATCTGTTGTAACATTTAATCTTGTTAGTTTTATTCAAGCTTGTTCAAACATTTTTTTTGCTGCAACATTAGCTGGAGTTCAATCATATTTGTCCGATAAATATATTACTTCTTTAATTCAAGCTTGAATTATCACTTTTGCACACTCATTACATGGGAATAGTGCTACGTAAATTTTTCAACCTTTTAGACTTCTTCATCCACTATTTAATACAGCATTTACTTCTGCATGGACTACATAAGGATATTTTGTGTCCAAAAAGTCTCATTCTCTGTCTCGTGGTAAATCTTCGTCATTACAACCACATGGGAATCAATTATATCAAATTCAAACAATATAATTGTCTTGATTTACAATACAAGCTCATACTTGAGTATTTGGATCTTTACTTCTCTGTGCGGAAAGTATAGCAATTCACATGAAATATTCATCTCGAGAAATGTAGTTATTTCTTTTTGGCATATTGAATATATTATGAATAAATATTTATTTAAGACTCTCTACTGCTCTACCAATCACAAATAAATCATCCTCTTTTCGTCTATTTGCCATTAAATGAAGTCAAACTGGCATGTCTTCTCATTTATCTTCAATTGTTCAAACTGGAATTGAAATAGCAGGTAATCATGCTAAATTTGCTGGTACTGTGTACATATCTGCTAAATACATTTTTAGAGGATCATCTACTTTTTCTCAAATTTTCCAAGCTACTTCAGGAGTCGTTGGACTTAATATTAAGTCGTATTTTTGGAATACATTGTCTAAATCTTGTATCATTTTTTCTCTAACTTTGAGAGCTTTCAAATAGTATCATTCGTAGTTTGCACTACTTAGTACGTAAGATCATAGCAATATCCTCCTTTTTGCTTCTTCACCAAATCATTCAGTTCTGATTTTTTGGAAATAATCATAAATATCTTTTGCATCCATTGCATTTCATTGTAGTCAGAATCTGATTCAATCAAATCTGGATAAATTGGTACTAAGTTCTGCAGGCATAAGAGTATAGTAAACAGCAATTCCAGCATCTAGTACTGGCAAATCAATCTCATCTATCTGTACTCATAAACCTTTTAAATGTTCAACAACTGACAAAATTCTTTCTTTGATTTTTGGATCTAATCATTCTCAAAAACATTGTTTTGGCAACGCTATTTTGTACCCATTTATTGCTTTGTTTGATTTTTCTAAAGTGTCTGCTTTTTCATTTGATTGAGAATCATTTTCATCAAATCACATAATTGCTTTCAATAGTATTTCAGCATCATCAACTGTTTTTGTCATGGTTCAGACCTGATCTAAGCTGCTTGCCATAGATTGAACTCCGTATCTACTAATCCTACCATAAGTTGGTTTCATTCATACAATTCCACACATTGCTGCTGGTTGACGTACACTTCAACCTGTATCTGTACCAAGTGCTGCGATACATAAATCCTTAGCTACAGCTACTGCTGATCCACCACTTGATCATCATGGGATTCTATTTGTTCAATATGGATTTAAACATGGTCAGTAGTATGAAGTTTCGTTGCTTGATCACATGGCGAATTCGTCCATATTTGTCTTTCATAATACTACTCATCCATTTTTTTCTAAGTTTTCTATACATGTAGCTGTGTATGGAGCCACATAATCTTGTAATATTTTTGATCAACAAGTCGAAATTTCTCATTTTTGCATAATATTATCTTTGATAGCTATTGGTGCTCACTTCAGTACTCAGTCATTTTTAATTCTTAATTCTTCCTTATTAACTCTCAAATATATATTATCTTTATTGTCTATGCTTTTTTGAGCTTTTTCTAAATATTCAGAAAAAATGTTTTCTTGATATATTGTATTATTATTAATTCATTCGATATAATTTTTTAAATTCATAGAAAATAATTATTTCATAAAATTTTTTGTATTTGTAATATTAATTAAAATTAATATTTCAAAAATCTCTCACAAAATCTTCACAATCTTGGTCTGATAGGCAATTTCATTCAGTTCAAGCTGAACATCGTCCACATTGTTGTGTTGTTGTAGTATTTGTTGTCGTGTTATTGTTTTGAGTATTGTTGTTTGTCTGTGTAGTATTGTTTGTAGTATTTTGTGTTTCAGGTTCATATGGCTGTTCTACATCAATAACTACGAATTCTGTATTTTGATTAGTTCAAGTTATTTCAATTATTTCTATTTCATTATCATTAACCAACTCGGAAATAAGTCATCATAAATCTCAACTATTTTCAGAATTGTTTTGTTCTCATTCCACTTGATTATTTCATGAAGCCAAAATCTTATCAATTTCTCTATTTAGTTCATCTAATCGAGATGTATCTTTATTTTCTATATTGGTTTGACTATTTGTAATATTATATTCTTCATTATTATAAAGAACTGGAGCATCTATTGATAAATCATTTTCATTGTTATCTTTATTTTCAATTTCAAAGTTACTGCTAGTAGATGTCGTATTTCAATTTATTATTATATCTGATTTTTTTTCACGATGAAATCGACTAGATACTGTAGTTGGTATTGATTTTACTCTATCAACAAATCTACTTGTGGCTTCCGGTTTTACTAGACGGAATACAAAAAATACTATAATCAATAATATTAAGATTATAAATACTCTTCTAAGGAATCTAAACATCTGTGTAAATTTACAAAATAAATGGTTTTTTGTGATTCATTTTGTTGCTACTTGTTTTATTTAGACTATAATATCTGACTTATAATTATTCAAAAAAATATATCAATAAAAAATATTGATTATAAAAATAAAAGTCTTATCATGTCTAACTGTTATGATTAGACAATATTTAAACGATAGTAGAAAGTATTTATTGCAACATAAAAAATTTGTAAATCTAGCTTTTGTTGTTTGATTTTGCCGTTTTTTTTATATTGTATTCTTTTTGGCGTATAACGTAAATACATTACTAACATATAAATTGGAAAAATGATTATCAATATTTACGATATTTCAATTATTTGTTGATTTAGTAAATACAAATAATTTACTTTGGTTAGTAATTCTTGTTTTGATATTATTTGCCATATGATATGCGTTTGGTTATCCAATATGAATTTCAGCAAATATACATTTTTTACAGAAAGATGAAGATGAAAGTATTGGATCTGCATTATCTGAATGAATAAAAGATTTCTTCAGTGTCTTTGAACTAAACTGATTAGCTTTTTCATTTGGTGCTTATACTTATTTTTCTACAATATTTAGATTATATATTTTAGACATTTTAAATTCTTGATTAGCAATATGATTAATTGCTATATGGTGAGTTTGTGTACTATTTTCTAGTATCTTCCGACAATATGCAAAATATATTTTGGTATTAGAGAAAAAAGATTGAAAAAATATGGGAATTTCTGAAGCTTTGAAAAAAAGTATGAATCTAACTATATCAAATTTTGGGCTTACATTTAAATGATTTTTGGCAAAAGCTTGGATGACAATTGTATTCTATTTTAAGATTGCAATAATTATTACAGTACCATTATTAGTAATTTATTTCTTGGCTACAAGTGATTTAGTTGGTCCCGGTAGCCAACGAATTATTTGGGTAATATGAGTATTAACTATGATAACAGCAACATATATGCTTACAAGTACTCAGGCATTTTTCTTTAAATTTCGACACTTGTTATACCAAAAAGCTAAAGAAGACAAATAATTTCTTCTTAAATAAAAAAGGTACACATTATCATGTGTACCCTTTTTTATATTAAATGTATATTAAGCAACAATTTCAATATTATTAGCAAAATCAACTCGTGCTGGATCATTAATCTGTATAACAAAATGTTTATCTCCAACATTTCTATAAATTAATGTCTTATCTGAATCATCAAACGAATCCTTTATGTTACATTCATAAATTACGACATTTCATTGTGTCTCAACTAATTCTTTATCTTCATATTTTACTACGTTCATTGCTGAGAAACAATTCACTCAAACTTGTCAGAAATTTTCACTAGAGCTTCTTCATTGATATGCTATTTTGCTACTTGGGAATATAAATGAATGTCCTCTACTGGATGTAAATGTTAAAGTTTTCTCCAAGTTTATTGAAAATTGATCCACATCTGAATCTCGGATATAAGCTTGTTTTTCTGGCTCTGAATCTTCTCATTTTCCTTGTGTGTCTACTCATGTCGATGTGTCTCAAGAATCTTCTTTATCTTTTTCTATGCCTTCTTTATTCTCTTCAATATTTACACTTACAACTTGTGCAAATAATGTTAAAGTTGGATCAACTTTCAATTCACAATTAATTATATTTTTTGATGAATCTAATCATTCAACTAGATAATAAAAATTTGAATTTTTGTATGAAAGTTCAGATTTCTCTACTTTTTCAATACTTGAATGATCTACTTTACACAATGATCAAACGTTTGATAAAACATTTTTTTCTACAAAGTTCTTGTTTACCACAACCATCAATGTAGATAGATTTCTTACTAAAGATTCATCTTCATCATTTATTTTATAACCAAATATAGAGTCATTTGAGAAAAACCATGAATTTACTTCAGGATCTTTATAATAAGAAACACCATATTTATCAACTAATTTTGAACTTGATGCAGTTGCATATAAATTATTTAAATACTCACAATTTTCACTTGATTGTGAAGCCTTGTCACACTTAAAATAGTTAATTGAACTGATAATGTTTGTTTCTAAATTTTTTATTTTTAGTATTGATCAGTCTCCATCATTTAATAACGAATATTGTTTAAAGAAATCTTCACCAAAATACAATCATAAATTTGGCAGATATTTTACCTGAATCTCTTCATTATCTCATGTTTCTAAAGCATCTCCTGTGCCTTCAGAATCATCATTATCCAAATTATAAATTGTTGTAACTAAAACTATTGGCATATCATGATATATTCTTTCCACAACTCATTCAAAATAAACATTATCAGAATAATTATTTAAAATCAGATTTTTACTTTTTAATCATATTTCTCAATATTCTTTCGATGTATAGCTGTGTGTATAATTTTCCATATCTCAATCCGCACTAATAGATCCAGAAAAAGCTACTTCATCTCATACAGAAAGTCAATAAGTGACTTCAACATCATCAATTTCTTCTTCTACTCAAAAGAATCACATTATATCGTTCCATTTTAAAAAGACGATTGATACCAATGCTGCTACCATAATTAAGGAAACAATGAATGTAGATACAGATACTGTTTTTTTCTTTGGCTTATTAACTTTTATCTGATTTATACCATGTTCCTCAGAAAAATAAGAATTTTCCATTTGTGTTAAAAAAAATTTAAAATGTACGGACGCATAGTTTAATAAAAACATTTCTATTTACAAGTAAAACAACATTAGGAGAAAAACAGTATAGTAAACTTATCAAAATATGAATTTATTTCATTTGATTTTTAGTTTTTTATTGTTATAAGAATTTTATCGTAAATTTTATATTAATATTTTTTGTCATGAAAAAATTTCTATTTCTATTATCATGTTTGGCTTTGCCATTCATCACTCTCTCAAACGTGTTAGCTCAAGATATTGAAACACAAGATGTTGAAACTACAAAAAAGGTGGAAAATAAAATTGACACAAAGGAGCATAATGCAGCAGAAGTATGACAAGCTGATTTAGTAGATGTTTATTTTTGATTCTGTAATAATTGAGCTGATGATCTTACTGAATCTTTAAATGCAGCTGTTGATCTATGAAATCCTTTCCGTGTATGCTTAATGCTTTACAATACAGACAAAGAACATGATGCATATTTAGACGTATCTTTCGTTAATGGATGAAAAAATGAAGCTGGATACAATGTTTGTGGATTAACATCTTTAAATGATTTTATTACTTCATGAGAATTGTGAAATATAACAATACCTGCTGATAATTATTTGATTAAAGAATTTGAAGTAACGTTTCCTATTGGTTATGATTGAGAACAACATACTTGTATAGGTATTTCAAGTGTTGACCAAAACCCACAAGAAGTATGATGACTAAAGATTTTAGCAAGAAGAGCTTATTATGCATCATTTTTTGTATGATGATGAGATTGACTAAAAAACCTTCTTACTACAAGTAATGTAGAAACAAAATTAGATGAGAATGAAAATTTAATATTATCTTTCAATGTAAACAATGAGTGAAATATGGAAAATAGCTATGAAATAGAATGAACTATGAAATGATTATTTAATTTTCAGAAAGACTTTTTAGCTGTAAGTGGTAGAGTCATCCCTTGAGGAAGCCAATATATAGAAATACCTCTTGGTTCTTTACCAAGTTATGGTTGACTGTTTAATATTAATTTTACCATTAAATGAACCCCTTATTTTGCATACGATATTTCAAATGCAAAAATAGATCCAAGTTTGTTGGCGCCAAAAACTTTTGAATTTAGTACAAGTTACTTCAAAATGCCTTGGTTAATTTTTGGAATAGCTATTGTATTCTTGATACTTATAATACTAATGTTTAGAAGGCCAAAACAAAAGGTTGTTTACGTACAACAACAACCAGTAGCACAACAGCCAATGCAACAACCTGTTCAGCCTACTCAATGACAACAACAGCCATCTGCACAACAATATACACAACCACGAAGTCCAAATAGGATGCAATAGTTTTTTGTATTAGACTTATTATAATTTTAATTACTCAATAATTTTATTATGAATTTGGAACAAGCTTTATCAGAATTAAATTTAGTAAAAAATAAAACACAATTGGAGGAATTTTTTCAAAAATATTTGGGAAAAAAATGACTATTGAACGAAGAATTTGCAAAAATGAAAGATGCAACTCCTGAAGAAAAGAAAACTCTTGGATGAAAATTATCTGAAATAAAGACTAAATTAACTGAAGAATATAGCAAAAAAGAAAGCGAAATTTCTATTGGAGAGATAAACGCACAATTGGAAAAAGATATTGTAGATATTTCTGTGACAGGTAAAAAATATAAATGATGACATTTTAGTCTACTTGCAAAAACAAGGAAAGATATGGAAAAAATCGCTGAAAGTATGTGATTCACAGTGGATTATGGACATGAAGTAGTAACCAAATATGAAAACTTTGCTTCAGTAAATATCCCTTTGACTCATCCTGCTACTGAAATGCACGACACGATGTATATAAATGAGAAAGATATGACATGAGAAAATTTGATATTGAGGACACACAACAGTAGCCAGCAAGTTAGAGATATGTTGAAAATGTGAGCACCAATGAAATTAGTTTGTCCAGGTAGAGACTATAGATTTGATGATATGGATGCTCATCACGATGTCATGTTTCATCAATTAGAATGAATATACATAGATAAAAACGTAAGTATTGCTAACTTCAAAGAATGTATGCTGACATTGCTTTCTGCAGTATTGGGAAGAGAAGTAGAATTGAGATTTAGACCTTGTTATTTCCCATTTGTAGAACCATGATTTGAAATCGATGCTAGGTATGATATAGTAGATGCAAAAACAGGTAAAACAGAAAAATCAGACCGAATGGAAATCCTATGAGCATGAATGATGCATCCAAATGTTTTGAGAGAATGATGAATAGATCCTGAAGTTTATACAGGATTCGCATTTGGAATCTGAATTAGTAGATTAGCTGCTGTAAGATATGGAATTAAAGATATCAGATACTTCACAAACTGAGATTTGAGATTTGTAAAAAGTTTCTAATTACATTATTGATTAGTATATGCACGAACATCATCACCACCATCATGAAAGTACAAAATGAATTTGAACTGCATTCTTTTTGAATTTAGGTTTTGCTATAATTGAATGAATCGGTTGATTTTGGACAAATAGTATTGCTATAATTTCGGATGCAATACATGATTTAGGTGATAGTTTAGCTATAGGTTTAGCTTATATTTTTGAAAAAGTATCAAAGAAAAAAGCGAATGAGAAATACACATATTGATATGCTAGATTTTCAATATTGGGAGCTTTGATTACTGTATTGATTTTGATTATTGGAAGTTTTTTCATTTTAAAAAATGCGATAACTAGGTTTAGTAATCCAAGCGAGATAAATTCAATATGAATGTTGATTTTGGCAGTAATAGGACTTTTGATAAACTGATTCGCTGCACGAAGAACTGCCAAATGAGAATGATTAAACGAAAAGGCAATTACATTGCATTTATTAGAAGATGTGCTTGGACGAGCTGCAGTACTCGTTTGATCAATCTTAATCTACTTTTTTCACTGGAATTTCATCGATCCTCTACTCTCTATTTGAATATGTGTATTTATCTTAATAAATACTTGTAAACTATTGAAATGAGTGATTGATATATTTTTGGAAAAAACTCCAGAATGAATATCTCATGATGAAGTATTGAAAGAAATTAAAAAATTGGATGGAGTTTTGGATATTCATCACATCCATTTATGGACTTTAGATGGAAATAAAAATTATATTACAATTCATGCTTTAATCGATAAAAAATTATCTGTACAAAAAATAATTGCTTTGAAAAAAACTATAAAAGATGCTTTGAAAAAGCAAAACATTTCTCACTGTGTGATTGAATTTGAACGAGAAGATGAAAATTGTGAAGAAGGAGATTTCTGTGAATAAAAATTTTTTTGTCACAAATTTGATTTTCATTCGTATAATATAATAGAGAGATATTTATTTCAAAAATTTTTAGTTAATGCATTTTGCTATTTGCTATAGAACACCTGCATTTGTGGATTCATTAAATTGATGGGATCAGGTTTTCCATAGCAAACATATTTTTGAAAGATAATACAGTATAGAATAGGGATAAAAAATAATATTGAGCTATGGAAAACCAAACAGAATTTCCATGGCTTTTTATTTTAAATTCGTTATTTATTCAAATGTCTTTATCAATAAACAATATTAAAATGTTAGAGGTTAAAAATGTAAAAAAGGATTTCTCTAGGAGAATCAAAAGTTGAAAATGGATGAAAGACCTTTTTGTTCCAAAGTATGAGAAATTTCACGCTTTGAAGTGAATCTCATTCAAGATTGAGCAATGAGAAAAAGTAGCATTTATCTGACCAAATGGAGCTGGAAAATCTACAACGATTAAGGCAATTTTGTGAATATTACACTATGATGGTGGAACAATCAAAATTTTTGATAAAGACCCAATGTCTCAGAGAGAAGAAATTGCTAAACAAACAGCATCAGTCTTTGGTCAAAGGAGTCAACTACTCTACCACTTACCATTGATTGATAGTTTCAACTTTTTTAGGATCATGTATGATATTCCAAAAGACAAATTCGAAGAAAGATTGGAGCATTTCTCAGAGAAATTTGGTTTGAAAGAGTTTTTAGATCAGCCTGTAAGGAAGCTTAGTCTTGGACAAAGGATGAAATGAGAAATTGTAGCATCACTCCTCCATGAGCCAAAAGCAATCTTTTTGGATGAGCCTACTGTTTGATTAGATATCATCGCAAAAAAAGTCTTGTATGAAATATTGAATGATATCAACAAAAAAGAAAATGTGACAATCTTTTTGACTTCACACGACTTGAATGATATCGAGAATCTATGTGATAGAGCTATCATAATCAATAGATGAGATATTTTGTATGATGGACAACTTGATGATTTGATGGCAACTCATGCAAATAAGAAGTTTATCAGATATAAGGCAAAAGATACTTTACAACGAGAAGAAATTGTAATCGAAAACGATCCAGCAATAGTACAAAAGACTTTGAAGTATTTATTTGAAAACAAGGATGTAGCAGATGTCAAAGTAGAAAATGTACCATTGGAAGATGTGATTGAAGAGTTTTACAAGTAACGAATACCAAAATGAAAAAGTACTTACAGTTTTTAAAATATGCTTTTAAGGAGCAACGACAATACAGGACAAACTTTTTTGCTAGTATTGGTACGATGCTATTCAATGATGCATGCTTTATGATAATATTTATCATATTCCTATGATATTTTACTGGAACCTGATTAACTCTTTGAAATTTTTTGATATTAATCGGTGTATCATGCATGGCATACGGTTTCACGCATTGATTACTGTATAATATATGGGGATTATGTGATATTATTGAAAAATGAAAATTGGATTATTATCTGAGTTTCCCTGTAAAACCATTATGATTCATGGCATTTACAAAGGTCTGAGTAGCAGATTTTTGAGATATAATATTTGGATTAATCTGTCTTGGAATTTATGCTTTCGTTTATGCAGATAGTCCAGCATGAATCGTATTGTTGAAATGATTTGTAATATTTATTATAGCAACGTTAGCCGTAACCGGAATCTATATCGCAATTTGAAGCATTTCATTTTGGCTACAAAAGTGATCAAAAGTTGCAGATTTATTTAATAGTATGTTCTTATCATTCTCACAATATCCACCTGAGATTTATAAAGAAAATAAATTTATCTATATATTAATGTGTATATTGTTGTTTCCATGAGTATTACTTCCATATGAAATGCTGATATGAACATCAACGATCTGACAATGGTTATTGTTGATTTGACTTGCTATTGTAATATTTATTGCGTGAGTATGAGTATTTAGAAGATGACTGAAAAGATATTCTAGTGGAAATCTTGTCCACCAGATGTAAATTTATAACTAACATATCAAAATGCTAAAATACGTAAAAATATGATTCTACTTTTTAAAAGAGGTATTTTACTACCTGTACATGTTGCTGATTAGCAATATACATCTGCTAATCTTTGTTTTTATCATACCTATGCTTGTTGCTTATGGAGCAAAAGCGAAGTGAATCGACACAATCTCATGAATAGATATATGAATGTATGCTTGGTATATATTCATAGCTGAATTGGTTATGACAAATCGGAGAGACAGAGATATGATTGAAGAAATTAAATGATGATCTATCGTGACATACTTAAATAAGCCAATTTCATTTATCTGATACTACTTCTCTCAATGATTTTTCAAAAATCTGTTGAATGTATTAACTGTATGAATTGGTTCATGATTAGTAATATTCTTGGTTTTGTGAAAATTCCCACGATTTTGAATTGGAAATTTCGTACTATTTTTGATAACAATGGTGATATGAATTGCTATGTTGTCACTTGTCGGTTTGATTATAGCATTATTTGCTTTCATCTTAGAAGATAGTTCATTTATCAGGCTTTTGATTAATAAATTGTACTTTATCTTTGGTTGAGTATTTTTCCCTGTAGACATCTATCCTGTACGAATGCAAAATATATCTAAATTTATGCCATTTCAATACTATGTGTACTGACCTGCTAAATTCTTCGCTACTTGAGATATAAATTTTTTATGGTCATACCTACCATATCAGATCTTACGGTTCGTGATATTGGTTATAATCGTAAAATTGATTTACAGAAAAATGCTTAGAAATGTAGAGATTAACGGTTGATAAATAATGATTTTTCTGAAATTTATTTGACTTTAATTGATGTTTTTGTATAAGGTCCGTGTAAAAATTTTTATTAAATAATTACTAAAAAATGAAAAAATCATTATTTTTATGTGCATTACTTAGTACTGTTTTATTTGCAGGATGTTCTTTGACAAGCACTATTACATGTCCAGAATGATCTGAATATTGGGAAAGTAAAAACGACGATTGAAGTTTAGATGCTCAATGATGTTTCCAAATTGATTCTGATATAATGGAGTGACATTGGATTTATTATTTTGAAAATGGATGAAAAGATATGGAATGAGATATGGTAAATGATTTAGAACAATGAAAATGGACTTTTTATGATGAAGGTGGAAACAATATAGTTGTAATGGAATGAACTTATAAAGATGGTGCAGAAGATGGTAAATGGACATACTATGATGATGAATGAAACTATATATGTGCTGAAACATATTCAGAATGAGAATTAACTGATAAATGAGATTGTGATTTTACATATGAGTATGAAGAATAATAATTTGATTAAATAATTTAATATCGTAAATATGAAAATAAAGGAAAAGGACCTTAGCAACAGCAAGAATCCAAGATTCACAAAATGAGAGGAAATAGCTAATGCTGTCTCACATTGAATTTGATTGGCGTTTTGAATTGTTGCAACAGTTTTGATGATAGTAAAATCTTGTCACATATGAACAGCTTATCATATAATTGGAGCTAGTATTTTTGGGCTGTGATTAATTTTGCTTTATTGTTCCTCTACTTTGAATCACGCTTTACCAAGTGGTTCAAAAGCAAAAAACTTTTTTCACAATTTCGATCAAATAGCAATTTATTTTTTAATAGCCTGAACGTACACACCAATTGCATTAGTTGGAATTCGTAGCCTTTGATGATGGGTTATGTTTTGACTTCAATGGTGATTCGCTTTGACATGAATTATCTTGAAAATATTTATGCCAAATAAATTTGAAAAAGGAGTTAATACATTCATTGTAATAAGCTATGCTTTCATGGGTTGGATGCTATTGTACTTCATATATCCTATGTACGAACAAATTCCACCAATGGGAATGTGATGGATTTTCATAGGATGATGACTGTATACATTGGGAATTATCGCATTTAAACTAGAAAAAATAAAATATATGCACCTAATCTGGCACTTAGCTGTACTTGCGTGATCTGTATGTCATTGGATAGCAATTATGTGGTACATACTACCGATTGGTGGATCTTGCTAAAAAATATAAATTTTTCAAATAAAAAAAGACCCTTGTGTTACTCTTGGGTCTTTTTTAAAATATTTTCTATTATCTGTATTATCCTCTTGGACAATTTGTTAAGAAGAACATTTCCATCAAATTATTATCGTATTGCAATAATTCTTCACATTTGTCGTAATCAACATCATAACTTCATTCATACAAAACTTTTCGTCAATTATCAGTTTTTTCCATGAGTAATTGGATTGGATTGTAGTATTCTTCTACATTTTGATATAATCAAACAGCCATATAGTTGTTTGTCATACCATATATATTATAAAATACTTCATCTCGTTTACTGTTTCACTTGTATTGATAATTTGTTTTCTTTACAAAATTTCATAATGTTCATTCTTCTCCGATTACGAAATCTGTATCATATTTATCAGCACATCACATATATGCCATATTTCATTCTCTAACTACTTGAATTTTGTACTCGTGAGTGTCTCATTTACCACTGTCAACACAATCTTCTTTTGTGAGATCTCACTGGATATTATATCAATCAAAGTGAATATTGTCTCCATCTTTAGTTAAGGTTGATAAGTAGTAATCTTTTATATCTTCTGGATCAAATCGAGTCATTTGAGTTCATCTAATTGATAGACTCCAAAATGGTTCTTGTCATTCTGCATCAAAGTAG
>Ga0310786_10003454_pt1 | contig 22948 bp, 16 predicted proteins | sample AusTroGonzalo_MG_FD_203881 | JGI IMG/M metagenome (GOLD analysis project Ga0310786, IMG submission 203881) | Bovine rumen microbial communities from tropical cattle in Woodstock, Queensland, Australia - Gonzalo_03 (v2) (version 2) | ecosystem: Host-associated > Mammals > Digestive system >...
GAGCCAGGATCAAACTCTCATTAAAAAAGATTCTATTTCTAAAATCTATTAATTTCGTTTAATCTAAGCTACTCAAAAATTGACTTTTCTGACTTAGTTTTCAAAGATCATTTCGCGTCCCTTTTTCGGTACGCACTAGTAATATATCAAACCTAAAATATAAAGTCAACACTTTTTTTTAACTTTTTTTATTTTTTTCGACATTTTTTGTCAAATGCCTGTTTTGTTAGATAATTACTAGAATTTTTGGGGTCTTTTTTTTCATCCCCGTTAATATATTATGCTACAAAATAAAAAAAATGCAAGACTTTTTTTGCATTTCTTTTTAAATTATTTTTCACTTAGTGAAAGATACTTCTCATAGTAGTTTTTTACTACATCTTTGCTAAATGGAAAATCGTTTCTTTTTTTTATCTCTATTAAACGAGATAATTCTTTTTTTATTATTGTATCTAGTTCACTTCCATAGTTCATTATCTTCTTATGATAATTATATTCATTACGATCCAATACTCTAAAACCTCCATCAGGAAATACTCTTAGGTCTAAATCATAATCAATATATTTTATTGCATCATTTTCAATAATGAATGGGGATGCTATATTACAATAATAAAATAATCCGTGTTTTTTTAGTTGGCCAATTATGTTAAACCAACTATGGCGGTAGAAAAACAATATTGCTGTTTCTTTAGTACGATGACTTCTTCCATCACTTTCAGTAAGTTTGGTTCTGTCATTTGCACATACTAGCATTTCATCAGTAACATCTAAAACAATAGCTTCATCACTAATGCGGTCTATTTTACCGTTATGTTTATAACAATGGATCGTTAGTCTATCGCCGACTTCTATATTATTCATATTCGATCCTGCTTCCTAGATACATTATAACAGGTTATACATAAAAAGAAAACAAAATAAAAAATTGTTAATGTCTAGTTCATTAACAATTCTTTTGCTTTTTCTAATTGTGTATCCCTAACAGATACTATTTCTCCATTTTCATCATTAACAGTTTCTAGTTCAATTTCATAATCAGGTTTAATTCCAATGCCATCTATATTTTCACCATTAGGTCTATCCCATTTAGCAGATGTATATTTAGCCATTGAACCATCTTTTAAAGTGTATGTTTGTTGTACTTTACCTTTACCATATGAAACAGTACCAACAAGTGTAGCCCCATAACTATCCTTTAATGCTGCAGCTAATATTTCAGCAGCTGATGCTGAACCTTTATTAATAATAACTACAACAGGAATATTCATAGATGCTTTAGTTTTATCCTTTATAGCCGTGCTTCCTTTTTTATTTGTTAATGAATATATGGTTTTACCTTTTTCTAAAAATAAACTTGCAACATTTTCAGCTGCGCTTAAAAAACCACCAGAATTATATCTAAGATCAATGACTAAGGAAGTCATTCCATGATTATTTAAATCATTTATAGCATCTTCAACTTGATTACTAACTGAAGATGAAAATGTTTCAAGTCTAATATATCCAATAGATGTTCCTTCAAGCATTTTACTATCTATTGCTGGAACATATAAATTAGATGTTTCTATATCAAAGTTTTTTTCTTCACCATTTCTTTTAACAGTAATAGATACACTTTTTAAATTTTTATCTTTAATAGAATCAGCTATTTGAGCACCAGTCATGTTTGTCGTATCATTACCATTTATCTTAATAATTTCATCCCCTACTAATAAACCAGCTTCTTCTGCTGGTGACTTGGAAAAAACTGTCATAATGGTATGATCGTTAATAGCAACACCAATGCCTTTATATTCCCCAGCTAAACTGTCATGAAGCATATCTGTTTCATTTTTATCTAAATAAGTAGTATATTTATCGCCTAAGTAATTAAGCATTCCATTAATCGCTGCATCAATCATTTTATTCTTATCTACTTCTTTATAAAAATCATTACTAACAGAAGAATATACATCTAAAAATTCTTTTAATGCCGGATCGTTATTTATACTAGAATATGTAATTCCAGTTTTCTTGGAATATGAAGTATAAACAATAACTCCAGCTGTAACGCCAGAGACTATTGCAGTTAATAACATGATAATAATTATATATTTTAAACTTATGTTAGCTCGTCTTGGTTCTTTCTTCATGTTATCCCACTCTCTATCTTCTAAAATATATCATAAATAAATAAAAAAAGAAAGTTTAAAACTTTCTTAATTTAATTCCTTGTCAATCTCTTCGACATTTTCAATAAATTTAACAATCTTCTTATCTTTTATTTTAATTAATGTAGTTCCCTTAAAAACAAGATTATCTACTGAAGACTCTTCATAATTAGATTCTTTTCCTACATAGTTTTTATTAAATTCAGAAGATAAATCTAATGTGTAAAGAGGAAGTGCATTATTTTTAGATTTATAATTTGTAGCTTTGTTTAAGATATATGAATTAGTTACATCTTCACTATCAAATGCTAGTACATAATACTCTGAATCAAGTGTTTTAAAAATTGTCCCAACTACTACTTGACTATATTCTATGGAACCTTTCTTATTAGTTCTTTTAATAGGTTCTTCTTTATTAAATACAAAGACAGTTAATAAATAAAGTATAGCAAGTATAACTATTAAACCAACAAGTATCTTAATAAAACTATATACCTCTTTTTGTTCTTCTGTATAAAATTTTTCTCTTCGCATTTTATATACCACCCTACAAAAAGTATTATACATAAAATAAAAAAGGAAAGCAACTATTTGCTTCCCGCTACACTCTTAGCTTTATTCATAGATGCTGCAACCATATTTAGTTCAGATAATGATAAATTATTACTTGTTAAATAGTAACTAACAGAACCTTTATCCCACTTAATAGAATTATCTTCCATGACACCAATAATATCATTTATAAATACAGGATCACCATATACTGGTTTTACTTCAAACTCATTAGAAGGCTTAATAGCTTCTTCAACAATAGTAAAGTTTTTATCTCCAGCAAAGGTTAATATAACCCTATTATTACCTTCATTTTCAATTTTTTCACTACTTGTTAGATAAGTATTACCCGGAAGATATAATGGATAAATTATATCGTCTAAAATGTTAATTGTTGTTTCATCACAGTTTTCTTTTTCACACTTTTCTTCTATCTTAGTTTCATCTATATAATTTTCAAGTTTAAAATCATTTTCACTATTATGTTTTTTATAATCAATCTTTATAAAATCAGTAACTATTCTTTCTTTATTTTCATTATCATAAACTACAACTTTTTTTAACTTAATATTTTTGTCAAAATATATCTTCTCATATTTTAATTCTTCATTATTTGGATAATTAATACTTACTCTTAAAGAATATCCATCTTTAAGTGTTTCTAATTTTAACTTGTTATCTTTATTAATATCACTTTGAAGTGATTTTAATAAATAACTTTGTGAAGAATTATTAGGCCAAGAACTTTCAAATTTAAAACTTTTATTAAGTGATGGTGTTATTACATAAACACCCTCATCATTTTTCAAAATTATTTGTTTATGATTATTATCACTATTTATTAAAGAAACATTATAATAATCATCATCCATATAAAGAACATCTAAATTATATCTAAATTCTTCTTCATCACTAATTATTTTCATCTTTGCAATTATTTCATAACTTTTAGAACTATTAACATCATCATTAAATTTTTTCACAACATCAAATGAGTCATTTTTAGAGCAACCTGTTAAAAGTAAGATGAAGATAAATAAAGTAATTAATACTTTCTTCAAATAAATCACAATCCTTTTCTAATTAATATATACTTATAAAAATTAGTTTTATGAATAAAAAAAGAACTTACTTTAATTCGTAAGTTCTTTTTATTCAAAGAAATAATTATTTATCTTTCTTTATTCTTTTAAATACTACTAGTCCAGCAAGTACAGTAATGCTTGCAACAGAAAGTACTATATATTTAATAATACCATCATTTGTTTTTGGACTACCATTTTTATAATAATAAATAACAACTATTTCTTTTTGATTTGCAACACCAGTTGCATTAGCAGGTTCCTCTACTAATTCATATCCACTAGGAATAGGATTTAAACCAGTAGTACTATAAGAATCACCTAATTTAATAATAAATACATCTTCTTCTTTAAGAGCTTTATTAGTTCTCTTATCTAAGTATTTAACTGTAAGATTTACTTTGTTAGTAATATAGTAATAAGTAACTATAGTTTCAGCTTTATCTAAAGTGCCACTTTCTTTACCATCTATAGATTGTAAGTTGAATCCATCAGGTATTGGGTTTAGACCAGATGTTTCATATGTATCACCTAATAATTTAACTACTACATTATCATCTTTAAGTTTTTCACCAGTTTCAGCATTTATATATTTAGTTATTAACTTAGCTTTCTTAGTTTCATAATAGTATACAACATTTATTTCATCACTATCTGCTGGACCTGATGCATTATCAGGTACTTGTTTTAACACGTATCCTTCAGGAAGATTAGTTAATGCGGATGTTGTGTAGTTACCACCTTTATTAACATAATCAATAACGTCTTCAGCAAGTTTATCTCCTGTTTCAGCATCTATGTGTTTAGTTGTGATTTTTGATTTATCATGAACATAGTAGAAGTATACATCTATTCTTTCAAGATTTGCAGGTCCAGATGTATTTCCAGAATCTGAATCAAAAGTATAATACTGAGGTATTTCAGTTAAAGCTCTTGCAGTATAGTCTTCACCAACTGTTAGTGCTTCATCATATCCTGTAGCTATATCATTATTAGTATCTTTATCTACATAATGTACATATAAATGAGAAGATGTAATTTGATCATAATAATAATTAACTTTTGTAAGAGGAATATCTAAAGTACCGCTTTCTTTACCAGCAACACGAGTAACTTTATAATTAGGTATTTCCTTTGGTGATGTTTCATATGTATCACCTAATACCTTAGTTTCAGTATCACTTGGAGCAATACTTTCTGTTGAATCTTCATATAAGTAGTTAGTTTCTAGTACAGCAGGTTTATTAACATAATAGTATGTAACAACAATCGGAGTTACAGCAAAATCACCTTTATAATTTGAAGGAATAATATATTCTCCATTTTCATCCTTAGCAAGTTCAATTCTATCATTTACTTTTGCTTCAGTGACATATGGATCATTAATATGTCCTGTTAATAATTCATCAGATGCAGCTTGATCAGTTGTTCCTTTGAAGTAATGATGAACTATAACTTTAGATGAACCAAGTTCAAATTCAACATTAATGTTTTTATCTTCAATAACATTATTAAACTTTTTAAGAGTTACTGTTCCATCATCATATACAGTATAATCTGCTTGATTACCATTAACTGTAATAGATTTAATTGTATATCCAGCATCAGGTATTACTTTAATCTTATATAGAGAATTCTTTCCATGATCAACAGTTTCTACTTTACCTGGATTTGCTCCATCAAAGATTGTTTCATCTCCATTATTAACATTAAATTTTCCACCTTCATTACTTGTTGCATTAATATTATATTGTTTCAAATAATTGAAGATTTCTAATTTATATTGAGCAGGAGTCTCTGGTGTAACTTCATCACTTAAGTAGAATTTATACATTGCTAGGTCATTATCAGATGCTTTATTTTGAACAGTATCATGTTCATTTGTAACGTGTTCATCAACTTCTCCATTACTTGCAGGAGTAAGCAATCTATAGAATACATTATCTTTAACAGGTATTATATTTCTAACACCATACATGCTTCGATTATAATTATAATTAGATCCAAATCCTTCATAGAATCTTATCCATTCAACTGAAGAATCATAATTATATTTAGCAAGCATAAATACGCTTCCATCATAACTATAATTATCAACTTTACCTCTTAAGAAATCTAAATTTAATTTAGTTCCATTATGTAGATCTAATCTATAGAATAATTTTAATTGGTCTTCTGTAGCATCATCACTTGGAGCATACATAGAAGCTCTACCAAATACGATAAATCCGTCTTCTACAGGAGCATATGTAAATCCTCCATCGAATACTTGAACAGGATTTATCTTCCACATATTTGTATCTAGACTGTAATCCATTTCACTACTTGTTCTAGCTCTACGTACCTCAACAGCAGCAATTAGTTTACCATTACTATTATATTTTAACAGTGGATAATAACCATTAGTATCGCCATCATCTTCTCCTACTTCAAAATCATAATAGTTTTCTTTATCATCCCAAATAGTATTTTTATAACTATCGCTTGGTTTATATGAAATACCATTTCCAGCACCTTTCATATATACATAGCCATCATCATCTATATATATACTTCTACCAAGAGGACTATCAGTACTATCAGCATAATAGTAGTAAGCATTTACAGTAGTAGGTCTTGCAGATACTACATTATCATTTTTATCGATTTTAATGATCCAACCACCAGAACTCATTTGTGTATAAACAACAATTGAGCCATCATCAAGTAGTTTTATTTTAGTCTTAGGACCATTATTATACATTTTGTAACTTGAGTCAGTATATGAAATATGGCTAATTGGTATTTGCGCTTCATCAATATATGTATTAATCGCATCAATAACAGATTTATGTAATGGTGTTGCACTTGCAATGTTTCCATCTTTATCAAATCTTATAAGAATGGCATCATCAGAAAATTCTCTATTTAATATAGAACCATCTTTTAATCTAATTCGATATAAGCTTGGACTATAAATACTATATACCATTGCAGCATTAGTTCCATTTACATCAAATGACATAAAGTTATACATACCATTACTATTTGGATAGTTATCATATGTAGTACTTGTATATCCACAGTAATACTTAGTATCATCTGCTGCATATAATACTTTTTCTTCATATGTTTCGCCATCTTCTTTATCACAAAGTTGTGTATAAATTTGACCTTCAACATATGATTTTTCTTCATCTAATAGCGTTCCATCTGCTTTACTTATACGATAATAAATTGTATGACCATAATATACATAGAACGCATCAGAGCCTTCATATACATTTAAATTACTTGAACTAGGAAGAGCCATGTGTTCAGTTGTATTTATATCAACATATCTATCAGGATCATTAAAATATAAGTATCTTTCAATTCTTGTAGCTTTAGGAATAAATTCACTAGACCATTCTAATTCATCTTCACTTGAATATTTATATATTTTAGTAATATATCCATTTTGATTAGAATCATAAGTAGCCTTATAAGCATATATTAGATAACCACCATCATCAGTTAATAATGTTGTTAGGTCATCTGCATTAGTACCCATTGATGTACCAAGAGAAACAACTTCTTCAAGGTTAGCACCTTGTGGTTCATAAGGAATAGATTCACCAACAGTAAATATATATACCTGTCCAGTTAAATCATATTTATCATCAGAAGCAATAAGTTCTTCTAGTTGATATTTACCAGAAGATAAGTTTAATCTTATCTCACCTTTTTCATCAGTTTTTACAACAAAGTATGTAACGTTATTAACAAGCATTTGAGATCCAACCATATTATGGTTAACATCTTGAGCAAATGTTAAAGATCCATCTTCATTTACTTTTTTAATAACAAAATAAGTATTTGGAAGTAAGTTTTGAGTTTCAGCATCCTTCTTAACTATTTTTATTGAAGGATAATCTTCCATAAATCCTTTAAATAAATCTTCATTTTCATCAACTTGTGTTCCAGAGAACTCATGATCTAAAGACTTATCAACTTTTAATTTTTTAACAAATGTATTTTGATCAATAACTTGGTAATCAAGTTTAAATACAATTGGTTTATTATCAATTGAATATCCTTGAGGAGCAGAAATTTCTTTAATTTCATACATATTAACAAGAGGATATCCTTCATCAGTTAATCCAGGAATAGCATTAATATTTCCTGAATAAGATTTATATAAATCAATTGATGCTTTACCATTTGAATCAGTTGTTAAATAAGTAAATCCATTTTTGATTCCAGGACCACTTATTTTAAATTGAGCACCTTCTAAAGGTTCTTGTGAATCTGAATCTATTTTTACAATTTCAAATTCAGCAGTCTCAATAGCTTTATTTTGAACTTTAACAGTTAAAACAGGATTTGCTGAATCTTGTAAATCATAATGAGTTAATGTTTCTTTAACAGTATCTGTATTTCCAACACTAACATTTACTCTTTCTTGTTCTACTATGGTTTTTATTATTTCACCATCTGCAGAAATAATTCCAACTGTACTAAGCGTATTATAGTAATTCTTTTTGATTTGGTCATTATTTTCTTCACTAACACCAATATCATTTCTGTCAAACTCTATTTCAAAATCATAGTTTCTTCCACCAGTTAAACTTACACTGGAAGCTCCACTTCCTTCATCAACCCAAGCTTGGTTAATGTTAAATGATCTAGAACCAGTAGAGAAATAACTGTAACTATAATATGGGGTAACATTTCCTACAACACCAGTTGAAGATACATCAGTTCCACTTGCAACTCTAAACCATACTCTTGAACTATTTGATTTAACATAATAAGCTAGCGTTCCGCCAATACTATAATTACCTTCAAATTTAGTTAAGTCTAAACCTAAAGTACATTTTCTTACTTCAGTTTGTTCATTAACATCAGGTGAAGTATATATAGAGTACTTTTGTCTATCATCTTCTTTATCAAGAGCTTCTATATTAAATATTGGATCACAATTCTTAATTGTAAAATATGGACTACGTTTAGCAGTTACATATATTTCATGAGTTGCTGGATCTCTTACTATTTTTAATTCAAAATTAGTAACAGGAGCATATCCATTTACTGTTCTTTGTTCAACTTCATATGTTTGACCTATTAATAAACCTTCTACTATTGCATGACCATTCGAATCTGTAGATACTAAAGTACCATTTTCATGGTTTACTCCAGTTACGACAAACTTAGAATTTCTAAGTGCACTATCACTAATAGCATCTGTATTTAATAAATCAAGTTTATATAATACTTCATTTTCTACATCAATATTAAGTGTAGATGATTCATTATCAAAACTAATACTTCTATAAGTTCCATCATTACTTAAAAGAAGATTATCAGATGTTCCATTAGTTATTTTAAAGTGTTTAGTTTCACCATCGATAATATTTTCTCTACCAGATGAAACTTGTTTTATAGAATAAACTCTATCAACATATAAACCAGTTGCTGAACCAGTACCATTAGGACCAATAGTAATTGTCTTACTATTTCCTTGATTATCCTCAATTAAATATGTTCCTTCAGCAAGTTTAGAATTTGAATATATCTTATATAAATTTAAATTAACATCATATTTTCTTGCAAGTCTAATACCTAATTTAGCACCTGATACGCTAGAAGAATATGTTCCGGCATCAGTTGTATAGTTAAAATATACTTTATGGTTATAATAAGAAACTTTATTTAAATTAGTTGTTGTTTCTGGAAGTTCAATTGGATATCTGAAATATACATTATCACCAATAGCAATATTATATGTATTGTCAATTTTTATCATGTAAGTCTTAATAAGACTATAATCACTAGGACTTTGTGTCCAATTGTTTGCAGATACAGATAAATCTCTAGTTGGATTTTCATTAGTTGAATAATATACTTCAACGTGCCCTTGAAGAGCATCAGGAACAACTATAGGTCCAGCCATCTCAGTATCATATTCTGTTCCCATTGAAACATTAGTATCAACATAAGTATTACCTGTATAACCTACTTTTCCTATGAACTCAACATCTTTTATAACATTATCAGAATTGTTAATAACAAATATTTCCATATCTGCATCACTAGATCCACGAAGTGGATTAACATCTGCAATTAGTGGTGAAATAGTTTCTGAATTAGCTGCATCATAGTTTTTAATAATAGAACCAGTGATTACTTCTCTAGGTGCAGTAATATTTACGCTTCTTCTTGATACATTAATAATTTCGCTTGTATCACCATCTCCATCAATATCTATAGTATCTTCTTCATCATCTCTGTAGAATGGATCTGATTTATTAATAGCATATAAAGTAAATACATCAGAGATATCAGAAGATCTTGAATCGATAACAGCATCAAAATCTAAAGCAACAGAACTTAAGCTTTGCTCACTTGTTTTTAAATGTAATTTAACATAAGTCTTTCCATCACTTTGATATACTTCTTTACTTAGAACATCATTATCAGTAGTAATATTTAAATTTTGAACATCAATTATTTGTTCTGGGAATTCAACAACAGCAATTCCCTCTTTCCATGGTTCTGTACCAACAGTTACTTCACTGAATGTTATAGTATAAACCATAGGAATAGATGTGTTTTCAACACTTCTATCATAAGAATCTTTATCAAGATTTCCTCTAGCCCATGCTTCAGATACATCAAATAACGAATTTGATTTAATAGCGAATGCAGGTCCATTAGAGTCATCATCATAAAGTTGGTTAGCTGTAAAATATGTTTTTAAATCTTTATATCTTTCTAAAGAATCTTTACTAAATGCACTTGTTAATCCATCAATATCAAATTGTCTTGTAAATGTAATATTAGAATATATATTTTCATATTTATCCATATGAGAAGTAACTAGTTTTACTCTATAAACATTATCTGGTAAAACGATGTCTTCATTTGAGTTACTCTTATCTAAAACAACTAATAAACCACCAGTTTGTTCATTATATACGCTAACTCTTCCACCATTATTATAGAATAAGTTAGATGCGTGTCTTACATGAGTATAAGGTGCATATCGAGAAATAACATTATTATTTAATAATAAGTCAGTACCAGTATAAACTACTTTTCCACCTTCAGCAGGATCTAATCTAGAAACTAAGCTCCAATATTCTTTGAAAGTAGCTTCTCCAGTTACTTGTCTATCATATGATTGCATTATCTTAGTCTTATCAACAAAGAATGTATCTGATGCTTTAGATACACCAAGTTGTTGATTAGAATCATCAGAGAATCCCTCTGTTGTAGTTACAGGTGGGAAGAATTGATGTGAGAAGATAGCACTTTGTTGTGTACTCATAACAGTTTGATATTGTCCATTACCAAATCCTTGTGAGAATGTAACAATACTTATATCTGCAACTCCTGGAGTTGCTTGTTCTTCTGGATACTCAACATAAACATGCCAGTTTGTTATACGAGTATCATATTCCATTGTAGTATATGCAGGATTTTTTGCTTGACCATTTTCAATGCTACTATTCATAGAAGCATTAAAAGATCCTGAATTTTCATCATAACTAACAGTAACATTTTTACCACTATTACTATAAATACGAACTGTCTTAGGTTTTACCCCATTAAGTGGTGATATAACACCATGCATATGATTCATCAAAAATGGCATTTGATTAGCTGTATCTTTGATTTCAATGTTGTATGTTACTGCAAATGGCTTAGATTCTGTATCATTAGTTTTAGTAATTATAGAAGTTATCTTTGTTGCGTATGCATTAACATTAAAATTTACTTCTTTACGTATGTCTTTTTCTTCATGAGTAACAGTATTTTCAATAGTACCTGTTAAGATTACTTTATTAACACCATTATATTTTGAAATATATTCACCAACATAAGGTGTAACATTTAAATAAAAGAATGAAGATAATCCATTATCAACTTCTTTTAATTCAATCTCATCATAATCTTGACTAGTTAAAGTGTTTTCAACTAAAGAACCTTTTCCAATTGTACCGCTTACTTTAACATTTTGTTTTTCAAAAGTAATTTTGGCATTCTTTAATTTGGTATCTCCAGTAACTTTAATATCAAAATAAAGTTTTTCACTTTTTCCAACTTCTATTTCGTTAGTACGGTATCCTTCAGATACACCGTCTTCATCAGTGTCCGCTAAAAAGAAACTATCAAACGTGACAAATTCTGTTCCATCGATAGCTTCGTCACCTTCTTGAACAGGATTAGCCACTCCATGGACTATTGCATCGTTCGATAATAATATCTTTCCACCACCATAAGTAAGTAGCGATAAGCATATTATTACGGCAAAAAAAATAATCTTCTTTCCTAGTGATTTATTGTTTCTCATTTACAGCACTCCCTCTATTATAATATTAACTTTTTTGTCCAATTTTGTCAAACAATATAAGTAATTTTTAAAGGGGTATTGAAGTTATTTTTTGTATCTAGATATAATATAAAATTATACATAAAAAATGTGAATAACTATTACTTTTTTGTTCATAATATAACTAGAAAGGAAATATTATGATTACACTACAAAAAATAGCGCTATTTTTTACCATTATTGGAGCATTAAACTGGGGATGCATCGGATTTTTAGATTTCAATTTTGTATCAACAATATTCTCTGAAAATGGTGCGATAACAAATGTAATTTATGCACTTGTTGGCGTAAGTGGACTAATTAATATCGGATTACTTCTTACTGATATTGATCACCATAATGAAGATAGCGTTACAAATACAAAAAGAACAATTCGTTAATACAAGAATTGTTCTTTTTTATTAATCTAATTATTAGTAATCTTTATTCCTATATTATTTGTTACTACAAATGATAATCTAGGGTCATTATTATCTATTTTTACCTCTACATCATCATAAGTACCAGTACCATACTTACCTAAATCAATGTAAGCATTAATATCTTCTGGTTTGATAGAATCAATTACAGATTGAACACCTTTAACTTGAACAACTATATTAGAATTTGTTGTTGCATTAGCAACTAAGTTTTGACCTAAATTTTTAGGTATAACTGTCTCTGGTTTAATCTCTATTGTTCTTTGTTTTTCATCATCAAAAGATAAGTTAATAGTAGCCATCTCTAAGCTCATATATTTAACTCCTAAAGGTTTACTTAGAGATACTGTATATGATTTAGAAGCATTATTTCCCTGACCAGCAACGTTAATAGTTACAGGAACGTTTTTAATATTATTAATAGTGTTTTTATCACCATATATTTCTACAGAATGAGTTTCGTTATTATTAATTAATATTTTAGATATTGCTTTACCTGTTACAAGTTTACCAGTTGTTTGAACATTAAGTGGAACAGTAACACTATAAGTACCAAGTTTAATGTTAGCATTAATAGTTCCAGGAACTATTTCAACATCTTCAATAATTTTACCTTTAGAATCATATGCAACTAAAGGAATATTTTCAACTTCAAATGATCCAGCATCTTTTAAATCATTATTACTTAAATCAATTAGTGCTTTAACAGTAGCTATTTCATTTAGTCTTTCTTCACTACCTTTTACAACAACCTCTGATTTAGCAAGATCTACACTTTCAACACTAAGTTTAGAGTTAAGTTTATTAGTATTTAATAATTCATAACTTATTGAATATAAACTTGTAATCTTATCTTTTATTGTTACATTAACATAAGTTGGATTTAACTTATAAGAAAGTGAAGATATAGATTTTGTGTATGATAGTTTAACTTTATGTGAAAGACTACTAGGTTGATAATCAGTTAAATCTAAAATAACTTCATGTTCACCTAATTGTTTAGCAAGATATATATCACTTTTTCTTCCTGATAATATCATATCAACTGTTTTAGGAACACCTTCAACAACATATGCTTCATCATTATATTTAACTGTAACTGGAATATTAGTTATAACTTCAGCATCATTTTCTACTAAGTTGATAACTTTAGAATCAATTAAGAAAAACATAATGATTGCTAAAGCTAGCGAAGCATAAACTAAAAATTTTGGTTTATTAATTAATCTATTTATATAACTTTTACCTTTAACTTTTTCACTTAAATTATATATAAGACGAGCTATTGGAGTAATAAATGTCTTATCAAGTGCACTATATATAGTTTTAAAGAATGCAGCAACTACGCTTAATACCTTAGTCATTATTATCTTCACCGCTTTCTTTATCATCAGCTTCATAGAAAATCTCAGCTTTTGGACTTAATTCTTCTATTAAAGCCATTCTAAATTCATCAAGAGTTAAATTATAATTTAAAGCTCCATCACAAGCAATTGATAATCTTCCGTTTTCTTCAGATACAACTAAAGCAAGAGCATCTGATTCTTCAGCAATTCCAAGCGCAGCTCTATGTCTAGTACCAAGTCTTTTATTAAGTGATGGATCCATACTAGTTTTAAATACTACACCAGCACAAGTTATTCTATCTCCTTGAATAATTACACCACCATCATGAAGTGGAGCATTAGGGAAGAATATAGTTTCTAGCAAATCATCAGATAGATCAGCGTAAACTTTTGTTGCTGGATCTATATATTCTTGAAGTGATACTTCTCTTTCAATAACTATTAAAGCACCAATTCTGTTTCTTTTTAAATATTCAACAGCTTTCATGATTTCAAAAACAACATGCTCTCTCTCATCAACTGTTAATATTTTATGTCTACCTAATAATTGTGTTCTACCAATAGTTTCAAGTACACTTCTGATTTCTGGTTGGAAAATAACTATGATTGCAAGTGGTCCCCACTGAACAACATATTCAAGTATTATTCCAACTGTATATAAATTTAATAAGTTACTTAATAATTTAAAGAAAAGTATTAAAATAACTCCCTTAAATATTAAAACCATCTTTGTATTATTCTTTATATTTTTTAGAATGTAATAAAAAACAAGCCATACTACGCATATATCAATTACTTTGGTAAAAATAGACCAAATCATTGTCCAAGTCATTTATAATTCACTCCTTATTCTGTTTAAATATTATATCAAATAATCTTAATATAATCTACTTTTATTTATTAAAATAAAAAATAAAAAAAATGTAAGATTGTTCTTACATTTTTTACATTATATTTTGTTCCTGTACTGGTTCTTCATTCATATTTGGTACATCTTCAGGTAAGTCTCTTATATCATCTTTAACCCTACTTCTACCATCCATAATATTACCATAAATACGGAAAGAATAATAAATACATAATAATAATCAGTTATAAACTTAATTATTGTATTCATGTTTATCTACTCCTTTGCATCTTCAGTTATTTGGAATGTTTCACCTTTAGGTTGAATTTGAATAAATGTGTTACCATCATTTACTTTAAGTTCAGTACCATCTTCATAAGTATATTTAGTTTGATCAGTACGAGATTTTTTCTCCCACTTAATAGGTACTGCATATCCTTCAGAAATGTAATATCCTGTTCCAGATCCTACATTATCAAGATTTTGTCTTCCAGCTCTATCTCCTGGAATTGTTGAATTACCAACTTGATATGTAATTATATTTTTAAAAGTATATTGTTTCTTAGTTACATAATCAGTATGTTCTTTATTATTAACATATCTTTTATATACTTTATTTTCAGCATCATAAGCATAACTAGTAGTTGTGTTATTTGAATATTTAATAACAACTTTATCTGCTTTTTGAGCATTTTCTTTAGATGCTAAATCTATAGACTTTTCACTATATTTTAAAAGTAAGTCATTATTTCTTGTAGTTCTCTTTTTACCAATACCATTTTTAGTAAGTAAATCAATACTTGTAAATAAAGTATGTTCTCTAGCTACAGGTAGGCTTTTATCTCTAATACCTGTTTTAGGTGCTTCAGCTTCAATTCTATCTATACCTAAAGCTCCAAAATCATTTCCTGCTTGTGGACTATATCCATTATGAACATATATTGCATCATTTTCTTTAACATAGTCTAAGTAATAATGTCTAGAACTTCTTACTGGACCAATTCTTGATGTATCAGCGTCTAGGAATAGAGCTAAGTATCTAGTAATTCCACCTTCTACAATCATTTCGTATACAATATAAGCATCTTGAAGTCCACTATGATATGGTCTTGCTGCCCATAAATTGTTTACCATAATAGCAAAAGGTCTAGATTTTGTATTAACATCTACGATATTAATATTTTCTTCTTTCTTCTTCGTAACTTTTTTAGTAATGTCTTCTTTAACATCTTTTATACTTTTATGATTAGTTACCATATAAATAACTAGTGCTGCAATAGCTAGAAGAACTATACCTCCAATTATTGCGATTAATTTAAATTTAAGTTTTTTCTTTTTTGTCATTTTTTCTACCTCACTATAAAAAGATTATAACATAAATTAGAAGTGATTTAAACTTTTGTTTTCTCTTTTTAAATCTCTTTCTTTGATAGTTTGTCTTTTGTCATAGTTCTTCTTTCCTCGACAAACTCCTACTAAAACTTTAGCATTGCCTTTAACAAAATACATTTTTAATGGCACTAAAGTTAAACCTTCTTGTTTAACTTTTACTTCAAGTTTTTTTATTTCACTTTTGTGAAGAAGTAATTTTCTAGTTCTTCTTTCATCATGATTAAACTGATTACCTTCTTCATACAATCCAATATAAGAATTAATTAAAAATGCTTCTCCATTTTTAATAATTACATAACTATCCTTTAGTTGAACTTTACCATTTCTAATTGATTTTATTTCGGTTCCAACTAAAGCTATGCCAGCTTCAATTTCTTCTAAAATAAAATAGTTAAATCTTGCTTCTCTATTTAGAATTTCCATCTTTACCCTCCGTTAATTCAAAATCAACAGTTGATGTTTCTTTTGAAGCTGCAACAACTTTAATATTAACTTTATTTCCTACACGATACATTTTATTATTATGAACCCCAACTAATGATAATAGTTCAGGAACGTAATTATAAGAATCATCCTCAAGTGTTTTTATATGAACCAAACCTTCTACTAAATTTGGTAATTCAACGAAAAAGCCAAAGCTAGTTACATTAGTGATAATACCTTCATATTCCTCGCCAATATGATTTTCCATATATTCAGCCATCTTCATATCATCAACATCTCGCTCTGCATTAATTGCAGCTTGTTCTCTTTCACTAGAATGTTCAGCAATTTGTACCAAAGCAGAATTATAATAATTAACTGTTTGCATTGTCATATCATTATTAAATAAATATGTTCTTAATAATCTATGAACAGTTAAGTCAGGAAAACGTCTAATTGGGCTCGTAAAATGTGTATAGCACTCACTTGATAATCCAAAGTGTCCTATATTGTCTTTTGAATATACCGCTTTTTTCATGCTTCTTAATAAAACACTTGATAAAATCTTAAACTCTGGCTTATCATTAAGTTCATTTAACATCCTCTGCATTGTAAGAGGAGTTAATGAATGTATTTTTGTTTCTAATTTATAGCCAAGTTGTTTTACTAAATTAACAAAATCAGCAATTTTATCTTCATTAGGTTTATCATGAACACGATATATAAATGGTAAATCCATATTATAAATATAAGAAGCAACAGATTCATTAGCAATAATCATAAAGTTTTCTATTAGCTTTTCACCATCACCACGTTCAACTTTTTTAATATCGATAGCAACACCGTTTTCATCTTGAATAATTTTTGGTTCATCTAGATCAAAATCAATATAACCTTGTTTGATTTGTTTTTTTCTAAGAATGTGTGCAAGCTCGTTCATAAGAAGAAGGGTGTCTTTAAATTCTTCATATCCTTCTGGAACATTATTATTCATAAGAATTTCATTAACACATTTATATGTCATCTTTTTACGGCTTTTAATATAACTTGGATATATTTCCGTCATTATAACGTTACCTTGTTTGTTAATAACCATTGAACATGTAATAGTTAATCTAATAACTTTCTCATTTAAAGAACATATGCCATTAGAAAGTTTATGAGGAATCATAGGAATAACGGTATCAGCAAGATAAGAGGAAGTTCCTCTTTCAAATGCAGAATCACCTATAGCAGTATTTTCATGAACATAATAACTAACATCAGCAATATGAACACCTAAGTGATAATTTCCATCAATAACCTCTAAACTAATAGCATCATCGATATCCTTAGTATCATCGCCATCAATAGTAAATATCATTTTATCTGTTAAATCTCTACGATTATATAAATCTTTTTCAGAAACTTCATCAGGTATGTTTTCAAGTTCCTTTTCAACTTTATGCCCAAAATCATCATATATTCCATATCTATATGCGATTGATAAAATATCCATGCCAGGATCATCTTTATGACCAATAATTCTTACTACTCTACCATTATAGAACTTGTCTTTTTCTAGTTTACCAATATCAACAAGTACTTTAGATCCCCACACACAATTACGTGTAGAAGTCTCATCAACTTTAACTGTTATTCCAAGATTTTTATCATCAGGAATGAATATTAATCTACCATCCCTACCATAATCCATCTCACCAACAATTAATTGATTATTTCTTTTTAAAACTTTTAAGACTCTACCTTCAGGTTTAAGACCCTTTTTTGTAACTTCACAAGCAACATAATCATTATTCATTGCCCCATTAAAATTAGATGCAGGAATAAACAAATCATCTTCCATAGGAAGAATTAAAAAACCAAATCCTTTTTTATTCACTTGTAATTTCCCACAATAAACACCTGGCACATTTTTATATAAAATGTACTTATCTTTATTTGTTTTATATATTTCTCCATGATCATTCATATCATCCAAAACATCTTGAAGTTCTTTTAATTCTTCAGAAGTTTCTAAGTCAAGTAAATGATATATTTCTATCGGTTTTAGTGACTTTGTTTCGTCTTTTAAAACATCATATATTTTTTCTTTCATGTTTAGTCTCCCCTAACAGTACAAGTTTTTTCACCATCATCCCATGTAACATCTACAATTGTATCAGGATCAACAGGATCATTATCATTTCTCGGATCTTTTAAATCTTTACTTATTAATCCGTCAGCAATTAAATCTTGAACTTTAATAGCACAAGTATCATTATAGCAAGGATTACTAGAATAATTATTTCTTGATAAATCAACATATGTACAAGCAGCATTAGAAAGTTCCCTTTCAAATTCAGCTATTTTTTTCTCGTCTCTATTTTCTTTTAACTTACTAAAACTAAGTACAACAATACTTGATAAAACAATCATAATAACAACTGCCGCAAGTAGTTCAATTAAAGTAAATCCTTTTTTATTCATATATGTCACATCCTAAAAACATTATAACATATATATTATTAAATAAAAAAAGATAAAGTTTTTAACTTTATCTTTTTACATTAAAAATAACACTAATGATATTATAAAAAATGCAATTCCTAAAGCAAGAGTTAATCTACTAACAAATAGTTCTACTCCTCTTTCTTTCATATTTTGGAAAAGTGTTTCATTTCCACCTGTTATTATTTGACCTGCATCACTAGCTTTATTACTTTGTAAAAGAACAATAGCAATGATTAATACAGATATAATTAATAATAATGTTTCTAGCATAATTACTCACGTCCTATCAGTAAATAATTTACCATAAACTCCACTTTATTGCAATAAAAAAGCTACTTAGTACGTAGCTTTTCCTCAATTCTAAGAAGTTGATTATATTTACTTATTCTTTCTCCTCTACTTAGTGAACCAGTCTTAATATAAGGTATATTTAATCCAACTGCAAAATCTGCAATAAATGAATCTTCTGTTTCACCACTTCGATGAGAAATTATTGGTACATAATTATTCTTTTTAGCTAGAATTAATGTTTTTATAGTTTCACTAATAGTACCTATTTGATTTGCTTTAATAATAATTGCATTACCAGCATTTTCATCAATACCTTTTTGTAAATATTTAGAATTTGTAACAAAATAATCATCGCCTACAATCATAATACTTTTACCCATTAATCTTGTAAATACTGATAGTGTTTCAAAGTCATTTTCATAAAAAGGATCTTCAATACTAATTATAGGGAATCTATTGACTAAATCAGCATAAAATCTTATTAAATCTCTTGGTGAATATATTCTGTTATCAAGTTTATAACTATTAGTTTCTTTATTATAGAACTCAGACGCAGCAACATCCAAAGCAATAAATACATCTTTACCTGGAACATATCCAGATTCAGTTATTGCATTAACAATATAATTCAATGCATTTTCAGTATTTCCTAGCTGAGGTGCAAAACCACCTTCATCACCAACAGTAACTTGATATCCATCTTTTTTTAATAAAGACTTTAAAGTATGAAACACTTCAGATCCTACTCTTAATCTTTCTTTAAAAGTTGATACAACAGGAACAATCATAAATTCTTGAACAGAAAGTCCAGAATCAGCATGCGCTCCACCGTTTATAATATTCATCATTGGAATTGGTAATGAAACCTTATTTGTAGCAAGATATTCCCACAATTCTTTTCCATCTAAATCTGCTGCAGCTTTTAATGTAGCAAGAGAAACAGCTAACATTGCATTAGCTCCTAAATTAGTCTTATTTGGTGTACCATCTAGTTCCATCATTATGTTATCAATTTTAAGTACGTCAACTTTTTGACCAACTATTTTAGGCTTGATAACATAATTTATGTTATCAACAGCTTTAGAAACTCCTTTTCCATGGAATCTATTATCATTGTCTCTAAGTTCAAGTGCTTCTCTAGAACCAGTAGATGCTCCACTTGGAACACTAGCTCGATAACACTTGTTATTATCACAAATTAAATCTACTTCAACAGTCGGGTTGCCTCTACTATCAAGTATTTCACGCGCTATTATGTCTTTAATCATTTATATCAACACCCTTCATAATAATAGTATAGACAAAATAGATTTTTTAAACAATAAAAAAAGGTAACATTTACGTTACCTCTTTACTTAATTATTTTTAACAATTTGCTTTTCGTGGCCATTAAGTAATACTGTGTTTGATAACTGAACTACACCATAGAAAATTGCAAATACACCACATGTTTCTGATATAGACATTTTTCCAAATGGATTAATTAACATTAATACACCAAGCGTAGCAAGTAATATAGCAGTTACAAGTGTTAATAATGCAGCATCATCAGTTTTCTTAAATAGTTTAATTGCAACTGTTAATTTTTGCATAGCACAAACAATAATAAATAATCCATAATATACATTTAAATTATTAGTTATACTACCTGGATTAATCATCATTAATAGTCCACATAAAGCAGCAAGAATACCAAATATAACATCCAAACTTGATAAAGATAATTTCTTCTCGTTACTACTCATCCAAACATATACAGCTCCAGTAATTATAAATACAATTCCAAGAGCATTTGTAACAGTTGAAACCTTAAGGTAAGATTTAGTATAAAGTATAAAACCAATAATAACAAAAGCTAAATAAATTACCAACCTTAAAATATTATTAAATTTGTAATCACTTATTTCGTTTTTAGAAAGCTTTACCATATTATCTATCCTCCTAGAATAATTATACAAAAATATACAAATAAGTCAATTATTGATTTGCTTTTTATATAAATCGTTGGTATAATAATTTACCCTATAAAAAAGGAGGTGATTGGATGATAATACAACTTACTGCAAACGAATTTGATGAATTTGCAAGCTCACATGAACTATCAAATTATCACCAATCATCTAGCTATGCAACTTTAATGAGTAAATATGGATATGATCATGTATATTTAGGTTATAAAAACCATAGTGGAGTGCTAACAGGTGCAACACTACTACTAACAAAAAAGATTAAACATGTATTTAAATATGCATACGCACCAAAAGGTTTTTTAATAGATTATAAAAATAAAGCTTTGGTTGAACATTTTACTAATGCCATTAAAGAATATGCACAAAAAAACAAAATTATTTTTATAAAGATCAATCCAGAAATTCCAACATATAAAATTGTTAATAAAAAAGAAAAGATAGAATTAGATAATACTATAGTTAAGGAAATATTAGATAGAAACGGATATATAAAGTTAAAAGACAATATATATTTTGAATCAATATTACCAAGATTCAATGCAATTCTAGACTTAAAACAATATAGCAAAAAAACTCTGACTAAAACTCACAAAAATAAAATAAACAATGCAAAAAGAAAAGGTTTAGAAATAGAAATTAGTAATAAAAATAAAATAAAAGATGTATATCCTTTTATTGAAAAGAAAAAAGTTAGACGTAATCTAATGTATTATAAAAATTACTTCAATTTATTTAATGATATTGATTCTGCAGATATCTTTTTGGTTAGAATCAACTATGATGAATATCTAAATAACAGTAAAAATATATTTGAGGAAGAATCAGAAAGAAACAAGAAGTTAACTGAAAGAGTATTTAAAAATAACAGTGAAGAAAACATAAAAAAGAAAATGGCTTCAGACAACTTACTAACAACATATAAAAATGATATCATTAATGCAACATACAGTATTAACTCACCAGAAAAATATATTGCTGGAGCATTTTGTATAAGATATCAAAATCATGTTCATATAGTAATAAGTGGTTTTAATGAATTATATGGTAGTATGAATGCAAATTATTTTTTACATAACGAAATATTTAAATACTATAAAGATAAATTTGATTATATAGATTTAAATGGTATTACTGGAGACTTCTCAGTAACAAATCCATACTATGGACTAAATGAATTTAAACTTGGTTTTAATCCTAATATATATGAATTTATTGGTGAATATGATTTAGTAATAAATGAAAAAATATATAATTTTATGTTATCAGTAGGATTAATACAAAATGAATTTAAAAAATAATCAGTCATTTGAATGACTGATTTTTTTGTATAAAAAAAAGATTAATCAAACGATTAATCCTTTTAAAGTCTTCTTTAATTATTATTCAATAATTTCAGATACAACTCCGGCACCAACAGTACGTCCACCTTCACGAATTGAGAATTTAGTACCATTTTCAAGTGCTACTGGAGCAATAAGTTCAACAGTCATGTCTACATTATCACCAGGCATTACCATTTCAACACCAGCAGGAAGTTCAATAACTCCTGTTACGTCTGTAGTTCTGAAATAGAATTGAGGACGATAATTTGAGAAGAATGGAGTATGACGTCCACCTTCTTCTT
>Ga0310786_10003455_pt1 | contig 22945 bp, 33 predicted proteins | sample AusTroGonzalo_MG_FD_203881 | JGI IMG/M metagenome (GOLD analysis project Ga0310786, IMG submission 203881) | Bovine rumen microbial communities from tropical cattle in Woodstock, Queensland, Australia - Gonzalo_03 (v2) (version 2) | ecosystem: Host-associated > Mammals > Digestive system >...
GCAAGCATCTCCGTTAGATAGTTTCAAAAGTCTTCTGTAAAGACTCTCAATACCTGTCTGTGTGTAACCTTGATGCTTCTCGCTCTTGTACTTGAGCCAGCGTTCTATAATAGGTAAGTACTCGATACTGATGAAAGATAAGTCTAAACCTTTCTTTTCTTTCTTTGGAATAGAAGATATATTATTCGAAGTATTATTTATAATACGAGAAGAATTATCTTCTTCTATTATTATACTATCTACTATACTATTATCTATATTATGGGTATCTTTTTCAGATACCCCCGTATCTCTTTCAGATACGCCCCGTATCTTTTTCAGATACGCCGTATCTCTTTTGGATAGCGGTAAGACTGCTTGGTAATCACATCGTTTGAGGTTCTTACTAAACTCAGTCTCACGTTTCCGTATGATACCTTTGTCTAATAGTCGTTGCAATACTTCTTTAGCACGTATCTTACTACTCAGTCCGCACCAGTCTGCTACGTGTTGCAGACTACCTACGAACCATCCGTCTCCATCTTGGCTGTAGCCATAGATGAGAGAGTAGGCTATCAGTTCATTCCCGCTCAAGTCGAGAATAGTTCTCGCATGAGCAGGGATGACTACGAATGTTTCTGGATTTATAGACATAACCAACAAGATTTAGAAGGGTAGGTCGTCTTGGTCTTCCTTCTGCATAGCAGGCTGATTGTCTACAGATACGGGACCATCTGCGTTAATCACGTTGCTTGCAGGTTTGTTCTCGAGTTCTGCATATGGCTTACCATAGTCCACATTAGTGAAGCCACGCTCGTTAGTCTCAATGAAACAAGCGAGGTCAACCTTATCGCCTACTTGCAAATTGGACTTGTAGATAAACTCATAGTCCATCTTGTTTGGGTCTGGCTTACCAAAGTCGTTTACTTGAACAGACCGATTGTAATCGGGGTTCTTGAAATCATCGGAGATAGTGTACACCTTACGTGACCACTTCTTACCTGCTTGTGACACACCCTCAAGGATGTCTACGGCTGTCACTTTGCCTTGAATACGTACAATCATGATTGTAAAAGTTATTTGAATTTGACACTTATGCTACCAGCGACTGTTGTCTCTGCGTAGCACTTATCTAAGTTCTTGTCTATCCACTTGCGGACAGTCTGTGTGGCGTTCTCACGCAGCAAGTCAAGCTTGAATGTTCTGCGTACAGTATCTTTTGAACGCGAGATACATATACTCTTGTCTGCGTTCTCCCACTTGGTAGCACCAGCAGCATCCATGTGTTCTTTGAGACGCGCTCGGATGTCTGCTTGTAGGTTCTTGTAGAACGCAACGCTCTGCTCAAGGTCGAGCAAGGCTTCTTCTGCTTTCGCATATTGGTCAAGCATTTCGTTGAAATCATCCGACAGAACGTGCAGCGGATTGACAAACGACTCTGCTTTACTCTTGTATGCGTCCAACAGAGCAGTCACATACTCGTTCGGAAGACGCTGAATGTCTGTGAACGATGCGTCACACACATCATCAACAGGCTTTGGCAGATGTACTGCAACCAATCGAACCACACTCAGTCCTGTCTGTTTCTCAAACAAGAAGGCTTCGATGGATAACTGCCATTGCAGATACTCGTAGTTGAGTCCGTGTGTGGTCTTGTAGTCCGCAAGCACCACTTCGTCCTCGCTCACTTGCCATACTGCATCTATGCATGTGGCTACACTCTCGTTGTCACTCACGAGATACTCTGCATCTATCTGCTGCACAGCGTTGGCTTTCGCCAACTTGCGGTACGCGAGCACTTCCGCACTCGGTTTTTCAGCAGGGAGACCAGCATACTCCAAGTGCAGTTCTTCGTGGATAGCACTACCACGTTCACGTGCCTTCTCGAGTATGACCTCGTTCACATTCGTGTACATGTCTGGGAAGATGTAGTCGTGAATGATACTCGTAATACCACTCAGTTCTTTGTCGACACACACGTACTTGTGTTCGTCCGGGTAGAAAACGACCTTGTCGTTTACCGGAAGAGAAATAAGTTTCTTCATACGATTAAGCGGTTAGAGATTTGGATAACTCGGTTGCAATCTTTATTGCAAGTCCGTTGCCTTTGTAGTTGTCTTCGTACAACTTACGCAGTTCAGCCTTCGTCTTGGCTGTCTTGAAGAGCTTTGTTATCTCTTCTTCTTCTTTAGGACCAGTAGTCGCTTTAGGTGCAGCCTTAGCGGCATCATCTACAGGAGTACCGCTGTCTTCCTTCGCGTTCTTGCGCTCGGTCTGCAAGTCATACTTGGTCGAGTGCTTGGTATCGTTCTCGAACCACACGTCAGCACCGAGACCCAACTGCTTGGTAGCATTGCTGAACGCATCTGTGTAAGCCATCTTGAAGGCTTCGTCAGATGTGTCTATGCTCGACCATTTCTTGTTGAAGGAACACATAGTGTTGCCGCCTTCTCCGTAGATAGGCTTGCTCCACTCGCCATCCACCTTGACGAATAGGTTCAGTCCGATGAATGCGCAGACAGTCTTGCCATCTGTCGAATGCTCTAATGAGCGGTGTACCACCTCGACATACCAGCCGAGACCACACGGACCGAATATCTCAGTCATGCGTTTGATACGCCACATAGGGTTGATGTCAGTACCTTTGAAACGACCATTGTCGAATGGTTTTTGTGCCTCTTTAGGCACAGCACGAAGACTCTCGTAGAGTCTTAAGAATTCTGTTTTCTCCATAAGTTGATAAGTTAGTTAATGATTGATATTACTTCGGACAGCTTGTAGACAGGTCGACCATTCTCGCCTATGTTGTGAGCAACAATGTCTCCGTTCTCTATCAGCCGTTCCACTCTTGCACGCCCAAACCTACGAGCGAGGTCAGCACGTGACACTTCTTCTTTAACGGGTAATCCGTACATGAGCATCGCCTTCATAGCACCTAACTGCGCGGCTTTCTCCAACTCAGTCTGGTACTTACGCAGCGACATTTGAATAAATACTACGTCATTTTTTTCGTTTTCCATTTGGTCAGTTGAATTATTTGTTGTACCTTTGCAGCGGACTTATATAACCGCTATATTATTTTTACAAAAATAATATAAAAGTGGCATATAACAATGGGTCAAAAAATAATTCGTTCACAAAAATGCATGTTTTTTAACATATTAATTTTATGATTGGTACATCTGCTGAAATGCTTTTATTCTTCACGTACTCCCACGAGACAGCAGCGCGTCTCGGAGTGACCATGCACAGGCTGATAAGGATACGTGAACGTGTGTCTCACAACAACTACTCGGAGGACGCTCTCGTAGAGATGCTGTCCAAGTTAGAGTGCAAGTGCATACGCCCACGTGTAGTCATACCAGCGATAGTGCGTGACCAAACCGGACGTTTGTTTGATGAGCATACATTCGTGCGCCTCTTCCTCAAGCAGGAGTTGGCTGATAAGTATGGAATGGATTTCGTGGCTATGAAGAAAGTCAACAATCGTGGAGACTTTATTGACCACGCGTTATTCCAACACTTACTACATTCTAAGCGCGCATCGGTTGCTGTTCCTCGAACGACTCTTCCGTCTGTGTGGTCGTACGAACCCGTCACTCACATGATAGATGATGATGAGATTGTGAACATCCATCGGATGCTACACTACAACGGGGAAACTTTTTAGGCATTACTCCGTACTTGTCCAAGTACTCGAGTATAAACTGCTTGGTCTTGCTCATGCACTCTCCTTTCTTTTTTCGTTAGCGAGCCACTTGTTGTACTCTCCGTTCACGCGCTTGTCTGCAAACTCGTAGTAGTGCCAGTTGCAGTTCTTCGCTCGGTCGTTCAGTTTGCGACATCTGTCGAAGCATTCTTCGATAGTGTCCGCCATGATGTACTTCTCTGTCCGAGAGTGAGTGAGTAGCGGATAGTCCAATTTATGAAATCCGCTCTCATCCCAGTGTGCATCAACTACGTAATGCTCGATAATTTTGAGTGTCATAGTTTCTCCTTTCCTTTGATGAAGTTATACTTGATTGTGCCCTCGCTACTTTTGTAAATGTCGAGGATGATATTCTTTGTGCTAAGTCGCTCGTCCATTAACACTTCATCCCATTCGTCAAAAATACCGCACTCTTTAATCGATTGTATGTCTTTTTCGTCTAACCATTCTTTTGGTATGGACAATTGTTTCGCGATTGCGTATGTTCGATTGACCCCTTTGACAACGTATGCTAAGGCATATTCTGTAGCGGATGCACTATCGAGAAACAGGACAAAGTTCTCGTCATAAAATGCATGTTCGCAATCATATGCTTGTGAATAATCAACGAAGTCTTCGCATTTTTTATTCAGCAATACTCCTACTTCTACGAAGTATAGTGTTATCTTTTCTTGTTGTTCTGTTGTCATAATCAGTCCTCCTTTCTACAGATAATGTCACGTAATTCGTAAACGAAGGGCAGCGGCTCTCTGCCTGTGTCTTCGTCATAGCATTTGCCATCTGCCCATATCGTATACTTGTTGTTAATGAGTACGCACTCCATAGAGCCTTCTTCACGAAGACTCCATGAGCGTACTTTCTTGCGGTCACTCTTAGTGATGGCAATGAAGTTTGGAAACCTTAGCATAGATTGTTCTCCTTTAGCCATTCTTCCCAATCAGCATTGATGTCCATCTCGTCCATGAAGGTAGACGGACATTGCCAATCAAGTTCTCTGAACACATACGCAGTCTCCTTGTCGATGAAGCCTTCTGTGATGGACTTGCCATATTCTTTGTCCATCTCTTCCAGCCACTCCAAGCCGATGTGTGTAGACATCTCTGCGTATATATCATCACGAGTGTAGCCAGCGCTGTCATTGGCAACGAGTTTGCTCGGCAGTTTGCCTTCTGCATAGAGTTGCTTCACTTGCTCAGGCACATACTCATCATCCATGAAGCCTGCTTCCGGAACGTAGCATATGCCATCTTGTTCGTCAAAGGCTTCTTGGTTCTTGTAAATCATTCCTCCATTGCCGTATGGACTATCGCATGTGTCAGCTACGTAGTATGCGTCTGTGTCCAAGCCATCGGAGATGACTACCATACAGCCGCAGTCCGCTTGCTCTATGGTAATCGCTTTCTTAGGCACGCCGCATTCGTTCGCTGCTACCTCAAGTAAATCCCAATAGCCTTGCTCAAGCCATAGGTCTCCCATCTTGGCAGCGATGCGACACATGTCATCGTCTGTCACATGGCTAACGTCATAGCCTTTGTCTACTAAATCTTCTCGCATTATTAATGCGACTGGAAATGCTTTGCTCATAGTTGTTATTCTTTAGTTGGTTCAACTGCTTTAACCTCATTAACGACTGGTGCATCGCAGCAATAGTAGTCAACACCGAACTCAAAGCTCTGGTCGTTTGGTACTTCATCTGGGATGAACAAGCCCTTTGTCTGACCGCAGTAATCCCAGTCCAATGTTGTCTTGTCTGACGGCAAGAAATACCACATGCCATAGTCGGCACTATAAATCGCATTCACATTCGCATCCTTCAACGCGTCAAGTGCTTTCTTGAGTTTGGCTACTGCTTTCTTCTGCTCGTCTGTGAGCAATGCAAAAGCACGTGTGCCTTCACGCATTACCACTTCGCCCTTCGAGTCGGTGTACTTGTACTTGTTGAACCATAGCGCTTGCTCTTTGGAAGCGTATAATCCGCTCAAGTCAGCATCGCTGTCGAACAAAGGTTTGCAGCCGCCGAAACGTCCAGCTTGAAATCCGATAAGCGGAGTATCTACTTGTGTAGGCACGCCATCCACCATCATCCACGATACCATTTCGCGGCATCGGTCATCGTCGGACGCAAAAACACAACAACATTCCAAGTCACGACGCAATCTGGTTTCGATGTTATATGCCCCTTTGCAAATAGGGTCTTCTCCGTTCTCGTATTCAATACGATTTCTATACAGAGCCATGTCATCCCCTGCTATTCCGAACTCCTTTCCGTTGTTCTTGAAGTAGTAGGTCACGTTACCTTCGAGGTCTATGATAGCATGCTGCGGCTCTACCTCAATGAGAGTGTTAGTCACTTTGTTGTGCAAGAAAGCACCTTCGTCGAAGTTAACAATCATCAAATCATTTACAAATTTTGTCATAGTTGTATGCACTGGTTCGTGTCGTGCGCAACTTTTAAGTTTGAAAATAAGGTTAGATAAGCCGAGCGTTTGTTACTCGACCTTTGAAAATTTATATCCTACACAATCGCAACATTTGTTTTTCAGCCATTTCTTTAAGATGGTCTCTGCTTCTTCTTGCGAGAATGCAGCAATGGTTTGAGTATCTCGCGCCAACCTAAACAAATCGAAGACATACGCATGAATCTTGATGTCATTGGCGTTGGTGTACTCAGTCCATTTGTTATGCCACTCTGCCCAATATTCGTGACCATTAGCGCAGTTTCTAAAGTACAGAGAGAGCGTTATATAATCGCTCGGTATCTTATTTTCTCTGCACCGATTGATATAAAAGTCCGCATTGCTTCTGTCTTCACGTCCGCAACGCGCTTCTACTTCGTTAATAAACTCGTCAAGGATACCCATATCCTTTAACCAATTAAGAAAGTTTTCGCCATAAGGCAGGGTCTTGTAGCCCTCATAAATTGCTGTGTTCATAAGTCGATAAGTTTAATAGGTTAGCACAAGCAAGGCTGTGCATATTTGATTTCACATAATGATAACGCAAGCGTAACTGCATCTTCGTCTGCGTCTGGATACTTTTCTTCGCATAGAGTCATGATGTTCTCAAGACTACGGAACTGGAAACAGAAATCATTTCCACTTGTGTCTTCGAGAAACTCACACATCTTGTCGAAGTCCTTGTCTGACATCTTCAGTCCGTATGTGTGCTGGTCTGCTACTGGTATCACGTCCACATCTGTGCTGACTGCTTGCTCAATCACATTGCCAATCAGCTGCGGCTCTGTCTTGGCAGGCTGCGTACTTGCTGGCTTGGAAATGAAGTCATCTTCAAAGTCATCGAACAGCGAACCATGTCCGTAGTAATGTCCGTAGCAATTTGTGTAACCATAACCGCTACAAACAGGACGCACATAGGTTACTTTTGGGTATGGCTTGTAAGACGTGTTGGAGAAATACAAGTCGCCTTCTTTGATGAAGTTTCCGTACTTGAATATCTCTCCCCTATGCAAGAACACGAACTTGCTATAGCCGATGATGGCTTCCACCATCTTATCGAATGGCTTGCTCTCAGGTAGCATGCCTGCATAGATGAATGGCATGGCTATGCGCTTGAAGAATGTTTCGCTATCCGTCATGTCGCCTTCGTTATGTATGCTCAGCACACCATTATGTGCGAAGCCCCATGTCTTAGTCGCGTCTTGGAACGGATGGCAATTCTTCACTTGCACACTACCATGTGTGGCTATTCGCATGTGATAGACAACAGGCTGCTCATCTGGTATCTTGTTGACCCATTTGAGATACAACTTGCTGTCCATTGTCTTGCGTACTTGCAGACCTTTCTCGGCACTCCATGTCATATAGCCGAAGCCATCTGGATTGCCTTTTATCATGGCATCGAACATCTCTCTCGTAGGTTTCGCTGCCTTTGCTGGTTTGATTGCTATAATACACATAGTCGTAATCGTTTTTTATTGGTTAACATACTCCGTTGTCATGCCTCTGCTCTGCATGTATGCTTTCATACTCTCAGGCAGAGGTTTGTACGTGATGAATTCTTGCCACGTCTCCGTGTTCTCTTCGTGCGTCTTGATGTAGTCCACAACACGCAGACAGAACTCAACACTTGCACGATATACTAACGGGTCCATCGTACCTGCAAAGATACGGAACTCAATCGTGCTGTAGTTCTCGTTGTTCACAGAATAGTACCGACCAGAGGACTTGGCGTTCTTCTTGTGGCACTCAACACGTTCTTCTTTGGAAGATGGTTTGATGTTGAACGATTTCTTGAACGCACTCCAATGGCTTTCACTACGTCTTGCGAAACGCTCTACGAGAGATTGGTTCTCGCTTAAGAACTGACGCATACGTCCGACCATAATGTCTTGTGCTTCGCCACGTTCTACGCCCATCCACTCACGGCTGAGGTGTACATGTAGTCCCGTGTTACGTGTAGCCATAGCACCTGCATCGCGCAACTCCTCGAACCAACCTTCGAAATTAAATTGGTCAAAGAACCGCTTCGACATAGGCTGCGTGATACATTCGATACCATAGGTATTGAGTGAGCCATCGTGCATCTGGTAGATAAGTCGCTCATCTTCGCCATGTCTTTTGGTCACTTCGATACGTTTGTAGTACTCTGCTTTCGTGCCGTTAAGACCTTCGGTCTCCACTTCTGTACCAACGTAACAATCTGTGTCTTCATCATGCATAACATGCACACATAACTCAGGATTGTCATGGTAGCCGCGTACTATTCTGCGATACTTACTACAGAGACAGTCTTCGCACAAGTGCTGTCCGTTCACTTCTGCACCTCTATCTCTGCGCTCAATACAACCACATTCGTCACATACGAAATAGTTATCACGGCAATGCTGGCACATATGGTTGCCTTCTATACATCTGAGTTCATTCAGAAAATATTGGCGGCAGTCATCACAACGGAATGCAAGATTACTTGCACACGTTTTACACATGCATTTCGCTACAGATATATCGGCATTCGCACTTGTGTGAACTAAGAGCCTTTGGTCATTCATGTGCCGCTCCCCGCATACATCACATATAAATGTGAACTCGTCAAGCCTATCTGTCGGTACTAATGTCCCGTCTATTTCGGTCAAGTTATTTTTGGGCAAGACGTCTCTAACCAATTGGCAATATGCATACTCGTCTTTCTTGTACACATATATGTTAGAGCCGACGCCATGTAATAGAAAACCTTTCTGTGCTAAGACAGAACATGCGTCATACTTATCTTCGACTTTTGCAAATTCGTTCTTCCATTGCTCATACGAGATGTCCAGTTTAGTTATCTTGCGCGCTCTATGCCATGTCGAGCGACATAGTTTAGTGCTTGCGTAAAACCAACTGCGTTCAACTGCCTTGTTAGTAAACAAGATACGCAGTTCGTTTTTTTCTGAAATGTAGGCATGTAATATACCTACGCCAGCGCTTCCGAGAAACTTTACTTCACGTCCGCTTCTGGTACTTGCATTTGTTAATTGTAGCATAGTTGTAAGAATTAAGTTAGATAATTTCGGTCACTTTTATCTGCCACCGATTAGCAGAACACCCTGTTCGGATGCTGTTTACAATACGCGCGGATGTCCTTGAGTGTCATGCCACACCATTCGCGCAAGTGTCTGCATGTAGTTCGAGTGTAGTTTTCGTCTTCTCTGTGGAAGAAATACACTCCGAGAATTTTCGCAGCCATGAATGTGCGATACGATTTCAATGCTTCTCCGTACTCGTACTTTCTGTACGCTGCGTTGCTGTTGCGGCTCGGGTACACAGTATCTTGCCAATTACCCAAGCGGCTTTCTACGTCTCGTGCTGTCATAATAAGCCTCCTTTCTATTGTGCGAACAACTCTAATTGAGTTGGCACGATTATATACTTGCCATCGAGTATCATTTCGATGACCTTTCTTGCGCCTTCACGATAAGCGTCTACGTGTGTTGGTCCACGTCCACGTTTGATAGCCACGTATTCGGTGGACATCTGTTTGATTTCGTAGTAGAGATTGTCTACTGCTTTGAACTCAACCCTTCTATCGGGCGAGTAAATACCTCGTGCATACTTGTACATAACTCAGTCCTCCTTTGGTTCGAATGATAAATAAACTAACAGCCAACTCAGCACACCCATGAAGGTGGTGGCACACATATAATCGTGCCACCCCTCTTGGGCTAATGCCATGACCTGCCAAATAGTGATAAGGCACGCGCCTATTCCGAAGAAGAACGTGCCGATGGTCGGTCTGCGTTTCATACTCTTATTTGTTTCGCAACCACATAACGAGTGCCGCAAGGACACCCCACGTGGTCATGGTTAGTGTTGTTAGTGCCATAATTACTTGCTCTTTTGTACGTTCACATTAATTGCTTTTCCGATACGGCTTGCGCCTGAATCTTGCACGTTGTAGATAAGGTGCGTAACCTGCCCGCTCTCATAGGTAGCCCTATCAGTAGCGACCCTACGCGGCTCGCCCTTTTTATTAACCACGTCAAGCAAATAGCATACGTAACGCACGCTAACCTCGCCATAGTCGTTGGTCTTTTCAATCTTTTCCAGACGAACCTGTCCTTCGTACGCGATTGTGTCCTTGCGTACAACCTCTGCTTTAGCAGCCATCACGGCACACAATAGTGCCACACTCAAAATAAGTTTTTTCATAACGATAAGTTTTTGATAAGTTTACAACTCGCACCATTCCAGTCCAAAGTGTCCACGCGCAGCTTGGTGCATGTCTACGCGTAACCTCGTGAAATCGAATTGCATGTACTCGACTTCGTCGAAGGGGTCATAATTTGTTGGCATAATTTTGGGTTAATTTGATGTTGTTTAGTGTGCCAAACATTCACACTATAGAAAGCACGCAGCAAGCCAATGCCACGTGCCCAAAGATTTGATTTCGCGTACTATTATTCCGCGCGGTTAGCCTGCACCACAAGGATTTAGTTTGCTACCTGTTCGGACGTTCTTCTCAATTATCGCGGCTGAGGTTTGACCGCTTTGCCGAATGGTTTATGCAACGAGAGCCGCAGCCATAGCCACGACTCTCCGCTCTCCGCCTGATGCCTGTTTATACTCGCGAAGTCGAGTCCGATAGACTGCACATTATTTGTGCAAGTCTACCAATTCGTCTGCTGCATTGATGAACGCGCTTACTACGGTGTCCGTGTAGCCCCAGATAGATTTCTCACGTACCACGAACTTGGTCATTACACTCTCCGTGATGATTTTGCCTTCCGCATCACGCATAGGAATGGTCTGTACGTAGCCAGATGGGTGTGTGAAATCGATGGTCTTCTGCACTTCTTTTTCGCGCTCGATACTACCTACACAAGTGACTTCGCCTGCTGCGTTGGTCGGTGTGGTAATGTCTTCGCCAAAATAGCGGTACTGACGGAATGCCTTCTGCAAGTTGGAGGTCTCCTTTGCTTCCACCCAGTCAACCACCACAGGGGTCTTCGTTCCGTTGTAAACTACGTGCGGCATATTGAGCATAAACAAGCCGACAAACTCCTTCCAGTTTGCGTCTATGCACTTTGCCACATCATTACTCTCCGTGTCTTTGGACAATTGCTTCTTAATTCCATTAAGAACGACAGTCAGTTTCTCACTCTCTTCTTTTGCATTCTTTGCCCATACTTTGATACGTTTGATTTGCTCGTCAGATAGATTTTTCATTTGTACACGGCACTTGGGGCAGCCGTTTCTCCCGAATAAGTTACACGTAATTTGTCCGCACTCTGCTGCGAACATAGACAGCGAAGAGGTTAACCGCCACCCCTTTGCACACATAGTGTGCAGCAATACTTGCCGCCTGATTACGAGCATAGTGCGCAAGTTTCACCCCTTACGCACTATTCACAAACTACGTCTGACCTTTCTTGATATTCGGTTTCATCCTACTTTTGCCCTGCCAATCCGCGTTGAACACTATTCCAGTCCCTTGCTTGAGGCTTGCTCACACCTTCGCGCCTGTTGCGCCCTTCAGTGCTTTCCTGCGGACGGACTATTCCACCGTGCGAAACTATGTGCGTTTCTCCGCAGCAATTTCGAGAGCTGAGCTTGCGCCCTTTGGGCTTGGCGAAATTGTAATGTAGCCCGTCTTCCCCGTACCCCGTATTCGCGAGAGTGTCGATTTGTTTCGACTGCTTGCACCGCCGTGCTTCGTTGAAGACATTGGCTATATACATACACAACCACATTGAAAAAAGCGGCTACCCTAAAATGGAGATAATATATCAAAGGACGCGATGCAGTCTAACGCGCATAATGCGAGTGCGGACTGAAAACAAAGTGAAAAGAAAAATGTAAACACAAGAAAATCAGTACATTGAGCCGCAGCATACGGGGGTAGGGGCGCGTCATGGCGTACGTGGGCTATAGGTGGGTATTCATGTCCGACTCATACAGAAATCTCGAAAAACCGTATGCTGTACGCGCGTGATAAATTTATTATGTAAAATAGGAATTATGTGTGTAATGCGCGTGTGTACGTGTATGTACGTAGGAGGAAGGTGGGGGGGGTATGGTTAGAATTTTGTACGGATTATGGACAAAAAGTAGGGTGTTTTTAGGGTTTATTTTCACGCGTGCGCGTGCGTATAAGATAAGATATATAGGGGGAATACTGATTATCAGCGAGTTACGAGGAGAGAAAGTGTACTCTGGATACACCAAAAGTGTACTGTGGATACACTTTCTCATACAAAAAGTTATATTTTTAGGACGAAAAGTTACTATTTTTGAAAGAATAATTTTTTGACCCATTGTCTGATGGATTTTTTGTAGTAATTTTGCACTGGAGATTCAGGAATATGCAATGCCAAACAATCCTTATGTCATTAGTGATGCTCGTTTGAAGAGTAGTGTTAAGCTAACGGCGGTTGCGAGTGCGCCGTTGGACTTAGTGGATAGAGTGACAGGGGATGTGATGCAGGTAAAGCCTTATTTCGGAACGAGGAGCTACAGGGATGTGAGTGAGTTTATCAAGGTGTATGACCCTATAGCGATAGCGTTGATGAAGCCCTTTGAGTTGAAAGTGTTCATGTACGGTATATTGAAATTGGATTATGAAGGTGGGTTTGATTTGGTGGTTGATGAGTGTATGAAGATGATGAACATGTGTGAGAGTAGTGTAAAGAAGGGGATAAGGGGGCTATTGGCGATAGATGCTGTGAGGAGAGAGAAGAAAGGTAAGTATTGGATTAATCCTAATATCGCGTATAGGGGTAATAGGGAAGAGCTGTTTAATAACCTATGAAAAGGGAGATAGTTATCTGGAAGAGGGAGGCGGAGGTCTCTGATGCGCAGAAAGCGCATGATGTACTTGACATGTGGTTGAAGACGATGCCTAATGGTCAATGGACTCTTAAAATGGAGAAGACGAAGAGTCAGCGGACTGTCAGTCAGAACGCATTGCTATGGCTGTGGATGGAGGCTGCATCACAATGGTGGTATGAAGCATCCGGTGTTAGGTATACGAAAGAGCAGATGAAAGAGTATTTCGCGAGGTTGTTTCTTCCTGTAACGGACCCGGATGGCAATACGATAGGCGGCAGCACAAGCGGATTGGGTACGGAACAGATGACGGAGTTCCTTGAGAATATAAGAGTATATGCGTTGGAGAAATGGGGATTGGAACTGCCATTACCGGAAGATAATATGTTTAATGAATGGAGGGCACAATATGAATGATATGTATGACCCGTATGGAGAATCTGATATTACTCGTGATTTTGGAGTTAATGTAGTGACTTATGTCATGAACTATCCTGTAGGAACAGTACACGCTTTTTCAATACTAATCTAAATAAACACTATTATGAAAAAAGAAAACACCCAGCCTAAAGAGGCAAAGAAAACAACCAAGAAAGTAGGAAGACCTAAAGGGCGTAAGACAGCTAAGAAAGAACGCGAGATTGAGATTTTGGATTTTGACGTACCTACACGCTCTAACTTAGATGAGTTCAAAGAAGAGAGCGAGATTGAACGCCTTAAAGCAGAACTCGCTGAGGCTAAAGAAGAAGTAGATAAGATGAGTATGCGTCTTCATAAGAAGATAAGAACATACGACAGATGCATCGGTATACTGATGGAAGAATGTAACTGGCTTATGGATGAAGTATCGTGGTATAAAAAATGCCCCAAGAAGTTTAAGAAGAAAGCTATCCAGTTCAAGAATGATTTCTTGGAGGAGTACACAAAGGTAGGGCTTGCAGGACTTCTGCGTAAGCTGCTCGAAGAATAAGGGATATTCGCGGAGTGGAGCAGAGGTCAGCTTGCCGGGGTTACAGCCCGGAGGTCGCAGGTTCGAATCCTGCCTCCGCAACAAAGAGGTATTTTGCAAAACCTCAAGGCAGGTTGGCGACCTATTAAGACGGTCGGAGGTTTTCTGGATTTTTGTTTCCCTCGCATACTCGCCTGCCATTCATGACTCGGAAAGGTTGAATAAAATTGGCTCAACGTTGGTCGACGCCAAGTGTGGAGAGTTACCACACCCGAGTGCCAAGCCGTGACGGTTTCACAAAACATATTTTGTGTTTTTGATTGTTGAATGATTGTTTCATGTTTTTCAGTTCAAACTTTGCACACAACGAACAAATTAATTAGTGTTTTTGGGTTAATTTGATGTTGGGAATAGCACCTGCTCGGGAGGGTCGGAGCTATTCTTTTTATATAGGCATAAAAAAAGAGGGCTACTCGCCCCCCTCTTCTATCGCCTCTTCTTCCGTAGGCGTTATACCCATTCCGATAATGGTAGCTTTACGTGTCGTCTCTTCCAAGATAAGCCTCTGACGCTCTTCTTCCCCTATAGGACGCTCGTCAGGAACCTTAGAGAAACCGTATGGCAGTATCTTAAGGTATACCTCACAGAAATCCTTCGGCTTTAACTGCGCCAGATTATCCCAAAAGAGCTGCTGATTGTCCAATAACTGCTGCTGAATATCCTTCCGGACATCAAGTGCGTTGATTTTTACGTCGTTCATCATAGAATATTCTCGGATAACGCTCTTCAAGCACATCTCTCATCAGATGAGCCGAGTCTCTTGAGTCGAATAAGTTGATTATACTGAACTTCTCAAGGTCAAAACGCGGCACATCTGCGTTACAAGGCAGGTCTTTACGTATCCTACCGTCTAATGTGATGAAGAACTTGGTCATTATTTAAGTCTTAACTTACCGAACATACGGTCCATACGCTTCTGCTCCAGATACTGCAACCATTTAGCACTACGTTTGTTGCGCTCCTCTACTGTTATGCCGTTGGAATTGTTCCAAGACTCTTGTGTGTAGTACAAACAGTCACGCATAATGTCCAAATGAGTGGTGTGAGGCGGTAACATCCAGAACTTGAACGTACGGAACTTACCATCAATGTACTTCTTTACCTTCTTCGGCTTGCGCATGACCTTTATATCGTCGTTACATAGCCATATAAGCTTGCCTTTGGAGTTCTCTATCACGTAGAAACGCTTGTTCTTGGCTTTCTGTAGCTGATTAGCCATGCGTATGGCGAAGCGCAGACGCGCAGCATCGTACTTCAACTGAAAAAATACTGTTACAATAGCGTATTTTTCTTTAAGAGAACGCTTAAACTCTTCCAATTTCTCATTCATAATAGTTAAATATTTGATTCATTAAGTCTTTTCTGTGGTCTTATAGCAACATTCTCGCTCTGCTTGTATGCGCGTGGCGCGTTAAGGTAATCATAACATATCCATACGCCTATAGCGCGCGTGATATGGCGGTCATCGTGCTGCCCATCGACAGCTCCTACTGAACCATTGCCCTTAACTTCCATAAACTCATGCTCATCGCAAGCCTCAGCGCATGTCTCTATGTACATATTCTCACGAAGAACCTTTTTCTGATGGTCACATACCATACGTTTGGTAGATTTGTTCGTGTGGAATCCCCAAACAGGGTCAAAGCCCATCTTAATCTTCTCCGCAGGGGTACGACAGTACAGATTATCATAGTGATAAGCTATTTCATCAAGGATATAGTCGAAGTGGTCGCCTTCTGTCTGCTCTGTCTCAAGCGTATTGGACTCTATAACGAGCAATCCGTCGTCATAAGCATGTGCTAACTGTACTGCTTTCCATGCAAGAAGGTCATGGTCTATATGTCCGCACCATTCTGCCACTACAATAGGCACTCCACCGCATGTCATGTCGTATCTGTCGAGTACACAGATAACAGAACGGTCACTATGGTCGGAACAACCACCAATATCCATCACAATAACGTATCTGTCGTTGCATCTTCTGTTAGGGTCATCATCCGGCATGAACCAAACCTTCAAAGGACCATCATTTTCGGCTTTGAAAGTGATGCCGTTAAGCGCTTCTTCTCCGTACATCTTGTCTCCGAAGATGTCTCCTACGAAACTCGGCTCTCTCACGTTCTTACGCAGACGTATTACATCGTCTACAGGATAGAGTGGGTGTCCGGTTGACTGGAAAGACTCTTCCCATGTAGAAGGACGCTCTGATTTCCAACGCCATTGGTCGCGGAACTGCTTACTTGCAATGCGATACCAGTTAATTCCCTCTAATGTAGCTCCTAAATCGAATAGCCACTTCTCATAAGTGGACATGGACATGATGAAGGAGGCGTAATCTTTGATGGGAAGCGTATCACGGTCCAATAAGAACCATGCGCGGAACAAAGGAATGTTCACAGACTTGCCTCCGATAGCATCTAACCATAGACGATGGAAGAAATTACCTACACCACGAGCAGTTGACTCATAGACAACTATTGTATTGGCGCGATAAGCCACACCACCAAGAATAGATTGAATAAGCTGCTCAGGTTTGATGCCTTGAGTGGTCTTATATAGACCCACCTCAGAGAAGTGAACCAATGAGATGTTATCTCCGGCGATGTTATTAGGCTTCTCTGCCGAACCGATAGTTACACGAGAGCCAATTCCCTTTATGATAACGGTCTTGTTACCTTTCTCGAATGGAGTGAGAGCCAACTTGTCTTCTTTGCCGAGTAGCCACGGCGGTAGCTTGGACAACATCTTTGTATACATACCACGAATAATACGAGATGTGTTCTCTACGTGGGCTACAATACAAGAGTTGAGTCCTTGATGAACAAAAGTCTGATACCAAGCGAAGAAGAGCTGCGTCAGAGTGGAGAATCCTTGCTGACGAGACTTGTCTATGATGATGCGCACAGGCTTTCCATGCTTCGTACCATCATAGAACATCTTCAATAGCTCTCTCTGCGAGCGGTTTAGAACGAATAACACGTCTTTAGGGTTCTCTTCATTACCGTCTGCTATCCAGAAGTACTGTGAAGCGCAGAACTCGAAGTCGTGGCGGCAACGCGCCTTGATAACTTCTCGTTTGAGCAGTTGCCAGTTCTCCGTAGTGTATCTCAGACCTACAGCAGCAAGATATTTATGTGCGCTGCCTAACTTGATAAGGTCACGGATGACAGGTTCTTCTGCACAGTCAAAAGGAATACGGTAATTCTTCATCCCCAAGTCAGGGATATGGAAGTCGATGCGCTCGCAAGAGTCACAGCCTTCTCCTGTAACAGGGTCATACTTAGCTCTGCGCTCTATATGACGCTGTCGGTTGATTTCGAGCATATGCTGTATACGCTCGTTATCTTGTTTCGTTATTGTCGGTGTAATAGAAGTCTTTTTTACAGAGCAATACAAGTATTATATAGATACAACCAAAAGCAAAAGCTACCAAGTGCAGAGCTACGTTACTGTGTCCTCTGAATATCTGCACTATAATAGCTATCACTACAAATATATATGCCATCAACTGCTGTTTGGTAGGACGTAACATCAGCAAAACTCCCAACAGGAAGAACGCCATTCCGGACGCTCCGACAGTAGGAATGTCTATTGCTGTGAATAGCCCAGCCAATACAGCACCGATGTAAGATGCAAAGAGCAGACCTAACTTACTTCCTCCTCCGAAACGTTCTTCGTATATCTTGAAGATAGGGTTGAACATTAAGAAGAGCGACAAGGAGTTTACGAACAGATGTCGCCATGAAGCATGGGCAAAAGGATAGACAAAAGCCATCCACAGATTACTGTCTGTTACTCCGAGTACGTTAGGGTCTGGCATAAACACGTACACGCATATGCATATAATAAGGAATATATATATCATAAGTCGTACATTCTCTTTTCAGCCATAAAACGGTAGTATAAAGGTGCGGCAGAGATATTGTTATAATAAAAAGACGGAGCAGGCTGTTCGAGTACTTTACCCATAATAACCTTACTCAGTCTTCTTTTGTTCGCATCGCTCACTTTTTCCATAGCGTTCTCGTAGCGAGCGAATATCTCAGCGTACATCTTCTTTCTTTCTTCGTGACGGATACAGCAAGTTCCTCTTTTGTACTTGTTGTATAGACTTAACGCTTCTCTTGTAGAAACATAGAAGCGCGGAGCGGGTCGTGATGCAGCTAATCGGCATAGTTCGGCAGTTGATAGCCGTAAGCCTATAGACATTGTTTCTTTCCGACAAGCCTCAACGGCGGAGAAAAAATCTCTTCTTTTCTGCTGTTGCAGTTGTAGTTCTCTCGATGATGATTTGAATACAGGGCATCAAAATTTTTAGGTTCGGTGCAAAAATACTGCCTTTTTTTCACATGACAATGGGCTAAAAAATAATTTTTTATACTTTTCGTCACTTTTTGTAAACTTTTCGGTCGTTTTATGTCCTATAGAAGCTGTAATTTTGCAGCCGATTAAGTGTCGAATTATTTTTTTAACACTAATATACACACACATGGAAGAGAAATTGAACAACGAAAATGAGGCTCAGGCACAGGTTGCTGAGGCTCAGAACGAAGCCCCTGTTGAAGAGGTAGCTGCTGCTGAGGCAGAGGCTGCTCCAGAGAAAGGACCTCGTGATTTGTTCTACGAGCGTATCCGCACGAACTTCCCTGAGGGTAAGTATGACGAGAATGAGGACGAGTATTACTCTAATGCTCTTTCGCGTATGGACCAACTGGAGTCTGACAGCAAACAGTTCCATGACTTGTCCGACAAACTCATGAAGCGTCTTGGCAATGACCCTGAGGAGGCAGAGATAGTGCTTGACTGGCTTGATGGTGCAGATATCCGTACTGCTATCACACGCCACAAAGGTGCTGAGGCTCTTGCTGCTCCGGTAGAAGGTGCTGAAGGTTATGATGAGTGGAAGGCAGCAGGCGATGCACGCCGCCAAGAACTCGCAGACATGAAAGCCAAAGTGGAGGAGTATCGTAAGAACGCTGAGGAGAGCGAAAATGAACTTGCATCTTTCGCAGAAGAAGCCAAACTTACTGACGAGCAGAAAGAGGCTCTTGCGCAGTTTATTGCAGAGGAGTTCTTGCCGGGTATCTACTCGGGTAAAATCTCGAAAGATGTATACCGTCTTATCCAAAACGGTCGTAACTATGATGCTGACATCGAAGGCGCGCGTGAGCAAGGTCGTGTAGATGGTCGCAACGAGCAGATTGAGATTGGAAAGAAACGTGCTAAAGGTAGCGGTCTTCCCAACGGTGTTGCAGGTGGCAACGCACAAGAAGAGGAAGTAGACGCTAAAAGTAATTCTACGGCAGACTGGTTGAGCCAGATGGCACAACGTCGTAAATAATAATAACTAAAACTAAATTCATTATGAAGAACTTTTTCAAAAACTTCAGCCTCATGGGCTTTTTGATGTTCATGATGTGCTTAGTGCTCGGCGTTGGTGACGTATCGGGCGCTGTCTGTGCCGATGCTTCGGCTCTCACTCCTTCGGGAAGTGGCGTTGCTGGACAATCGGACGTTAACAATGTGCAAACCACTAACGAGGTTAGCGCATCCAATCCTAACACTACTGGCGGTATGACAACTGCTGAAATCCGTGCCAATGCTAATGCGAACATTGCTTCGCTGATTCATGACCCGGTGGACCAGAAGATTGTTCAGATTCGTCCGTATGCAAACCCCATTGATACGCTGTTGCGTTATGCCAATGCGGAGACTATTAACAACCTTGAGTTCGGTTACTATTCTATCGGTACTCGTCCTTGCAGCGACAAAACTACTGCTGCTGCTGACGTTACCACTGGTAAGAGCGCAACGAAGACAAGTGTTTATGCAACTGTAAAAGTTAGCGACGCTTCTCTGTTCGATGTAACTGACACCATCAATGTCATTGCTGACAGCGGTGCAAAACTGCAACTCTATGTTTACAAGAAAGACACTACCAATGGTCTGTATGTAACTTGTTCTGAGGACCAACTCGTACAAGACGGTGGCTACTGGGAGGTTCCTGCTTTTGGTGGAACTGGCGCAAGTGCTGCTACTCTGTACATCATGGGTCGTGCAGGTGCTGAGAAGGACGTTACTACTCCTCCGCTGGGCTTCCTGCCTGAGAAGAAAATTGGTTACTGCCAAATCTTCATGGCTCAGATTGAGCAGAATACCTACGAGAAGATGGCTGACAAAGAGGTTAAGTTCGACCTCTCTGAAGTTGAAGAGAACGCTCTGTTCGAGTATCGTAGCCGTATGGAAGGTACTTGGTTGCTCGGTCGTCAATCCAAGATTTATGACCCGGAGAAACGTACCTACATCTATCAGACTGGCGGTCTGTTGAACAGCATCACGAAACATCACACCATCTATGCTGGTGCTGCTGATGGCAATGCTGAGATTGTAGACCTTGCTAAGAAAGTCTTCAAAGGCAACAACGGTTCGAAGATTCGTTTCGCTATCTGCGGTTCTGACGCTATGGCTCGCCTCTCGAAACTGCAAGGAATCGAGCGCAAGCAAGACGCTGTACAGACTGAGGTAGTTTACGGTATCACTTGGAGCAAGATGGTTACCAACTTCGGTCAAATCAACATGGTTCTCCACGAGCAACTTGACCAATACGGTCTGAGCGATACGATGATTATCGTTGACCCAGAGTTCCTCAAGATGAAACGTGTGAAAGGCTTCGAGCGTAACCAAGTTGACGGTCGCGAGCACCTCATCACTAACGGTGACATCGTTGTATTCAGCGAGACAGTTGGTCTGGCAGTTTACAATCCCGATGTACATTGCATCGTTACTGTTTCGGAAGAGGCTGCTGCTGAATCTTCTGCATCTGTATAAGAAACAGCTACCAATGTTTAACCAATGCCGGGTGGGTTACGACCCGCTCGGCATTACTTTTTTAAGAAGCAATGAAAAAATATTATGTTTGCCGTTTGAGTGCAACGAATGTTCTTGTTAAAGCGCATGGTAAAGTGCGTCGTATAGAATTTGAGCCTGATGTTCTCGGACCGGGCTTTCGCGGATGCTCTGCTATTGTAGAGGACGAAGAGGTACAGCGTATCATCGAACATCTTCCGTGTTTCCGTAACGGTCAGCTCAACAGTATCACACTCTATGGCGAGTCTTTCGACCCGCTACCAAAAGTAGAAGAGCCGAAGAAAGCTCCGAAGCCAGCCGCTCCTAAGAAAGAAGAACCGAAGGTTGAAGAACCTAAGATTGAAGAGCCGAAGGTAGAGGAGGTTAAGGCTGAAGAGCCTAAAGAAGAAGTAGTAGAAGCCGCAGCAGAAGAGGCAGCTCCTGTTACATTCAAGAAAGTCCGTAAATCGAAAAAGGAGGAATAAGTATGTTAGGAGAGGAGATTAAAAAGAAAGTCGTGGTTAAGCTTGAGGAGTTCTCTCCGTATGCACCAGACCATGAGGAAGCAGGTCCGTTACTTTCAGGACAAGACAAGTTAGAGGAGGTAAAGCCTATCTATAGCTATATAGAGGAGACGTTACCGCAAGCCGCTAATGAGATACTTCTCGTAGCTCCTCTCGACAAACTGGAAGCAGAGCGTGCAGAGCACCGTACTTGTGTTCAAAAATTGGAAGAACGGACGACAGGTACCGTCTGCACAATCTGTCTCCCGGACGATTTCCTTCGTCTGAGAGCACTCCGTTTGAACTCATGGAAACAGACAGTAGTGAAGGGGGAACATCCAGAGTCTGCACTTGCACACGCACAATGGAACGAGTGGGATATGGGATTATTCACAAAGCCTGTTGTAGTGCTTGACAACAATAAACTGTACTGCTACTCGGTTAAGCCGGGCGAGGAATGTACAGTAAAAGAGTTCAGATATATTCCTACTTTTAGCGAGGTAGGAGAATACAATGATAATATCGCTTCGCTGATAGCGCTTAACTGTGCTAAGAAAATCTACGAGATATTTCAGAACACAGAGGGCATAACAGCAATGGCGAATGAGCTTAAATCATCCTTAGAAACATTAGCGTTATGATAAATTCGAGTAATAGAGATAAGTTCCTTAAGGGCGACAAGCCTAAAGAGGTAACGGTTACTAAGGTGTCCGATTTGGATGTCACACATCGCCAAGCGAACATGGAGCGTCTGTGGCGCTATCGCATGATGTGGGATGCTTTACTCCCATTCCGCATGCGTAGAAAGCGCAACAAAGACTATTTCAATGGCAACCAGTGGGGCGATTTCGTGATGGACCCGAAGACTTGTAAGCCTATCACAGAGGAGCAGAGTATTATCAATCAAGGAAAGATTCCATTGAAGAACAACCTCATCAGCGCTACGGTCAACTCCATTCTTGGTGTGTTCCGTAACTCTTATGGTAAGCCGGAGGTTATCGCGCGTAATTTAGATAATCAGTTAATAGGCGAGATGAACACGTGTATGGCTGAGTACATATATCAGACATTACGTGTAAAAGAGTTGGACGCAAAGAGTCTGTTGGAGTTTATCATCAGCGGTTTGGTTGTTCAAGTAACGGACTACCAATGGGATGACGAGAAAGGTCGGAACGAAGAAGTATTTGAGTTTGTTAACTCATCGCGTGTGTTCCTTAACTGGGGTGTTGAAGACCCGCGTGGCTTGGACATCAACACTATAGGTGTCGTCATGGATATGACCATAGACGAGGTTAAGCAACGCTTCGCTCGCAGCAGAGCCCAAGCGAAAGCCATAGAGGACATTTACAAACTCACGTCTAAAGGTTATCTGTCGGAGGTATATCGTACCTTCGTGCAGCCTAACACGAAGAACTTAGATTTCTTCGTTCCTGCCAATCCAAAAGCATGTCGTGTTATCCAAGCATGGGAGCGCCAAGTAGAAGAGTGCTATCTTGTACACGACCACATGTTCGGTACGATAGACAAATATCCTATCAGCGACAAGAAAGAAATCGAGCAGATGATTAAAGAGCGCGAGATGGATATTGAGTACAATGGTTATGACTATGAGAAGTGTCGCATTGAAGAGCCGGAG
>Ga0310786_10003456_pt1 | contig 22940 bp, 24 predicted proteins | sample AusTroGonzalo_MG_FD_203881 | JGI IMG/M metagenome (GOLD analysis project Ga0310786, IMG submission 203881) | Bovine rumen microbial communities from tropical cattle in Woodstock, Queensland, Australia - Gonzalo_03 (v2) (version 2) | ecosystem: Host-associated > Mammals > Digestive system >...
CCTCATCTGACCCACTGTAAAGATACCATTCTTCATCTTCCAATTTTGGATTATAAAACTTTGGTGCTCCGTCGTAGTTCTCATTCATGAACAACGAATACTTGTCATTGTGGGGGTGTTGGCAAACAAACTCTAAGATGTTCCACTCGCCGCCTCTTACTCTTACAATCTTGTCTCCTTTCTGAAGCTGCTCAATACTTGTAATTCTTTTCATAATGCTGTTTGATTAAATGATTAAATGATTATTCTTCAAAATCTATGTAACTTTCCATTCTCCGTAGGAGCCTTGCGCATTGCTCCTTGGTTGGGCGAATATCCCACGGGTCGATTTGTTCCCGAAGGTAGGAGTCGCACACGCCACGCTCCAGTTCCTTGATGCGCTTCGCCTGTTCGTGGTTCACCTCCAAGGCGCATTGCAAACGCTCAACGATCTGTTTTGCCCGAAAGTCCATCTTCGGTGTGGCCTCCAGCGTCTTTACACGCTCGCGCAAGTTCCTGTTTTCCGCAACGGCAGACGTGAGTTTTCGCTTGGTGGCTTCAAGTTCCTCCCTCAATCGCTTCACCTCGGCCTCTGCTTGTGGATTGGTGATGTAGCGGTCACGGTAAACGATACGGGTCTGCCCTCCACCGTGCATGATAGTACCGTTATTCCGCACGTTTATGTTTGACCCTGAAAGGTGCATGATAGTACCGTAGTTGATTACCTCGGCATCCTGCAACTCCATTTTCATCACCGTGCCGTTGATTGTGAACTTCTCCATGATTACACTGCTGCTCTTTGGGTTAGTTTCTGACAGAGAGCCGTGCATAACGCGCTGCTCATATTCACTTCAACGGCATTGCCTATGTACTTCTTCTGCTCGGCCTGAGTACCGATGAGAACGTAGGAGTCGGGGAAGCCCATAATGCGCTTCAACTCGCCTATATTGAGCATCCGCATTTTGATGTCAACGATACCGTAAGCGGCCATGAACTGCTTTATCTTCACGGTCATTGGGCTGTCGGTAGGGTAAATCTTGATACCAACGCCCTTGTCAGTGCTGATGAGGTACGGGGGCATCTTATCCATACGGGCAATGAGCGTGAAACAGGGCTTGTCTATACTGCCTCCTGCACTGTCAAATTGTGGGTTCATCAGGAAACGGTCGGCACTCACGAGGTTCTGCTTCGGGTTGCCCGTTACGGTTGGCGACGGGCTTTCCATTGACGATGGGAAACCATTGCCATACTGCAAGTCCAGGAACTGGCTCGTTACGAGAGCCATTCTGTCCTTGGTCGGTATGGTGTTGGCTGGCTTTTCAATCGAGGTGTTGAAACCGTTGCCGTAGTATGCCGTGAGGAAAGCATGATGATCTCGGCAGGTCACCGTACCTGCTGGCCGCTCAATGCTGATGTTCTTGCCTTTCGGGTCGCCGCTGTACTGCTTTGAGAGGAACTGCACCTTGGTCTTGGCGAAGCGGTTGTCACAGGTAAGCACTCCGCAAGGTTCATCCAGCGACTTCACGGTGTCCTGTGGCCGCACGGTATTGTAGCGCACAAGAAAGTCCTCCTTGCCGCCAGCCACAAACTTGACCAGCCCAGCGTAGATGCGCTCCAGCGTTTTCTCCACCAGCGGCTTCTTCCGGCAGAAGATAGACTCTCCCTCGTCATCGAGGTCTAACACCTCACGTACAGGCTTCCACTTCTTGTAGGTATTGAACAGGTCGGAGCCTCCCTGCTTTGAGTAGGTAGGCACGGGAAACGCTATCGGCAGTCCCTTCCTTGCGAACTGGCCGAAGTACCTGCGGCGTGATGTGTAAGCCCCGTAGTCGGCAGCGTTGAGAATGCGGAAGTCGAAGTCGTAGCCGTAGGAGCATACCTTATTGAGCCAGCGCATGTAGCACTTGCCCTGTTCCTTGCTTACTGGCTTTCCGTTCTCGTCGAGGTCGCCCCAGCACATAAACTCCTCCACGTTCTCTATGTGGATGAAGTCAGGCTGTAGAGCCTTGATGTAACGGAACAGGTGTTCAGCGAGGGTGCGGCTGTCAGCGTCACGGGGTAGGCCTCCCTTGGCACGGCTAAAATTGGTACATTCAAGCGAAGCCCACAACACCAGTTTAGCGTCGGGGTACTTGTCGTGCATGTTGATTACATGATTGACGAGCGGCAGGAGGTCGAGCGTCCTGATGTCCTCCGTAAAATGCAGCACGTCGGGATGGTTCGCAGCATGGGAGGCTATCGCGTGCGGATCATGATTGACACAGGCTATGACCTTGGCGCACTTGTCACCGTCAAGCCTTGCCCGTTCTACGCCAGTAGAAGTGCCTCCAGCACCGCAGAACAGGTCGATGTAAAGTAACTTGATTTTACTCATATTGCTGTTATATTGGTTGTTAATGAATTGTCAATGTCAGAATGGGCATTCCTCCTCGTTAGGCATGAAAGCGTCAAAGTCGAACTGCGCGGCCTCCGCTGCCTCTATCTGTCTCTGCTGCTGGTCTGCCACGAGGTGGTTGTCGTTGTCCCACTTCGGTTCTACGCCCTGCGTGAACGGGGTGTAGCGTCCGTTATTGAGGTTGTACTTGAAGTAGGCCGTCCCCACTTCTCCGAGGTGTCGGAACTTCACCTTCTGCACCCGTACCTCGACGGTGTTGTTGATGCGGTCACGATGTACCACGAGGCCGAAGTCTGCCTTGTTGTAGAAGTTCGCGGAGCCGCTGATGTCATAGAGGGACGGCACTTCTATCTGCCCCTCCTTGTTCTTGCTCATCTTGGTAGGATGCGCCATAAGCACTACCAGTATGTCGTTCTGCTGGGCGAAGTTCGTAAGTTTGTCGAGCAAGCCGCTGATGTACTGCGTCTCTGAGCGTCCTCCTGCCTCGTTCTCCAGTCGATTGTACGGGTCAATGATAAGCCCCTTTATGCCTTTCCTACGCACGAGGAACTTGGCTCTTTCGAGGATGCTGTCAACCTTGTAGTCACCTGCTGGGCTGATGAAGAAGAAGTCCGTTTCGAGGTGCTGCTTGACCTGTCTGTATTCAGGGAGGGAGAGCGTCTTTTGGCTGAAATGCTTACCCGTAAACTTCTCAATGAGTTTGCTCGCATGGTAGGCCAAAGGTGCATTCTCAGGGGAGAAGTAGGCAAACCGCCATCCGTAGCGCATATTAAGCCTCTCGGCGATCTCGTCGATGAACTCTGACTTACCACTTCCGGGAATACCCGTCACTATGCACAGGCGTTTCGTCTCGAAGGAGCATAGTTTGTCGAAGTTCTCATGCCCGATTGTCACGCCCTTGGATAGCCCGAACTCAAAGATAGCGTCCAGCGAGGTCTCAAAGTCGCTCACGGAGAATACGCCTTCCAACTTGATTTCGGGAGCGTTGGCGATGCACTGCAACAGGCTTTCCCGTCCGTACTTCATCAGGTGCTCGTTAGCGTCCTTGCAGCCCTCGCCATATTCCAGCACTCGGCAGCGTTCAGCACCGAAGCGTCGCAGGAGTTCGTCACGCAGGAGCACACCCTTGGTGTCGGTGTCGCTGGCGATGTAAATGGTTTCCTTGTCGTCGAAGTACTCCTCTATGTAGTCATCAAGATACGTCAGATTGGCATTTGCTCCGTTGGGAACTGACACAACGTCATGCCGTCCGCACTCATAGAATGTCAGAGCGTCCATTTCTCCCTCCGTGATGATGCACTCCTTCGTTCCCTTGATACCGTCGATGTTGTAGGGAAGCAGTTCGGCTCCCGACACCATCTTGAAGCACTTGTCACCAGTACGGAACTTGGTATTGATAAGTTCACCGTCCTTGTAGTAGTTGAACTGCACCGTATTGGCCTGTCCGTTCTTCTGTGGCATGAACTCCAGTCCCTCCGTCACCTTCATAGCCAGCAGGGTTGCCTCGCTTATGCCGCGTCCGCGAAACCATGCAAGAGCCTTGGCAGACATAGGAGCCGTCTGTCTTGGCTTCGGCTTCTTATAGACGGGCTTCTCCCTGCGCGTCTGTGCAGGGTTGTACCATGACTGCTGCTGCATCCAGCGTTGCTTCTCCTCCTCCGTATGTTCGAGGTGGCCGCTCCAGTTGCAGTAGTGGCAATTCCACACCTGCTTGTCAAGGTCAACGGAGAGGGACTTGTCGCGCTTGTCGTGACGCTGGTCACGGCAGTTAGGGCAGAAGGTCTTGACCTTGCCTGTGCGCTTGCCGTTTGGTATCGTGATACCGTAGTCGCTGTAGTCTTTCATACGCCAGTTACCCAAGTGTTACTTTCTGCACTCCAAACATGGCTCTCGCTTGGACGGGGGGGAGCGTCCATCGGGATTGTAGCCCTTCCCGATCCGTAAGTCCTGCGACCGTTCTCTATGCGCTCATCAACACCGAGACAGGAGGCCGCACCGTGCATTTCGCTCTTGTTGCGGTAGTTTCCCTCTGATACCTTGACCCAGTTCTCGCTGTTCGTGAAAAACCAGTCGAAGGAGCAGCCGTTCCAACGGCCTGAACGCCCTGAAAGGAAGTCCGAGGCCTCCACCTTCGCGAACAACTCCCTCGCCGTGTCAAGCCATTTCTCGCTGTCGCCCCACTCGTCAAGACGCAGTCTTATCTTCTTACGCCTGTTATCATTGAGCGACTTGACGGAAGGCAGGGAAGTACAGATTTCATTCCAAAGGGCGACAATATCCCGATAGGGATAGTTTATTGTCTTACCCTTACCCTTTACCTTATCCGTTTCCTTTTCCTTCTCCGTTACCTTCTCCTTATCCCCTGCAAGTGTAGCACTTGTATCAATTGCATCATCATGTACCTTGTGGCTGCTCTTGCTTTCATTCCACCTCTTGGAAGCGGCCTCGGAGCGTTTGCGGCTTACCATTTCGTACTTGCTGGTATCACGGTCTATTGCTTTCAGCATGAGAGCCGTAGCAGCCTTGATGAACTTATCCGTAGGCGCAATCCCCTCGAATGCGTACTGCATGATAGCATCGTAGGCGTTTAGACGTTCATCAGGCGAAAAGTCCTTGATGGCCTCGTACCAGTCCCTAAAAAAAAGCACGTTATTTTTCATATTATCACATCGTTGCTATTATTGATTTTCTCAGTTTATCGTTCCGCTCGTTCCAGTCGAACGCACGTATCATCCACTGCCGATAGTCACGGGGTATGTCCCTGATTTTCTCACCCTTGTACTTGCCGAAGGGCATAATCTCAATGGGAGCGGCAGCGCGATTGTCAACAGCGATAGTGTCCTCACGGGTGTACTTCCCGATGTCGTGAATTGGAATACCCGAAAGGAGCCGACCGCCTGTGCCAAACATTCGCCACATCTTGCCCTGCTCGAAGGTGATGTCCTCGACCTTTCCGAAGCGTCGCACGTTGCCGCCCAAGTCAACTACCAGGCAGTCGTACTTGTCAGGGTCTATACGTGTTCCTCGGCCAATTATCTGATAGTACAGGGCAATGCTGGCCGTACTGATACCAAGCACAATGCAGTCAATACCCGTGTAGTCAAAGCCAGTGGAGAGGACGCGCACGTTGAAGATGACGCGGATCTGTCCCGACTTGAAACGCCGTATGACTTCCTCGCGCTGTTTCTTATCCTGTTCCCCGTACACCACGCCTGAATTGGGGTAGGCCGCTGCAAGGTCAATAGCGTCCTGCACCGAAGGAACGTAGGCCAATATATGGCGACGCTCTGGGTGCGATGATATAGCGTCACAGACGCGCTGCAAGCCTCCGTTAGCGTCGTATGCTATCTTTACGCTCTCCTCCGTGTACTCCGACTTGCTGGAGTTGAATACCAACAGCGACTCGTCGAACTCCGACGAGGTGTAGGACAGAGGCGACCAGTAATGGAGCCGTACCATTTCCTGCACCTGTCCGACGTGCAAGATGTCCTTGAAGAAATTACCCTTCTTGCTCTTTGAGGTGAGCATGACGAGTTTCGAGAAGTTGTTGCCGTCCTGATCTCGGTTGGTCTGTAGTTTTACTGGTGTGGCCGTGATACCCAGCACATGAGTAATTCCGCTGTCCTTCAAGAAGCGGCCTAACATGCTGTCAGCCTCACGGGGGTAGAGGTGCGCTTCGTCAATGAGCATCTTGGAGAAGCCTAATTGTTTGAATTTTGCTCCGAGAGCCTTGATTGAGCCGATGGTTGCATACGTTATTGGCATAATTTCTTTCCGGCCACAGGAGGCAGAGAAAATGCCAGCGTTCATGCCAAAGCCTCCGCACAGGGTGCAGTACTTCGTATAGTTCTGTTCAAGCAGTTCCTTCGACGGCTGTAGTACGATGAGGTGCTCACCGCTGTACTTAGCCACGTAAGCCGTGAGGATGGACTTGCCCCATGCCGTAGGCAGGACAATGAGGCTGGGTCGCGGATGCTCCTCACGGAAGAACTTAATGGCCTTGTCGATAGGCTCCACTTGGTTTTCTCGTAATTGAATCATACTGTCTTTTTCGGTTGTGAAAAAGTCCCGTGCTGCAGGGCTAACCACGCATAACAGCATTGCGTAGGAACTACTTTCGACGGTTCCACCCATGCACGGGACGTTGTATCGTTGCTGACTATTCTCATTGCTGATTTCGGTTACTGGCGGCTGTCAACTCATCAGCACTCACAGGCTGCTTGTCGCGAAGCCTCTTTTGGAGGTTACGGGCAAGCCGCTTGGTGTTGTATGTCCGCGTGTCATCACCCTTCAATGCTTGGCAGAGAATGTCGATGAAGCGAACAATTTGGTCGCGCTGTGAGTTGCTGATGATAATCATACCGAGGCTCCTTTCCTTGACGTGTTACTTCAAAAGGAAACGACGCGCTCCCTGCGTCTCGAAGATGTACGGAGCGCACAGGTCGGGATGCTCTGCTTGGTAGGCTTTCGCGTCGAACTTCTTGGAGGCTTTCGGGGCTTTCCATGTGGCGATAGTGTCACCACCGTAACTGATGGCCTCCGCGTCACCGAAGGCCAGTTTGATGCGACCTTCCAGCGTCTCTTTGCGCTCCTCCAGTGCGTCCAACTGCTTGCGCACGTCTTTGAGGTCTTGATAGGCAGTGAAGATTTCCTCTCCGACCTCCAGCACCTTGCCGTCCGTGTGGCGGTTGTACTTCAAGAGCACATCCTGAACGCTGACAGCCGACGGCTCCTGTCTGCCCTCGACGTTGTCCCTCCAAAACTTCTCTGCCTCCTCAACGAGCCAGCCGTAGAAGTCGGGAACGAAAGCAAGGTCTTTGTAACCGAACTCGCGACCACTGCACAGCCAGGCAAGGGAGCCTTTCTGCATACCTGCGACTCCGAGCTGGTACTGCACCTGACAAAACCAGTGTTTCGGCAGATCGTCAGCGTCGATGGACTTCTGCGTAGTCTTACATTCGAGAATACCCTTGTTGGAATTGTTGTGCGGCATACCGAACAGCCAGTAGGTGCGGTCGGGGCTGACCTGCAGGAAAGGACGGTCGTTGTCACGGATGAGCCAGTCACCAGCCGAAGCCTTGATGATGTCCTGTCCCGTCTCGTCATGCCAAAACTGAGCCACAGCGTCCTCCAAGTAGTGACCTGCCTTCATGGCGAAGTTCTCCTCCTTCGGAGGGTCGATACCGAGTTTGCGTCTCCACAACTGATAGGGTGTTTCCCAAGGGTTCAAACCGACAATGGTAGCAATCTCGCTGCTACCGATACCACTCTCACGCACTTTCAGCCACTCCTCGCGGCTCTGCGGACGGATGATTGTATTACTCATGGCTTGCCTCCTTTCCCTGCTCCTCGGCAGTCGTTTCGGGCTGTTCCTCGGTGTCCTCTCGTTGCTCCTCGTCGTCTTTCTCGTCACAGGAAAGGACTCTATCAACCAAGCGGCAGAAACTATGCATAGAGACACGATGTTGAGCCTTACGCAGTACACGTCCGAGTTGGTTGTCCTTATCCGTGTCCTCAATGATTTGGGTGAATGCGTCAACGACATGGGACGCTCTACCCTGAATTACACCTGCGATGGTACCGTTCTTTCCTTCGCTGTCCTTCTCGATAGCGAGGACTACAATTGCGCGGTTCCTGTTCTCTTCTTCCTTGCCTACCCATTCGTCGGCAATGGCCTTAAATCTTTCTTGAATTTCCATAATGAAATGCTGTTAAAATTGTGATTAAAAAATGAATGAATGAGGGAGAGCCAGCACAAGCAGCCAGCCCTCCCAGCATAAAGTTACTTGCGGATAAGTTTGAAGTCAGCCCACAGGTCAATGAACTGCGTGCCGCAGTACGCGGCGAGTTCGCGGTTTTTCAAGCAGAGGCGAGACCCGACGTACGCATTCGTGCCCGAGGGGGCGTAAGTCGAGTTCGCATACGCGAAGCCCGCCCATCCTTCTTGCTGATAGTCGCCTACTGACATCATGCAACGCTCATGCTGTTCTTCTGTCGCCATATTACCAATCTCCTCCTCTGTGTAGAGCCAGTGCCAAGGGTACCAGCGAGTCTCGTCATCCGTAAACTGAGGCTCCCAGCCCTCGTTGAGAGCGGCACAAACCACCTGCAACTTGGCGTAGGCGAACATGGCCGCTGTTGCAGAACAATAGGCGAAGTTCACGTTGATAGTCCGGAACATTGCGACGAAAGGATGTTCCTCTCCGAGCGCGTTCAATGCGTCATCGAATGTCTTGATGCGCTCAGTCACGGGTCGGTTGTCGGCCTCCTGCTTGTCGAACTCGACGGCAGGGAAAAGAGTACGGAGCATCTGCTGGCCGTTCTCGTCAGCCACCTTATAGGCAGCGATAATGTTTTTCTCTTGGATTTCCATAATGCTGTTATTTCTTGGTTGTTGTTTTCTTTGGTGCTGGAGCGGCTGCTGGTGCAGGCTCGTTCTTAATCTCGCCAGTCTCAGGGTCAACATTGGCAGGTGCGCCCTGACCCGTAGCGGCTGCTATAGCGGCAGCGGCCTTACCTTCGGCAGTACCAGTCTTGGCCTCTGCCTCCTTCTGCAACTGCGCCTGTTGGAACGGCTTGATGAAGGACTCCTCAACGGTGGTAGTTCCCTCCTTGATAGCGTTGGCCGTGGCTCGCAGTTCAAACACCATCTGCTTATCCACTTGGTCAAGGCTCTTAACACCGAGGTAGAAGAACAACTGCTCCTTGGTAACGCCAATCTTGTTGAAGTAGGTGAGAAGGTTCTGACGGCTCTGTTCGAGGTCGATAGACTGGCCGAGAGCCACCTGTTTTACCTGATTGATGACCTTCTTCGTCACGGCCTTGGGTATGACGGCCAGCACAGCGTTACGGAATGCGATAGAGGCGGCTGCATTACCAGTGACTACCTGCATATCCTCGCTGAACGTGCGACCGTTGCGGTCAGTGATACGACGCTTAACCTCCTTACTCACGGCAAGGTTCGTTTCGAGGTCGTGGCAGACGGCCTGTGCCGTTATCATCTTGCCGTCGTTGCCGATGATACGGGTAGCGACGCGCAGGTTGCCCCATGCGCCAGCGATGATCTCTGCCATGCGGACTGACAAGCCCTCGATGACAGACTCTTGACCTCCTGCACCCTTGCGGCGCAGAACGTAGAAGCAGTCCTCCGCTGTTTCTTTGTCCATAGTGGCGTAGGTCTCAATCTTGTTGAGCGTCGCCTGTAGGTCACGGGGGTACTGCTTTGCGGTGGCGATCTGAATGTCCACCTCCGAGCGGTTGAGTGCCGATAGCATTTCAGCCTGTGGCACAACCATGATTTCTTGATTTTCCATTGTTACGATGATTTCATTGTCGGTCTTACGGCTTCCCGACTCTTGCCTAAACGATTACATTGTAATCACTTTGTGAATACAAAAATTCTTTGATTAGTGGGTAGCAACATACGTTGAAGCCATGCTGTCAACCTCGGCCTTGGTAGGTACTTTATGCTCCAGCATCCAGTCCTCCAGTTCTGACTTCTTGAAGTAGAGGTGACGGCATTTCTTGAAATGCGGTATCTGCTGCTCGGAGGTCAGCCTGTATAGGTGGCCTTTGCTCAACCCTGTAAACATAACGGCCTCGTCGAGGTTCAGCACGTTCTTTGCCCCGATGAGTGTCAACTGCTCCAAGCGGTCAAATCGAGCGTTCAGGATGTTCATTGCTTCCTCACTCATAGTCACTCCTCCTCTACATCAGGGAGCAAGCCCTTACGGTTAAGCCAGCGGCCAACAAGAAAACACAAGCCGAAACTTGCCAGCGCAGCGACCTTGATAAGGATGAACTCGCGAAATGGTGTAGGTGGTTCGCCTGGTGCATCCTCTCCAGCGAGTACGAGGAACGAGGCGAAGCCCCAAAGCATAAGAAGGGTAAGAATGACCCACTGCTTTACGTTGATTGCCTTGTGTGTCATATCTTGCCCTCCTCTTGAAGTTTCTTCTCAACACGCTTACGGATGACGTAGATTGTGCCGAGCGAGTGGATTTTGTACTTGGCCATGAGCAGCTTCCCAACTTCGGTAGCACTCTGACCCTTGACTGCCATCATTTTCTCGTAGTCGGAGTAAATGGCATAGTCGCGCTGTTCGCGCTCCTTCTGAAGTTCAGTTTTCAATACTTCCATGCTCTTTTTTCTTAAATTTGTTTAACAATTTGCATTTACTTATCAGTTTATTTCTTTAATCGTAAATTTTTGCGTATCTTTGCGCGGAAATTTTGTGGTATATGTTGAAATTCGGGGGCAAAGTTACGAAATAATTTCCGAACACGAAATAATTTCATAACAAAAGCGTTAAAAATTATTAAAATTTTTATAACTCATTGAATTACAACAAATTATGATTGACGTGAGAAAATTAAGGGAAGCCAAGGGGCTTACACAGCAGGATTTAGCCGACAAATGTGGCGTGAGCCTGCGCACAGTGCAGAACTGGGAGAAAGGAAAGACTATCCCCGAAAGCATGTTGAGACTATTGCAGACCATAGGCGATGGCGAAATGATTTCGTCTTTCGCTGCCGAGAAGGGCGTGAGCGTTTCCGCTGGCCGTGGTAGCAGTGTAAACGTAGGCACAGAAACGGAACGGTTTATTTCTGCCATTGAGAAACAACAGGAACTGATGAGCCGACAACTGGACGCGCTGGCAAAGAGGGATGAGCAGATAGACCGCCTATTATCTATATTAGAGAGGAAATGAAACAACTGGATTTTGATACGCTAATCAAATGCGTCAAGTGGGATAAGCAAATGCACTACGTCGGGGAAATGAATAAGGTAATTATGAGCGGAAGCCCCGATGATTTCCTTCTGATACCTGATGCAGACTATTACGAGGCAATGCAATCGTTAGAGGCTCGCCGTCTTGAAGAAGAACGTCTGCTGGGTACTGCAAGGCGTAATAACGAGGGAACGGAACTCGAAAAGAGTGGGCGTATCGATGATGCAATTGCCGTCTATGAGGAAAACATTAAAGTCGGATATCCTGCTTCGCACTCTTACGAGCGGCTGATGATACTTTATCGGAAGCGTAAAGAGTATGACCAGGAGATCCGCGTGATACTACGCGCCATAGAAGTTTTTGCTTCTGCCGGAACAACTGATTTGCTGTTTAAGTACAACGATAGACTGGAAAAAGCAACCGAACTTCTCAACCGTCAAAAGCAATAGTTATTTTTCTCAAATTTTGCGCCTCTTCAACTTTCTACCCATTGCTTGTATAAGTGCCAATCCAAAGCGGTTTTCGTTGCGAGAGGACGCTAAAAACAATTCAACGATGAACAACAGATTACGCGAGATAGTAAGATACAAGACGCACGGGAAGCAGAAGGAGTTCGCGGAACTGATAGGCTGGAAGCCCCAGTACCTTGCCAAACTGCTTCACGGCTCCGACTTCGGCTTGAAGCCCGTGCTGGCCATCCTCGCCGCCCTGCCTGAGATAAACGCCCGTTGGCTGCTGCTTGGGGAAGGCGAAATGCTCATGGATGATAAGGTCAGAGACCTACACAGGGGAACGATGAGCCATATTCAGGCCGTCCTCGACCTTGAACGCTTCGTGCCCGTCATGTCACCCGAAGAACTGATAGAATACGAGCAGGTGATAACAGGCCACAAGAAGCCCGATTTCAGCCCTGCTGTGCGCTCGAAATGGCTGGAGCGTACACTTGAAAAGGAACAGGAGAGAAACAGCCGTATCAACAACGCTATAGACCAATCCGACGAATTATGCAGACAGCAGACAGCCAGCGAATAGTAAGACGCTTTTTTGAAGCCCTGCAGCGTCTCAAAGCAGACAGGAAAATCAGGGGAAAGCAGACGTTCACCCGTGACCACGAAATAAACCGCTGGAACATGAATACGCTGGAGAAAGACCCCAGCCGTGACATTTTCCAAGCGGCTTGGTTAGCATACCTTGTAGAGGACTACAACGTGTCAGCCCAATGGCTGCTAACTGGACGTGGGAACTTCTATAAAGAAGGATAGAGATAGGCGAGAATCGCTTATCTCTATCCCTCTTTATTGCCCTTGCGTTTCTTCTTCGGCTTCGGCTCCTGATGGAGTATAGACGGTATCTTCGCCACTGCCGCCTGTTTGTTCTTGTCAAGCACCTTGGCGTAGATCTGCGTCGTTGAGAGTTCCCGATGTCCGAGTAGTTTGCTCACAGTGTAGATGTCGGTGCCAAGGTCAAGCATCATCGTGGCGAAGGTGTGACGGGCGCAGTGGAAGGTGATCTCCTTCTTTATACCAGCGCGAGCCACCCACAACTTGATAGTATTGTTTGTGCAGGTCGGGGAGTGTATGTCAGTAAAGACGTACTCATTCGGCTTGCCGCGTTTCCCCATGAGTGCTACGGCCTCGGGCGTGATGTCGAGGTATTCCTGCCCGTTGGTCTTTTTCTGCTTGAAGATGATACGGGTAAACTTCCCCTGCTGGTACACGTCGCCCCATGTCAGCCGTAGCACGTCGGAGCGTCGCAGCCCCGTTAGGCACGAGAACAGGAAAGCCGCCTTGATTTGAGGGTACTCGCATTCCGTCTGTGCCAGCAGTTTCACCTCGTCGATAGTCAGGTACATGCGCGTCCCTTCCTCGGCCTTGAAGCCCTCAATGCCTCGCATGGGGTTGACGGAAATAATGCGCTCCTCGAAAGCCTGATTGAGGCAAGCCCGTAGTTTGTTGAAGTAGGACACCTTACTATTGCGAGCCAGCGGTTTGTCCTTGATTTTCTTTCGATAGTCATGCGACCAGGCACAGGCCTCGTTCTCCAAGTAGTCCTTGAAGCCCTGCACCCATTCAGGCGTTATCTCCGCGAAGGTGATGCTGTCGCGCTTCTCGTACTTCTTCAGGTGGTGGTAGCACGACCTCCAGTTACCCCAGTTCCCTCGGCTCTCACTTCCCAGCCGCTTCTCCACCAGTGAACGGTAGTAGTCGAAGAAACGGGTGTTTGTTGCGAACTGCTTCTGAAAGCCGTACAGCCCGTTGCGCAGTTCAACAACGCGCTTGGCCTTGATAGCCTCTGCGAGTTGAAGCGTCTCGCGGTTCTTCTCCTTGTCTTCCCTCGTCTTTTCGGGTACAAGGTACAGGTGCAGGTACTCGTATGAGCGACTGCCATTGACATACACATCGAGGTACAGGCTGATGTTGCCCGTAGCCATCTTCCGCTGTCTCAAACGGATTGGTTCTTTTGAATTACCCATGTTGTTTTTTGTTGCTGTTTGGTTTCGGGCAACAAAATAACAACAAATAAACGATAACTCAAAACATATTCGTGCAAAATAACGCTTATTTAAGAAAGATTGGCAAAGTACCGTATAATAAGGAGTTATTTTGCATAGTTTGCATTACATTTATACCTGAATTGATTTCGCAAAACACCGCCTTACTTTCCGATGCAGAATGTCGGTTTGTTGTTGTAACTAATTGATACTCACCGAAAAGAAACGATTTCGCAGGGATATTAGCAACAAACCAGCAACAAAAACTCCTTAATCAGGGTGTAACTGATGCGAAACGGTAGCCCCTGCAATTCCGTCGCGTTCACGGTTGCAGGGGCAAAGGTAGTGAATATATTTGAGAATAGGGCAGAAATTCAAAGAAAAATGCGTCTCGCCAACGAAAATAGTTTCTTCCTATAGTTTATCAGCAGCCAAATCAATAATGCGTAGGCGATGTAGAAACGTGTCTTATCCCACCAAGTATAGTCGCGCTCCACCTTCACCTCCTGCTTCTCAATCAGCGTCTCATACTTCGTCTTGTAGATGATGCTGTCGTTACGTTCGACGGGCTTCTGAAACTCCACGGCCTTTTTCTGAGGCTTGGTTCGCAGATCGTGATAGAGCGTCCCGTCAGGATTGATGCGAGCGTCCGATGTGGCATAGTCGTTTTCGAGGTGGCTTGTGCTGTCAGCCGTAGTACGTTCTGCCGTCTGCGCAGGTATCTCCACATAAACGGTATCAGGAACATAGACCGTCTCTGTTCTCACCTCAACACGGACGCTGTCGCTCGTGTTATGCTCTGTGGTGAGGTTTTTGTGGCTGGCACAACTTGTCACAAGCAGCACCAGCCCTACGTACGAAAAAAAGTTTCTAATTCGTTTCATTTGTTACAGGGCTTTTATGTATTCGATGATACCATTCACATGTGCATTACAGAGTTTCCGCTTGCCCTCGTCGCTGTTCAGCAGCGCAACGTCCTCGCGGTTGTCCTGAAACAGGTTCTCGGTAAGGACGGCAGCGCAGTTGGTGTCACGGCAGATGGCGAGGTTCTGCGGCCAGTACGGCTGATTGGGTAACGGCTTGCGCACCTTGATACCTTCGGCCTCTACTGCCTTGGTAAGGAACGTAGCCAGCGACTTGCTCCTGCTGGATGCGTTGAGCGATACATGAGCCGAGAAGCCGCGAGCGTTAAGCCACTCGCCACGGCTGCCAGCAGCGTTGTTGTGGATAGAGACCAGCAGGACGTTCTTCGTTCCGAACTGCCTACACACGGCATTGACACGTCGGCAGCGTTCCCGTAGGCTCACGTCCCAACTCTCCTCAACGATGCGCTGGGCGTTGAAGCCCTTGTCTCGCAGAGCCGCTTCAAGCATGACGGCGAACTCGCGCGTCCACCTGTATTCGCGGTGCTGTTTGTCTGGGCTGCATTTGCCTGGAGTATTGGAGCCGTGACCGTTGTCAATCAGAACTATCATCCTGTGCCTCCTTTCTCTGCTTGTCGTACCGTTCCAAGAGCGCACGGGCTTGTTCTATCTGCTCGTCTGTCACCCGACCGCCTTTCTTCAACTCATCGAGTTCCACGTCAAAGTGCCGTTCCGTCTTGTCAATCATAATCTTTTGAAGCAGTTTCCAAAAGCGGCTGTCTGCTTCATCCCTGCAACTGCTCTCGTTCTCGAGTATAGACCACGCCTGTTCAAAGCAGATTACACCCGTGACGATGTAGGACAGGGGAATAGAGATATGCACAAACACCCAATGCTCCGCGATGTAGGCAAGGATGATGAGCCACAGGCGTTTCGGGATTGTGGACTTGATGACCTTGCCGAAAGCGAAGGAGGTAAACTTGGCCTTCTGTCGCTTCGTCTTGTCAGGGTACTTACGGTGTACGCGCTTGTCGAGCGAATAGGCTGTGTATGCGTCGTACACAATGAATATCACCGCAACGACGATTAGCGGAAAGGTTGGCTCGAACTCCGCTATCAGCCAGCCAATGCCGCCTCCAATGAAGGCGAACACGGCTTTGTAGATGCTATATAAGTTGTTCATACTCTGCTACTTTTTATGTCCGTTACGATGATTTCCGATGCAAAGATACAATAAAATGTTTATATTGTAATCACTTTGGCGGCAAAATCACCTATGCGTTAGTCAATTTTAGGACTTTTTCACCTGAAACGGTCGCCATGGATGCAATATACCAAGTTCCGCCAAGCAGAATCTTGAACGATCCATTGTTTATTTCCATTCCAGCGTTACCCGACCTCACCTTGTGGAGCAAAACACCGCTCTGCATGATGGTTTCTGAGTACTGAGAGGAAGAACAGCCAATAGCGTTACCGTTGGCGAAATAGTGTGACTTCCTGATGTCATACTTCACCTTCACGTTGCTGAAAGAACTGCTTGCAGTCACCACATAATTTGCAGACGAATAGTTCGGGTTGCTTATTTCTATCTTCGTCTTCAATGTATGACTGCCTATAGTCAGGTTCTTGCTAAACGACGTTGACAGGCTGTTCGTCGGATTGTTCCCTCCAGTATCGGGTTTCAGGTCATGTATGCTACACGTCGCGATGAGTTCATTGTCAAGATACACCTTTATCGAGGCTCCTGCCATAAGTGTAGGCTTCTGACTTCCTCCCGAGCCGCTCATAGAATACGTTCCGCTATTGCTGATGGCCAACGAAAGGGAGCCAGTGAGGACACCTGCTTTCGTTACGGTAAAGGTCTTGTTCGTGGTCGGACTCGGAGAATACACCGTATTCGGGTGTAATGCGTTTCCAGCCTGGTAATTTTGAGAGAAATTGTTAGGCGTTATGCTTTGTTCCGTACCTCCAAACAGATCTCCGTCAGAATACTCGTCGCCATTCATCACCAGTGCTGGGTCGTTGCTGCTATCGTAAATCGTCAGGGCGTTGGTGTCTTTCGATATATGTATTCTCTTTCCGACCGCTTCGCCTGTGGCAGGGTCGGGAGCCACCGTAATCAGTTCCCCGACTCCGAGATGCTCGATGTAGGCGAACTCAGCCAAAAGTAACTGCGTCGCTACGCTGCTGAACTGGCCTCCGAACTCGTTCCAGTAGTCGGAGTTGGTCGGTGCTATTCCGGAAAAGACTCCAGCGTCAGAACGGGCAGCATAATACACATCGTTATATTTCACGCAGTCTATGCGGTCATGTGTACCGTAGTAAGTGCTTGTGCTGTCATAGACTCCCTGATATAAAATGGCTGGGCCACGCTTGTCTGCCTCAGAAAGCCCCCATTCACTACAGCGGCTACCCACCTCAACCTTGACGCGCTCAATTGTGATAGTTCCCCCGTCGTTGAAGTTGCGGAGTCGGATCACTATTGGCTTGTACATCGTACCCCCGTTATACCCGTATGTCACGCCCTCTGTTTTGAGGTCGTAAGTACCGTTGGCCGTGATGGAAAGTTTCTCGCCAATATACGGCCATGCTGCGGAGCCGTTCAAATAGACAAGCACCTGTGCGCCTCCTGACTTGAACGAGCAGCCAGTGAGTGTTATGCGCACCTGTCCTGAGAGTACCGTGCCGTCGGCAGGTATTCTGCAGAGCCGTTTATTTGTGGCATAGAACTTCTGCGGAGGTGTGGACTCCTGCGTAAGGCCACATTCCACAACAGCAAAAACCTCTGCCTCCTCGGAGTTATCCACAAGGTTCTCGCCCATGCTGATGCCGTCAAGAGGGGTATGTCTGACTGGCTCGCTCCACTGGTCAACGAGAGCGTCAGTCTCGCCGTTTATCTCCGCAACGGTCATCCACAAGTATTGCAATGCACTCGGAGAAGAAGGTGACTTGCTCCAGCCCGAAGGGGTTCTTGATGACCTGCTTATGCTGGGGTACGAGGTCGGAGAGCCATTCACTGCGTAACGGTACTCGAAGTAGTTGCCATTGATACCGTCATCACCGTCTTTCACGAGGGAAACGTCCGCAGAAGAAATGATGTGGTCGTTCTCATCGTACAAATCAACACGGGCGTTATTGTAGTCGCCATTCCAACCAAAGAGCGTACCCGTAACAATTGAATATGGTATTGTAGTGAACGCGCTGCCCGTAGCAGTGCCTCCCGTGCCGCTCCTCGTGCGTTTCATGTACCAGCCTGTGGGTAGTGCTGACACTTCCTCTCGAGTGTCACCTTGAATGTGTATCAGTTTCCAAACGACGGTTCCTGGTGTCATAGTGTTGCCGTCCCTCTTGACGGTCTGACTTGACACTTCCAACTGGTAGAACTCCGCATCGTCACCCTTTTCACCTTTTATTCGGGTAATGACCCAACTACCCCATTCACCGTTCTTGTATTCCCTTTCGGCACGCCAGTACATCTGCGTGAAGTCCTCGGTGCTATCATTAACGGGGTCAAACCAAATCTGCGTTCCGCTGCCTCCGTGTCTATTGGCAGAAGTCGGAGTCGCAGGTGTCGCGTCATTGGTCTGCTTCTTAGCAAACTCCACATCGTAAGTGGTCGTGTCGGTCATCTTCCTTGGTGTACTCCAACTGCTGGCCGTTCCGTCACTATAGAACGTGCGAGTAGTTGCCCAAAGGGTCGTATCTCCGCTTGGTATGCTATCAGACCAAACAAACGACGCATGGATTTCGCTTACGACAACGGATGAAGTAGGCACAGGGCTTGACCAGTCGCCGCCAGTAGGAGCATCAACTGAGGTAACAATGGACGGTAGCCTTATAAACGCTGTGGCCTTGAACAGGCCGACACCAGTATCTCCGTAGGCTCCAATGATGACAGGGGTCGTATATTTCGGGTCGCCTTTGGATAGTTCTATCTTCTCATAGTTCCACAGGTACTTCTTCACAGACGTTATTTTGGCCGCTGTTGCCGTCGGGTCGGTAGTCCAGCCCGTGGTGTTTCTTGTTATGCCCGAATACTGGCTGCTCGCAAGGTAGTATTCCGTCACGCCAGTAATACTTGCACCATCCTCTCCGAACACGCCAATCACGGCAGGGTCAGTCTTTGTCGGGTTGCCGCTTGAATAGGCTATTTCCTCATAGTTCCAAAGATACGGCTTGCTCGCGTCTGTTGCAGGGACAGTCCCCGACTGCCAGCCCGATGTTTCCCTCGTAACGCCTGATGCGTTGGCAGAAGCAAGGTAGTACTCCGTAACACCTGTTATACTACGTCCGTTGTTTCCTGCCTCTCCCTTTATACGATTGATGACCCAATCACCCCACTTGCCATTTTCGCATACCCGTTCTGCTCTCCAGTACATGACCTTGAAATCACGGGAAACGCCTTGCGCGGAGTACTTGTCTAAATCAGGGTCAAACCACACTTGGCCTTCGTACCCGTAAGGGCTTGCGTCCTTGTGCCTGTTAGACGATGAAGGTACGGCAGGGGCAGCGTCGTTTGCCTGCATTGGCGCAAACTCAACGTCATAGGTCATGGTGTCCGTCATCTGCCGTGGGTCAGTCCATGCCGACTGCTGCGGCTCCCGACCGTCGGACGTAAAGATACGAGTGGTAGCCCAGAGTTTATTTTGACCAGCAGGGATGCCGTCAGACCAATATACGTTGTTCCCGTCGCTGTTTTGACCTGCGAGGCAGAGTGACGGGGAAGGAGTAGAATAACTACCCTTGTTCGAGGCTGGCTTGGTAGGGGTGCTATTCATTCGTACAAACATTGTACTTTTGTATGTAGATTGCCCCGTGTCGCCAGTCTCGCCATAAATACGAGTGATGACCCATTCGCCGTTATATACGCCGTTCTTCACCTTCCGCTCGGCTCTCCATATCATTGTGCCAGCCGTCGGGAAGTTCTCGCTGTTCGGATCATACCAGCCCTCGCTCTCATGGTCGGCAAAAGGAGTGCTGCCACTTGGTGCGCTGGGCTGTGTACTGCTCGGACTAAACTCTATATCGAGCGTGTCCGTGTCTGTTTCCTTTACGGGGTTCGACCAACCGCTGCTCGTTCCGTTGCTGTAGAAGGTGCAGACGGTTGACCAAAGGATGGCCGTACCACTCGGGATGCCGTCAGACCAGCCACTCGTCGGCACAGGGTTGTCGTATGTTCCTCCCGTCGGGGTGACGTTGCTGATGTCGGTGTTCGTCCGCATGAAAGCGCGAGCCTTGAAGAAGCCCCTGACACCAGCGGCCAACACCTGCCAGTATGTGGTGTTTGTCGGTGCGTTACCAATAGTTGGCGTTTGGTTGATGTAACGGTAGTAGGATATTACCCCGTTGCTGTTGTACCAAACCTCGTCACCGTAGTAGTACATCAGTTCTTCATCCCATTGGCCACGGTAGCAACCGACAGGCTGCTCCGTCTCGCCATCAAGACTCTGTACGAGCGTACCCTTCAAGACGAGTTTCCCGTCCCCTGCGGTGTTAAAATCCAGTTTGTCGCCCAACTTCAAAGCGTTTGCCACCAAGTCAAAGAAACTGGTGCCGCTCGATGATACGACGCGGTCGGTTGTAATACGGCCAGGCAGTATCTCCGAGAAGCCGTAGAGGGTGACGAAAGAGCGTCCGTCCTCATACTCGCTGTTGAGCACACCTACAAGGAAATGGTAGTAGCCAGTAACCTGTTCGATGCGGATAGCCGTTTCGGACAGGAGGAATACAGCCGTTGCCTCCGTCTTGGAAGCCTTGATGTAGAGGTAGTATTTCTTCGAGCCGTCCGTGAGCGCAGCACTCTCGAAGGCAGAGACATTCCAGTACTTGTATTCGCTGGCAGCATGAGTGCTTGACAGGTTCTTTATGCCTATCGTCATGTGCTGGATGATTCCTGCGGCTGTGCTCAACTTCTTTGTGGCGTTATTCCAAGAGAAGGTATGATTGACCGTAGAGGGGTTGGTCGTGTTGTTCACGAAACGGTATTGCAGGGACTCGTCACCGACAAGCATCTGCATCGTCTGTACCGTTATCGGGTTGATGTTCCCCGTGAAGTTGTCGAAACCAGCCTCTATGAGGGCGTTGAGCATATCCATTGTTTCCTTCGCGTCGCGGAAACGACGTTTGGTGAAGTCCAGCGCGTCGCGGTGGTACTCCTCCGTGATGACCTCCTGACTTTCTATCTGCTTGATTTCAGAGGCGAAGCCAGCGGTGACGGTCTTGTTGGATAGTTCAATTTCGGGCTTGTGCGGCTTATTGATGTAGTCCTTAATGCCCGTGATGCGTACCAGCACACCGTTGGACTGGAAGCGCGTGTCTGAGAATTGCACGTAGCCTCCGAGGATAATCTTGGCACCGATGTTAGCCCAGTCCTGCGAAGCCCAAATGCTATCAAGTTCCCCCTTGAAGGAGAACTCCTCTTCCTCGTGCGCGTACATGTATTTAACAGCGGTACGGAACATGTCCCACTCTGCGCCGCTCTTGGTGTTGTTGTCGCAGATGTAGGCATCAGGGAGCATACACTTGAATACTGCGTACTTGTCACCGTTCACGCCTCCTACAGGCTTGAAGGTGGCGTTTGGCATAGTGATACCGTCCTCATCCTTCGGCACGATCTCGAAGCGTTTAGCGGCCTTTCCGTTCACGGCTGTATGGAAGTAGTTCACCTCAAATTCTCCGTGACCTGCGAGCATACCCGACTGGAAGATGATAGTCAGTTTTTCGCCTTCAATCTGACAGGCCGAATAGTCGAGTCCGTCAGGAATGGAAGCGTCCACGATGTCGTAGAAGTTATGCTCTGCGTCCACCGTTACTACGCTGCTGACCGTTCCCACGCGCTTCGGGCATACGTCGGAGCAGTCAAGGCTATCTTCTGCGTAGGAGGTGTGCGCCTTGTCTGTGCGGAAGATACAAAGGCCGTAGTTGTCGGTTGAGTAGGTACGCGCCTTGGAAGCGTCATAGCCTTGCTCATCCTCGAAATGCTCACCGTCGTACTTGATAGTCTTGCTCTTGGGAAGCAGGAGGACGGGGCTACCGTTGGCGGCTCTGTCGCTGCCGTACTTCGAGCGGTCTATGTTCTCGGAGCCTCCCTGCACGAAAAGGAACTCCACTGGCGGTGTCTCGCTGCTGGAACGTGCCACGCCTGTACGGAAGCCATGCCCCTTGCCGTAGGACAGAGCGAGGGGAGCAGACTTGTTGTACTCCACCTTTTTCAGGCTGACACGCTTATTGTCTATCTCAAACTCCGTGCTAAACTCCGTAGCCATCTTCCCGAGTGCTTCCCAGCAATAGTCATGGTCGTAATTGATGAGGTGCTCCACGTCATCCACGCAGTCACCGACCGTCCAGCCGCTACCCCTTCGGTTGAGGTTGTCAACGAGCATCTGCAGGTGTTCGTGAGGCTTGGCCGTGAGAGGGAATTTCAGTCTGCCGTCAACGGTGTTGCGGAACTTCCAAATCTTCGTGTCGGCCTGTGGGCTTTCCAGCAAGACGGTGTACTCGAAATTCCGGCTGTGCTTCATCTTCAAGTTCTCAGGGCGTTTCAGCGTGTACGTCACACCCTCGAAGGTGCAGTATGACCCTACGGGCAGTTCGACGTGAACGGCAAGGCTGTAGTGCAGCGTGAGGTTGTGGTCGCCCATGATGACCCTGTTACGGAGGCTGTTATCGTCAACCTCTACGTCCAGTATCTCTACGCCATTACTATTGTAAATCTTCATCGTGCAATCGGAGTCTATTTGTTGATAGTTATTTTTCTTGAAAATGCCCGTAGGCCGACTTTCGCACTCTTGCCTGTGAGTTATACAGCAGACAGGAAGAAGTCGCTCCTACGGGCTATTCTCGCAGTCAGGCGTTAGCCAATACCGAGTTCTGCGCAGTCGGCTTCAACCTGTGCTTTGAGGGCTGCACGGGCTTCGAGGAAATCCTTGTATGCCTGTGTCTTCTCCTTGGCTTCGTCAGAAGTCTTGGCACCATAAAGGCCGAGCTGTGCTGCATTGTACTCGTTGATGAGTTTCTGTTCGCGGTCAGCGTCCCACTTGGATGCGATGACGGTCTTGACGATCTTGTTTGCCGTGACGGGAGGCCACACGGTTACTTCTTCGCATTCCCAGTTGCTGGGCTGCGCCTCCTGGTTCTCGTTCTCACCAGTCACTTCGGGGGTGACTTCCTGAATGTTGAAACGGTAGAGAAAACTGCCGTTTCCTACTGCCTCATAGATAGAGGGCTGATGGTCATAGTTTACCATAATACTGAGTATTTACAATTGTTTGAAGAAGATGTTTACTATTACTATGCTTCGCCCAGCCAAGCCAAGAGGCCAGCACCTGCTTATACTCCTTCAGGGAAGGGAGCGGCACGCGCTTGTTCAACTTGGCAGCGGCTCGGCAGAAGTTCTGTTTGATGTACTTCCGTATGAGTTTCTGCTTGCGGTAGAACTTGTAGCCTACATAGTCGAGTGCTCGGCCATGGCGGTCGTAGCGG
>Ga0310786_10003457_pt1 | contig 22936 bp, 15 predicted proteins | sample AusTroGonzalo_MG_FD_203881 | JGI IMG/M metagenome (GOLD analysis project Ga0310786, IMG submission 203881) | Bovine rumen microbial communities from tropical cattle in Woodstock, Queensland, Australia - Gonzalo_03 (v2) (version 2) | ecosystem: Host-associated > Mammals > Digestive system >...
TTATGTATATACAATTGGTGATTATGAGTGCGTAGAAAAGGAATGCAATCCGTCTGCTTCGTCTTGCGCTATTGTTGAAATCGTTCCATCTTGGGAGGAATCTTCGAGCTCTGTTACATCTTCGTCTTCTGAACAAGAAGGCAGGACTCCGGAAGAACTTGCAAATGATCCGTCTTCTAAGCTTTATCTCGGAACGTGTGACGAGACAAACCAAGGTTCGGAAAAACCGTTTAACCTCAACAATGCTCAACTTGTTACGACAACCGGTCACGAAAAATTTGTATGTGATGGCTCAAAGTGGAGACTGAAAACGGAAGCGGATGAAAGGTATGGTACTTGTACGAAATCCAAAATGAAAGAGGCTCGAATCGTTGTTTCTTCTGCTGGTAGCGACTATTTGAAGTGTGAATATCAGGACAAGCAGAATAAATACGTTTGGGTTAAAACTGCTTATTTGGGTGAGAACGTTTCTGCTTGCCATTACGGCATTGCTGATAAAGGTGTTCTCTCTGCAGATTACATCTGCGTGACGAAAGAAGACGTTGATGACAATGGCAACCATATGCATGAATGGCGTAACGCTACTGTTGATGAATATTGCAGTGTGACTGAACATGTCGAGTCTACAGAACAGAAGGTTGCAGATGAAGACCTTGGTGAATTTACCTTTGACCAAAAGTGCACATTCCAGGAAAATCTTTATGTAAGGAATAGCAAGGTTGGCGCGAATTCTCCGTGGATGAGCGTTGAAGATTACGTCGCTCGTGTCGATGCTCCTGTCGTTCCTCCACAAGGCGTTATTAGACGTGCCGCTCCGAATGCTGCTACGGTTGCTGTTGTTGCTAAGAGATATATCCCCGAAGGTTATTTCGTGTTTATGAATGGCTATAGGGAAAATGCGATTTACTATTGTGATGCAAAATATTTCAGTTGCCGGGGGGCTAAAGTTGAGGAAGTGAAGGCAAAGCTTGCTAACACACAAAACGATATTGAAATTCAGAAGCTACTCAATATCATTTGCAACATGGGCGAATACAAGAGGGTTAGTGCGGGTGCCTATGCAGTCGATACCATCGCCTTTGAAGTCAAAGTGCAACTTTCTGAAGCCGAAATTAAGAAGACTTATGTCGCTAGCGCAAAGAGAAATGATTGGCATGTAGCTACACTTAACGATATCCTTGGCGAATGCAATAGAGACAAAATGTCCAATCAGTCTAGCTTGAGCGTTTACGATGGAACGAATTATAAGTGCGATAATATTGAATCGAATGGAAGCTCTTATTACACTTGGCGAGAGGCAAGCGAATTGGATGCCAATGCAACGCTTGGAATTTGCACATACGCACGTGATAAAGAAGTTGTAGAAGTTAATAATATGTACTATGAATGCGAAGCTCACGATATCAGTAGTTCAACATCGAGAGATTGGAGTGAATATTCCGAATCCGGATATCTTAATAAAAATCTTGGCGAATGCAATGAAGATAATAAAACAACGAGTTATCGCGATATTAAGAATTGGAATGGTCATGAGTACAAGTGCTCTGTTCATGATGGTGAAGCTGAATGGGTCTATGCAGACGAGGATAGTTATTTGGGAAGAATTTGCGATGAAGAAGGTAAATTAGCGAATATATGTAGCAGCTCGTATGTCTGTGTTGAAGAGTATGAAGATACGTTCTATCAATGGAGAAAAGCTACAATAGAAGAGTTCCATGGCAAATGCGATGCAAATAAAATGTATAGCCAAAGTGAACCTGTTATGTATTACGATGATTACTATAAGTGCGGTTATGATGGAGAAAACTATGTATGGGATGATGCTTCGATTGATGGTCAACTCGGGAGACTTTGTTCTTATGACTTGGCGCATGCAGACACGAAAATTGTAGCGAAATCTAGCGATGGAACGCTTTATATCTGTGACGAACTATCTTCGTCTTCTACATGGATTAAAACGAATGTCAATGAGCTTTGTGAAAATAATAAAGAACAGCTAAAGTATAATAGCACTTATGGAAATGAAGAGGCTAATGAAGCTATTAGTGCTAGTTCCTTTACTCCTTGCTCTGGCACTAATTGCGCTTTTGAAACTGAAAAATACATCTGCCGTATAAATTTTTATTATAAAATTTTATCCTATCTCTCTGAAGACGGTGGCAATACTTGGAAAGACGTTCAAACATATTGCAGTGCTCAAAATCAGTATGAAGAACCTATTCATGCCTTTAATAATGCCTGTGAATTTGCAAATAACAAGTGGGCGAAAAAGCTTGATACTCTCTACAGGGTTTACGAACAGACGGAATACTATGTGTATAATGATTACAACGTGTGGGAAAAGGCTACGGATGCTCAAAAATATTGCAACGCAAGGTTCCCAGGGCATGGTGGATTCGACTGTGTCTTTGAAGGAAAAAAGTATTATTGGTGCGAGTCTGAAGAAAAGTGGCTTGAAGTGGGTAATAGTACCTGCATAATCCGTTGATAAAATTTGTTCTAGAACATGAAAAAACTGATACTCCTGATTGCTCTTGCCCAGGCTGCGGTCTTTGCGCAGACTGGTCTTTTGGGGGGTGTGACCGGCCTCCACCAGCAAGATGCAAAAACGCTCGGTTTCTTCCGTTTCCGCGTTGGGACTGGCGGTACGATTGCTACTGACAACTGGGGCTACACTCGTGCAGCCCAGTTTACGGACCAGCACGGACGTACCCAGCAGCTCGATGTCTGGGATGCAAGAATGGAAAGAGGCCGTATTGATGGTGCCCTCACCGGTAATTTCAATATTGCTTTCGGTTTGCGCGATGACTTGGACATTGGCGTGAGCCTCCCGATTTATTATGACCACGCCAAGGACTACTCCGGCGAAGCAATTCGCGCTCACATGGGCAAGGGTGGCCTCGGCGACTTGCAGTTCTATGGCAAGTACCGCACTCCGCACTGGTTCGGTCCGGACTACATGACGACTGCGGCCGTAGTCGATCTCACTGTTCCTACGGGTTGGAAGGGCGTGGGACTGCGTCCGCGTCATGCGTGGTTCCTCGATAACGAAGGCGGCCCGACGTATGCTTATACGGCGAACAGCGTGATGCTCGGCCTTACGGGAATTGTTTCCGTGGATTACACCAAGAAGGGTGTTCCGCTTATTTGGAATTCTAGCCTTGGTGTTATGATCGGCATTGGCGATGCTTCGAACACGCTTGTGTACAGTACTGGCGTGAACTGGCAAGTCAATGATTATTTCCAGCCGTTCCTCGAATTCAGTGGCGAAATGCGTTTTGGCAATGACGCCTATCCGTTCAGCCCGATTACCGATCCGATGGTGCTTACGCCGGGTATCAATGTGAAGATTCCGTTCTTCAACATTGACTTTGCCGCAGGTATCGATATCGGTATTGGAAACTTGGCTGATGGCTACGACAAGAAGGATGCCCTCAAGGGTTGCGATGATTTCCGGATCAAATACAAGGGCGAAACGGGCTACAGGGCAAGCTATTGCTATGTGTCGCAGCCGCTTATTGCCGGTATCGCAAAGCTCACGTGGACGTTCGGCTTTGACGGCGACGACGACAACGACGGCGTAAAGAACCGCAAGGACAAGTGCCCGGAAACGTTCCCGCCGATCGTCGTAGATGAGGACGGCTGTGGAATCGATACGGACGAAGACAAGGTCTTCGACGGCCTCGATAAGTGCCCGGATACGCCGAAGGGTGTCGCTGTGGATTCTGTTGGCTGTCCGCTTGATACTGACGAAGATACGGTCCCGGATTACAAGGATATGTGCCCGGATACGCCTAAGGGTGTTGCCGTAGATACTGTCGGTTGCCCGCTGGACACTGACGAAGATACGGTCCCGGATTACAAGGACCAGTGCCCGAATACCCCGAAGGGCTTGCCTGTGGATTCTGTTGGTTGCCCGCTCGACAGCGATAAGGACGGAGTGTTTGACGGCATTGACAAGTGCCCGAATACGCCGGAAGGTGTCGCGGTGGATGCTAACGGTTGCCCGCTCGATACGGATGGCGATGGCGTGCCCGATTACAAGGACAGGTGCCCGAATACGCTTCCGGGAATCAAGGTGAACCGCCGTGGCTGCCCGCTCCGCAAACAAGAAGACTTGGATTACCTCAAGAAGGGTATCCAGTTCGAATTCGACTCGGCGAAGCTGTTGCAGTCTAGCTACCCGACTTTGGACGCCATCATCGCTCTCTTGGAAAAGATTCCAGAAGTGAAGCTTGAAGTTCAGGGCCATACGGATATCGTGGGTACCGAAGACTACAACCAGAAACTTTCGGAAGATCGCGCCCACTCTGTGACGGATTACTTCCAGTCGAAGGGTATTGCCGCTGACCGCTTGCGCGCTATTGGCTTTGGCACTCGTATGCCGCTCGCTGATAACGTCACGGACGCTGGCCGTGCCAAGAACCGCCGCGTGGAACTCATTCCGTTCGGTTATTACACCGAAGGCGATAGCACCGTAGCTGCTCCGTCAGATTCCTTGTTGAAGGATAGCACGTTGGCTCCTCCGGCTCCCAAGAACGGTTCCGTGAAGGGCGTTGGAAAGGGCGCTAATGTTGGCGCAAAATCCGTGCCTGCCGAAGTTAAGGTGAAGCTCAAGGGCGATGTCGAAAAGAAGGTGCGTTCTGCAACTCGTGCCGGTTCCAGGTGGAAAAAGAAGGCCGAAGAAAAGCTGAAGGCTATCGTTGGAAAGGAAACTCCCGCTGCCGAAGCTGCTCCGAAGCAAGTCGAGAGTGCGCCGAAGCCCGCGGTAGAACCTGCGCCCAAAGCTGTAGAACCTGCGCCGGCGCCGGCTGCAAATCCATAAAATTCAACTGTAAAATTAAAAACAAGACCCAGCGATGAGCTGGGTCTTTTCATAATAGGTGCTGCTCAGTCTGTACTGAGCATGGTCGAAGTAAGGCGAGGGCCGGGTTAAATCCTCTTACGCTTGGAAGTTCTTTCCGAGAATGGCAGAAACGTTCCTGAGGATGCCTTCGGCGACATCCGGCTTGTTCATGGAATAAACGTGTACGTTCGTGATGCCGTTTGCGTAGAGGTCGATAATCTGGTCGGCGGCGTAGATGATGCCTGCCTGCTTCATGGCTTCCGGATCGCTACCGAACTTGTCGACGAGCGACTTGAAACGCTGCGGCATGAACGAACCGGAAAGCTTGATGGCGCGTTCCACTTGGTTTGCATTCGTGATTGGCATGATGCCGGGGAGCACCGGGCAATTCACGCCTGCGTCGCGGAGCTTGTAGAGGAAGCTGAAGAACAAGTTGTTGTCGAATACCATCTGTGTCGTAAGGAAGTCGGCTCCAGCGTCGACCTTTTCCTTGAGGTGCTTGATGTCGTCGGCCTGGTTTGCGCTTTCCGGGTGCTTTTCGGGGTAGCAGGCGGCGCCAATACAAAAGTCCGAATCGCTAGCCTTGAGTTCGCGAATGAGTTCCACAGCGTGGTGGTAATCGCAGTCGCCGCGACCGTTCGCAATGAGTTCCGGAGTGAGGTCGCCACGGAGAGCCATCACGTTCTTGATGCCGGCAGCCTTCATGTCTTCGATGCGCTGGTGGATGGTTGCCTTGGTGCTCGAAATGCAAGTGAGGTGTGCGAGCATCGGAATGCCAAAATTGTACTTGAGGTTCTTCGCAATTTCGAGCGTGTACTGGCTCACGCCGCCACCTGCGCCGTACGTGACGCTCATGAATGCGGGGTTAAGCTTTGCAATCGCTTCGGTAGCTGCTTTAACGTTTTCAAAACTCGTTTCTTTCTTCGGCGGGAACACCTCGAAGGAGAGGCTCATCTTGTCTTGCTTGAGAATGTCGATAATCTTCATTAAAACTCCGTGCGACATAATGCCGCGCTTTTGTTTATGCAAATATTTGAATTCATGCATAAATGTAGATAAAATTCCCGACAATGGCAACGGGGAATACGTAATTTTTTGGATAGATGAATGTTATTCGATGCTAAAATTGACGAAAAAACAAATATTTTACTATATTATGTGCCCACAAATGCCGTCGTAGCTCAGTTGGATAGAGCAGTTGCCTTCTAAGCAACGGGTCGTGGGTTCGACTCCCGCCGACGGTATGAAAGAAGCCCCCTTGTGGGGCTTTTTTCATACCGTTTGGTGCAATAGGAGAAGCCAAGTTCGACTACGGCGTAAGGCGAGAGTCGCGGGCAAGCTTGCTAGCCCATGACCGAGCCGAAGCCGGAGTGACAACGCGAAGCGTTGTCACCTCCCGCCGACATCTTAGCTTCAGCCTCCCGCCGACAAAACAACAAACCCCGGAACATGTCCGGGGTCTGTTACATTCTTTGAAATTGTAATTACTTCTTCAAAATCTTGTTGAGCGTTGCACGGAGGTGGTTCATGTTCGCTTCGTTGAGTGTTTCGTAACGATAGAACGTGCCGTCCTTCTGCACCAAGTAGACGACCGGAATATAACCGGTGCCGTAAGCAGGCCCAAACTTGCTATCAGTGTCCTGGAATACCGGGATAACTGCGTGGTACTGGTCAATGAACAGACGGATATCGTTCTTCTTGATACCTCCGTTCAGGCCGATGGCAATGCCTGTGAGTCCCTTGGATTCATACTCTTTGATGAGATTCTGAATTTCAGGGAAGTGCTTTTGGCAGTGCGGGCACTTGGGGCTGAAATAGTAAATGAGCAACGGACGGTTGCCGAATTGGCTGAATAAGATTCCTGGATCGCTGATGCCCGAAAGGTGCTTTGAAAAGTCCATTTTCATGGGCTGATTTGTCGTGGAATCCATCATTAACTTGATATCGGCGACTTGCGGCTCTGGTGCGAACTGCGCAAAACCCATGACCGCTGTGAAAATAACCAAACTGAAAATCCTGCTAAGCATACACAACTCCTAAAGACTTTGGGTTAATCCCTGGGATTCCTTTTAAACACTTGTAAAATACCAAAAAAATAGAGGGATTAATTGTGATTTTGGTCAAAAAAAGGCAAAAAAATTGTAAAAAATAGCGTTTCTCGGTTTGCGAGGCTATTCAGCCAATATTCTCTTGAAATTTTCCAGTGAAAAAGCCGGATTTCCCATGAATTCCTCCTCTAAAATGCCCATGATTTCTTCGGAATATTCGGTTTGCTTGCTGAACAATTTGATGGCGTTGATTTTGGCTGTTTGTGGATTGGCGGTGCCGCTTTTGTTTGTGGCGGTTGAGTTGTTGGCGTTGTTGCAGGCGTCCGCAAAAATGGTGCCGAATTTTTGAAGCATTATCCAGAAGTAAAGCGCAAATTGAACTTTTGTAAGGCTGTTGCCGTCGAACAGGCTTTTCTCGTAGTAGCGGAACAGCAAGTAGGCGATGATCTTTTCGCCTTCGCTGTCGGTGAAGAGTCCGACGCTCTTACCGATTGAGCTTTCATTGCTCGTTTTGTTTTTGTGGAACGTGTCGCGAGCTTGCGAAATTTGTACCAACTCTTTGTAAGCGCAATCCCAGGCGGGGCCGAAGCTTTCGCCTTTGCCTAATACCTCGATCCAGCACCGGAGGATGTTGTTCGAAATTTTATCGTTTGTGCTGATTTTAGAATTGTTTGTACTTTGTTCTAAATCTTCGAAGCCGCTTGTTTCAACGGCGAAGTCGATCAGTTCGATTAATCGTTCGTTAAGAGGCTTGCTGTGGTCTGCAAGAATTTTGAATAAATGCTCACGTTCTTCGAATATTGCATTGCGGGCTTCGAGAGCGTCGTCAGGAATGTCGTCTGGTTCGTCATCAATTTCACGCTCGATGAATGCAATGGGCGAGGTGGCGGTTCCTTTTGATTCGAGCAAAAGCCGCACTCCCTCTTCGCAACAGAGACCGATGCCTTTTTCCATGATGTCGCCGTAAACTTCAACAAATCGCGGATGCTCACGGCAAATGTCGCAAAGGCAGTCTTCACCAAGATGACAAATCATGTCACAAAGCCCGTCCTGCCTTAAAAATGGGCAACGGTCGCCAGGACTCAATTTGAAATGACCGTCTTCGATGTTTTCGCGGAGCTTTTCTCCGAATGCGCCTTTGACTTTGACGTAGCGTTTGGCGCTTGTTTCATCGATGTCGATTTCCCAGCCAACGCAACAAGTGTCGGTGCATTTGCCTGCGATGCAACGGAATGAATCATAAAAATCAGGAACTCGGAGAAGCATGTGGTAAATTTAGTTAATAGCTATTCGTCTTTCTCGTCCCGGAACGGAGTCCGGGATAATCTCCGGCGAGAACCTTTGATAAAAACACTTTTTAATAATCGAAGTTTTGGGAGTTTCTTCCGTATATCGGATATGCAGAGAGTAACTGGTTTCCGAAGTTGTGTAACTTTTGGCGAAGCGAATAAGGCTTGATTACGGTAGCGCTATCGGCGTAAGAAAGTACCCAACGGAACAGTAATTCATTGACTTCTACCTTCATGGAAACGGAGAGGGTGCCATCTGGTTCTTGTTCAATTCTCATGGAACGGTGGAAAGGTTTTTCTTCGAGGAAAAATTTGGCTCGACTATCGAATTTGATAAGGACTTCTTCTGCTTTGGGCTCTTGCTTGCCGAGAATTGCTGCGCCTGAAATCACTCGTTTACGTAATTTATTTAAAATTTTTGGATTTTCAACAAAGGTTTCCTTGGTCAAGGAAATATCCTTGATGCGGCGGAATTTAAGGACATAGGTATCGCCAGGGTGTGTCGATGATTCGCAGCCGATATAAATTTCGTTTTGGTAGATGATAATCATTAGCGGGATACGCAAGCTTTTCTTTTCGCCATATTCGCTCACGTAAGTTACGTCAATTTTACGATGCTCGCGGATCGCCTGCAAAATGATTTTGATTCTTTCGCTGCCATCTTCTTCGATATCGGGCTGAGTTCCCATGAAGAGAATTCGAGTATTCAGACTGCTTGCTAGTTGCTCCAATGTTTTGCGCTCACGTGCCGGCAGTGTTTTTTGAATTCGATCTAAAAGCGAAGAAATGATTTCGCCGGTTGCCGGATACATGTTTGCGATGCGCTGCAAAAATACGTAATGCAACATTGTGTTTTCGAAATTCGGGAAAAGAAGCCTATCGGCAGAGTGCAATGCAGAGCTGTAGACGAAAGAACGCTTGTCGCCATCAACGCGGATATAACGACCGCCTTCGATTTCGCTCAAGAAGCGCATGTCGCGCTGAACGTTTCGGCGTTCGTTTTTAGGTATACTGAATATGACCATCAATTCAGAGATGGTGTATGTCTTTTCGGGGTGCGAAATCACTTCTGCAAACAGCCGCACTCTGCGTTCACCACGAACCATATCCGCCATAATACACCTCTTTTTTTAAACCTCAATTAGAGGCTTTCGCTCTATTAAATCTAGATAAATAGTATGTCAAATAGTGACATTTTTGAATTGAATACACCGACAAGAAAAAACTTCACTTTCTTAGAAAATAAATATTCACTGCGACAAATACGGACGCGAATGGAAATGATTTTTTTTGGGGGCATCTGAAATTCCGACTCAAATTGAATTTGCAAATCCAAATTTTTTGTGCGGTAAATCCGGCTACGAAATAGCAATACTCGCATTTCCGCAATTCGAAAAGAAACTCTTGGAATCTATTGACGAGCCTTTCTATCCAGAGGCCGAATACTGGAGCGGGCATGTTCTTGCCTATTATCAGTGGTATTCAAATAAGCCCTTCGCCGAAATTCTCGGCAAATACCCCCTGGAACGAAATCTCTCCGATTATCGCTTAATGCATGAAGCTGACATCACCAAGATGGCTCAAGCGATGGATGCGGTTGTGATGTTGGAAAAATAAAATTCAATCAAATGTCGGTAAAAAATGCATTTTTACCGACATTTGCTAAAATATGCCGATTTATGCTTTGTATGTTGGTTTGGGTTCTGCCGCCATTAGCCATTCTGGTTGCTGAGGAATTTTGTATTCATCATCAAGTAACCGAGTTTGCAAATTGGGTGGTGCTTTGTCAAACCATTTTTCGTCCTTGTCGTCAACGAATCGGTAATCAACGCCTACGGCTGCAAAGTGCTTGAGACCGCAGATGATTTTTCGTGCTTCGTTAGTATGGGGTAGCTTGTTTATATCTTCGGTGGCCTTTGTTTCACGGACGATTTCAAATTTTTGATCTGTTCCATCTGTGCGTAAAATAGCCCAGTCTGGGTTGTAATTGCCGATGATTTTGGGCAATAGAACTTTGTATTTGGGAGGGAATTTGAAATAAAGTTGCACATTGCCTGGCGCACCTGTTGTATTCAAACGCTTGACGAAGTTTCTCTCCACAGTAGAATCTACCTGAATTTTGGTATAAATCGATTGCAACACATTTGCATCTTCCAATTCCGTAACAGGGAATTGTTTGTCGTTCGGGAACAACTCATTTTTATCATCATCTCCAGAAGATGATGTAGGCGAGTATTCAATGTGTTTTGCTATATGATTTTTAACCACTTCGCTAAGAATTTGAACGAACTGTGCAATGAATGCTTCGGGGTTCTTCAAAAATTCTAATTGGTGGTATTCCCTAATTCCCTTGAATATTTCAAGAATTGTGGAACGAGTGAGCGGAACTTCGCTAGACACACGAGCCAATAAATTCGGCTTAGGAACATCGGGATATTCTGCATCCTTGCTCGTTATTGTTGTCGATTTGCCCGATTGGAATTCTAGTTCCTGCGGAATGTCTTTTTCAAGTGGTTCTTTGAATGCTGAAGTCAATACACTTTCGTTTTCTGCATTGATCGAAAGAACTTTGATTTTTGCTAAAATTTCGTCCGATTTGTCTATGACTTTTTTCGCTGCAATTGTTTTTACACTACGATTTTCATCAAATTTAAGACCGTTGGAATCGCTTATTTCAACAAGCAATTGGGCCGAACCTGTTGATGAAATTTTTTTGAGCGTGAAACGATATTTGGTCGTGACATACTGACCTTTTGTTGTTACGATCTGGGCTGGTTTGAATTCTGCTTTGTTGACTTCTTTAATAGCTTCTTTTATGAGTTCTTCTGTATTTATGCGAATGTCGTAGGTTGTCTTTTGGTTCATCTTGGACCAAAGTGAATCAAACTCGGGGCTTTCGTATTTTGCGGTGCGTTTAACCTTTTCGTTTTTACGATAATTGCCTGGCTTTTGAATATCTCCATAACCATCTTTACGATATTCTTCATGAAGCGATGCCGCATATCTCTCGAAACTTTCGTTTGCGACGATTACGAGCTTGTTTATTTCTGGATCCATGATTCGTGAACCGACAAGTTCAGGATGCTTTTCAGTCCCTTCTTGTACGGGCAAGCGAAGCCCTCGTCCTATGGATTGGCGTTTGCTATTTTCGCTTCTGATTTCGCGTAAGGAGCAGATTTGGAAAACATTTGGATTGTCCCAACCTTCACGCAGAGCAGAATGGGCAAAAATGAAGTGCACTGGTTCGCGAGTATCAAGCAGTTTTTCTTTGTCCTGCATAATCAAGTGATATGCTGCTTTTTCAGCTTCTTTTTCGGCCTTCTTTTCATTTGCATTTAAATCACTTTTTTCACCGATGTCAATTTCTGTTTCCGCACCGCTAGAATCTTTTTTCTTGGCAAAATATGCTGCACGAACATCACTTGCGTTCATGTCCTTGAAATGACTGGAGCTGATTTTCATCTTGTCAAATTCTTCATCGAAAATTCGCTTGATGATGGGGTCTTCGCCATTATAACTCGAAACGCGATCGACAAAGAACAGACTGAGGACTTTGGCTTTGTAGCCTGCAGATTTCAGTAATCCTTCTCGTTCTATGTGTGCTTCGATGGTATTGTGAATCATTTCGCGGAAAATAGATTCACGGCTGAGTGATGCACAACTTGCTTCATTGAGGATGAATCGGAAACCATTGGAAAATTCAACAAATTCGTTGCCTTCTTTGGCACTGATATTTGTGATTTTTAAATCGCCGTAAGCATTGTTTTTTGTTTTGTCTTTGAGAGAATCTTCGTTTTTAAATGTTAATGTTTGTGATCTCAGAGAGCCGGAAATATTGCAGTTTACTTGCAGCTCTGCAGAGAGTGGCTTTTTATTGATTTTTAGAATTTTAAAGAAGTCTTCTTTTTCGGAGGCCGCTGAATCTTCTTCACTGCCGTAGATTTCAATCTTTTTAACGAGATTCATCTGCATGGCATCAAATGGTGTCAAATTATAAAGCAAGTTAGGTGCTTTATCGCCATTGGGCCCCTTGGGCGTTGCAGAATAGCCGATGCTAAAGAGCGGATGCAAAGTGCGGAGTGCTTTACGAGAAATTGGACTTTGATAATTTTGAACTTCGTCAAGGATTAGAATCGGTCGTGTTTCTTGGATAAATTCGATTGGGAGCTTGCCTCCCATGATTTTATCAGATTCCTTGAAAATGACATTGGTCGCTTTATTGAAGGAATCGATGGTCATGAGCATGATTTGCACTGAATTCGAAAGTGCAAAATTCTTGCAATCGTTTACATTTCCGTCGTATTCAATGATGCCTTGAGGAATTGTGCCTTGAGGGAACAACTTGTGGAAATGTTCCCATGTAGCCTTAAATGTGGCGATGGCGCCTTCGTAAATGGCAATGGATGGGACAACGACGATAAATTTGCGGAAACCGTATTGCTCACGGAGAGAATAGATGGTTCGTAGATAGACATACGTTTTGCCAGTACCCGTTTCCATATTGACGGTAAATTCTGGGTAGGAATAGAAGTCGAATTCGCCTGTGAGTGTGTCGCCGGAATTGGGTGGACTAAGGCTTTCTTGAATTTCGATGCCGTTGCGTTGTTGAATCTGAACTAGATTTTCCGTAAGCCAATATTCTTCGAATACATCGTCTGTGTTAGAAACGACATCGGCGGATGAAATACTTTCGAAGCTCAAATCATCATCGGTACGAGCAAGACCGTCGAATAAATCAACAACGGAATTAATCGCTTTGATTTGGTATTCCTGATTTTCGTCAAATTTGATTTTTAGCTTACTCATATCGTTTCAACCCTGCCCTTATCCGAAAGCTGTGCATAAAGTTCATCGCTGATGGCGGAATTTAAGCAAACGAATTTGTCGTTTTCTGCAAAGACAATGTTCTTAACCGTTTCGGGCTTGATTTCGCTGTCCAGGCATACATGAAGAACGATAGGATGTACTTCATCTGTAATTCTGTAAACTGTGTTTTTTGCAAGAGATGTAGTCTTTTCGATTTGTGAATCAAGAGCGAATCCTTGACGGAGTAGAATTTCTGTTAGAAGCTTTTGAATGTCGTTTGGATTATTCAGGTCAAAACCTTCGCGGAGCGGAGTCACCTGTTTTTCCATCGCATCAAGAGCTTTAAGGAGAGATTGCTGGTCTGAACCTGTTGTGGGTTTATATGCTTCGATATTGGACTGCGCAAGGCGATAGACTTTGAAACCAACATCCAATTTGTCCTTTAATTCAGGATGTTCTTCAAGAATCTTTTTGCCGGCACGGCGTATGCGTTCCTTGCCGATTTCGCAGATTGTATGAGGTTTATGGATTGTATCGAGGAATTCGATGGCGTTTTTATCGGTGCTTTCTTTTTCGTTAAGAGCAACGGGCAGTTGAACCATTATGAATTTTCGATTGCCTAAGTCTTCTGCATTGAGCTGTATTATTGCGTGTGCTGTTGTTGCGGAACCAGAAAAGAAGTCTATGATAATTGAATCTTTGTTAAAATGTGTGATTATATTTGATATGTATTTCAATAAAGAGACTGGCTTTGGAAAGTCGAAAAGATCTCCCATATTTAAGGCTTCTAATTCTTTTGACGCTGTTTCGTTGGTCCCTATCTTTTCAGTTTTGTCAAATTCAAGATTTAACATATTGTTGGGTCGTTTGAAATTACCTTCGTCAAAAGGACGTTGGAAACGAATGGACATTTTATTTGTTTTAATGATAAAGAAACATCCTTTTGCTATTTCATCGAGAAGGGTATCCTGCGTCCATTTAAAAGATCCTTTTAAATGAATTTCATTTTTGTTTTTCCCATTTTCAACAACAATTTCGTCTAAAACTTCTAGTTTCTCATAGGTTCCTTTTTTAATATTACCATTTTCAAGAAAGGTAAAATTAATTGATTGTGCTGGAAATAGGAGTATTTTGGATGCATTCCCGGTATTTAAAAGCGGAACATCTCCATTGTCTAAAAGAGATCCAAAAAAGTTATTAGAATCATTTTTCTCATAGCATAATACATATTCAACTGTTTTTCTGCATTTATGTGATAATGCTGGAGGTGTAGATGTTTTTGTCCATAAAAACTGAGCTGCAAAATTTTCTTCTCCAAATACTTCATCGCACAATAATTTTAGATTAGCCTGTTCGTTATCGTCAATACTAATGAAAATTACTCCATCGTCAGCCAATAATTCACGTGCCAACTGCAAACGCGGTAACATCATATCAAGCCATTTACGATGATACGCTCCACTACTCTTTGGATTTGCAACTAGAGAGTTGCCTTTTTCGTCCATCTGTCCGGTAAATTTCAAGTATTCTTCTACTGGTTCTGCAAAATTATCGGGATAGATAAAATCCTTTCCCGTGTTGTAAGGCGGGTCGATGTAAATCATTTTCACACGACCGCCATAGCTTTTCTTTAGGCAACGCAAAACTTCGAGATTATCGCCTTCGATGTAAATGTTGTTCGTCTTGTCTTCATTTACTCCGTCACCGGGCACAGGTTCCAATGTCCCTTCGGCCTCTTTACGGGCCAGTTTCTTGGCGTTTCGCTTACCCGGCCAATAGAGATTATAGCCGACATCGCTTTCGTCAAAAGATTCTTCATCAAACAAATCCTTCAATGCTTCAAGATTTAACTTGTTATCTCTGATAAGTTCGGGATAAAGCTGTTTTAGAGCTTCGAAACGTTCGTCCTTGACGGATGTAGCGTCCATAAATGAATTGCGTTCCATTTGCGGTTCCTCGTTAGTTTTCGTTTAAATTCCCTTCAATGAATTCGTCGTTTTCTTCGGCGGAATTCGTCATATATTTGAGCATATTGTTTTTTGTCGCCTTGCGTGATTTCTTCAAATATTCCACATATGAAGAGCAGGAATAGCGAACATCGCAGTTGTGACAAACATGCGTTGCAAAATTGAATCTCATCCCTGGCATCTTAGTTTCCAACTTTTCTTCTGCTGGCGGAGCGAATTCTGAATTCTCAATTTTTTCTACGGTTTTGCCAAAGTTTTCAATCATATCGGCAACTTCATCTTCGTCGTAACCGAAGGGAATCACAGGTTCCCATTTGTCGAATTCTTTTTGAATTTTTTCTTCAACGCCGGTTTCGAGTGCGTACTTTAATGTGTTTGGTATTGGAGTTGCAATAATTGCTGTGTTATCTAATTTGTTCTTTTGCAACCCTTTCCAAATGTAGGCGTATATGTTCAGTTGCTCTTTGTATTTTTCAGGTTCGGCTTTGATGCGTTCAGGATCGTGCGTTTTTAAGTCATATAGCCAAGTTTCTTCGCCTTCTCGTACAATGTCAACGATTCCTTCAACGGTGTAAGGGATTTTGTCATTGGGGGTTTCTTGCTCAGGGAGCGATAGCTTTACTTCGGCACGAGTAATTTGGTCAATGATTTTCTTGTTTTTGCGGTAGTAACAAAGGACTTGTTTGAACGCAAGATCCTTCATGTATTCGTTGATGGTATGTCCTGCGTTCTCGCGTAAAAAACAAAAGTTGTCTTCAAACATTTCACGGAGTCTTGTTTCAAATTCGACTTGATTCATTTAATGTTTCTCCATCACGAAGTTTTGCAGGTCTTCTACAGTCTGGTGTACCAAAGAGCCGAAGAACATCGTTTGGCTACGGCTTGGAACAAATCCGTATTTGTGAAATACCATGTAATTGCGTGGACAATTGTTGTATGGCAAGTAATCGGCTGTGTATGTATAGACATGTGCAAGTCTATCAGAGTCTGCTTTTGAATCAGGAATTGTAGTGCTGTCGAAATCTTTGATTGATTTGATGCCACTGCTTTCGATTAATTTTTTGAAGGGCGAATATGTTGTTTGCCCTTGCCCCTTGAACTGAGGCAAAATGAGCAAGTTCTTTGCGCGTGATAATGCTACATAGAACATTCGCATCGTGTCGTATGTATCCATTGAATCTAATGGTTCACATATGGTTGGCTGAATGTCCATTTCCCTTTGCATTTCTCGCACTAAAACATCTAATGCTCTTGCATCTTTGTTTTTATGCGAAATAGAGCCTAAAATGACAACTGGAAATTCCAAACCTTTCGACTGGTGAACTGTTAAAAATGGAATACATCCTTTAGGGAACGGGTCATCAGCATCTTCATATTCTGTTTCGTTCAAACGGAATAAGGAATACAAATAAGAGGTAAAGAAGTTTTTGCGGATATAATCGTTTGCAAATGTTACGCCGGAAAGAATCGGATTTGTGGTTTCTTGATACTGTGCAATGTATTTGGTAATCATTCCAAGATTGTAAAGCCCTGAATCTTCACCTCCTTTTTCTGCAAGTTCAAATTTTTTTGAGAAGTATTCAAAGCTGTTGAGCTTGTAGAATAAGTCAAGCAGAGTCCAGTCCATTGCGGTTACGCGTGATAGTGCGTAAGAGATATGTAATGGCTTGCCTTCGCTTTGCCGCTTTGCAGTAAGACTTAACATACTCTTGCTTGTAAGCACTCTTTGAACTGATGCGTCGATTTTGGGTGCTTGTGCTAGCTTTTTGAGAATTGCGACTGTAAGTTCAGAGTCTTTATTAATTCCATTCTTTTCGCAATAATCTGAGAGTTTCTTAAAATTTTGTTTGCTTGCGGAGATTGCGTTTTGTGTATCGTTAATGAAATTTGTAAGAAATCTATCTTGGCTTGTAATTTTGTTTGCTGATTCAATTGCTGCTTTTGCCCATGCTGAAAAATCTTTCATGCCGCCATAAGAACATTCAGGTGGAGTGTATTTGAAAATTTGAGCAAAAAGACCGAATATTGCTAAGGATTCTTCGGTGTACAAGAAATTCTTTGCTCGGGGTGCATAATACTTGATTCCAGCTTCGTCAAGAGCGTCTGCAAAAGCCTTGACTTTTGGGGCCATTTCGCCACTAGCGTTTCCTCGAATTGTCGGGAACAAAAATGCACATTGGTTGTAATCTGTAATTTTACCGGATTCTTTAAGTTGCTTGATGAGGGTGACGATGTTTGAGGCAACTGTTTGCTTGTCACCGGATTCTAAGATTACAGATGTCTGTGCATCGGTACTGTGTGCTTGGATGTTCTTGTTTTGAATTCTGAAAAATTCGTTTGGCTTCGCGGAATTTTCCCACGAGACCTGATCTATGAATTTTGTGTAGGTATCAACAATCTGTTTTCGTGAACGATAGTTGATGTTCAAGTCGATTCGAGTTGGCTGAACGCCTATTTCTTTTTTACAGATATTTTCGAAGTCAACGAGGTTTTCTACGGTTGCACCACGGAAACGGTATAGAGCTTGATCGTCATCACCAACAACGCAAATGTTCTTTGTCCCTTCAGCAAGCTTGAGGTAGATTTTTTGTTGGATTGTGTTGGTGTCTTGGTATTCATCGACGATGACATGTTTGAAAATTGAACCTGCATCTGCTTTTTGGCTGATGTAATCGTATGCTCGTTGTTGTAGAGTCGAAAAATCAACGCGGTTTATGCCGTCTGAATTCAGTAGCTCTCGATAGAGCTTGGTCATCTTGAAAAGTTTTTCAAGCGTTTTGTCGCCTAAGTCGAGTGAAAGTTCCTTGTCTCCAAAATCTTCTTCGCTCATTCGATTGAAGAACGAAATGCTGTTGGTGATCGCATCTGTTCGAGAGCTTGTAGCTTTCCCAAACCAACTGTTGATTTCTTTGTATGTGTCGGTTGTTTTTTCGATATCAAAACCGGCTTCCAAAAGTAAGTTGGAAAAATGTTCGCGGATGAATAGGAATTGTCCAAAATCGTCTAGGACGAGTGGGCGGCGATTGCGAAGACCATGCTCCTTGAATCGACGATCGGTTAGAAGCTTTTGGCAGAGGGAATGCAGTGTGCCCACATACATTTCTGCGATGTCGTAAGGCTTATGCGTATATTTGCTCGCGATGGAAAGTAATCCTTGCAAACCTTGCTTTAGCTGTAACGCTGCTTTTTCGGTAAATGTTGCAAGAAAAATTTCTTCGGGCGGAGTGTTTTCGAAGACAATGAGATTGACACATCGCCATAACAAAACTCGTGTCTTGCCAGAACCGGGGCCTGCTGTTAGCAAAAGAGGTCCTTTGGTGTTTTTAATGGCTAGTTTTTGATTGTCGTTTGGATGAAACCCTTTTTCTTGGAATAGAGTATCTAAAGAAATATCACTACACCCAGCAGAGTGTGCCACCATATATAAAAACCTCTTTTTTACAGATTTCCCCTAAAATCTCACGAGGCTTTTAACAGGACGCGTTTACGAAAAAAGGCGTGGAGTCGTTACTTCGTTTATTGTGTTTCGAGGCTCGGCAAAGCCATTGTAGTCAACAAACGCAAACGACCCACGCCCCGATTGGGACGTGAGCTGTCTGCCCTTATCTCACTACTTTGAAATTTTGCCGATTTCGAAACAGAGATTAGAGCAAATACTCAATAAAACTGGCGCTCCAAACCTTGCAGTACGGAGCTATGTCAAGATGAAATATAAATCTTTTTAGAACGGATGCTAAAGTCTTTGCGTTTTTTATTAGAATAATTGCGGAAAATTCGTCCTCTTGTCGTTGAAGTTTGGATATGGTATATTCTGTTGTTGGAGAGATTCGTATGACCGAAAATCTAATCGAACATGCTTTGTACGCCATTCATACCATGGACCATTCAAAAGAAGCTGCTCTTAAACGCCTGCAGAGAGCTGGAATTCTTACAAAATCTGGGAAAATGACGGCCATGTATCGCCGTTGCATTGCCGCACAAAATGTCAAGAAATGAGTGTTATGATAGAGAATGTCATTGAATGGAAGGTCAAGGTCTTCTCTCCTCTTGACACCGCATCCTCTATTTGTTTATATTACAATCGTATTTCGAAAATCCCTGTGACTGCGGCATAGACTGAAAAGTCCGTACGTGCATCCGCGATGGGGCGCGTCAACCTTCTTGTTGATGCTGTTGGATAGCTGGTAGGAACACGACCTACTCGAGCGCATTCGCGAGGGTGCCAAGTAACGCCAGGGAAAACCCCTGCCAACAATATCGCAAGATCATCCCAATCAAATAATTAGAAGTTGAAGGCTTGTGCCTTTGTTTTATTCTGCGATGTTTTTGCGCGGAAAAATGCGTTATTTAAGGAGAAAAATGAGCGGTCTTGAGAAAAAAGCTAATGTAGTTGCTAATCCTGATTTTTCATTAATCGATGAAAATTTTTTGAAGTCGCGAATCTACACGATTCGTGGGGTCAAAGTCATGATCGATGCTGATTTGGCGAAGATTTACGGGTATTCAACGAAGTCGTTCAATCGGCAGGTCAAGAATAATATTGAACGTTTTCCAGAAGAATTTCGATTTCAGCTGAATTCTTCCGAAGCGGAAAACTTGAGGTGTAAAAATTGCACCTCAAGTTGGGGCGGTTTGCGGTATGCGCCATTTGCCTTTACAGAGCAGGGCATCTACATGCTTATGACTGTGCTAAAGGGGGATTTGGCGGCACGTCAAAGTATGGCGTTAATCCGACTTTTTAAGCAGATGAAAGATTACATCATTGCCGAAAATCGGCAATTGTTGGGGACAGATGCGATTGCTCAAATAGCTTTGCAGACGGCGCGAAATACGCATGATATTGCGGATGTTTCTGGTAATGTTAAGGTTCTTTCGGGTGAAGTTCATGATATCCGCAGTGATTTGAGCAAAATGAATATAGATCTTCAAAAAGTTATGGAAAATTTTATTGATCCATTAACGTTTAAACAATTCCTGATTTTGAATGGTCAAAAGCTTGAAGCTGATGTTGCTTATACGCATATTTATGGCATGGCTAAAAAATCGGTGGTCGTTATTGATAATTACTTGGACGTCAAGACTCTTGATTTGTTAAGGGCTGTTGCAAAAAATGTGTCTATTCGGATTTTTAGCGATCAATATGGAAGAACTGCCCTGACGGAAAGTATGCTGGCTGATTTTAGGGCTGCACGCCCGGATGTTTTGCTTGATGGGCCAAAGGAAGCCGGACATATTTTCCATGATCGTTATATATTGTTGGACTTTGGTCTAAAAAACGAAAAGGTGTTCCATTGCGGAGCCTCCTCAAAGGATGCTGGTGGCAAGATTACGACCATTATGCAATTGGAAGATTTTTCGATTTATCGTGCGATATTTGCCGGTTTGCTAAATAAGTCCTAATTATAAATCTTCATATATACACTAGATTTATCGCGACAGCATCCCGCAAAGAGTATAGCTCTTCGCGGAAATGCCAACGCATCATATAGCAGGCATCAAATTCGTAGATGCTCCTTGTCGGATTTATCCTTTCAATTCTAATAGCAAATACTCTTCCACGAGTGTCATCAAATTGAATCCATCTCGTGAAAAGTAGTGGTCTTGTCTGGGAATAGTGATGACTTTCATGTTGTCGCGTTCGTGAAGCTTTAGCAGCCTGGATTCTTTGACGGATGGGTCTTCGCTTCCAAAGACGAATGTCATCATTTCTCCGTTGAAATTTTTGGCGGCATGGCAGATACGCGGCAAGTTTATCATTAGCGGTGGATTTATCAGAAGAAGTCTGGATATCTGCGGAATTTTGCTGCCTTCGATGCAACCGAGCGAAGCTCCTTTCGACATTCCCATGAAAAGAATCTTGGGGCGCGATTTGCAGGTTTCATTTAAAAGAGCGATGTCTTCTGCAATCTGATTCGTTCTGTTATCGGGATTTGGCTCGTCGGAGGTCGCGCAGCTTACAGCCGTGATACCGTATTTGTCGCAGATTTCGCTTGCTAAATTCATGTACTTATTTTTATAGCCGTATGCAGAGCCGCCTTGTCCTCCTTTGATGAGTAAGGCGTAGTCTTGTCGCGTGCCGGGGATAATGAAATTATGCTCGTTGTTCATCTAGCTAAAACTGTTGTGATTTTTGATTTGTTTTATATTCTTGTCTTATTTGCCACTTAATCTGCCGTTTAATATTTTCCCATCTAAAATATTCATTTGTGAATCTAAGGTCTTCTCTTCTAAATGCTTTGTTGATTGCCTTGACTACTTGAATAAAACGGTTTGTTGTTATTTCTGTAATTAACGATCCGTCCCAATTTTCCCCAATCGCAATTTGTGCTGCGTTCATAATTTTTTCTGAAAAAAGATTTAAAGAATAACGTTCGCAGTAACAGGTGTAATTATATAATAAGGGGGAACCTTTTTTATCAAGAGATTCTTTTAGTGCACGAGGCGTTGGACCTAGCCTCTCATATCCACTTCCGTCTATTCGACCTTCATATTTGCAACCTGCTTGTATACCGATAAACCTATCGTTTAGCTCGTTGTTGTTCCCTTTGCATGAAATACTAATTAATACAAATTCGATTTCGTAATCTTGGATGGCCTTGTTTTCCCACATGGGGATGAATCCTAGTATGCCATAATCTGTTTCTAGAAAATTGACACATTCGTAGAATCCTTCTCCGTGTTTATTTTGAGATTGGCGGCTTGAAATGGATTGAAATTCGTTATAATCTTTGGGAAAGCTTGAATACGGACGTTTTTCTCGCGGGTCTGGATTTAAAATTGCAACAAAAAATTTCATTGTACAATATCCTTTTTTCTAATTGTAAATCCTCGTATAAATGTGGAATTCCTCTGGATCCATCGCGACGGCGTCTTGCAAGGAATATAGTCCCTCGTGGAAAAACCAATGCATTAGGTAACAGAAGTAATGTCCTTCGAATTCGGGGCGGTTGAATTCGATGATGTTCCAGTTGAGCGGCTTTTCGCCGCATTCATTCATCAGTTCGTAGCCGTTGCGACCGTACCATGTTTCAACGGAATCCCATAAAGGGTCTTCTTCGGCGCCTTTGGCGAGTTTACCTTCGTATATGATGTGGACTTCTACATCGGTGTTTTTGTCGTAGTAGTTTTTGCCTTCGGCATTCAGTTTTTGAATGTCGCTGTAGATGGATTTCCCGATGCGGTCGGCTTCTTGCATTAAAGCCCACAATTTGTCGTTAAGTCGAATGATTTTTGCAATGTTTCCCGGCGACCAAACGAATGCTTCGTTTTGCTTTTTCCTACGTTCGCGCATTCTCCGTTTGGCTTCGACTTTTTCTCTTGCGTGCTTTAGAGCTTCTTCTAGCTCATAATCTTTCAAATCAGAATTCATATTCAAAATCCTTTTGAATGAAGTTCTTTGCTTAAAATGCGTAATACTTAATTACGTCACTCCATTTCCAAATTCCGAGTTGTGACTTTTGTTCGCGCAGTTCTGCATTGGTTGCAAATTTGCGGTTTATTCTGCTGTTGAATTGATTCTGCAAATCCGTTTCCTTGTTTTCGAATGGCGTTGCGGAAAAACTTACTGTGGGTTCGCCGCTTTTTTCTGTAATCAAAAAATCTTTGACTTCAAGCATTTGCTTGTAACGAAAACGGCATTTGCTTGAATCGACGCTGCATTGCACGATAAAGCGTATGTTTGTACAATCTCGTGTGTGGAGCGGAACGGGGCCGAATCCTAGTGTATTCTCTGTTTTACTTTTTTCGCATGTCGCAAAAATGTATGTGTCCTTCAACGCCAACTTGTTCATGAACGAAAAATCTTCGGGACCGTTCACGCCGGGATTCACGAAAAGGAATCGGTAATGTCGTTTGGCTTCGGAAATATAGCCCATAGAAAATTCGTAACAGGGTGTGCTGACGTAGGGGCGTTCCAAAGCATCGAAAAATGGATCGTCATCATCTTTGTTGACTTCGAAATCTAGATGGCATAATGGCTTG
>Ga0310786_10003458_pt1 | contig 22935 bp, 18 predicted proteins | sample AusTroGonzalo_MG_FD_203881 | JGI IMG/M metagenome (GOLD analysis project Ga0310786, IMG submission 203881) | Bovine rumen microbial communities from tropical cattle in Woodstock, Queensland, Australia - Gonzalo_03 (v2) (version 2) | ecosystem: Host-associated > Mammals > Digestive system >...
CAAATACCCAGAAATACAAGTCACAGAATCATGTGCGTCTGTGGCTTCAAAAATATCAAGTGTTAAACCATAATTTTTCTTGGTCTTTAATTCGTGTTTAAAATAACGATACCCGATAGACGGTGTCATTTTAATTTTTTGATATTTAAAGAAATCAGTTAAACCAAATGCTACATTAAAACCATATTGAGAACCACCGTTACTGGTTCCAACAGAAATTGCATGTCCTGTCTGATATCCAATAGTATTGTTTCCATCTGTCCAAGTTGTCACCAAATAACCACCGTTAGAAATATCATCGTCAACCATCGGCGAATCACCAAATTGCACCCCGTAACGTGCACCAACTTTGATTTGCATCGGAGTCGAATCGCCAAAATAATATGTTCCATTAGCGTCTAACACATTCCATCTGATGTCGTCGTAATGCAGTTTTGAACCAGCTGCATCCATATCAAAAGCCCAATTAGCGAATTCATGTGTCAAACCACCACCCAAAACAAACCCCTGTTTTTTGGCATTTTTCTGTGCTGTGGCGCTTTTTCTTGTTGCATTTGTGTTGGCGCGCGCAGTCAACGGATTTCCATTTGCTGTTGACACCCTGGATTGACCGTATCTGGATGTATAACTATATCCGGTTGTAGCCTTACTATATCCCAAACCCGCAGGTGTTCCATAACGTTGATATACGTTACCCGCGTTGTTATAATACGTCCCCGCAGCCCCCGCAATTCCAGGCATAACAGCAGAAACAATTAAACAAAATAATGCACTGTATAATTTTTTCATAAAAAACTTCCTTCCTTGTTCTTATGTTGGATATTATACCACAAAATAGTTGAAAAAAAAATAGTTTTATAATATGGTTGAAAAAATATGTGGGCGTGGCGAAATTGGTAGACGCGCAGCACTAAGGATGCTGTGGAGCAATCCTTGGGGGTTCAATTCCCCCCGTCCACACCACAAAAAAACAAAAGAAAATCGATTTATATAAAATATATAATTATTTAATTTTATACTTGCCCAAAATTTTATAAATTTGCTAACATTTACCTAAGGAATGAAAAGGATAATACCGTTTTTTGCTGTATGCCTTGGTTTGTCTGTGTTACAGACGACCCTGCTTTGTGCTGCCACTAACACAAAACGTGATTCTGGGGTTGTTATTTCAACAAATAATTCAAACACACGCTCAACTGCTTCAAAAAAGACCGATAACACACGCACAGGAACAGCTCGTACAGCGAACAACAAAAGTGCTCGGCCAACCGCGACGAATACGCCCGCCCCTGCCACTACATCAAGTCGAACGGTCGCGAAATCGCGCACCACTAAAAACACAACAGGTAACAAACAGACCCGCGCAATAATTACATCTGGAACATTACCAACAATATACCCACCCGCGACACGTATTTCGGCGACAAAAACACCCGTGTCCCGTAACGCTATAACACGCAAAAACATTTCACGTGCATCCACAAAAACTACCACAGAACTAGATTCTGCAAAGATATCGGACATAAAATCCAAAGACTATTCCAAATGTAAAACCGTATATTACGATTGTATGGATGAATTTTGCGCAAACAAAGATACTGACTTGCGTCGCTGTGCATGTTCGTCTCGAATCCACGAATTTGATAAAATAAAGCAACAATTGGATGACGCAGAAGATAAAATGTTGGATTTCAATCAACGTTTGTTGTTGGTCGGTTTGGACAAAGAAGACGCTGCCGCAGTAAACGTTGCATCCGAAGGTGAAATTGGGTTCAGCACAACCGACACATCTACATCGGAACGGTTGTTGAAAAAGATATCTAAGAATTTAAACACTTCTGGTGATTCAAAGATTAACAATGATTTATCTTCGGTATCATTATCATTAGATTTAGACGCTGCCTGGGATTCGGTAAGTGCTGTGTCTGGTATATCCACCACAGCAAAAAGTGGTGTTGACTTGTACAACGCGGCCCAACCTGTGTGTATTGAAATGGCGCGCGAGGTCTGTTCAGATGACGAATTAGACATCGCAAAAAATAGTTATCAATTATTTATTCAACAGGATTGTAATACTGTTGCAAAATCATACGATTCAAAATACAACCAAGCAATGGATAAAATCCACGAAAGTGGCGCTTTGTTAGATATGGCCAGATTAAACGCATATCAAGAAAGAAATTCAGATGATATTTTGACCTGTAAACAAAAGATATTGGATAAATTATATGATTCATCTGTTTGTGGGTCTGATTTGCATAAATGCTTGGATATCACTGGACAATACATCAATCCAGCAGACGGTTCTGCGTTTTTATCTGAGGATTTATATAATATCACCACATTGTTGACTGCACCGACAGGATCTTCTGAAACCTGGTCAAAAATGTCACAAAACAGTCAATTTGTTTCATTCATAAACTCTAAAAAGAAATTCCTGAAATCCGCCACGGAACAATGCCAAGACATTGCCGATACTGTATGGAAAGATTTTCTGGATGACGCGTTGGCACAAATCAAATTAGCACAAAACGCCAAATTAGAAGAAATACGACAAAGCTGCACAACTTTGGTTTCTGAATGTAAGACATCTGCACTTACAAGTTTAGAAAATTTCGATGCACGTGCATTATCAACATTTGAAGTTATTGCGGATACAACTGTGAATACACTTTGTTCAAGCGTAGAGACATCATGCCATAATTTACTGAATGCATCTGGCGGTGGCGGTACAGAATGGTCCACAGGTATCACCGAAATCGCAGCAGATATATCATATGAATCAATTTTAGAAACATGTATGACTGTGGGCAAAGATTGTGTAATTCAACAATGCAACGGGACTGCGGGTAACTTTGCATTATGTGGTGATTATTCATCAACGCCACGTCGTGCTATATTAAAACACAGTGCATGTTGGAACGAAGTTTTGGCATGCGTTCAACAATCTAACAATTTAGCAAATATAACTCCGGAAACCAGTGCTGGTATAGATTATTATAAATCAATGTATGGTGATTCGGTTCATTATGTAGATTACGGATGCGGTTCCGATACTTCTTGTCTTTTGACCGAACAAATTTGGGGCAATTGTGAATACGATCCAGCAGAAACTATTATAACAACTAATAATGAATTGTTTAATCTAAATAATTTCAAAAAACAAAACAAAATATTGACCCCAACCGATCCTGATAAATATACATTATTATCTTGGTTTGCGTTTAATACAGGTACCACGGATGCAATGGATAGTTGCAGCGCGTATTATTGCCCGACAAACTATCAATATGATCCAATCTTAAAGGTTTGTAAACGTATCACATCTGGCAATATAACAACAGACGATGGGTATCCATATGTCACGACGGATCAACTTATACATGTAACCACAACACTAAACAATTACTGTCCGGGTGGAAAAGCATCAAAAGATATTTATGGAAATTGTTGCACATCAACCCAGGTTGCATCTAATGGTATTTGCGTTCCAAATAATCGCAGCGAAGGCGATCCATACAATGCTATATTTATCCAAGAAGTATATTGTGTTAAAGACATATCTGTGACATCTGATCCTGGATATTTTTGTGAACGCACAGTGAGGGAAGAACACGATGCCAATACTGGAGTCGCGTACACAGAATATACTATCAGTGAAGACAAAATTATGTATTTGTACTGTGTTACTACTGATACCTATGTAGAAGTTGATAGTAGTGGTTTTCTGGCATGTAATGGATATTTGATTGTGGTTGATCAAAACGGAGTGTACAAACCAGCTATTAATCCAACATCACTTACATCAGGTTCAAATCCTCTGCTCTCCTTAATGTCGTTTAACGAGACTGATTCAATCCCATGCAAATACACATATGCACAAGATTCTGACACATCTACATACAGCTGGAAATGGAAAAAACTTACAGATGATCCTAATGATGGGGTATTCTGTAACACAATCAATTCTGACACAGGCAATAATAATACACCGACCGTCCACGTGATTACACCAGAAAGTCAATTTTCAATTACATATTAAATTTGAATTGATTTTATAACCGTCTTGATTTGTTTTAATTGTTCGGCATCAAATTTACCCAACACCCAATCAGCAGGATCCATCTGCGATTCGAAATCACGCGGGTGTCCAATCCCGATTCGAATACGTCTGTAATCTGGACCTATGGCATTATCTATAGATTTTATACCATTGTGACCTGCACTGGAACCACCAACCTTTTCACGCAAACCACCAACTTTCAAATCCATATCGTCGTGAATAACAATAACGTTTTCCAATGGTATTTTATAAAAAGCCATCAATGGCGCAACAGCGTCACCACTGTTATTCATAAATGTTTGTGGTTTTACAAAAATAATCTTTTTGCCGTCTATTTCCGTACGTGTTGTCAAAGCATTCTTTTCTTTTTTCCAAACCGCATCATCTGGAACCATTGCGTCAATAGCCATAAAGCCTACATTATGACGAGTCTTTGAATATTCACTGCCCGGATTTCCCAATCCAACAATTAAAACAGGTTTATTTTCTTGCATGTTGCCACCTTTGTTTTATACTATAATATCATATAAAGGAGAAAAATATGAAAATAAATTCATTATCAATTATTTCAATGTTATCTGTTTTGACATGTGGGGCTGCTGCGAACGCAGGCGTAGTCACTGATTTTTATGTTGGAACTATGGTTGGTGCGGGCGGACATACAATTATGGTCAAAGATTCACACAAATCAACTTCTTCACGATTGATTGGTGCAATTGCTGGTATTGATATTCCTGTATTCCGTATCGAAGCTGAATATAATTACATCGATTCGTCTGATTTGGATACAAATTCTGCTATGTTAAACGGATATGTCAAAGTTCCATCAACATTGGTTCAACCGTATATCGGTGCGGGCTTTGGAACTGTATTTGGTGGCAAACACACAGTAAATAATGCAGGCGTTAAAACAAAACACAATTTGGATTCAACTGCCGCATACCAGGGTATGTTGGGAGCAACTATTGCTATCTTGGCTGTTCCTTTGAAATTTGATGTCGAAGGTCGTTTCTTGTACGCCCCAGATATCTACACTGTTACCGGAACAGACACTAAACCAGATTTGATTGAATATAACGCACGCATAAAAATGCGCTATGTATTTTAAGGAACTTTGATGCTGACGCTGATTGACGGGAATTCGTTAGTTTTTCGTGCATATTACGGTATGCATGCAAATCTGACGCGTTCCGATGGTATGCCAGTTGGCGCAGCATACGGTTTTTTTAATATGGTGTTGCCCCTGTTGGCGGCGGCAAAACCAGATGATTCTTTTGTATGTATATTTGATGCATCCAGAATTTCTTTTCGGCAGGATATTTATCCACTATACAAAGCAAATCGTTCCGAAACACCGGCAGATTTGATAATTCAATCTGAATTGATTCGAATCGGCGTACACGCAATTGGGGTTCCTGTACTTTGTATTCCAGGCGTCGAAGCAGATGATGTAATTGCTACTATTGCAACATCTAATTGCAGCAATCCTGGTGGTACACGCGTAATAACCAGCGATAAAGATTTAATGCAATTGGTATCTGATTGCGTATTTCTTTATGACACTATGAAAGAAAAAGAAATTCGTACCCCACAAGTATTTGAAAAATTTGGTGTAAAACCATCCCAGGTTATTGATGTTCAATCTTTGATGGGCGATTCGACAGATAATGTTCCAGGCGTCCCTGGAATTGGTCCAAAGAAAGCTGCTGAATTGATTTCTGAATTTGGAACTTTGGATAATTTATATGCGAATATAAATTCTGTAAAAAATGAACGCATTCGTAATTTACTGATTGATAACCGCGAAAAAGCTTATATATCAAAACAACTAGTCACATTAAAAACAGATGTTGATTTGGAAGGTCTTGAAATAAAACCGTTTGTGTTTGATAAAAAATCAGCATTAGATTTCGTTCAAAATAAAATTGAAAGCAAATCATTGGTCACAAAAATTGAAAAATTATTTACCTCACAAAGCGATACCCCTGTTCCACCTGTTGCAGAATATTCAAAATCTGTATGTCCTGTGATTGAAATCCCAGAAACAGCAATTAAAACCACTGTTTTGCCTGAAATGGACATTGTGACAATATCAACAGAATCACAACTGGATGAATTTTTATCACATATCACAAACGCTGTTGCGTTTGATACAGAAACAACAGGATTGAATCAAGTCTTGGACCAAATAGTTGGTATTTCATTGGCATACGATGATAAACACGGCGCATATATTCCTTTGCGCCATATTACAAAATCCATGGATTTATTCGGCGTTGATACTTTGGTCGCAAATCAATTATCCATAGATACGGTTTATAAAAAACTTTGGCCGATATTTACAAACCCAAGTATTGTAAAGATTGCACATAATCTGAAATATGATTTACATATTTTGAGCAATTCAGGTTGGGACACATCAAAAATGAAATCATTTGATGACACTATGTTGTTGTCCTATATATTACATGGCTCTTTACATGGGCACGGATTGGATGAACTGGCCGAAAAATATCTGAATCATATTGATATAAAATTCAGCGATTTATTTGACGCCAAGATAAAAGATAATGACCGCCATTTTGAAACTTTACCGGTGGACATCGCTGCAAAATATTCAGGCGAAGATTCCGTCGTCACAATGGCTCTTTATAAATTGATGCGTCCCCAGTTAGATGCCAACAAACAATTACGTGAATTATATGATACTTGCGATTTACCACTTTGCCCTATTTTGATGCAAATGGAAAGAAATGGTATAGCTGTGAACCGCGAAAGATTAAACCAATTGTCCGGTGTGTTTCACGACAAATTATCTGAACTGGAATCAGAAATATATAAAATAGCTGGCCATGAATTTAATATCGGCAGCCCCAAACAATTAGCAGTTGTTCTGTTTGATGAATTGAAATTGTATACCAGCAAAAAACGTTCAACGGATGCAGATGTTTTAAACGAATTAATAGAAGAACACCCCATTATCGAAAAAATATTGAATTGGCGTTCGATTTCGAAATTGGCTGGAACTTATGCAGACGCCTTGCCTCATCAGATTGCAAATGATGGTCGTATTCATACAACATATTTACAAACCAGCACAAACACTGGTCGCCTGTCCAGTCGCAACCCAAATTTGCAAAATATTCCTGTTAAAACAGAACTTGGCGAAGAAATCAGAAAATGTTTCGTTGCCACACCTGGTCACACTTTAATTGCGGTTGATTATTCACAAATTCAATTGCGTTTGTTAGCCGATGTAGCAAATGTGAAAATGTTCAAGGACACGTTTAACAACGGGTTAGATATACACGAACAAACTGCACGCAAAATATTTAATATTCCACAAACCGAACCAGTTCCACGCAATTTGCGTCGTGCTGCAAAAACAATAAATTTTTCGATTATCTATGGAATTTCTGCGTTTGGTTTGGCAAATCAATTAAATATTTCACGTGAAGAAGCCAAAAAAATCATAGATTCATATATGGCTGGATTACCTGAAATTCAACAATACATAAACGATATAACTGAATTTGTATTCAAACATTATTGTGTTTATACCCCGTGGCATCGTCGTATTGAAATACCCGAAGCACGCACTCCACGTATGCGCGGATATGCTTCACGCGCTGCGATAAATGCACCGATTCAGGGTTTTGAAGCTGATATTATGCGTCGCGCAATGGTGAACATATATAATAAAATCATCATGCCGAATTCTGAGAAAATAAAAATGATTCTTCAGGTTCACGATGAAATAGTTTTTGAATGTGTTGAAAATGAAGCCCAACATTTTGCCGCACTGATAAAGAACGAAATGGAAAATGTAACGAAATTATCTGTGCCATTATTGGCTGAATCTGTGATATCACCTGTATGGGATAAATAAAAAAAATAGTTTAATAAAAAACACCCGCGATTGCGGGTGCTTTTATATTGCGAACCAAAATTATTTCAAAGCTTCAACAATTCTGGAATATGGAATTGCGCCTGGGAAAGCTTCTGTTCCGATAATCAAGAACGGTGTTCCACGGATTTCGAAACGATCTGCCAAACCACGAACATTGTTCAATTCTCTGTTAACAACTTCGCCTTCCATATCTTCGGCCAATTTCTTTGTGTCCAAACCAGCTTTCTTAGCCAATTTCATAACATTGTCTTGGATAATGCTTGGCAATTTGTCTTGGTTTTTCAAATCATCTTGTTTGTAGTAATCTTCATCCATCAACAATTTATCCAAAGCAGCAGCTTTGTCGTTGCCTTGCAATTTAGCAGCGATAACAGCTTTTGCTGGTGCATCAGACAATACGCCGTGGATAGAGAAGTTTTTCAACACAACGCGAACGTCGTCACGTTCTGACAAGACACGGGACAATTCAGCGTGCACACGACGGCAATATGGGCAAGAATAATCAGAGAACAAGAATATTGTTTTTTCTGCGTTTTCTTTACCTGCAATTGGTGCATCACCAATCATTTCGTTTATATGTTTAGAAACAAATTTACGAATTTCTTTGTTTTTGTTCGCATCTTGTTGTTCCTGCATAGCAGCAACCATTTCCTGTAAGATTTCAGGATTTGTTTTTGTTAAATATGTAGGTGTCCACAAACGGCATACACAACCAGCAATCAAAACAATTGCGATTGCAGATACACATCTGTGCATCAAGATACCACCCATAGATGGTTTTCTACCGTCACGACCCAACAGCATATGACCAAACATATACAATGCAATCGCGGCAATAAGGATTAAGATTGTCCAAGTCATAGTTTTCTCCTTTGTTTTGAACAAGGTGATAATAGAAAAAAAAACATACGAGCGCAACAAAAAAAACAGCCTAATTAAAATATTTTTCGCGCATACGGAATATCGGTTCCTTGAATTTCACAAATATTAGAAACGAACCTCTTGGTCACCACTAAATTCAAAGGTAATTTATACAATTTTTCTTTATATGGTTCACCACAATCCGCGCAAACTGCACGCCCTGTTTTTGGTGACAAATAGCATAAATTTTCAGATTTTCCACACCCCGAACACTTTGTTAAATCCAGCGCATATCCCAATTCGCGTAACAAATTTATTTCCCACTTTAAATACACATCATACGGTTTTTCTGCATTCACTATATCATCCAAAAGTTCCAAAGTTTGTAAATAAAGATGTTCATACGATTCGCGTTCTGGAATCAAAGTATATATCAACGCAAAAGCCGCATTCATTATCATCAACAAATCATTGTCCAACATCAATTTAGCAGCTAAATTTTTTTCGGATTCCCAATGAAAAACACCCAACTGCGAATCCAGTCTGGCGTTCCAAGTAACATTTCCAAATTGCCCAACAAGTGGTTTATTTTTTCGTCCCACCATTGCGCCACGCAATAAACCGACCAAAACCCCATTATCTTTTGTAAATATATGACCAACGGCATCGCGTTCTGAAAACGGTCTGATATTTATTAAAATGCCACTAGTTTCAATTTGCATAAGACGATTATAGAACAAACGAAAAAAATTATAAATAAAAAATCGCCCGATTGGGCGACTTGTTATTTTGCGACAAATCTTCTGAATACTTTGTCGTTGATTGTCACATGATAATGCCGTTTTAAGAACTGAGAATAATCTTCACTGGCATAATCTTGACTGGTCTTTTCCAGCTCTTTGCGCAAAGCTTTTTTCTTGTTAGCGTCTGCCTTTGGCAAAACAGTTTTTTCAACATGCAATACATAGAAAGCATCTTTGTCTTCAACAATCACATTTTCACCATCGCGATGCGCAAAAGCATCATTTAACACAGCCAAAGGTGCACCTTCTGTTCTGGTTACACTGGCTGATTTTGCGTTTTTGATTTTTTTGCCGCTGTTCAAAGCAACCAAATCTTCATTTGCACGAACATAGGCTTTCTTGCGTTGTTCAGATTTTGCCCAATCACCAGCCAAATCTTTTTTAACGTCTTTGAATTCAGCATTATGAGCAGCTTCTATTGAATCAACACGCAAAATCACAAAACCATCTTTTAATTCGATGATTTCGCTTTCGGTTTCTGGTTCCATAGCAAACACTTTGGCAATCAAATCATCAGATATAATTTTGTCAGTCAATTTTGAATCGCGTTTAATATCTTTGATTTGAACAAATTTTGCGTCATGTTTTTGCGCAGCATCTGCCAAAGATTCGCCCGATATAATCATATCTTCGATTTGCTGCATATTTTTGAAACCTTCGTCATAAATATCGGGTTTGCTCATATCCGCAGCAACAAACACATACGACACCGAACGCATTTCAGGCACCAACTGTGGGTGTTGCGCATAGAAAGCTTCTAATTGTTCATCACTTGGCGTACCAACTTTGAAATCATCAAATTTCACAGTTGTATATTCAATATTACGTGTGGCATAGCGCGCATTATACATCGCATCAACCGCAAAATCAGGCACAGACAACGAAGTAGATGCAACACCAGATACCGTTTTACGTAAAGTTTCCGCGCGCACTGAATTTATAATATCTTTTTCGCTAACCCCAGAATTTTGTAATACCATTGTGTACATCCAAGGAACAAATTCACCATTTACTTGAAACTGAGGATTTGCTTTGATTTCATCAATAATTTTTTTATCAGAAACAACCAACCCTAAATCATTTGCGCGATTCGTTAACAACTGATTCATAGTCAAAGTCGCCATCACGTTTTGTGTCAACGCCGATGATTTAGCCGGATCAGTATATGTCGCACGTTGTTCATCTTTGGACATATCAGCCAATTGACGTGAACGTTCACCATTGAACTGTTGCAGCGACACTTCAGCATCACCGACATGAATCAAAGTTGTATCGCTGGACACACCACCAAAAATCCATTCAGCAGCGCCCCATCCGACAAAACTGAAAATTAAAACAAACATTAAAACTTTTGCCAACGGTTTGTCAGCAGCATTACGCAAATATTCTAGCATTTTTTCACCTTTTGCGATAAGATAGCAAAAAAGACAATAAAAAATCAATAAAAAAGGGAATAAAAATGAAATTTATTATTGGCAACTGGAAAATGAACGGAACACAGCGCGACAAAACCGATTTAATCAGCGCAATATCACAAACAAACACGGATAACAAAGTCATTTTATGTTTGCCTTTTACCCTTTTGTGTGGCTTGGACAATAAAATTGAAATTGGCGCACAAAATATCAGCGAACACGAAAACGGCGCCTTTACAGGCGACATATCTGCACAAATGGTTACTGACACTGGGGCGAAATATGTTTTGGTGGGTCACAGTGATCGTCGTCTTTACCACCACGAAACAAATAAAATCGTTCGTTCCAAAGCAGAAATGGCAATCAGACACAATTTGATTCCTATTATATGCATTGGCGAAACATTAGCTGAACACGAATCGGGCAAAACCGAAAAAGTTATTAACGATATGTTGTTGGAATGTCTGCCGTCCAATGGCGAATTTATCATCGCATACGAACCATGTTGGGCGATTGGAACCGGCAAAACGCCAACAGACAAACAAATCGAAGCAATACATAAAATAATATTTGAAAAATTATCAGTCCACGGTTTCGCGTCCACCCCTATTCTCTATGGTGGCAGCGTCAATTCGAACAATGCCGCCGCAATATCGTCGGTTCCACATGTTGACGGATTATTGGTTGGGGGTGCATCCTTGAAAAGTGAAACATTTATACCTATAATAAACGCAACCAAATAAATATATAATAAGATAAATGGAAAGATATTATGAACGAAGATAAAACAGTTGCCCCAGAATCTGTATCAATTGACGATGTGAAAAACGAATCGGAAATGGAAACCGTGAAAACAACACAAACTCCGGAAAACCGCGATGAAAAAGACATCAAAATTGATGAATTAACTGCGGCATTGGCCGAATTCAAAGATAAATATCTGCGCATGGCTGCCGAATTGGAAAACACGCGTCGCCGTGCAGGATTGGACATTGAATCTGTGTCACGCAATCGCGCGATGGGTGTGGCCGCCAAAATATTGCCTGTGATGGATGCAGTAACTGCGGCATTGAAACACACACCAGATGACGAAGGAATTAAATCAATGGAACGCGCGATTCAAAACGCCTTTGCCCAAATAGGTATTGTAAAAATGGAATCGGTTGGCGAAATTATGAATCCACAATTCCATAATGCAATTCAAATGGTGGACAAACCAACACCTGAAACGAAAACAAATACTATTGTCGAAGAAATGCAAACGGGCTATATGTTTGGCGACACAGTTTTACGTCCCGCAATGGTAATCGTATCGAAATAAAAATTTAAAAACCGGCATCTGCCGGTTCTTTTTTACTGCAAACCATTTTTTAATTTATAAATGCATCTATGATTGGTCGGGTTTTATCTGCGTCCAGCGGATGCATTTGATATGAAACATTCGCAAAATTTATGTCGTTCAAATTAAATCTGCGAATCGTCGGGTTATGCATCGTGTTATAATACAATTTCCCGTTTGTCATATCTGTCACAGATGTCCATTGTGTCGCAGATGGTATATTCGGTATCGCACTGCTTTGTTGGGCACTGTATTGTGAACCAATTGGTATAGTCAACGCAGACAAAATCACAAAAGCTTGTTCTGCTGTGTCAACCGCGTTCAAATTTTTTGGCGCACTGGTTTGATAAAACGCAGCACGAACAAAACGCGATGGTGGTGTTGCGTCACCTGGCAGACCTAACAAACCCGTTCCGTGTCCCAATGGCGACAATTTTATATTGCCAAAATCGCGTGCATCCACCCCGCCAGATTGCAGATTGATATAATTGTCTAAATTCGTTATATGCCAATCGTACGGTGGCGAATTAGTCAAAACGCCTAATTTATTTTCGTGAACCATCGGTACGCCATCTATGTATTCAATCACTATTTGACGTCCAGATTTATCGGCTACGCGCCAATGCAAAGTTTGCGCACGTGGGTCGGTTGATGCCACACGAACATTTGCCAGCGCCGCGATAACATCATCGACTACTTCGAAATTTCCCAATATCCAAGCTACGAATTCAGTATCCGATATTGTGATATCTTTTTCATCCGCATTATATTTCGGATACGAACCAAATTGTGGGAAATAAAACAACCCCGCCGACAGCCCTGCTTCGTTCAATCCTTCAATAACATATTCTTCGGATGCCAATCCAACGTAACCATAAAACGCAGTATATTTCATACCGTCACGCGTTCCGTCTGGGGACATAGATTGTGTTGTATGACCGCGTGGAACAATCACGTAATCGCTGGGCGATTCACCGTTAGCCCATTCGACTGTCCGGGCGACTATGTTTGCGCCGTCATTTGATTTCAATGTGATTCCTGTGCAGGAATCGGCTCTGTGATGAATCCCAACAATCGCCAGTATCATCAAAAAAGTTAATGTCTTCGTTTTCATGATTTTCATTGTATCGTCAAGACACCACAAAAACCATAAGAACGTATTCCACAAAAAAAATCGCCATGATTAAATCACAGCGATATTAAATTTTTTGTTTTATTTTTTTATTTTTGTATTTGACGATTCGCACAAAGATCAGCAATCTTGCTTTGTAATTCATACCATTTCGAATTAGATTTAGCTGTATAATATTCTCTTACCAATACATCTTTGCGCATACCAATAGTTTGCATCAAATCGATGATTCGTTTCGAATTCTCTTTTGTATGACGAATACGCAAAAGCTGATGTTCATCACCATTTCTTTCTTTGTATGGATGATATTCCATTTCTAATCCGTTTTTGGCAAAAATATCGTGTGCAACGCCAATGTTCATTTCATTAATCAAAGTATAATAAGAATATACACGGCGCACAAATACACCACGAATCATCAAAGGAAAACATTTTTCGCTCATAATGGCCAACAAAGAAATATCTTCGTCCGAAAAATCGAACAATTCGTTTGTTGTCGTCTTATTCACAGATTCCATAAATCAAACCTTTTATTTGCTATATCGACGAGATTATAAACAAAAGAACAATATTGTCAACTTATTTTATATACCAACACGATGATGCAGTTTGAACATCAACACAGATTCATTACCGAACATACTGGTATTATTTGGATGAACACGATACATAAACTCAACCCCCCCGTCGGTCATAGTCCCCAAAGATGTTTTATATGAACTGGTAAATCTTAATTCGCGGTTTTGGGCCGACAAATCAACATATTCTGTGTGCGCATTGTTCACAGCTATTTCATATTTTCCATTATTGTCGACAACATCAAAATCTGCGTAACCATATCCCATATGACCGTCAACCACAGCCAAAGGCGCAGCAATCGACAAACCAAAATTACCAATATCTAAACCAAATGCAAACGCATTAGATTTTATGTCCGAAACATCAGAAATCACCCCACCGAATTCATCAACACTGGTATTCGCAAACGTTCCACGCAATGATAATTTGACATTTTCATACGGTTTATATGTTGCAACCGCATCAACATACTGGGTATTACCACCGCGCATAGTCAAAATACCATCTGAATACATACCCAATACTGTATTTGTTTCGTGCATCACACCAAACGACATCCCCAGCGCAAACTTATCATTACTGTATTTCGTATTAAATGCACCACCATTTACCAAACCTAAACGTCCTGGTTCAAACACAGAAGACGCAACAGGATCAGATTCCAATAAACTTTCATCCGTGACAGTTCCCGAAAATGCACGTGCACCAAACGCAAAATTACCAACTTTGTAATCGCCACCCATCACAGTGACATCAGATGCCAACGCCAAAAGCCCGTTCGCACGTCCATCAAAACGTGATTCTCCGTCTGTAAAGTGATGTTGATATCCACCAGATACAGCAAAATCATCAGATACAAACGCGACAGTCAAATCATCCAAACCATTATAGTTATCATTGTATGCACGTGGCGACACAGACATACTGAATTCAAAGTTTCCTATGGTATTGGATTGTTTATTGGTTGTCCCGACATCAAATTCGCCCAACAAATCACCCATATACAAACCATGTTTTGCGGAAGTATTTGCTGAAAAATAAGTATTCCATACACGAGGCAAAGACAAAGAACCATCTGTGCTTTCCAATATATCAAAGAATGAAGTTTTTATTGCGCCCCGCCCCGTCAAAGATAACACAGTTGACGCACGCGCTGACGAAGCTACTTTGCCCCAAAACTTATTATTTGACCCAGAACTTGAAATAATATTTCCGTCCGAATAATAATAAATCGAATATCCCGGTTGCACTGCGCGTTGTAAATTTATCAACCCATAACCAAATACATCTTTGAACGCATCCAGATATTCAGTTGATGTCATCGCCGATACAATATATTCCTGTGGCAAATCATACATAGACTGTAAATAGGAAACCAACGCATCGGTTGATAAAACAGTTCCGTCTGTGTACGCATTTAAATATGGACCGTCCGCCGTCAAAGCCAACAATGTAAATATCTGGTCATTTGTCATATATGAAAACGCAGATTTAACAGATGCGACCGCCCCTGCTGCCGATGCTGTTGCCATTTCAGCAGTTGGACCAGATGCCGCAAAACACCACGGATCAACCCCAGACGAAGCAATACCAGAACCCGCTATACCACATTTACGCGACGAATACATATCTGAATTTGAATCAACCCATATCGACAGCTGATATTTCCCAAGTGCAGAATTTATTCCATCACCATACCCAGAAATAGTCGCAGCAGACGATGTTCCATTTTTATGACTTACACCAACCACCGTCATAAAATTATGGTTTAAATTACCACTGTAAAGAACAGGCGCATAATTTTCAAATGTCGCAGACAATGTATCATAATAAACCGTTCCAGATGCTGCATCTGTGAACAAATAATCACCAGCGGGCATAACCAACATAGGTTTTGAAGGATTATAATTTATAAACAAATCGTTCGCCACACCACCCTGGTCCTGACTAAAATTATATCCGCCAACTGTATATTCATACGTTCCATAATTTGCTGTTATTTTGGTTGAATAAAATTCCTTCAAATTGCTGGACATTCCTGCCAAACTTGCTGCCTTGGTAAAAGTATCAACATTTATATATGAATATTGTCTGGACGCAGGTATAACATTTGTATTTGCCACCACATCAGAAACACCAATTGCACTTTTCAACGCAGTAAAGTTAGCATAAGCGGCATTTGTATCTAATGTCTTATAATTATAAACATTTCCAGAATCAGCAACATATACATTGTCTATGTTATTACCACCATTTGAATTTACGTACCACGCACCATCAGTGCCAACATAAATACCAATATCGGCTGTACAGCCAGTAGCTGTATCACAAACACCAATAAACATCCCCGAAGCAGAAGATAATTTATAAGCAGTTCCCCCGATAGTCACAGTTGAATCAGTTGTCATTTGTGACAAAGCTGTAACAATATTATATGTTGCGCCACCAATAACGACACTATCCCCTGATGATAAAACAGAATCTGAATCAGCATCTGTAAATGTGCCGATTGCCGCCTGTGATGTTGCATTTTCAATAACATTCCAAACTTTTCCATTCCCAGTTCTGAAAATTGCCAACTGTCCATTAGGAACAAAACCATATAAATCACCACTATCACGACCACCTGCTTCCCATCCACCAACTATCTTGGCCAGCGCAGAATCATTAACATTTGCGAACGGGTTAAACACTGAACCCGAACCAGATAAATCAAAACCAGTCTGTTCGGTACGCGAATAAAATACATCATCACCAATAACAGTTTTATCTAATGTATTGTTTACATATTTATCAACACGTATTGGTTCGGCACTGGCCGATGTACTTTCCACATAAACTATACCTTCACCAAAATCAGCCGACCCTGCAGGATTTACACCATTACCAGTAACCAGAGCAACCCGAACAGGTCGTTTTTGATACCCCGTTTCCGACAACAAAGGTTCGTTTGTTCCAGAATTTCTGAATGTATTTTGTCCCATATAACCATTCGCAAATGAATGATATCCATGCATATCCAACAAATAGTTTTCCAATAATGGATTTACACCATCCAATATAGCCTGGGATGTTGACACATCACCAACAGTTAAAATCCGTCTAAGATAATTAAAATCATCCACACGCAACGCAGATGAAGATTGTGTATCCCAATTATTCAAATTCACAGAGACATCTGTTGATGGATTTATTGTGCCACTGGAAGTCAAATACGCAGGCCCATACGGCACAGTCAACCACGCCGAAGCAGAACCACCACCGCTGCCACCGCCGCCGCCACTATGCGATCCACCCGATGATGAATTACCATTGTTATTATCACTATCAAATACATCTGTGAAAAGCGCCAAACCAGCAACCACAGCCGCAACACCAACGGCAGAAAGAGCTAAAATATGCGATGATGATAACCCACTGAAAAATCCGTACTCTTCACCCTGAGCCGCAGTTCTCACTTTTTGTTTATACTTTTTTATTTGTCGGTCACAATTTGACGCGTCTGCACCATACATCTGCAGAACCTGGATTGTTCTTTTGTCATTGTTCATCACAGCGGTACAAACCAATGATAACCCTGTTGAATCAACATAATTTATATCTGCACCCGCACTTATCAAAGTTTGCACAGTCTGAATATCACCACGACGCGCCGCAGCCAACAATTGTGCTGCGTTTTGAAAATCCGAAGTAGCACCAAACGAAAACGCTGGCACAAAAAGCGTAAAAAACAGCACAAATTTAGCAAATTTCATACAAATTCTCTCTACTTAAGTAAAAGTTTAGCATAAAATTTAACACCGTGTCCAGAATTTTTAATATACATATTACAGCTTATTTTTTGTTTGCTTTGATATGCTGTTTTTGATATACTGTTGGCAAGAGAGAAATATGAAATACCGTTCGTTATTTTCAGCGTTTGGGTTGGTATTTGTGCCAGCATTTGCGTTTGGCGCCTGCTCTGTTTCAAATTTAACCCGGTGTTTGGATTCTGCATGTGCTATTAATGTTGGTGCAAATCCTGCGGCGCGTTGTCAATATTGCGGATCGTCAGAGGCTGGAACTCCTGCAAAATCGACTGCGATGAAAAGTATTTCCGCTGGATCATCTGCAAAATATACGATATCAGACAAAGATTTAAAAAAGGCACCCTCCGATCCTGGGGAACGTTATGCATGGGCAACTAAAATTTGTTTAGGCAAAGTCCAGGGCTGTACCACCGATGATGTTGATGAAAACTATGATCCTTTGATTGAAAAATCATGTACGGCTGCTGGCATTTCAGCCCAGATGGCTAATTTAGCAAAAAAAGTCAACGAAGAAAAAACTCAGTCTGAATGCAGCCGCGGTATTGGTGCTTGTATAATCGACGATAAACGTTGTATGGCAGATTATCGTAATTGCGAATCGGATGCTGACTTTGACAGATTTTTTTCAGATTGCGCTGTCGCATCAACTGGGTGTGAATCTTTTTCTGGGGACATCCGCAACACTTTAATTACAGCACGCAACAACGCGATAGCAAACGCACAAAAAGTGTTGGAAATGATTGTTTCGACATATCAAACTGCACGCGAAAACAGATTAAACAGCGCGAAAAAATCATGTGTTGATGATGCTTCAACTAAAAAATGTATTGCAGCTGTGTGTGCTAACAATATGCCACATAAATGTGAAGCTGAATATGATTACGAAGAAACATGGGCTGGTCAATTATGTGAATTTCACAAAATTGCATGCAATCGGTTAAAATAGGACAACAATGAAGAAAGATACATTTGAAACTTTGATAAAATCTTTGTCTGTTATTTTAACAGCGTGCTGTTTTGTATTTGATGGCGCTGACGCTGCTTCACGAACCCCACTTCGTGGCAGTGCATCAACACGCAGACCTGTGGCAACTGTAAAATCTACACCGAATTTAACAACGCTTACACCATCGACAACAAACACAGAAACAACTGTGGCGGAGCCTGTTGTTGAAGAACCAGAGCCCGAATACGAAGAACCGGAAATAATTGAAAATAAATCCAGTGTATTCAGTGACGCAATAAATACTGAAATTGGTTTCGGTGATACAACATCTGTATCTGAATTGGCGGAACAAATTCGCAAACAACGCGAAGCGGCCGATGCACGTGACAAAGAAAACACAACCAAAGCGGCCCAAAAAAATGCTTTGGCTGGTGGTAAGAACGCATGTGATTCTGGATTACGTAAGTGCATGCAAAAAACATGTGGCGATGATTTCACAAAATGTTCATTGGATGGCGATACTATGTTCGGCGAAAAAATGAACAAATGCAGACGCGAAACAACATGCACTGGCGAAGAATTCAGATTGTTTACAACTGAAATCAAGGCCGATCGTGATATGAATGCCCAGATGAAATCGTATCAGGCTGTAATTGATTGCGGAAACAAATATAACGCCTGTGTCCAGGAAGAATGTGGTTCAACATTTGGTAAATGTTTGGGCAAAGCGGCGGCCGATCGTGCCATAAAAAAATGTACAACAATCGCAAAGAATTGTGCTGAATCTGATTCTGGACTTGAATCGCGTATGGGTATTGTGATTGGTCATTTGCGTGAAAGCGCAGAAAAAGATGTCAAGAAAGACGAAGAACGCATGTACAAATTGCGTGATTTAATGCGCAAACAATGCGAACGTTTTGGTGCTATGTTTGACGAACGCAGTTTTGATTGCGTCTATACCGTCAATTTCTTTGCTGGCGAAAATCAATCGTCACCAATGGCTTCGCGTAAGGCATATGCTGGATCATCATTTATCTGTATGCAGGAATGGTTTGGTGTCAACGTAACAACATTCAAAGAAAACGCATATCGCGAAACACGTTCACAAACTGCGGCATCCAGTGCTATGTTAGGTGCTGGTGTTGGAACTGCGGTTGGCTTGATAACCTCTGGCGCAATTGACCGCGCACTTGAAACCCAACATGCAAAGAAAGATTTAAAGGAAGAATGTGAAAAACAAGGCGGAACAGTAAAAGATGGAAAATGCGTTGAAGGCAATGATGATACCAACAAAAAATCCGAAACGAAAAAAGAAGAGCACGAAGAAGTTGTCGCAAAAGATAAAACCAAAGCAATACAAGCATTTCAATCTGAAATAAAAATTGGCAGAAAAATCAAAGTTGATGATTCTTTGATAGAAGATTCCGAAGTAAATGCAGCATTTACAGGTTGGTCAACCAAGTGCAGACAATATAAAGATAACAACGGTGCAACCAGTGGCTCTGTTGAAGGTGTAAGTACAAAAGGTTATCACTGTGAAATTGCAAGCTGTAACCAAGAAACACATGATTTTCAAGATGGAAAATGTGTAAAGAACAACAAACAAGAAAAAGAAGCAGAAAAAGCAGCCTGCAAAGAGCTTGATGATGCAATAGCAAGATGGGATGACACAAACGGATGCACATGTCTGCCCCAAGGAACCGACACATATAAATGGAATTCCAGACAGAAAAAATGTGAAAAACAGGTGATAAAAAGCTTTGTTGATGGTATAAAAGATAAAAACCAACAACGCAAAGCCACAAAAGCAGAAGAAAAGAAGAATAAACAGCTTATTGCAGGTGAAGTATCAAGAATCAAAAACAGTCAATCCAAAATGTCAAACAATCATAGTCTGTCTATTACAAGAGATGAAGGCTTATTAAATGCCTCGGAAGTACAGACAGCAATTGAAAATTGGAAACAAGCTTGTAAAGATCTTGCACAAAAAGCAAATATTGAAACTGCAGAACCTTCTGAGAATGGAAATAAAATAGTATGTAGAGTAACAAAATGTGCCAGTGGTTATAGTGGTAATGATTGTCAACCTAATAGAAATAGACAACCAACATTAGGATTGTCAACACCAGATTTATTGTAAAATGTTGACAACACCTACATCGCAAACCCTACTGATATATTCTCGTAAACAAATCAATCAACATAAAAAAACGCCCGTTTGGGCGTTTTTTTTAATTGATAACCGATAAAATTATTCGCTAACTTTTTCGGATTCTTGTGCTGGTTCTTCGGCTGCTTTGTCTTCCGTTTTTTCTTCGGATTTTTCTGCTGCCTGTTCAGCTGGTTCTTCTTCTACTTTCTTGGTACCGAAAGTCAAAGTTTTACCAGCAACCAACGCATCGATTTCATCCTGAGATTGTGCAACATAAATTTTTACATCAACAACAACATCTGGATGCAATGCGATTTTTGTATCAAACACACCAACAGATTTAATTGGTGCACCCAACAAAACCTGGGATGATTCAACATTAACACCCGCGATTTCTTTCAATTCGCGTGCAATATCACGTGACGACACAGAACCATACAATTGACCGGTATCACCAGCCTGGCGAATCATGTGTAATTTTGCGTTTTTAACTGCATCAACTTGTGATTCAGCAGTTTTCTTTGCCTTTTCATGACGCGCAATCAATTCTGCCTTTTGAGCTTCGAACAACGCAACGTTTTCTTTTGTATAACGCAAAGCTTTCTTGTTTGGTAACAAATAGTTACGCGCGTAACCAGTTCTTACTTCTACTGTTTCGCCGATATTACCCAATTTTGCGATTTTTTCTGTTAAAATAACTTTCATTTTATCTGTCCTTTTTTGTTAAAAAGTTAGAGATTATTAACCCAAATTATTTCTAACGAAAGGTAATAATCCCAAATGACGTGCACGTTTAATGGCGGTTGCCAAAGCACGTTGATCCTTTTGTGAAACGCCCGAAATACGAGATGGGACAATTTTTCCACGTTCAGATATATAATGTGACAACATTTTTATATCTTTGTAATCGATTTCTTTATCCTTTAACGGATTAGATTTTTTACGATAAATTGCTGCACGGACTGCCATTATGCCACCTCTTCTTCTGTATTTTTCTTCATCATCACAGATGGACCTTTTGCCAATTCTTCAACGCGAACGTTCAAGAAACGGATAACATCTTCATCAATGCGTGAACGACGTTCCAATTCAGTGATTTGAGAACCTGGTAATTCGATATTCAACAAAACATAATGTGCTTTGCGGTTTTTACGAATGATATAAGCCAGATTTTTCAATCCCCAAAATTCAGTGGATTTAACTTCGCCACCCAATTCTTTGATAATATCTGTAAATTTTGCCGCTTTTTCTTTGACCTGCGGTTCAGTCAAGTCCTGGCGGAAAACCAAGACGCTTTCATAGTAAGCCATTTTATTTCCTTTGGTTTAATCAGCCGACAACCCCATGTCGTCAGCAGGAACAAACCCAATTATGAAGATTTTTTACAAAAAATCAAGTATTTTTATCAAATTGCCTTCGGGGGAATTAAATCTTTGTTGACACGAATTAAAAATTTTTATTATCATAAATATCATTGAAGGGACGTCTTGATATGAAACGATTTCACAGAAACTTTAACATAATGTCTATGTTTACGGCCTTTTTGTTGGCTGTAACTATCGTGTTTTGGCGCACATTTATGAATATAGCTATATCAAATGTGATATTGAACGGTATCATTATTGGTACTACGATTTTTGGTATTTGTGTTTGCTTTGCCAAAATGTTCAAATTATTGCCTGAATATCGGTGGTTACACGCCTATTTTGATGGTCAATCTGTTCATGGATGGACACCAAAAATATTGCGTCCTGTGGCGATGGCTTTACATAATCGTCATGTCCAGATAACTACGACTAATTTGACTGAATTATTGGAATTAGTTTCAACCAGAATGGAAGATGAACGCGATTCCGTCCGTTATATAACAAATACTTTGGTATTTTTGGGGTTATTGGGGACATTTTGGGGATTGATTGTGACTGT
>Ga0310786_10003460_pt1 | contig 22924 bp, 16 predicted proteins | sample AusTroGonzalo_MG_FD_203881 | JGI IMG/M metagenome (GOLD analysis project Ga0310786, IMG submission 203881) | Bovine rumen microbial communities from tropical cattle in Woodstock, Queensland, Australia - Gonzalo_03 (v2) (version 2) | ecosystem: Host-associated > Mammals > Digestive system >...
CCTTCCAGGCCATCAGCTACGCGGTGGACGTCTATCGCGGCAAGTACGACGGGCATCCGGATTTCCTCGAATTCTGCTTCTACCTGTCCTTCTTCCCGCTGCTGCTCGCGGGCCCGATCACGCGCGCGGGGCGCTTCCTGCCGCAGATCCGCCGCGCCGAGCCGGCCACGCGCCACGAGCTGCGCCTGGGCCTCTGGCTCATCGTCTGCGGCCTGGTCAAGAAGGGCGTGCTGGCCGACTACCTGGCCGTCTACAACAACCTCGCGTTCGACTCCCCCGCCGCCTATTCCGGCTACGAGCTGCTGATGGCGGCGCTGGGCTACACGATGCAGATCTATCTCGATTTCTCCGGCTACAGCGACCTCTCCATCGGCATCGCCTCGCTGATGGGATTCCGCCTGGACGACAACTTCCTGTTCCCCTACCGGGCGCGCAACCTCACGGAGTTCTGGCGGCGCTGGCACATCTCCCTGTCCACCTGGTTCCGCGACTACGTCTACATTCCGCTGGGCGGCAACCGCAAGGGGCAGGCGCGCACGCTGGCCAACAATTTCCTGACGATGGTCGTGGCGGGCGTCTGGCACGGCTCCACCTGGATGTTCGTCATCTGGGGCGCGCTGCACGGCGCAGGCCTGGCCGTCCACAAGCTCTGCCGCGGCTGGCTCAAGAAGATTCCCGACAGCTGGCCGGTCCGGGCCGCCAGCTGGCTGCTGACGATGCTGTTCGTGATGGCGTGCTGGATCTTCTTCCGCGCCGGGAGCATGGCGGACGTCGGCGAGATCTTCCGCCGCATCTTCACGGAGTTCGACTTCGCCTACGCCGCGCCCTTCTGGGCCGCGCGCAAACTGTGGTGCGCGGTCCTCGCCGTGGCGCTGGCAGGCCTCCTGATACCGCCGCGGGCCTACAATCGCTTGCAGGCCCGCTTCGTACGGCTTCCGTGGATCGTCATTTTCGTCGTCCTCGTGCTCGCCGTCCAGCTGGTCATCCAGCTGCGCAGCGGCGACATCCAGCCGTTTATCTATTATCAGTTCTGATCTTCCGCCCAGGTGGCGTTGACCACGCCGTCATAGCAGACGAACGCGACCAGGCGCAGTTTGCGCGATGCGTCCGCCGGGAGGGCGAAGCTGCGCTCGACGGCCTGGCCGGCTTCCAGCTGGCCCAGGGCGTCGCCCAGCAGGTTCTCCTGCAGGAAACCGCGGAAGACGTTGTCGTGGACGTAGTTCTCGGAAGCGCCCGTCTGGGCGGCCACGATGCCGTCCTCGAGCAGCGCGACGCTGAGCGTGTAGGCGCCCGCCTCGGCCGCCGTCACGCGGACGGTGACGCCGCCGTCGGCCTTCGTCGCCTCCAGCGTGCAGGGCTTCTTGGCGGAGACCGTCGCGTCGAGCTTGGCGAGGAGCAGGTCCTTGGAGGTGGCCGTGATCAGCGTCGTCGCGTCCATATTCGCGACGGCGCTGGGATAGGCCTCCACCCCGAAATGGGAAATGAGGGCCTGCCCGTCCTCACACACCATCGCGTCCTGGAAATGGACGCTGATGGGGATGATCTTGCCCGGGCGCGCGGCCTGGGCGTCTTCGAGGGCCTGGTGCATCCGGGGGCAGTTCACGCACCAGGTGGCGGTGAAGTCCAGGACGATGCCCGCGCCTTCGGCCGGGGTCGTGGAACCGCCGCCTCCGGACGGATCGTCGTCGTCCAGCTGTCCCACGCAGGACACGGCCGCGAAGGCCAGGAAGATAAGGAAGAATCTTTTCATCGCTAGAAAGACCATTGTGCGCGCAGGGACGCGCCTTGATACTCAGGCTGATAACGGCACACGCCGCCGGAACAGACCATTCCCGCGCGGTTGCGGCCATAGGCCAGCAGGACCTTGAAGGACTCCAGGCTGTAGGAGACGTTCGCGCTCCAGTAGTGGTCGCCGGTGCTGCCGTGGTTGTACATATCGCTCAGCGAGAAGCTCCAGTGCGGCGCGAGGCCGAGTTCGACCAGCGCGGCCATCCAGTCTTTCGTCAGCTCCTGCGAATAGAGGTACTGCAGCTCCCAGCGCAGCGAGCAGCTGGACGAGAACTTGTAGAGGCCTTCGAACACGAAGACGTTCTGCGCGTTGGTCGCCTTGCGGTTGCCGTGCGTGGGGGAATTCTCCTGGATGGAGACGAAGAGCGTCGTCTTGAACTTGCTAGTCCAGCGCCGCTCCAGGTCGATGTTGATGTCGCGGTAGGCCAGGTAGTCCTTATCCCGGAGGGGCAGGACCTTGCCCAGCGCGTTGATCCACGACCCGCCCACGTGGAGGGTCATCCCGTAGCGGCCGCCCAGCGCCGTGTTGCGCTTGAAGCGGTAGTAGACGTCGCCGCGGAAGCCGTTTTCGCCTTCCGTAAACGTTTCATACGGGTTCAGGCAGGCCAGCATATAGGTCTGCTGCTGGCAGAGGGCCGGGAGGTAGTTGAGCGTATTGGAGATGCTCCGCGTGCCCAGCGTGCGCTGGGAAGCGAAGCCCATGTTGTAGAGGTAGCGCCACGTGGCGGTGGCGGAGAAGCCGCCGCGGGCATAGGCCAGGTCCACGGTCACGGCGCGGCCGGCTTCGAGCCGGTAGCTGTCGCCCGCGTCCGCCCGGCGGATGGCGGTGAAGTCCCGCCCTTTGCCGACATATTCCGCGTTGATCTGCAGGCCGTTGTGCTCCCAGCCGGCGCGGCCGGAGAACAGCAGCACGTTGGCGGGCGCATCCTGACCGCCCAGCAGCAGGGCCATGTCGCCGTCCGGCGCCCATTCCCAGCGGTCCACCACGGAGCCGCCGAGGCTGAACTCGCCGAGGGCGAGGTTCGCGTCGGCGCCGCTGACGAGCGATTTCGCGTAGCCGAGGCCCGCGCGGGGCACGCCCGACAGGACGGTCACGGAGAGCTTCTTGTCGAAGAAATCCGCCCCTGCGCGCACGCCGCCCAGCGAATTGCCGAGGCCGAGGTCGCGGTCCTCCCAGCTGCGCAGGACGAGGCCGGAGCCGAACTGCTGGTAGTAATCGCCGAGGGTCACGGACCAGCCCCCCTTCTCCCAGCCGACGAACTTCAGCGGGACGCCGATCCCCTGCAGCGCCGGGTCGAAGCCCGGCAGCGGCGAGGGATACCACTCCGCCTGCACGCCGGCATAGAAGGCGCCGTCGGAACGGTAGTCCAGCTTCAGGTAGTTGTTGGCGTGGAAGCCGTTGTAGGCAGAGCCCGGGAGGACGTCATAGATGGAGCTGCTCTCCAGGCTGCCGCTCAGGACGCCCTGGGCGCAGAGCGGACCGGCGCCCAGGAGGGCGCCGGCGAAGAGCGCTGCGATGCGGCGTCCCATCATTTGGCCTGCAGGAGTTTCTGCAGGAGGGCTTCCTCATCGCCGGGGATATACCCCGTATGGGAATAGACCTGCTTGCCGTTCTTATCGTACACGAACACGTGCGGGATCGACGAGATGTTCAGCGTCCGCATCATATCCTGGTTCGTGTCGTAGAGCACCGTCACCGGCCAGTCGCTGGAAGCGGCCAGCGCCTTGGCGCGGGAGAGGCTGCGGCTGTCGTCCACGCCCACGGCGTAGATGCGCAGCGGGAAGCTGCCCTCCCAGTCCGGCGCGATCTCGGCGAGCGCCGCCAGCTCCTTCTGGCACGGCTTGCACCAGGAGGCCCAGAAGGTCACGACGAACGGGGTCTTGCCGTCCACCATCGTGCGGGCGTCCACGGCCTTGCCGGCCGCGTCCGTCAGCTTGGCGTCGGGCAGGTTCTGGGCCCCGAGGCCCAGCGCGAAAAAGGCGGCCAAAGCCGCCAGAATCCATTTTTTAGTTTGCATATTTCATCTCGAAGGATCCACCCGCGGGCGCCACGGCGGCGTTCACGACGTAGAAGTCCGGATATTTCTTGTTCTCCTTCTTGAGATCGGCGTAGGGGCGGTGCACCAGCACGACCACGGAGAGGTTCTTCGCATTCCAGGACGCGTCGATGGGAAGCGACCAGCTGAAGGTCTCCTGCTTGCCGGCGACGGCGTTGAACGGATCGCCGACCGAGCTCTGCGTGAACTTGGCGCGCAACACGTTGTCGTGCACGAAGTCCTCGAGTTCCTTGCTGCCGCCCTCGTCCGGGAAGTAGGTCTGCGTCTCGACGATACCGCTCTCCAGCAGGAAAGCGCTGATGAAGTGGCTGCCGTTCAGGGAGCTTTCCACCTTGGCGGTGACATTCACCTTGCCGTCGGCCACCGTGGAGCTCACGGACACGCCGGCCACGCACAGGGTCTTCTTGTTGAAGTCGTTCAACATATTCGAGAGTCTCTTCGCGTTGCTCGCGACGTCATGCGAATTCTCGAGCTTCTTCCAGCCGTCGACGATACCGAACGGGAAACCCTCGACGACGTAGGCCTTCGTCAGCGCGTTGGCATCGGAGTAGTACAACGGATAGCCGTCGGAAGCGTGCACGGTGATGTAATCGAAATCGGAGCGGCTGGCCTTGACGGTCTTGAAGGTCTCATCCATATACGGGCAGTGGCCGCACCAGACGGCGGTGAAACGGAACGCCGTGTTGAGGTGCGCGAAGAGCTTGCCTTCGAAAGCGCTCTGGGTAATGCTCACGGGGTAGCAGGAACCGTTCTTGGTGCAGACGGAGATCACGCCCGCGCGCTCCTTCTTCCCGGAGTTGCCGTCGACGCTGAACGTCAGCTTCTGGCCGGTGTAGCGGTCGCCCTCGCGGGAAACCTCGGTGATCCAGTCCACGGTTTCGACATCGTAGTCCGCCGCGTCGGAAATGACGGTGAACGAAATCTCGCCGCCTTCGGCCGGGACCTCGAAAGCGTTCTGGCTGAGGGAGAACACGGGCTCGCCCGCATTCTTCTCCTGGGCGACGTCGACCGCAATCGACTGATCCTCATAAGTCACATAGAACTTGGTGTTGCGTCCGGCGTCCTTCATCACGTTCGGAGCCACGGTGACGGTGAGCGTCGCGCTGGCCGAACCCGACTTCGGGCTGACCGTGCACCAGCTGTCCTCCTCGGACGTGGTGACCGACCAGGGCGAACCGGCCGCAACCTCGACCGACTGCGACCCGCCTTCAGCGGTGAAAGAAAGGGAACTCTTGTCCAGATGAACGCCCTTAATGGGCTTCTCGCAAGCGGAGAACAGCGCAGCAACCGCAGCCGCAAGCGCCAGGAAATGGAAATTTTTCATTTTACTACAATACTAAACGAATTGCAAAAATAGCAAAAAACCCGTTCGTTGTACCCCCTCGCCCCACTTTTCTCTCCCCCCACCCGCCGGGCAGTTCCCCCACCAACTCCCCCACCAGCGCCTCCACCAACTCCTCCACCAGGAGATGGGCGGTCGGGGCCGGGCGGGAAAGGGCCTGGGCGGGCGCGGGGCAAGCACGAGGCCAGCGCGGAGCGGGCACGGGCGGGTGCGGGGCGAGGCGGGGAGGGAGGATGAACGAAAAACGAAAGAGTTTGGTGCATGGGGGATAGGATATGCGCGCGTGTGTGCGTAAATTTGGTTTCCAACTTAAAACAAAACTTCACTGTACCACAATTACAGCTAAAACCTGCTTTTTATGTCACACAACTTCATCCTGTCAGCCCTCGCGCTGACCCTTACGGTCGCGTCCTGCGGCCAGCCCAAAGATGTCGAAGTCGGTCCCTACACCGTCTCCGTCATAGAAAACAATGTCTGGCACATCCAGGACTACAACAAAGCCAACCCCGCCGGAGAGAGCTTCGACGCGGAGGGCAACAAGACCCATTTCAACAACTGCTCCGACATCTACCTCCTCGTCGGAGAGAAAGAAGCCCTGGTCATCGACCTGTCCAACCCCATCGACTGGGCGGATGACGCCGCCGAGTCGCTCCGCGACATCATCTTCGAGCGTGCCGCCGGCAAGCCCGTCACCATCACCTTCACCCACAACCACGGCGACCACACCGGGATGATCCCCGCCTTCGCCAACAACCCGGACGTCCGCTTCGCCCTGCCGGAGGAGGACTTCTACGATCTCGCGGACCGTTTCCCCGAAGCGCAGCGCAGATTCATCAACGAAGGCGACACCTTTGACCTCGGCGGCCTGCTGGTGATGACCATCGCCGTTCCCGGCCATACGCCGGGCTCCGTCGCCTTCTACCTGCAGAACCACGACCTGATCTTCACCGGCGACGCCATCGGCTCCGGCCACGGCGTGTGGATCTTCGACGAAGACGGCTTCACGCAGTACGTCTCCGCCGTCCCCCACCTCATCGAAGCCCTCGGCTTCCTCCAGGCCGACCTCAGCCGCCTCCGGATCTACGGCGGCCACTACTGGCAGAAAGACTGGCTCAACCTCCCCAAGGGCCGCGAACTCGGCATCGGCTACCTCAACGACATGAAGGCCCTGCTCGACGAGATCGAGTCCGGCACCGCCCAGAGCGAGCCGTCCAACCTCGGCCACCCGCTGCTCGACACCTACTTCCGCCACGGCGACGCCATCGTAGTCTGGAACGCCGCCCAGGCCGAACACTACCGCAGCTACTATCCGGAGAAATTCGTGTACCGTGACGCCGACATCGTCTTCCGCCAGATCGACGAACACACCTGGGAAGGCAACGGCCACCTCTGCTACAACGAATCCGTCTATGTCGTCGAAGGAGAAGACCGCGCCCTCGTCATCGACGCCGGCGCCTGGATGCCCCACCTCGACAAGGCCATCGCCCAGCTCACCGACAAGCCGACGACCCTCGTCATCACCCACGCCCACGGCGACCACGTCGGCGGCGTCATCTGCTTCCCGGAAGTCTGGGTCCATCCCGCCGACACCGTCCTGATCGGCGACGCCGAAGGCTACGACGGCGAGATCAAATTCCTCGCCGACGGCGAGACCATCGACCTCGGCGGCCGCCAGCTCGAAGTGCTCCACACCCCGGGCCACACCTTCGGCTCCATCACCCTCTTCGACAAGGCCCACCACTACGGCTTCAGCGGCGACTCCTTCGGTTCCACCAACCTGCTGCTCTTCGCCGGTCCCTTCTCGGCCCTCGCCAAGACCTGCACCCGCACGATCGACTACATGCAGAAGAACGGCATCGAGAAACTCTATCCGGGCCACTACCACAACGGCAACGTCGAGACGCTGCAGCGCGTCAAGGACGAGCTCACGCTCTCCCGCGAAGTCCTCTCCGGCAAGCGCAAGGGCGTCGTCGAGGAGGCCAACGGCCTCAACCGCTACGTCCGCGACTTCGGCGTGACGATCCGCTATTACGATCCGGACGCCCTGAAATAACAGCAAGAAAAGCTAAAACCAATCATTCCGCTTATGCATATCAACAGACTCGGGCGCGCGGCCCTCGCCGCCCTCGCCCTGCTCCTCGCCCTCCCGGCTACGGGACAGGAGAAAAAAACCTTCTGCAACCCGCTCGACCTCGTCGTGCCCGGGGAGCGCTCCTACCGCGGCGGTGAACCCGTCGTGCTCATCTACCAGGACGACTACTACCTCTTCGTCTCGCACCGCAAGGGGTACTGGTACTCCCCCGACTTCAAGGACTGGACCTACGTCGATGCGCCGAACTATCCTGGCGGCGTCGTGTCCGTCGTGGAGAAGGACGGCGTCCTCTACGGTTGTTCGATGAACAACAAGAACGTGTACAAGGCCCTCGACCCGAAGAAAGGCGTCTGGGAGCTGGCCGGCACCTTCGACAGCGACCGCTACGGCGACGCCAACATGTTCGTCGATGAAGACGGCCGCCTCTATCTCTACTACGGCTGGTCGCAGCTGATGCCCTTCAAGGTGGTCGAGCTCGACCCGGCGACCTTCAAGGAGATCTCCGAGCCCCAGGTCCTCTTCTTCAGCGACTACCGCAAGCACGGCTTCGAGAAGCGCACCCGCGACGACGTCATCTACTCCATCTTCAACGGCCGCCGCGACTACTTCGAGGAGGAATACCCCTGGATCGAAGGCCCGTGGATGACCAAGCATAACGGAAAGTACTATCTCCAGTACGCCGCCATCGGCCTGGAGCTCCTCTCCTACTCGCACGGCGTGTACGTCGGCGACAGCCCGATGGGCCCCTTCACCTACTCGCAGCACAACCCGCTGACCTTCAAGACCACGGGCTTCGCGGTGGGCGCCGGCCACGGCAGCACCTTCCACGACAAGAACGGCCAGCTCTGGACCATCTGCATGATCCCGTCCAGCTACGGCGGCGCGGGCCGCGGCTCCGAGCTCGCCATCTTCCCGACGGCGGTCGACGCCGAAGGCGTGATGCACTCCAACGTCGAATTCGGCGACTACCCGCAGTACTGGCCGGGCACCCGCACCGACGCGGTGGACCACAACTGGACCGGCTGGAAACTCCTCTCCCTCAAGAAGAAAGTCACCGTCTCCTCCACCTTCGAGAACTACGCGCCGGAGAACGCCGTCGATGAGAACTTCCTGACCAACTGGGCCGCCGCCACCGGCGAGGCCGGTGAATGGTTCCAGGTCGATCTCGGCAAGACCTCCGACATCTTCGCCATCCAGTGCAACTGGGACCACATCGGCGCCGAACAGCCCGCCCGCGGCGGGTTCGGCGGCTTCGGCGGTCCCGCCCCCGCCAACCCCGAATACTACCAGTGCTTCACCGTGGAAGTGTCCGTGGACGGCCAGAACTGGACCAAGATTATCGACAAATCCAGCAACAAGCTTGACCTCCACCACGACTACACCGAGCTCGCGAAACCCGCGCAGGCCCGCTTCGTGAAGGTCACCAACGCCCGCCAGTGCCACGACGGCGCCAAGTTCAGCATCAAGGACCTGCGCATCTTCGGCAACCCGGCCTCCGCCGGTTCCGTCAAGGTCGCCGGCGTCAAGGTGGTCCGCAACCCTGAGGACCGCCGCGAAGCCGAACTCCTCTGGGATCCCGTCCCGGGCGCCGACGGCTACATCATCCGCTACGGCATCGAGCCGAACAAGCTCTACAACAGCTACATCGTCTACGACGCCAACTCCTTCAAGCTCCACAGCCTCAACACCGAGTCCGAATACACCTTCGAAGTCGAGTCCTTCGACTCCGGCCTCTCTTTCAACCGCACCCGTTCCGAAGAGATCAACGGCACCGGCGGCGAAGTCGAGATCAACAAGCGCGTCCCGGGCCGCCCGGCCTTCAGCTACGGCGGCAACGACCAGACCAAGCGCGTGATGATCAAGGAAGGCCAGGACCGCTACGTCTTCGACGGCATCGACCCGAGCTTCTGGACCATCAGCCACAGCTACGGCCCCGTCCTCTGGTCGGGTGAGCTGAGCGAAGCCGACCTGGTCGGCGAAGGCGAACCCGGCATCGAGGCCAAGCTCACCGAGATGGGCACGGGCACGCAGGTCACCGCGGAAATGTGGATGAAGGTCGTGCGCGGTCCCGAGGCCGGCCAGATCATCCTGGAAATCCGCCGGCAGGGCCGCCGCGGCGGCTGGCCGATGATGATGGGCGGCATGGGCGCCCCGCAGATGGGCGGCGTGTCCTCCCCGGTCGTCCACGACGACAACACCGTCACCTTCAACTACTCCGACCGCAACGCCAAGTCCGTCAAGGTCAGCACCCAGTTCGCCGGCGACCAGGAAATGACCCGGGGCGAGAACGGCGTCTGGACCGTCACCCTCGGTCCCGTGGCCCCGGACATGTACCCGTACAGCTTCATCGTGGACGGCGTGCAGGTCATGGATCCCCAGAACCCGGAGTGGTTCCCCAACGAGACCTTCAAGAACAGCATCCTGGACGTCCGCGGCAACGGTGAACCCCTCCTCCACGCCCTCAAGAATGTGCCGCACGGCAGCGTGGACTACGTCAACTACTGGTCCGAGTCGCTCGGCACCTGGGGCAACGCCATCGTCTACACCCCGCCGATGTACGACAAGAACAAGAATAAGAAATATCCTGTCTTCTACCTCATCAGCGGCACCACCGACACGGAAGAGGTGTACTTCAAGGTCGGCCGGATGAACCTCATCCTCGACAACCTCCTCGCCGAAGGCAAGGCCAAGGAAATGATCATCGTCCTCCCCTACGGCAACCCGTCCAAGTACTTCCCCGCCGGGAAGGCCCCGCGGATGGGCGACATGTTCACCAAGGACCTCATCAACGACCTGATGCCCTTCGTGGAGAAGAACTACCGCACCCTCAACGACCGCGACCACCGCGCCATCGGCGGCTTCTCCCGCGGCGGCAACCAGGGCCTGGCGGCCGGCCTGACGAACCTCGACAAGTTCTCCTGGCTGTGCTCCTACAGCTCCTTCACCAGCACCACCCTGCCGGGCGGCGTCTATGACGACCCGCAGCTCAACGACAAGATCCACCTCTTCTGGCTGGGCGTCGGCACCGACGACTTCCTCTACGGCAACGCCAAGGACTATATGGACTTCCTCGACGGCAAGGGCATCAAGAACGTCAAGGTGTTCACGAACGACAAGTTCGGCCACACCTGGATGAACGCCAAGTACTGGCTCGACGAATCCCTCCCGCTCCTCTTCCAAGAATAAAGACGATATGAAAACATACAGAATCCTCTTTGCAGCGGCGCTGACCCTGCTTCCGCTGCTCACCCAGGCCCAGCCGCCGCAGTCCGGCGACGGCCAGCGCCTCACCCCGCAGGTCATGGCCCGGCTGTTCCCGGCGGGCGTGGTTTCGCCCGAATACAACGCCGACGGCTCCGTGACCTTCCGCTGCCAGGCGGCGGACGCCAAAAAGGTCGAACTGGACTGCCAGATGTTCCCGCAGGCGCAGCCGATGACCAAAGACGGGAAAGGCGTCTGGACCATCACCGTGAAGCCGGGCAAGCCCGACATCTACCCCTACGCCTTCGTCGTGGACGGCACCAAGATCGCCGACCCCAACAACATGTTCATCTTCCCGAACGAAGGGTTCAAATACTCCCTCGCCGACGTCCGCGGCCCGGAACCGTCCGTCCAGGACATCCAGGACGTGCCGCACGGCAAGGTCACCTACCGTTTCTACCACTCCAACACCTGCGGCATCGACCGTCCGCTGACCGTCTATACGCCGGCCGGCTACGACCCCGCCGGCAAGGAGAAGCTCCCCGTGCTCTACCTCATCCACGGCATGACCGACACGTATGAGACCTGGTTCAAGGTGGGCCACGCCAACAACATCCTCGACAACCTCATCGCCGCCGGCAAGGCCAAGCGGATGATCGTCGTGATGCCCTACGCCAACCCGTACATCGAGATGATGCGCCAGGGCCTCGCCGACCGGTACGATTCCATGGACACCGACCGCGTGGCCGCGGAAATCATCAACGACGTCCGTCCCTTCATCGAGGCCAACTACAACGTCAAGACCTCCGCGCGCGACCGCGCCGTCGCCGGCTTCTCGCTCGGCGGCCGCCAGGCGCTCGCCACCGGCCTCGGCCACCCCGAGGTGTTCCAGTGGGTCTGCGCGATGGCGCCGGCCATCTTCGGCAACGAATACGAGACCAACTTCGCCAACGGCACCTACATCCCCGTGGACAAGCTCAACAAGAGCTTCAAGCTCGTCTGGCTGGGCACCGGCACCTCCGACTTCCTGATCGACCCGTCCCGCGGCCTCGACGCCTTCCTGACGGCGAACGGCGCCAGGCACACGTTCTACACGCCTGACGGCGGCCACACCTGGATGAACTGCCGCGACTACCTCACCCGTGTCGTGCAGCTCCTCTTCAAGTAATCACAAACCAGAACCATACAAATGAAGAAAATCCTTCTCATCCTCTCCTCCCTCGTCCTGCTGGCGGCCTGCGGCCCCAAGCAGGTCTACGAGTATCCTTTCCAGAACCCGAACCTGTCGATGGACGAGCGCATCGACAACCTGATGTCCCTGCTCACCCTCGAGGACAAGGTCGGCCTGATGATGAACAAGAACGTCTCCATCGACCGCCTGGGCATCCCGTCCTACAACTGGTGGAGCGAGGCCTGCCACGGCGTGCGCCAGGAAGGCTACACCGTCTATCCGCAGCCGATCGGCATGGCCGCCGCGTTCAACCCGCAGCAGATGTACGACGTCTTCTCGCAGGTGTCCGACGAAGCCCGCGCCAACTGGAACCGCTCCGCACACGACATCTTCAACGTGCCGATGGGCGTCACCTACTACCCCGGCAACCCGGAGCTGTCCTTCTGGTGCCCCAACATCAACATCTTCCGCGACCCGCGCTGGGGCCGCGGCCAGGAGACCTGCGGCGAGGATCCCTACCTCACCGGCGTCCTGGGCCTCCAGACCGTCCTCGGCATGCAGGGCAACGACAAGCACTACTATAAGACGCACGCGTGCGCGAAGCACTACGCCGTGCACAGCGGTCCCGAACCGCTGCGCCACAGTTACGACGCACGCGTCTCGCAGCGCGACCTCTGGGAGACCTATCTCCCGGCTTTCAAGAAGCTCGTGGTCGAGGGCGACGTGCGCGAAGTGATGAGCGCCTACAACCGCTACGAAGGCGTCCCCTGCAGCTCCAACGACCGCCTGCTCAACGACATCCTGCGCGGCAAATGGGGTTTTGACGCCATCGTCGTCACCGACTGCGACGCCATCAACAACTACTACACTCCCGGCCAGCATATGACCCAGCCCGACGCCCTGAGCGCCGCGGTGGAGGTGGCCATCAATGGCGCCGACCTCGAGTGCGGCAAGGTGATGATCGCCCTCATCGAGGGTCTGCAGGAAGGCCTCGTCAAGGAAGAAGACCTCGACGTCCACCTGCGCCGCATCCTGCGCGGCCGCTTCGAGCTCGGTATGTTCGACCCGGCCGACCGCCTGCCCTGGGCCAACCTGGGCGAGGACGTGATCAGCAGCGAGGAGCACGACGCGCTGGCCACCCAGGCCGCGCGCGAATCGATGGTCCTCCTCAAGAACGACGGCATCCTGCCGCTCTCCAAGGACGTCAAGCGCCTGCTCGTCGTCGGTCCGAACGCCGACGACGTCGAGCTCCTCAACGGCAACTACGGCGGCGTCCCGACCGAGAACCACCAGCACTCCCTGCTCGAGGGCATCAAGAACGCCGTCCCCAACGCGGAAGTGCGTTACGCCAAGGCCTGCGAGCTCAACGACGACTACAACACGATCTACCACCTGCCCGACTTCAACGAGGGCCAGGGCGTGTTCGTGGAGTTCTTCGACAACAACGAGCTGAAGGGCAAGCCGGTCGTGAGCGGCTACTACAAGACGCTCAACTTCAGCACCTTCGGCGCATACGGTTTCGCCGAGGGCGTGCCGACCGACAAGATCTCCGTCCGCATCAAGGGCCGCATCGTGCCTGACTTCGACGGCCCGATGAGCTACACCGTCTCCTCCGACAACGGCTACGTCCTCAAGGTCAACGGCCGCGTCGTCGAGAACGCCAAGGCCGCCGCGGGCGCCCGCGGCTTCGGCTTCGGCCGCCGCGGCGTCTCCTACAAGACCTTCGACGTCAAGGCCGGCAAGCCGCTTGACGTCGAGATCGAATACCGCCGCGGTGCGGGTCCGTTCGCGATGCTGCGCGCAGACTTCTGCGAGCGCAAGTACGCGGACTTCGCCGCCGAGAAGCAGCTGGCCCAGGACGTCGACGCCATCATCGTCATCGGCGGCATCTCCGCCCAGATGGAAGGCGAAGGCGGCGACAAGGCCGACATCGAGCTCCCGGGCGTCCAGCAGCGCCTGCTCCGCGCGATGCGCGAAACGGGCAAGCCGGTCGTGTTCGTCAACTGCTCCGGCTCCGCGATGGGCTTCGCGAGCGTCGAGGCGCAGTATGACGCCCTCCTCCAGGCCTGGTACGCGGGCCAGGGCGGCGCCAAGGCCCTCGCCGACGTGCTCTTCGGCGACTTCAACCCGTCCGGCAAGCTCCCCGTCACCTTCTACGCCTCCACCGCCGACCTCCCCAACTTCCTCGACTACAGCATGGAGAACCGCACCTACCGCTATTTCCGCGGCGAGCCGCTCTATGCCTTCGGCTACGGCCTGAGCTACACCACCTTCGAGTATGGCCAGGGCAAGCTCAACAAGTCCTCGATGAAGAAGAACGGCAAGGTCACCGTCACCTTCCCGGTCAAGAACACCGGCTCCGTGGCCGGCAGCGAGATCGCCCAGGTCTATGTCCAGGCGATCGACAACCCGGATGCGCCGATCAAGTCCCTGCAGGGCTTCGACAAGGTGCAGCTCGCCCCGGGCGCTTCCGCCAAGATCTCCGTCACCCTCGACGGCGAAGCCTTCTCGTTCTACGACGAGGCCGTGGACGGCCTGTCCGTCAAGGCCGGTAAGTACCGGATCCTCTACGGAAGTTCTTCCCGAGACGCCGACCTCCAGGCCCTCGATTTCGAGGTCCTCTAATTGAAAAAGAAGCGGTTGCGACCTCGCAGCCGCTTCTTTTTTTGATAAAAATTCTTATCTTTGCTGGATATGATTTGCACTAAACTAAACCGGATGGCGGCCATTCTTTCGGCCTGCCTAATGCTCGTCGCGTGCGGCACCCCCACAGAGATCTCGTATTTCCAGGACCTCTCGGCCGGTGACGCTGCCACGATGCTCCCCGAATCGCAGATCCGCCTCCGGCCGGAAGACAAGGTCTCCATCGTCGTAAATACCAGCAATCCGGACATCACCCGCCTCTTCAATCTCCCGTATACCACCACCCGCATCGGCACCTCCTCCGAGGCCACGAGCAACTATAGCCAGGGCCTCTCCGGCTACACGCTCGACGCGGACGGCAACATCGACTTCCCGGTGCTCGGCACCCTCCACCTCGGTGGGCTGCGGCGCGAAGAGGCCGCGGCCTACATCAAGGACCGCCTCATCTCCAGCGAGATGACGCGCGACGCCGTGGTCACGGTCGAATTTATGAACCTCTCGGTGGCCGTGATGGGCGAAGTCGCCCGTCCGGGCCGCTACAACATCATCCGCGACAATTTCACCATCTTCGACGCCATCTCCTCCGCCGGCGACCTCACCATCCGCGGCAAGCGCGACGGCGTCATCGTCCTGCGCGAAGAGGACGGTGTCCAGCGCAAATACGTCGTCAACCTGTGCTCCGCCCGCGAGGTCCTCGCCTCCCCGGTGTTCTACCTCCAGCAGAACGATATGGTCTATGTCGAACCCAACGACGTCCGGGCCCGCGAGTCCACCGTCAACGGCAACAACATCCGCAGCACCTCCTTTTGGATCAGCGTAGCCTCGCTGGTCTCCACCATCATCCTTTACTTCCGTCGCTAGTATGACGCCTACGCAGAACAATATCGCCAACCAACCCGCCAATCTCCAGCAGTCCCAGGGCAACGCCGAACTCCTCAAATTCAAGGAGCTCTTCTTCCTGTGCCTCGCCAACTGGTACTGGTTCGTCATCTCCGTCGTCGTCATCGTCGCAGCCGCAGCCTTCTACCTGCACCGCTGCGTGCCCCTTTATGAGCGCAGCGCCAAGGTCCTCATCAAGACCGAGACCAAGGGCGGCTCCGCCGCCGACTTCGACTTCTCCGACCTCGGGCTCGTGAGCTCCAACACCAAGGTCACCAACGAAGTCAGCGCCTTCTCCTCCACCTCCAATATGCGGGAAGTCGTCCGCCGGCTCAACCTCGAGACCAGCTGCACCATCGACGGCTCCGGCCACCGCGAGCTCCTCTACGCCCGCACCCTCCCGGTGCTCGTCACCGCCGACGCGCTCGGCGAAAACGAGTCCGTCAGCTTCACCGTCCGCACCGACGGCGTCGCCAAGCTCAGCCTGAGCGAATTCGTGCTCAACGGCGAGAAAGTCAAGGGCACCACGGCCGAAGGCCTGCTCGGCGAGACCATCGCCACGCCCGCCGGTCCCGTCAGCATCCGTCCCTCGACCGCCTATGAGGGCCACCTCCCCGAGACCTTCTACGTCTCCCGCCGCAGCCTCCAGTCCACGGCCACGAGCTTCAGCCGGCACCTCACCGTCAGCAACAACGCCCGCGACCGCTCCGACGTCATCACCCTCACCCTGCAGGACACCAACATCCAGCGCGCCGAGGACATCCTCAACACCCTGATCGCCGTCTACAACGAGAACTGGATCAAGGACAAGAACCAGATCGCCCACAGCACCTCCGTCTTCATCGACGAGCGCCTCGCCGTGATCGAGAACGAACTCGCCGGCGTGGACAGCGACATCTCCACCTACAAGAGCGAACAACTCGTGCCCGACGTCAACGCCGCCGCGAGCCTCTATATGAACCAGAACAGCACCATCGACGCCCAGCTCCAGCAGCTGACCAACCAGCTGTCGATGGCACGCTACATCCGCAACTACCTGGCCTCCGACAGCGATCCCGGCCACCTGCTGCCCGCCAACTCCGGCATCAACAACTCCGGCATCGAGGCGCAGATCTCCGCCTACAACAACAAGGTCCTGCAGCGCAACGAACTGCTGGCCAACTCCGGCACCGCCAACCCGCTCGTCATCGACGCCAACAACGCCCTCGACGGGATGCGGGCCAACATCGTCAGCTCGGTCGACAACCTCGTGACCTCGCTCGAGGAGCAGATCGCCAACCTGCAGCGCAGCGCACGCCGCAACACCTCCCGCATCGCCGCCAACCCGACCCAGGCCAAGCACCTGCTCGGCGTCGAGCGCCAGCAATCCGTCAAGGAAGCGCTCTACCTCTTCCTCCTGCAGAAGCGCGAGGAGAACGAGCTCAGCCAGGCCTTCACGGCCTACAACACCCGCATCATCGACCCGCCCACCGGCTCGATGCTCCCGATCTCCCCGGCCCGCCATTCGACCCTGATCCTGGCGTTCCTGATCGGCCTCTTCCTGCCGGCCATCGTCATCAGCCTCATCCAGCGCTTCAACACCACCGTGCGCGGCCGTGACGACCTCAAGAAACTGACCCTGCCCTTCCTGGGCGAGATCCCCTTCAGCGGCGACCGCCGCAACAACCTCCCCGGCCGTCTCCGCCGGATCCTGGACAAGAAGCCCGTCAACACACACCCGGTCCTGGTCGAGAAGGGCAACCGCGACGTCATCAACGAAGCCTTCCGCGTGCTGCGCACCAACCTCGAGTTTATGACCCAGAGCGAGCCGCACTGCGTCCTCGCCATCACGTCCTTCAACCCCGGCTCCGGCAAGTCCTTCATCTCGATGAACCTCGCCGTGTCGCTGGCCATCCGCGACAAGCGCGTGCTCGTGATCGACGGCGACCTGCGCCACGCCAGCCAGTCGCAGTATATGCGTCCGACCAAGGTCGGCTTCGCCGACTACCTGGCCCACCGCACCGACGACCTGGCCGGCATCATCCAGCAAAGCCAGAATACCCCTACCCTCTTCGCCCTGCCGGTCGGCACCATTCCGCCGAACCCGACGGAACTCGTGTCCGACCCGCGCTTCGAAGAGGCGATCCTCAAACTCAAAGCCGACTATGACTTCGTCATCATCGACTGCCCGCCCGTAGAGATCGTGGCCGACACCCAGATCATCGAGCGCTGCTGCGACCGCACCCTCTTCGTGGTGCGCGCCGGCCTGCTCGACCGCGCGATGCTCCCCGAGCTGGAAGCGCTCTACCAGGACGGCAAACTCAAGAATATGTCGATGATCCTCAACGGTTCCAGCAGCGCCAGTTCCGGCCGCTACGGCTACCGCTATGGCTACAAATACGGATACCACGCCGGCTCGCACGGCTATTACGGCGCGGACCACAAAGACTAAAAAGACTTTAGAAATATTTTTTGAATGTTGACTGACTTCCACAGTCATATTCTCCCGGGGGTCGACGATGGCATCCGCACCCTCGACGAGGCCCTTGACGTGCTCGCAAGACTCGAGCGCGAGGGGGTGGAGTCGCTCTGGCTCACACCCCACATTATGGAAGACTTGCCTAACCGTACGGACGACCTGCGGCAGCGTTTCGCTGAGCTGCAAGCCGCCTACGCCGGGCCCATCCGCCTGCAGCTCGCGGCGGAATATATGCTCGACAGCCTCTTCTCCGAACGGCTCGACGCCGGCGACCTCCTCCCCATCGGGGAGCGTGGCGACGCCCTGCTCGTGGAGACCAGTTGCTTCACCCCGCCGATGGACCTCGACGGCCTGCTGGCGCGCATCCGCGCCGCCGGCTGGCACACCGTCCTCGCCCACCCGGAACGCTATTTCTATATGGACCACGCAGACTATCGGCGCCTCGCGGCGGCCGGCACGCGCTTCCAGCTCAACCTGGGCTCGCTCGCCGGCGCCTACGGCCGGGAAGTCCGGCGCAAGGCCAAATGGCTCCTGCGCCACGGCTTCTACACCGTCGCCGGTTCCGACCTGCACCGCGAGCGGATGGTGGACACCATTCTGACCTATCGGCACCCCGAGCGGGTGCGCCCGTTGCTAACCAATACCCTATGAGTCTCGTTCTCGTTTCCATCCTTTCCGCAGTGATTGCGTTTTGCGTGTCCCTCTGGACACACCCGTTCATCCTCAAGCTTGCCAAGAAGAAGCACATCACGGATGATCCCGATGCGCGCAAGCTCCAGCAGTCTCCCGTCCCCGTGATGGGCGGCATCGTCGTCGGCTTCGGTATCCTGGCCGCCACGCTCTTCGCCCGCTGCTTCACGGAGTGCACCGATATCCTCCCGGCGCTGCTGTCCGCCATCCTGATGCTCAACATCGGCTTCATCGACGACACCATCTCGCTCTCCCCGAAGGTCCGCTTCGCCGTGGAGATCCTCTTGAGCCTGCTGCTCATCGGCAACGGCTTCTTCATCCAGGACTTCCACGGACTGTTCGGCGTCCACCGCATCCCCTATATGATCGCTTTCCCGCTGACGCTGGTCACCGTCGTGGGCATCATCAACGCCATCAACCTCATCGACGGCGTGGACGGCCTCTGCAGCGGCTTCTGCGTGCTCGCCTGCAGCATTTTCTTCGGGATCTTCGCCGCCGGCGGCGCCTGGTGCTGGGCCATCCTGGCCCTGGTCAGCGCCGCGGCCTCCATCCCCTTCCTGCTGCATAATGTTTTTGGTAAGGATTCGCACATCTATTTCGGCGACAGCGGCACCCTGATGATGGGAACGCTCCTCTCCTGCTTCGTCATCGAGGTCCTGCGCTCCGCATCGCTCTCCGCCAACCTCCGCGTCCTCTATCCGGGCATCTGCCTCGTCGCGATGGTGATGGCCGTGCTCGCGGAGCCCGTCATGGACTGCCTGCGCGTGATGGGCTGGCGGATGGCCAAAGGCCTCTCGGCCTTCAAGCCCGACCGGACCCACCTCCACCACCTCTTCACCGACGCCCGCTTCAGCCACCCTGTCACGGCCCTGGCCATCCACTCGATGGACCTGCTGATCGTCGCCGCCTGGTGGGTCAGCTACCTTCTGGGCGCCAGCCTGGGCGGGCAGTTCGCCGTCGTGGTCGGCCTCTCGCTCCTACTGTTCTGCGGCTTCTACTTCTGGATGTCGCAAGGCCGCAAGAAGAACTCCCGCAACTACCGCCGCTTCGTCTGGCTCGGCATCCACAGCCACTTCAAGCGCACCGGCTTCTGGCGCACGATGCGCACCATCATGGACCGGATGTAGCCCCCCACACCGGCGGGCCCCGGCGGCCCCCAGACAACGAAAAGCGGCACTGAGTAATCCTCAGTGCCGCTTTTTCATGATCGGCATCACTGGCTAAACCGCCTTCAGCGCTTCGATCTGCGCCTCAGTCAGCCCGGAACTCCTGGCAATCGTATCGACATCGACCCCGAGCCCCAGGAGATTCCTGGCAATCTCGATTGCCTTCTGCTCCTTGCCCTGCGCGAGCCCCTGCTTCTCAGCATACCGGATCTGGTTGCGGATATCTCTTTCTGTCGTCATGGCGAATTCGTATTTGATCTTGTCCTCGGGAGCAAATGTAGCAATATTTGCCGCATCAAACAATTTATCCGGCCGCGCCACCCCTTGTTTAAAAACACCAGGGGACTCCACCCCCTCCCCAGCGCCCTCCAAGGCACATCCACTCCCCTGACCTGCGCCCAAGCCCGAGACCAGGGGACTCACCCTGCCCCCTACGCCCCTCCAGGCCACATTGCCTCCCCTGCTGATTTTAAACAACGCCCCGCCCTTCGGCAAAAGCGGGGAAGGTCTGCTTTCAACCCGCAGACCTTCCCCACCGAAAACGTCCCCCAGCACCCCCAGCGCCCGATTGCCCGGGGAAGGTCCCCCCACCCCAAAGCAGACCTTCCCCACCAACAACCAGTCACCCCCGCGCCGAAAAACTCAGCGCGGGGGTGACATCACTATCCGAAGCCTATCTGTGGAGACCGCAGACAAGCAATAATTATAGAGATGATCAAATGGGAGATCTCCGGACGGGAATCTTTTCTAATCCATACAACTCCATCAAATGAGAAACCGCTTCTTCAAACCATTGATAAGATTTTGGGGCGACATATACCTCTTCTATTAAAGTGTTCAAATCAATCGGGAACTGTAGCCCTCGAGGAGATTTATCATCAAGGCGAGCCTCGTTATCGTGAAACAGCAAACGCACCTCTTTTTCTGCCCGGAAATACGACCTTTTGCTAAATCCTAACGCCAACAGATTAACAATTCCTCCACTAGCTTTAAAAGTAGACCCCACAGTTTCATCATAGTAATTTACGCCGGATATGTATATGCTCCGTTCATCACTTTTAGGCAACGCTTTCTTTAATCGCCCAATACTCGATTTTACTGCGACGCCATCAACAAGCGAGGCATACGTGTTCCATAGAACATACTCATCCGAGTCAGACATTGTCCAGCAATTCGCGTAATAACAACCCCTTTGATCGCTCTCCATATACTCGGCTAGACTTCCAGCTCTATGGCTCAAATAGTCTTTATCCCATCGGGATAGTCGCCCTTCTGCCAAATCATCAAACTGGTCTTGGCGACTAAAATACAATGCTGAAGACTCCAATAAACCCAAGAATTTTGGCAAAGTAAAATAATGCCATACGGGAGCAGCATCATTGGGAGTCAGAATACGTTTATGGGATTGATACATAGATCAAAAATACTCTTGAATTTAATGCTATTCTCGGTTTGATTAATAAATCGTTTTCAAAACCTTCTGCACACCAGAAATCAAATCATCCAGATTCGCTTTTGTCGGTTCTGGCTTTTTATCGTGATCACACATATTTCGAAGATCCCCTAAGAACTGAATATGACGCCATTGCGCAACATCTATCACATCATTATTCTTCAATAATTCATTTAGATCATTGATAGTCGGAGTTTTCTTCGTAATCTTCAAACCATGAGACACAGCGACAGACTTAAGATGCTTTTCCAACACGACACCACAAATAGCTCCGGCACCTCGTAAGTAACCTTTATTCGCGAGCATTGCGGCCGCTTCAATCTCAGAATCAAACATATCCGCCTCAACCATTTGCCTGATAGCAAAGAGAGAAGAATCAAGCCTATCTATAAGAGAGCTAACAATCTGAAATTGAATCTCAAACTTATTACGAATAAAAGCTTTATTATTATTATCAGAAAAAGCCGTAAGGGTTAGTCCAAGCAAATAGTCTTCAATACCAAAACAAGTAATTGTCTTCTCTTTCTTAACTTCTTGACGATATGCAGCCACAAAGTCCCCCACTCGGTCCGGCAACAACTGCTTAATAGCGGCAAGTGAGGCATTATACCATTTCTGATATTTATAGCGAAATGTAGTACGCTTAGCCTTTTCAACAATCTCATCAGATAATCCCTTCAAATCCCCTTCTGTTAAAGGGATTTTCATTTCATTTTTTAAGCCGCATTTTAAAAGTCTGCCATCCAGACACAAATCATTAATCTCTTTTCTGTATTTCTCCAGGTTTGATTCCATACTATTGAAGTTTAAAACGACTTATCAATATATTAAAGAATACATCTGCACCTCATCAGGAAAACCAAAGAAGGAAGCGGCTATCGTATGCGTCGCATGGGTAGCTCTTTCTCCCTCATCAAGCAGAAATCCGTCAAACGACCTTAATATCAAGAGGCTTGAAAGAGTATAGCTGCGACTTGTAAATCCTCGATTCCGGGAAAGAGAAAGCGTCTACAAGTATCTTGGTGCACCGGTCCACATATGATTTGTCTGCTCGAGGATCAAAGTAAATATTGTCAATAAAAGAGTACGGATCAATCTGAAAAGATTTCACGACCGTGTCTGTTTCCCTTTTATCAGCAAAGTAAAGAAGTCGATACTCCGATTCATGGCTAAAGCTAGTTCTTTTCACAAAATAAGAGCGATTGATCAATTCAACTAACTGCGTTTTCGAGATCTCCGGTAAAGAGCGAAGAGATTCCTCCATTACCCCTTGTGAGTAATAACGGACCCGTCCCAACTGAAATGCTCCCCGCGCCCTATTCTCTTCGACGACCAGATTGAGTTTATTTAACGTTGTCCTAATCCTAACACCCTTTTTATCCGGAGAATAGATACGCCACAACGCATCAGATGTCATCCTGCTAGTCCAGCACTGTCCATACATCCTATCAGTGATTCCCTTAAGATTGACCGTTTTCCCTCGATACTTTATGTTCTCCTTGGACATAAAGTTCTCATAGGAATCCTCCCACAAAGATGTCTTGACAAGATAATTGCTGCTCTCATTAATCATCTGGAGAAGATAGTCAAAAGAGATAAATCGAAATACGGCTCTATTCAAATCATCCTTCTCCAGATACGGGAAGGGGAACTGTAGATCACACCAGTTGTATGCGTCTTTACTCTTCATATCTGCACTAGATTTGCTATGCTATAGATCAGGCCCTCCCCACCAGCCAGGCGACGGTGGCGGCCATCTGCTTCTCGAAGTCGAGCTCGGTGCGGCTGACGTCGAGGCAACGGGCGGACATAGACTGGAAGGCCTCGGCGGGGAGGTCGCGGAGGCGCTCGATGTTAGCGCGCAGGGCGGCGTAGTCGCCGGGGTCGGAGGTGAAGCCGACCTGGCGCGAGGCGATGAATTTCGCACCCTCACCGCCACCGCAGAACAGGATAGGCAGCCCCTGCGGCAAGATGTCGAAGACCT
>Ga0310786_10003461_pt1 | contig 22924 bp, 14 predicted proteins | sample AusTroGonzalo_MG_FD_203881 | JGI IMG/M metagenome (GOLD analysis project Ga0310786, IMG submission 203881) | Bovine rumen microbial communities from tropical cattle in Woodstock, Queensland, Australia - Gonzalo_03 (v2) (version 2) | ecosystem: Host-associated > Mammals > Digestive system >...
GCCTTCAGATCCGGCTTGTTGGAGAACTTGTAACCCTTGAAGCGAGGGGTGCGTACAATGTAGGTGAGCATGTTGCGGACGTTGCGGTCCAGCTCTTCCTGGGAGATGGTGCCATCCTGGACACCGGTGATGATACGGTCAATCTCGTTCTGGTTACCGGGTTCCATGAGGTCGTTACCGGCCTTGGTGCTCTTGACGGTACCGGCTTTGTTGCCCCAGTCGGTCATCACGATACCCTTGAAGCCCCACTCGTCACGGAGAACCGTGGTAAGAAGGCCTTCGCTCTGCTGGGTATAGTCACCGTTGAGTTTGTTATAGGAGCTCATCACCGTCCAAGGCTGGGCCTCTTTGACGGCAATCTCGAAGTTCTTGAGGTAAATCTCGCGGAGGGCGCGCTGGGAGATGATGGCGTCGTCCTCGTTGCGGTTGGTCTCCTGGTTGTTGGCAGCATAGTGCTTGATGGAAGTACCTACGCCATTGCTCTGGATACCCTTCACATAGGCGGCAGCCATCTTACCGGACAGGAACGGATCTTCGGAGAAATACTCGAAGTTACGGCCGCAGAGGGGATTTCTGTGGATGTTCATACCGGGGGCCAGGAGCACGTCTACGCCGTATTCCAGAACCTCGTTACCCATGGCCTTGGTTACTTCTTCTACCAGGGAAAGATCCCAGGAGCTGGCCAGGAGCGTACCCACGGGGAAACCGGTGCAATAGTAAGTGTTGGAGTCTCCGGGACGGGTGGGCTGGATGCGGAGACCGGCGGGGCCGTCTGCCAGCACGGTCACGGGGATACCCAGGCGGTCGATGTTGCGGGTGTTACCGGCGGCACCGGGGACGTTGGAGGACACACCGGAGGTTACACCGTTCACCATGGCGGCGCGGGCACCGCCCACCAGCAGGGTGGCTTTTTCCTGAAGGGTCATGGCTTTGAGGACCTCTTCAATGTTGTTTTCTTTGAGCTGAGGCTGGGCAAAGGCCATGAAGGTCATTCCCAAAGCAGCAAGAGTTAGAAGGATACGTTTCATATAAGTGTTTTTAGTTTGTGGGTTTTTCAGCATTACAAAGTTAAATCATATTCTGTTCAAAAATTTATCAATTTTATCCAAAAGTATTTCTTTTTCTTCTTTTTCCATTAATTAAACCTATCTTTGTATAGTTGATAGCACAATAATTAACCAAAAATATCATATGAAAAAATCCATCCTGATTTCTGCCGCCGTCCTGGCCCTTGCCGGATGCCAGAGCGGTGACCCCCAGTTGGGCAAATCTTCCGTGGACAAAGTCCTCAAGGCCATGACCCTGGAAGAGAAAGTTCATTTTGTCATTGGCATGGGTATGGCCGGAAGTGACGGTACCACAGCCGTAGTGGGCGCCACCGAGGACATCGTTCCCGGCGCCGCAGGTACCACCTACCCCATCCCCCGCCTGGGCATTCCTTCCATCGTTCTTGCAGACGGCCCTGCCGGTCTCCGTATCAACCCCACCCGTGAGAACGACCCTAACACGTATTACTGCACCCACTTCCCCATCGGCACCCTCCTTTCCAGCACCTGGAACCAGGAACTGGTAGAAAGCGTAGGTGAAGCCATGGGTCAGGAAGTTCATGAATATGGCGCCGACGTATACCTGGCTCCCGCCCTCAACATCCACCGTCACCCCCTCAACGGCCGTAACTTCGAGTACTACTCGGAAGACCCTGTGGTGGCCGGTAAGACCGCTGCCGCCTATGTGCGTGGCGTCCAGAAGAACGATGTGGGCACGTCTGTAAAGCACTTTGCCTACAACAACCAGGAAACCAACCGCACCGGCAACAACGCCATCATCAGCCCCCGCGCCCAGCGTGAGATTTACCTCAAGGGCTTTGAAATCACCGTCAAGGAGGCCGATCCCTGGACCATCATGAGTTCCTACAACAAGATCAACGGCACCTATACCTCCCAGAGCAAGGACCTCATCACCACCGTCCTGCGTGACGAGTGGGGCTTCAAAGGCCTCGTGATGACCGACTGGTACGGCGGAGACAACGGCGCCGAGCAGATTGCCGCCGGCAACGACATGCTCCAGCCCGGTACCGTGCTGCAGTATCAGCAGATTATGGGCGCCATCCAGGACGGCACGCTTACCGAGGCCCAGCTGGACGTTTGCGTCAAGCGCTGCCTGGAGCTGGTCAAACGCAGCCCCAAGGTTAAGGGTTACCAGTACAGCAACAAGCCCGACCTCAAGGGTCACGCCACCGTTACCCGTCAGAGCGCCCTGGAAGGCATGGTTCTGCTGGAGAACAACGGTGTTCTGCCCCTCAAGGACGTCAAGAACGTGGCTGTATTCGGCTGCACTTCCTTTGATTTCATCGCCGGTGGTACCGGTTCCGGTAACGTGAACCGCGCCTACACCGTGTCCCTGCTGGACGGCCTCAAGAACGCCGGTTTCAACGTGGACGAAAGCAACAAGGAAGCCTATCTCAAGCACATTGAAAAGGAAAAGGCCGCTTTCCAGGCCTCCCTGGATCCCAACGACGCCCTGGCCGCCTTCTACCCGGTTCCCCGTCCTTCCGAGCTGGTTCCTTCTCCCAAGGAGATGGCCACTTTCGTGAAGAACAACGATATCGCCATCATCACCTTCGGCCGCAACTCCGGTGAATTCTTCGACCGCAGCGCAGCCGACTTCGAACTCTCCAAGAGCGAGAGAACCCTCCTCACCGCCGTTACCGCCGCCTTCCATACCGCCGGTAAGAAAGTGGTGGTTGTGCTCAACGTAGGTGGCGTTATCGAAACCCACTCCTGGAGCTGGATGCCCGACGCCGTTCTCCTGGCCTGGCAGGCCGGTCAGGAAGGTGGTAACTCCGTAACCGATATCCTTACCGGTGTGGAGAGCCCCTCCGGCAAACTGCCCATGACCTTCCCCATGAACCTCATGGATGCCGCTTCTTCCCTGAACTTCCCCATCGACGCCACCAAGGATGTCTACTTCACCAACCGCAGAGAAGACACAGGCGTCAAGGACGTGGACCAGACCGACTATGCAGAGGATATCTATGTAGGTTACCGCTGGTTCGATAAGTATAACATCTCTGTTTCTTATCCTTTCGGATACGGACTTAGCTACACCAGCTTTGAGTATTCCGAGCCCACCGTCAAGAACGACGGAAAGACCGTCACCGCCACCGTTACTGTAAAGAACGTGGGTGAAATGGCCGGCAAGGAAGTAGTAGAACTCTATGTTTCCGCTCCCGAAAGCACCCTGGATAAACCCGTCAAGGAACTCAAGGCCTACGGCAAGACCAAGAAGCTTGCTCCCGGCGAGAGCCAGACCCTTACCCTTACCTTCCCCACCTCCGAGCTCGCTTCCTTCGACGAAGAAGCCAGCGCCTGGAAGGTAGACGCTGGCACTTATCAGTTCCTCTTCGGTGCCTCTTCCCGCGATATCCGCTGCACGGCAGAAGCCGAAGCTACCGCATCAGAGGTACCCGCTCATCGCGTGCTTCTTAAGCAGTAAAGAGGGTTTCCTTCAGAATCTCAGAAACCGTGGGGTGCGGGAAGACAACTTCCTCGAGCTGCTCCACGGTTATTTTTTTGTCTATGGCTATGCAGGCACTCTGGATAATCTCCGAGCAGGGATTGCCCAGCATGTGCACGCCCAGAACCTGACGGGACTTGGCGTCCACAATGACTTTGCAAAGGCCTTCTCCCCTCTCGTTCTCGGCCACAAAACGGCCGCTGAAGGCCATGGGAAGCTTTAAGACGGTGTAATCCAGTCCCTGCTTGGCGGCTTCGGCCTCCGTGACACCCACGCCGGCCACTTCCGGATTGGTGTACACCACGCCCGGGATGGCCTTGTAGCTCATGGAGTCTTCCTTGCCCAGGATGGTATTAAGCGCCACTTCCCCCTCGCGGGAAGCCGTGTGGGCCAGCATACTGAAGCCCGTCACGTCACCGGCGGCATACACGCCCGGCACGTTGGTGCGCATCTTCTCGTCCACCTTAATACCGTAAGGACGGCCGGCGGGATTGAGCGCCAGTTCAACGCCAATATTCTCCAGACCCAGGCCCTCGATATTGGCCCTTCGGCCCACGGAAACCAGAATCTTGTCTCCGGCGGCGCGGCAGGTATTACCCTCGGGATCTTCGTAGACCACCTCGTTTCCTTCCACGGCCACCACTTTGCAGCTCAGGTGGAACTCCACGCCCTTCTTGGCATACTGGGCCTGCAACATGGCGCTGATCTCGTCGTCCAGCGGTCCAAGGATCTTGGGCAGCATCTCCACCACCGTCACCTGCGTGCCAATGGAGTTGAAGAAACTGGCGAATTCCATTCCAATGACGCCGCCGCCAATGACCACCAGCCGCTCCGGCTGCTCGGTCAGGGACAGAATCTCACGGTTGGTCACCACCACGTCTCCCAGCCCTTCGCGGAGGCCCGGAATGGGCGGAACAGCCGCCTCGGAACCCGTACAGATAAGGATATTACGGGCCGAATAGGTAGTCTCAGCGGCCGTGATGACAAAACCATCGGCCTCCTTGCCGGTAATCACGGCTTCTTCCTTGACAACCTCTACGTTGGCGTTTCTCATTTGCACCTTAACGCCGCCAACCAGCTTTTTCACCACCTTCTCCTTGCGTTTGAAGATGGCTCCAAAATCAATGGCACTCTCCGGCACGTTGACGCCGTAGCGGTCTGCGTGCTGGGTATAATCGTATACTTTGGCGCTGTACAGAAGGGTTTTGGTGGGGATGCAACCCTCATTGAGGCAGACACCGCCCAGTTCCCTCTTTTCAAAGAGCACAACGGAAAGACCCGCGGCTCCGGCCCTTCCGGCGGCTACATAACCGCCGGGGCCTCCACCCAAGATGGCAAGATCGTACATAATTTATTTCTTAATAGTATAAGTTCCGGAAACATATTCCTTGGCACCGGCCTCACCGGGCAGGGTTACACTAGCCTTGGCTCCACTGGGGACGGTGAACTCCCATACCCAGGTATCGTCTTCGTAGTGCCAGGCACTCTTGATTTCGCCGGCGGCGCTCTTATAAACGGCCTTTACCGAGCCCAGGCGCTTGTTGGGTACGGGCTTCATGATGATGTGCTTGAAGCCGGGATCGGCCGGGTCGGAAGCAATGCCGGCCACGGTTTCCCAGATCCACTCGCACACGGCGCCGTAAGCGTAGTGATTGAAGCTGTTCATACCGTTGGGGCCCATGCCCTTGTCTTCCATATAGCTGTTCCAACGCTCCCAGATGGTAGTGGCGCCATTGTCAATGGAATAGAGCCAGCTGGGGTTCTTGCGCTGGAAAAGAAGTTCGTAGGCCATATCCGCCATACCGTTCTCAGTAAGGGTCTGCATGAGGATGGAAGATCCCAGGAAACCGGTCTGCAGGCAATTGCCATGGTCCTCGAAGTTCTTGCGGAGGCGCTCTATCATGGCCTCACGGGCTGCGCCGTCCACCAGCCCCAGCTTCAGGGCAAAGAGGGCCGGGGTCTGCATGGTATTGAGGATGGGCAACTGGAAAGAGCCGTCCACCATCAGGAACTCGTTCTTCAAGTACTTCTTGGCTTCATTCTCCATAGCCAGGTATTTGGCAGCATCGCGGCCGGTATGGGCGGCCATCTCCTTCATCATGCCGGCATCCAGGGCCCAGTAGCAGGCACCCAGATAGTCCCAGTAACGCTCGGACTGGGCACGGGTGGCGGCATCCTTGTTAAAGGCACCGCTGCAGCTCTCCAGGGCCTCGTAACTGAGCCAGTCGGCCCAGTTGTAGTTGCCGTTCTCGGCCACCAGGGCCTTGTGGAGATACTTGGTCTCGTTAACATGGGCCATGTACTTTTCCATGGAATCCCAGCTCTCGTCCACAATGGAGGCGTCTCCATACTGCTTCCAGATGGTCCAGGGCACAATTACACCGGCATCGGCCCAACCCAGGCGCATCTTCTCGTTGCCGTACTGGGCATAGGGCGAAACGCCCGGATAACCGCCGGTCTCGCTCTGGCTGTCACGCACGTCCTTGAGCCACTTGTGGAAGAAGCGGTCCGTGTTGGCAAAGAAGCTGCCGGTTTCGGTGAACACCTGCGTATCGGCCATCCAGCCCAGGCGCTCGTTGCGCTGAGGGCAGTCCGTAGGGACAGAGAGATAATTGGACAGCTGACCCCAATAGGTATTGGAAATGAGCTTATTAACCAGCTCGTCACCGGTTTCGATCTTACCGATTTCCATCTCCTTGGAAATGGAAGTAACCGGAACGGAAGCTATGGACTTGAACTGCACGGGGGCGTCGGCGGTAACGGCAATGTAGCGATAACCCCAGAAGGAAGTACGGGGCTGATAAGTCACAAAACTCTCAGACGGGCCGAAGGTATAGGTAAGCCAAATCTCGTCCGGAGCCACGCGCAGGTTGCGGCGGTGGGTGCTGCCCTCGGGGCCGTCCATGCCGCGGCGCTCGGCGCCGTTGCCGTCGTTGAGAATCTCGGAGGGAAGGCATACGAGATACGTGCCTTCGGCCGCCTTGAACTCAAAGGAAGGAACGGCGGCGGCATTCTGACCAAAGTCCACAACCAGGGTCTCGCCGGGGTTGAGCTCAACCATCTCGCCGGCCTTGTAGTCGCGCTTAATCACCACCTTACCATATTCCACTTCATTCTTCACTTCCGACTCCACGGCATCGGTCACGCCCTCCCACACATAGGTCTTTACGGGTTGGAGCTTAATGTCTTCTCTCTGATAAATCTCGGCTCCCACGTTGGGCAGGATCTCTCCCGGGAACTCGGTGTTGACCTCGGGGGTCTTGAGGAGTTCGGGGGTATCATAACCCATGGGACAGCGGGCGTCGTATTCCTCACCGTCAAAAATACCGGAGTGCTTCACGGGACCGGCGATACCGGCCGTCCAATGCTCGGTATCGGTACCAAAACGTTCCTGGCTTCCGTCGGCATAGGTCAGCTCCAGGACGCAGCGGAAGGCGCATTTCTTGCCGTATGCACCGTTGCCGCCGCCCTTGACAATCTTATCGGACCACCAGCCGGGGGTAACCTGGGCGGAGAGTACGTTCTCCTCCCCTGCCTTCTTGAGGAAGGACTCCGTTACGTCATAAGTGAAGGAACGCTTGGTCTTGCCATTGTGGGTAAAACCGGGCTTGAGCACTTCCTTACCCACCAGTTCTCCGTTGAGATAGATATCATAGACACCCAGGCCGGCGGTCATCCACACGGCCTTGGTCACTCTCTTCTCATTCTTTACGGTAGAGAGGAACCAGTTGGCACCGGGAGCGCTCTTGGAAGCGTTACTGGCTGCCACCGGGGCATCCACTGCAGAAATCCACTGGGAAGCATCCCAGGCTCCATTATCAAGGGCATCGGTGAGCGTACCCACCGGGCCGGCCGGCTGGGAGGTACCGCAGGCAGTCAGGGCAACGGCCAGGGCCGCCAGAAGAAACAGACGGGTTTTCATAGCTATTTCATTTTAATTACAAACGTAGGATCCAGCGGATACCGGCCAAAGTCTTTGCCAAACAGCGACAGACCGCCTTCGTTTCCGTTGGGAACGGCAATGCGCAGGGTAAAGGTACGGCCCACTTCCCCGGCATCCTGAACGGGAAGCGGGATGCGAACCAGCTGGCCGTAAGTACCGGCCTCGCGGATGCGGGCCACATTGGGCTGGGCACCCCAGGAAAGGATGCCGCGGTGGTCGGCCGGGCAGTCCGTGAGCTGGGCGCCGCCCAGGGTGTAACCGTCTATGCTCACGGTAACGGACGAAGGCCAGAGCTCTTCGTCGGTCATGGCAAAGGCATTGAGGGACTTGCAGTGGTCGTAAGTGCCGCCACCCAGCATAAAGTCTCCCTTGATGTCGTTGCCGGCCACATCCTTGCCCAGTACCTGGCGGGAAGAGGCTTCAAAGATAAGCTCGGCAGAAGCAGCCTTGCTCAGATCCAGATCCTTGGGAAGGGTAATCTGGTACTCGAACCAGCCGTTGCCAAAGCCGTTGACCTTGAGGCCGTCGTACACGGAAGAGGAGCCCAGGGACCAGCTCTGGGCTACATAGGAGTTCACCGGGAAACTGATCAGGCGCACGCCCTCAGGATCGGTTCCGTTCTTGACGCGGAAGGTGGTGAAGTTGCGGTGCAGCACGGTACCATCGGCCTTCTTTAAAACAAGGCGAAGCAGGTACAGACCCTTCTCCTCCGGGATGGCCACGCTTACGCGGCCGGCCTTGCGGTTGAGATAAGGCTCAAAGGCCACGGGGACGGAGCCGCTCTCGTAGGTGTCGAACTCTCCCAGGGTATTCCAGCCCACCAGTTCGGTTTCCAGGGTGAGCTTGCCGGGATTCTCGTCCGTCATGAAGGAGGCAAAGAAAGGAACCTCCAGCTTTTCTCCGCCGCGGACCTCGGAATAGAGGTAACGCATGGGAGAGATGTAGTACGGGCTGTGGAAATCGGCCATGGTCATTCCGGGCACCAGCTCGTCCAGGCCGTCAATCTTGGGAGTGCGGTCGTACTGGACGTAGCCGTTCCACTCGTTAATGACATCGTGATGCTCCGTGTACAGCCAGCCGGCGCAGCCGGGATGGCGGCGGAAGGCATCCATCATGATGTGGTAATCCCAGGTGAAGTCAATGTCTCCGGCGCTGCCTTCATAGCCCCAAACGTCTCCGCATTCGCTGTTAATCATAGGGGCACCGTCCTGCACATTCTCTCCAATGAAATTGAAGTGACTGCCGGGGAAAGTATTGCTCTCGTACTGCTCAATCTCGGCCTCCCAGACCCAGCCCCGGTTGTAGGCGTGCCAGGAGTTGATGTCCGTCTCCACGTGATCCCGCAGGCAGGCCGAATTGTCCTCGGCCAGGCGGGTAGGATCCAGCACCTTGGTGATCCGGTGCATCTCCCGTACCCATTCCTGTGTCTCGGGCAGATACTGGCCATTGGTATGCAGGCCCCAGCTCTCGTTAAAGTTGACCCAGGCAAAGATGGAAGGGTGGTTGAAGTCCCTTTCAATCTGACCCAGCAGGCAGTTCTCCCAATCGACCTTGGCTTCCTTGGTGGGAGCGCCCCAGAAGTTGGGCGTATCGGCCATAATGAGAAGGCCCAGTTTATCGGCCCAATAGAGTTTGCGGGGCACCTCCACCTTAATGTGGATGCGGTTGCCATTGAGGCCCAGCTGCTTGGAAATCTCTATTTCGTGCTTCATGAACTCGTCGCTGGGGAAGGTGTAATAGCCTTCCGGATGATAGCTCTGGTCCAGCGTGAGCTGAAGGTAAATGGGCTTGTTGTTAAGAGCCACATAGGAATAATCGGTGCCGGGGAGTTTGGCCACGCCCACTTTGCGCTGGCCCCAGTAGCTGTCAACGGCGTCGATGCAGCCTTTCTTGCCTTCCAGGGAAGCCGTCACCTCATACAGGAAAGGATCTTCCAGGTCCCAGAGGTGCTGGTCCTTGACGGGGAGTTCAAAACGGGCCTGGATTTTTCCTTCCATATCGGCCTTAAAGGTTTCCTGGCCTCCGGTCTTGAACACCAGCTTGAACTGCTCCCCTTCCGCGGCCGGCTGAGCCAGCTTCACATCCACTGTAACATTTGAGTTATCTATATCGGGAAGGAAGTGAAGAGACTTGATATAATTGGCTCCACGGGCCTCCAGATACACGGTTTGCCAGATACCGCGGGCATTTCCGTAGCCTTGCTTGCCGTAGAGATGGGCATCGCTGTAGGTATCGTCCACCTTGAGCACGAGCGGGTAGCTTCCGCCGGCCTTTACGTCCTTGAGCTCAAACTCGAAGGGGGTATAACCACCCTCGTGGCTGCCCAGTTCCTTGCCGTCCAGCCAGGCCTCGGTTTTCCAGTCGCTGGCGCCCACCACCAGGAACACACGCTTGCCTTTCCAGGACTTGGGGATGGTAACGGTACGGCTGTACCACGCAATGTCACCCTTGTTCTCCACCTCCGAGAGCGGACTGCCCCACGGGAAAGGAACCAGGATTTTCTGATTCAGGCTGTCTTCCTGAAAACCAAAATCCCAATAGCCGTTGAGATTAACCCATTGGGCACGCTCAAAATCGGGACGGGGATGCTCCGGAAGCGGAATATCTTCTATAACTGTGGTTGTGCAGGCCCCCAGAAGGAGTGCCAGACTCAAGAGCAGAAAAGGCTTTTTCATAGGCCGAAAGAAATGATTATCAGTATAGACTTTAAAGTTAGGGCTTTTTACAGGAAAAGCCAAATTTTTCCTATCTTTGTTAAGCACTAAAACAACCATCCGTATGAGAACCCGATTCCTGGCCCTCTGCCTGATCCTGGCAGCCGCCTGCACCCCCAAAACGCCCGTTACCGGTAGCTGGGACCTCTGCCCCCTGCCCCGCAACATAGAAGAAAACGGAGAGAGCTATGTGCTCAAAAAAGCCTTTCCCAAAGGCATCACCACCGTCATCGACGCTTCGCTGGGACAGGAACTGAACCCCTTCCAGCAGGCCGAATGTTACCGCCTGGAGGTAACTTCCAAAGGCATACGCCTCACAGCGGCTACGGAAACGGGAGTGCTCAGAGGCATGCAGACGCTGGAAAAGGCCCTGCCGGCTTCTTTACAGGCCGATGAAGTAGCGGTCCTGCCCGGAGCCACCGTTTACGACTACCCGGAATTCCCCTACCGGGCCTTCATGCTGGACTGCGGAAGGCATTTCTTCCCGGTGGAAACCATTAAGAAGGTCCTGGACATCCTGGCCCTTCACCAGGTAAACGAGTTTCACTGGCATCTCACCGAGGACCAGGGCTGGCGCCTGGAGATCAAGAAATACCCCAAGCTCACGGAAGTGGGCTCCTGGCGGGCCGGCAGTCCCGTTCCCGGGCAGCCGGGCCATGACGGCGTACCCGTAAGCGGATTCTACACCCAGGAGGAGGCCCGCGAGATTGTGGTCTATGCAGCCGCCCGCGGCATAGAAGTCATCCCGGAGATAGACCTTCCCGGCCACATGAAGGCCGCCCTGGCCTCCTACCCGGAGCTGGGCTGCACGGGCGGTCCATACGAAGTAGCCTGCGAATACGGCGTGCTGGACGATGTCCTCTGCGCCGGACGGGAGCACACCCTGGAGTTTGTCCACGATGTCCTGGAAGAAGTCATGGACATCTTCCCTTCCCGCTATATCCATCTGGGAGGAGACGAGTGCCCCAAGGTACGCTGGGAAGCCTGCCCGCACTGCCAGGCCAAGATCAAGGAACTGGGCTTAAAGGCCGATGGCCATAAAACGGCCGAAGAGCTGCTGCAGTCGTGGTTCATGGACCAGGCCATCGCGCAGCTGGAGGCCGGCGGCCGCCAGGCCATCATCTGGAACGATGTTCTGGTGGACTGGGGCAACCAGGTGGTTGGCGCCCCTTCCAAGAAAGCCGTCATCGCCGGCTGGATGCGGCCCGTCTCCACGGAGATTGCCGTCCGGGAAGGCTACGAGGCCATCCTCTGCCCGGTGGGCCACCTGTACCTGAGCGCTGCCGACGGCAACGCCCTCAAGGGAGACGCCTACTTCCGCCGCGTGTACGACCTCCCGGTCCCGGAAGGCATCCTGGGCGTGGAAGCCTGCCTCTGGAGCGAGCGGGTACCCGATGAGGAAGACATCCTGTGGAAGCTTCTGCCCCGTCTCTCGGCCGTAGCTGAATTGCAATGGAACCCCAAGGCCAGAAACTATGAGGACTTCCTTTCCCGTGTCAAGAGAATGGAAGCCCTCTATACTGCCCGCGGCTGGAACTGGAACCCCGCGGAATAATTATTCTTCTACCGTTACACCAGGAGGCACGGTGTAGTGTACCTCCGTTCCCTTACGCTCTACCGTGATGGGGCCGTAAGGCGTGGGCTGCGTAACCTTAACCCAATCCAGGCCGGCGGGAATCTGAGGAGCTATGCGTACACGGCGGTAACCGGGCTCCAGGGCCACAATGCCGCCCAGGGCCTCATAGAACCAGCTTCCGATGCCGTTGAAGCAGTTGTGCAGGCGGCTGCGCTCGCCGTTCCAATGTTCCCATACGCCGGTGGCACCGTTGTCCACCATATACAGATAGCCGGGATAGCCGTGCTGCTTGAGCATCCCGTACAGCCAGTCACACTCCCCAGCCCTGGTAGCCCATTCCGTAAGGACGGGAATACCAACAAGACCGGTAGCCAGATGGCCGTTGTACAGCGTAGCGGTACGTTCCTTCAAGGTCTCTACCACCTGCTGTTCCAGCTCTTCGGGCACCACCCCCACCAGCAGCGGATACACCAGATCGATCTGGCTGCCGCTGGCATAGAGACCGTCATGATAGAAGGTCTCATGAATCTTGGTTCTGAGGGCTTCCTGTCGCTGTCTGTAATCGGCAGCATCGGCCTGTAAACCCATGGCCCGGGCCATCTTTTCCATAGCCAGATAGCTCTGCACCATCACGCAGTTGCTCACCAGGTCCACGGAAGCCGGATCCTGCACATTCACGCCGTCGGGGGCCGCCCAGTCTCCCAGGTACCACCAGCGGTAAGGCGGCGTGGGCCATTCCTTCAGAAGGCCGTCCACGGAATACCGGTCCACATACGCCAGCCAAAGCTTCATGTTGTCGTAATAGCGTTCCATGGGCCGAGGGTCGGCATAGTTCATATACGTGCGCCAGGGGGCCTGAACCAGGAAACTGCACCAGTAGGGACCACCACCCGCCTTGTAGGGATTGGGGGCGGTATGGGGCAGACCGCCGTCGGGGCGCTGGGCATCGGCCCATGCCTGCAGCCAGTTCAAAAAGAGCGGGCTCACATCGGCCATAATCTGAAGGGACTGGGCCGATGCATTGCCGTCTCCGCCATAGCCCAGCCGCTCGATGCTGGCGCAGTCCACCATATAGCCGTCAAAGGCCAGGTTCTCCAGGGTATGGAACACCAGTTCGTGGATAATGTTGAGTTCGGGATCGGAGCTGATAAAACCGGCTTCCATCCTGAAATCCGTCCGCATCCTATAGGCCTCCGGCTCCTTGGGAGCTTCCTTCAAGCCTTCAAACAGCACATAGCGGAACACGTGGTGATTGAAGATATTCTGGAAATGGTCTCCCTCGCCGGCGGCTATGAACTCATCGTAGCCGCAGATGCTGGGATCAAAGACCTCGGGCGAGGCATCGCTGTAGGAGATGCGAACCTCGTCTCCGGCTTCCAGACCGGGGAATTCCACATCCAACAGGGCGTTTACCACCATACCAAAATCGGCCAGCCATCGGCCCTCTCCCAAATCTTGCACCGATACGGGAGAAAGGATTTCCTGAATCATACAGGGCTCGCACATCTGCATGCTGGCTTCTATTCCCTCCACGGGGACCACTTCCACCGGGCCCCAATCGGTATCCACGCGGTTGTCCAGGCGCTCGCCCACAAAGCCGTGCGGAAGCCAGTTCCCCAGGTCCGAATAGCCGTTCCAGGCTCCTTCCCAGGAACCGTCGGTCCATACCACGGGCTCCCCGTTCAAATCCAGCTCGGCCTTTACCAGCGGGCCGTCATACTGGGCGTTGAAAGTGGTCTTCTTGTACCAGCCCGAGCCTATGGCCAGGAAGAGCTGGTTGTGGCCTTTTTTGATAAGGCCGCTCACGTCGTATACCACAATGAGCGAGCGTTTATCCAGCTGAGAAACGGCCGGCTGCAGCACGGCTTCCGACACGCGGATTCCGTTCAAATAAACCTCGTGATAGCCCAGGGAATTTACATAGAGGAGGGCTTCTCCGGTCTCCTGAAGCTGGAAATCCTTTTTCAGGACGGGAGCTCTTCCCTCTCCCGGATAGGCACTGATATATTCTCCTCTGAGGCCGTCCAGAGCGCCAACGCCCATACGCTGCCATTCACTCCAGGCCGATTTCCCCCGGCTTGTCCAGATACGGACACGCCAGCGGGTCTGCTGCTTGGCCGCCAGGGACTCTCCCCCATAGGGAACCATCACCTGGGCGGCACTTTCCACCTTACCGGACCGCCACAGCCCGGGGCCCACTTCTATCTCATAGGCCGTCTGTTCCACCGGCTTGTCGGAAGCGATCTTCCAACTGAAATGAGGCTGGGTATTGTCTATGCCCAGCGGCTCCTCCAGGCCTTCGCAGCGAAGGTCGTATAGCTGTACGGCCGGCTGGCAGGCCACCAGAAGCAGGCTCAGAAGCAGCCCGTAAGGGGTTCTACGCATACTTATTTCACTTTAACATACAGGACGCCGTGCGAAGGAATCATATACTGAGCCTGGGTGGGAATGTCCTTCTGGCGCCACAGATCCCGCACCGTCTCGGCTTCCAGCCCTATCTTGGCCAGGGCGCCGGAAAGAAGGGTGGGAACCGACTGACCATTGAGGTTGAAGATGCCCACGGCCTTGCCGCCATCGGCCAGATCGCGGCTCCAGATCTGCATTCCGTCTTCTTCCACATCCTTGTGAGCCTGAAGGCCCAGAATGTCCTGGTTCACGGCATTGACCTCGTTATTGCACAGGAGATTGAAGGTAAAATCGTCCAGCTGGGACAGATCGCAGCCTATGAGCATATTGGCCGCCAGCAGAGACCACAGGCTAATGTGGGTGTACTGCTCGTCGGGAGTCAGACGACTGTCACGGAGGTTGTTGCTCCAACCCACCTTGCCCACTACCAGCATGTCAGGGTCGTTCCAATGGCCCGGACCCGCATAGGGATGCAGGCCCACCTGCTGCTCAAAGCCAATGGAGTAAAGCGACTCCCAGGTATCGGTGATATCCCCGGTAGTACGCCAGGAATTAGCGTCAATAAAGGCGCCCCATTCCCATACACGGGCATTTCCATACTGGCACAGGGAATAGAAGATATCCCGGGGCTGCTCCCGCAGGTACTGCTGCATCTTTACATAAGGCCTGAGATGGGCGGCCGTAGAATGGTCAGTGCTGGCGTTATACACCTTGGAATACCCGCACCAGTCGTATTTGAGGTAATCTACGCCCCAGGAAGCCCAGGTTTCGGCGTCCTGCAGCTCATGGTCAAGGGTGCCCAGATAGCCGCCGCAGGTACGGTCTCCGGGACTGGAATAGATGCCCAGCTTGAGACCGTTGCTGTGCAGCCAGTCGCCCAGCGCCTTCATGTCCGGGAATTTCTCATTGGCAGAGATGGTGCCGTCGGGATTGCGTTCTTCGGCCTCCCAGGCATCATCGATGTTGATATAGGAATAGCCGTAATCGGCCAGACCGGCATTGATAAAGGCAGCGGCCGAAGCCATCACCTTCTGCTGCGATACGCTCAGGCCCCAGCAGTTCCAGGAGTTCCAGCCCATAGGAGGGGTAAGGGCAATCTTAGAACCCACCTTGAGGGTAAAGTGGGCTTGGGCCGATCCCTTGGCATTGGTGGCCGTAAACACCAGCGGATAATCTCCTGCCTTGGTGCAGCTACCGCTCAGAACCCCCTTGTCCGGATCCAGCACAACGCCTTCCGGAAGGCCCTCAACAGCATATTTCATAGGTTTCTCACCCGAGAAAGCCAGGCGGAAGATAACCGGGGAACCGGGCCTTACGCCAAACACAAGCGGTCCGTTGTAACGCGGCGTTTCCGGAGCCTTAGGGGTAAGGATATAAGGGGTGGTAATCTGCTGGGCCACCTCGGTCTCAAAGCGAGGATCCCTATACACCACCGTGAGCCTCTTTTGCCGGGCCATGGGGACAAACTGCCGCTTTTCCTTCCAGGAACCCAGGCTTACTTTCTGAGTCTGTGAAGTTTCCACATCGCCGGAAAGGGCATCGGCCACCTCTATCTTAAGGGTGCCGGCCGTCTTGATGGCAGTGGACAGAACGGCCGTATAGCCGTCTTTTTCCTTGACCAGATTCAGGCTTACGAAATCGGTCAAGTCCGGTTTCACAATCCGGGCACTCCTCTTATAGAAACCGCCCGGGTCTCCGCCGTTGAATACCCGCACGGCAATTACATTCTCCTTATCCCAATTAACCCACTTGGGATCCACAATGTAACGGCGGGGCTGCTGCCACTCGCCGGAATAGCCGCCTTCATCGGAGGGGAAGCGGCCGGTCTTACCCACAAAGTGGCCGTTGAACCACGTCTCATCGCTGTCGTCAATGGGGCCCAGGTCCAGCATAATGGCTTCTACCACGCCTTTCCTGAGCGAGGAAGGAACCACCACATGTAAACGGTACCAACCAATTCCCATGGGATTCTGGACACCCTGTTGGTTCCAGTCCTTGTCCAGGACCAGCACAGGCCATGCGTTGTCGGCAAAATCCGGGGCCTTCCAGGCCGGGTTGTCTCCCTTCTGGAAACGGCCGCTTTCCATTATAACGTCTTGGGCCGATACAAGGGCTCCCGTCAGAAGGAACGCCCAGCAAATAAGGATCAGTCTTTTCATAGGTTTTATCTTCTTCCCTTGCTTTCCAAATAGTGAATCAGGAATTCCGGACGGTCGGTCTGGATGATGGAAGTACCCAGGGCCATGATGGGACCGTAGACCGTATCGGGGTCTTCGCTCTCAAAGGCCTTGTCGTCGTCGTGCTCGCCGCAGAGGGAGCCCCAGATGGTGTTAACCCATACCTTGGAGCCGGATTCCAATACCCGCTTGGCGGCATCCTTCACGTTGTCGTTGAGTTCGTTGAAGCAGAGTTCGTAGGCCAGCTGGGGCTCTTCCTGACAGATATAGCTCTCAAAAAGATGCCCGCCACCGTCCTGGAGGCTGCCAATCACCGGCATAAACATCATGTTGTGGGGATGCTCGGCCAACTTCTCCTGCACATCATCCCAAAGCCGGCCACCCTTGATGAGAATCTGGTCCGTTACGCCCAGTTCCTCGGTAATGGCCAGCACCTGGTCATAATACTCGTAACCTTGATCCACGTTAACCGTGATACGGTCCTTGCACAGTTCCAGGGCCTGCCGCAGCGTGGGAATCTTAAGGCCGGGGATGTCAATGCCGTGACCTCGTTTCAGGTTAAAAGCCTGCAACTCCTCATAGGTGTAGTCCCCTACCGGGCCATGTCCCGTTGTAGTGCGGTCCAGGGTGCCGTCGTGCATCAGAACCAGCACACTGTCCTTGGTCATCTTGAGGTCCAGTTCCATCATATCCACTCCCATCTTGATAATGGATTCAATGGCGGGGAGGGAGTTCTCGGGGTAGTTGCGCCAGTCTCCGCGATGAGAGACCACCACTACATACTGGCTCTGGGGATCATGCAAAGCAGCCACTACAGCATCGGCCTTGTTGGCGGCCTGGGGTAAATGGCTCTTGGGTGCGCAGGCCACTGCTGTCAGCAGGGCCAACGCACATAGGAAGCTAAATCTTTTATCCATAAGTTATTGGGTTGGAAAGCGCCGGTCCTCAATCAGAATCTCCGAGGATTCCAGTCGCATTTTCTTGTCAAAAGTATCGTGACGGACATAGCCTATTCCGGGAGCATACCACGTGTCGGACCAGAAGTCTCCATGGTGCATGGGGCCATCTTCCACCTTGTGCTCGCGCACCACAACACAATCATAGGTACCGGCCGGAGTGGTCAGTTGCTCTTTCCTCAACACCACACGCTCCGTAACATCTATATGGTAGGTAAAAGCACTCACCTTTACCTCGCAGTGGCATTCGGGCAGGACATCTCCAGCCGCCATTTGGGCCGGCATAATGGCGGCATCTCCCGAATAGGTGATATTGGCTCTGGGAAACAGGTTTTGGATAACGGCCTTCACCGCAGCGCCAAGATCCATTCCCACATCTCCATTTCCCTCGATACGGGTCGTGAGGTTGGCCGTTCCGCCGTACAGGGCCTTTCCGCTCGCTTTGCGGAGCGTCATTCCGTAATAGACAATCTTGGCCGGGCCGTCTTGCAGAACGGCGCCAATGTCCAAGGTGGTGGTCTGGGTTAACTTCTCGGTTCCGGCCTTATAGCGCTCATAATAGAGGGTACGGTTTCCGAAAGTACAGAAATAGGGCTCGCCCGCCCGTGCGGCAATAGCGCAGAGCAGGAAAAGACCTATTAATGCAGACCGGATTCTCATTATCGGAGCGGGAAGATGAAATAGGTGTCCGGATAAGGCTCGTCAACCAGGGTGAAGTGCCACCATTCGCTGTCGAGGGGCTTGAAACCGTGACGGAGCATGGCCCGGCGCAGAATCATCCGGTTGGCAAACTGCTGCTCGGTAAGCTTGCGGGGATGCGACACGGTGGCATCGTATTCTCCGGTTACGGGATTGCCGCAGAAATCCGGATGGCTTTCCTCACCAAACCAGTCAAAGGTGCCGCCCATGTCCAGTTCCTTCTCCGTTGCCATGTCAAACAGGGTCAAATCCACGGTGGATCCGCGCGTGTGGCCGGACTTGGCCATAATGTATTCCAGTTCAAACAGTAAACTCTTATCCACCTCCGGATAGAAGTAATGCCGCATGGTGGTATCGGGAATATCGGCCGCCCAACGGACAAAGTGATCCACGGCGCACTGCGGACGGTAGGCATCGTAAATCTTGAGCCGGAAACCCTGGCGCATTACATCTTCGCTTACGGCTTTCAGGCTGTCGGCCGCCTCCTTGGTGAGCATGGCCGTAGGTGCTTCGTAACCATCGATACGGGTACCTACAAAGTTATAGGTGCCGTAGTAGCGGATTTCCATAATGACATCCGGAACCACATCGGAAATATGCACAAAACCGCTAGAATCCTCCTCGGGATTCACTTTAACGCATCCTGCCAACAGGACGGTCAGGGTTAGAAACGTGAAGAATCTGTTCATTTGAGAAAGGGTTTGCATGGCATCCCGTTACCGGGGGTAAATTCAATGTCTAAGATATCGGCAATGGTGGCAGCCAACTGCTTGGTGTAGAAGGGGCCGTTGTCTGCGGTCTCTCCCAATACAGGGATGTCCTTGCCAAAAGCGATAAACCACGTCTGCTCCGATCCGGGCACGCTCAGGGTATGGTCCCGGAACCCGGCTTCTCCGCTGCCGCGGCCATGGTCGCATGTCAGAAGATAAGTGGTTTTTCCCTTATAAAAAGGATCGGCCTCGCAGGCTTCCACAATTCTGCGGATATACAGATCGGTCCAGTTGGCCGACTCAAGATAAAGGTCATACCTTCCTTCGTGGGCATACTCGTCCGTGTCTCCAAAGGCCACATAAAACACCAGCGGATGCTCTTTCAAAAGGGTCTCCAGGGCCATGCCATAGGTAATGCAGTCCAGGCGCTCGCTTCCTCCAAAACCGCCTCCGGCAATGCCCTTGTCCATATCTTCCATCATACGGGACACATAGCTGTCCGTGTAGGAAGGCTCATGGGCGCTGCTGCCCTTGAACTCGCCACGCTCGTTATTAACGGCAAAGCGGATGCTTTCCCAGGAGGAATACATCATCACCTTACCTTGATAGCGGGGGTACCAATTGGCCACTTCCAGCACGCTCACATTGGGATTGGGTTTGGCTGCGTTGGAATGGATGCGCTCGTCATCGGCCCAGCCGCAGAACATTTCGCTGTAACCGGGATAGGAGAAGCACATCTTGTTATCCAACTGCATGAGGCTGTTTTTCCAGCGGTTGCCCAGCAGGTAGCCGTGTTCCGGGGCATAGCTCCAGAGGAAAGGCAGCAGGGCTTCGCGGCGCTCCTCGGCCGTTTCTTTCCAATACTTGGAATCCTTGTTTTTAAGGAGGGTTTCATCGGCCCCTCCAAACACTTCCTGCCAGCGGAGACCGTCAAAGGTTATGACCACCAGGCGGGAGGCTTCCTTGTCCGAATCCTTTTCATACTCCTTAACCACATCCATCAGACGGTCCGGATAGTTGGAGATAATGGCTTCCACTCCCAGGGCAATGAGGCGGCGCATTTCGGCCTTTTCGTCCACCGTCCAGGTAACTACCTTCATGCCGTCCTTATGGGCGCGGTCCATGAGTTCCCGGTTCACGTTCATGTGCGGAGGGCTCAGCCACTCGGGCTTGAAGTCCAGCTTGGACATATACTCGTCGTAGTCGGTTTCGTAATCCTCCACCAGATAAGCCAGGATATGGCCGGGATACTTCTTATTAATGTAATTGAGGGCCCGCTCGTCAAAGCACTGCACAATGAGGCGGTCTCCCAGGTCCCGGGCCTCCAGCATCTGCATGCAGAGGTCCGTGAATTCCTCGTAATGGGGCCAGTCTACGCCTTCCCTGCCCTCTTCACAGTCCGGGTCGCTCTTGATCTCAATGTTATACTTCATGGGCGGCAGACCCTTTTCCTTGCAGTATGCCTCAACGGCATCGATAACCTCGGCGGCGCGCTGCTTGACGGCCGGCTGGCAGTTCTTTTCCGGCCAGTTGGGATGGGCCTTCTGACCCACATCCCACTTGAGTACCTCTTCATACGGAAGGTTCCAGAGGTATTCACGCTCATCCCCTTCCATAACAGGCGTTCCGTCCGGACGGGTGGAATAGCGGTGGTGGAAATACTTGTCGTGAGACAGCACCACTTCCTTGTCCTGCGTAACGCAAAGGTCCATTTCCAGGGTGTTCACACCCAGGTCCACTGCGTTTAACATGGCCGCCAGGGACTCCTCCGGGTACAAACCCATACCGCCGCGGTGCGCCTGAACGTCCGTGACATAGGTAATCTGTTTGGGCTGGCTGCAGGACAGGGCCGTTACAGCTAAGGCAGCCAAAAGAAGCTTCTTCATAGAAACTTAACTTATTTGTTTGCAGGCCTGCTGTAGCCGTCGTTGATGCAACGCTGGCTAATGTGCTCGATGCGTTTGGACGTCTCGGGGTGAGAAGAGAACAGGTTGCTTACCATGCTGCTGGTCTGCGAGCCTTCGGAAAGATTCTCCAGCTTCTCAAAGGCCATTACCATGGTCCAGGGGTTCTTGCCGGCCTCGCACAGGAAGTTGTAGCCGTAGTCATCGGCCTCGGTTTCCATGGTGCGGGAGAACTTGGCGTTCAGGATTACCTCACCCAGGGCACCCAGCTGCGAGTCCGTAAGGGTGGCCACTTTCTCGGATGTGGAAGCCAGGCCCGCCAGCGTGGCCGAAGTAAGCATCTGCTTCTGCATCTGCTTGCGGGTGTGGTGCAGCGCCACATGACCCATCTCGTGGCCCAGCACGCCCACCAGTTCCTCATCTGTCATCACATCCATGATACCGCTGTACACACGTACGCTGCCGTCTGCGCAGGCAAAGGCATTCACCTGGTCTTCCTTATAAACTTTAAAGTTAAGCGGCAGCTCATTGACGCCATCCATGCTGTTGATAATCTTGCGAAGGCGCTTGGTGTAAGCGTTGTTCTCCGGCAGCACCTGACTCTGAGCATCCAGCTGGGTAATGTACTGGTGAACGTACTCTTCCACCTGGGCATCCGTGAGCGTCAGGGCCTGGGCCGCATACGCGCCGCCCTCCAGCAACCTGCCGGCATCCAGTTGAGAAATAACACCGCAAGAAGAAAGGCCGATAGCAACGGCCGCAAGGCATAGGATTCGTTTCATACGTGGTCAGATTTTCCCCAAAGTTACAAAAAAACCGGGACATTGTCCCGAGCTCTCTATTTCCCGAGCACATTTTCGGCCCTCTGGGTGCTCGAACCCCTCCAAAATCGCCCTTCGAGCACAAATACTGCCTCTCTGGTGCTCGGGACTAGCGCACGGCCGCCAACGGGAACAATTCGTCCACTTCCCGCTGCAATAACTTTGTCTGTCGGGCAATCTGCTTATTCGATGCAGCCAACTCGTTTTTGAGCCAAACCGCCAACTCCTTCTTCGACGAATGATCCAAGTCATTCACTTCGGACACCTTAAACTGCTCCCGACAACGTTTAAACACCAATGGCACCAATTCTTCATCGCTTAGGCAAGGCTTTTCCCCATGCCTTTTAGCCGTTTCCACCTGCGCTTCCACATTCTTCAGCACGGTGTGAACAAACTGACGCGCGTTATCAAAGAAACCTTCCGTATACTCGTAATCAACGAAACTCCACATCTGAGCCCGGCCGTCTTTTACAAAGATGCCGCCGTCCACTTCCGTAATTGTCCGGCTACAGGTGAATTCTCGAATCTTCCGCCCTTTAAGAGTAGATGCCGGGATGCCTTCCTTCACCAGCATCGGATTAAAGTACAGATGCCCGCTAGACCACGGATCCGCAAATACGTGCACATCAGTCCTCACCACAAATGCGTTCCTGATCACATAAGCTATCTCCGTGCGAAGCTGCTGTAAATTATTAATACTCACCATTTTCGTCTCAATACCATCTAGCATTTTCGGGCGTCCGTGACGGTCCAGATAGGTTTCAAACAGTTCTTTGAAAATGTTCCAGAAAACGGCAATCTGCCGCTCACTTGCCTCAATAATAAAGTGAAAGTGATTGGTCATGATGGCGAGAGCCAGTAATCCGCATCCACTGTTGACTTTGGCTATTGCGATATAATTGAGCGCCAGCGCCCTCTCGGAATCATCCTTAAAGAAGAAATCAGACTCCAGCGGCTTAGTACAGAGGTGGTAGATAGTACCCGCCTCCCTAAATTGCCGTTCGGCCTCCGTCTCTTTGTAGTAACTCATGGCTTTTTTGCAAACAAGTTACTAAGGGCCGGCTCAACAGCGCCCTCTCAAACAGAAAAATGTGACGAGAATCGACTATTTGGGATGAAAGATGCTCAATCGTAAAAAACTTGAGCAATCGGTTAAATTATTCTTATGTTGTATTACGCCCTCCCGAGCACATTTTCGGCCCTCTGGGTGCTCGAACCCTTCCAAAACCACCTTTCGAGCACAAAAGTACCCCTTCGGGTGCTCGGGACTTATGACAAACTGGCGAGATAGGCGTCAAAGGCGGGACGATAGCCTTCGGAGACGTGCAGGAGGGCGTCTCCCACTTTGACATCGGCCTGGGGCGTAACGCTGGCAATATGGGAAAGGCCGATGATAAAGGACCGGTGGATGCGCATGAAATGCTCGGAAGGGAGCATGTCTTCGGCCGCCTTCATGGTGAGGTGTGTCACCAGCGGCTGGCGGGCCGAAGCCAGATGGAACA
>Ga0310786_10003462_pt1 | contig 22919 bp, 19 predicted proteins | sample AusTroGonzalo_MG_FD_203881 | JGI IMG/M metagenome (GOLD analysis project Ga0310786, IMG submission 203881) | Bovine rumen microbial communities from tropical cattle in Woodstock, Queensland, Australia - Gonzalo_03 (v2) (version 2) | ecosystem: Host-associated > Mammals > Digestive system >...
TCGCATCGCTTTGGGAAAGTCGAAATGACTTGGAATATATACAGTATGAAGGTATGTTTGATGAGTTGGGCAGATGCCTGTTACGGCAAAAGGAGGATTCTATTTCTCTGGTAGGAGAGGAATCTCCGCAAAATTATGTGGTATATGCGTATAATGAGGAATTAAAAGCGGGCATCTATTGCAGACTCGGGAATGAAGATCCTTTGAAGTATCAGTTTCTGGTCAGCAGAATCGGAATAGCCGGCTATCCGGAGTTTCGCACTTATCTGCCAAAGGGGGAATTAGAATTCCTGACACAGAGGGGTGTTGCCGGGAAACAGGAAATGGTAACACGTTTGGATGGAAAAAAGATTCAGGTTATGTTAGATGGCAATTGGATGACCGTTGGAGAATTGAAGGAATATTCTACGAAAAACAAGAATAATAACGGAATTGCATCTGGTGAAATTGATATGACCGGCATCAAGGTGCTGCAGACAACGACTCCGTCACCGAAGCCGAAGGAGACGGCAAAGCCAAAGCCAAGAGAGACAGTAAAACCAAGCGAGACCACAAAACCTACACCGGTACCGACTCCTGCACCTACCCCACAACCACAAAACAATCCGCCGGCGCCTCAACATAATCCTACAAATCCGGATACGCCGATTCCACCGAAGCCGTCGGAGCCTTCATCGGGTGATACACCGCCCGGTCCTACGCCGGAGCCGGAAAACCCGCAAACGCCTCAGGAGTCTTCTACCGATATACCGCCCGGTCCTACGCCGGAGCCCATACCGGAGCCTACAGCGGAGCCCATATCAGAACCTACAGCGGAGCCGGAGGCGACAAAACCGGAGAATGATGGACAAAATCAGGATATACAGACGCCGCCGTCAGAAAATCACACGCTATAGCGTAAGAAAGACATGAATCAGAAGAATAAAGGAGAAATGTAAAAATGTTGACAGGAAAAACAATACTGGTGACCGGTGGAACCGGCAGTTTCGGGAAAGCTTTTACCAGATATGTATTAACACATTATAATCCGAAAAAGATCATTATTTATTCAAGAGATGAATATAAGCAGTTTTTGATGCAGGGGGAATTTCGGGAATATGCACCGAAACTTCGGTTTTTTATCGGAGATGTACGCGATAAGGAGCGGCTTGTACGAGCTCTTGAAGGTGTTGATTATGTGGTTCATGCAGCAGCGCTTAAGCAGGTTCCGGCGTGTGAATATAATCCCGCCGAAGCGATCAAGACCAATATACACGGCGCACAGAATGTAATTGATGCCAGCCTTGACACGGGCGTAAAGAAGGTGGTTGCGCTGTCAACGGATAAGGCAGTCAACCCCGTGAATTTATATGGTGGTACCAAGCTGGTGAGTGATAAACTTTTTATTGCAGCAAATGCATATGCCGGCTCCAAGGATATCTGTTTCTCAATCGTACGATACGGAAATGTGGCGGGAAGCAGAGGTTCCGTGATCCCGAAGTTTTATGATATGATCAAGCATGGATGTACGGAGCTGACGGTAACGGATTATCGAATGACAAGATTTTGGATCAGCCTTCAGCAGGGAGTTGAACTGGTAATTAAAGCATTGGCAGAATCCACCGGAGGTGAAACTTTTATCTCTAAAATCCCTTCCTTCAGGATCACTGATCTGGCCGAGGCTATGTTGCCCGGTTGCAAGACAAAGGAGATCGGGATATACCCGGGAGAAAAGCTTCATGAGATCATGGTTACGGTGGAGGATTCTCCATATACATACGAGTATGATCAGCATTTTATCGTATATCCACAGGTGAGATGGAATGACAAGCAGCAGATCATTCCCGGTGGGAAAAAAGTCGAAGACGGTTTTTCATACAGCTCGGGAAATAACACGGAATGGCTGAATGTGGAAGAGATTCGTGAACTATTAAAAACGCTGAATCTGGAGCAGTGATCGTACTGGCATCAAGTAATGATCGGAGAGAATGATACGATGGAAGAATTGGCTATCTTTGGCGGGAATCCTGTTCGGAAGGATCCCATTTATTATGGCAGACAATGCATTGGAAAAGATGATGTAGAGGCAGTGATCGAAACGCTGACGAGTGATTATATAACCTGCGGTCCCAAAGTGGATGAGGCTGAGAAGATGCTTTGTGAGGCGACAGGTGCCAAGAGAGCGGTTGTTGTAAGTAACGGAACGGCTGCGCTTCACCTGTCGGCTTTGGCAGCCGGTTTTCAAAAAGGCGATGAGGTGATCGTCAGCCCCATCACCTTCGCAGCATCAGCAAACTGTATCTTATATTGTGGTGCAAAACCGGTATTTGCGGATATTGATCCAGATACCTATAATATCGACCCTGATTGTATTCGTAAGAGTATTACCGATAAAACAAAGGGAATCGTAGCAGTAGATTTTACCGGTCAGGCAGTCAGACTCAATGAAATAAGAGAGATTTGCAAGGAACATGGACTATACCTGATTGAAGATGCAGCGCACTCCCTGGGGACGACATATAACGGAAAACCTGTTGGGAGTCTGGCTGATTTGACATGTTTCAGTTTTCATCCCGTGAAGACGGTTACGAGCGGTGAAGGCGGAGCGATCACGACAAACAATGAGGAGCTTTACAAAAGGATTATGCGCCTTAGGGCGCATGGTATTACACGTCATAGGGATGAAATGGTTCATCCGAGTGATGCACTTTGGTATAATGAACAGGTCGAACTGGGATTTAATTACAGATTGACGGATATTCAGGCAGCATTGTTGGTCAGTCAATTGCGTAAGCTTCCGGATTTTTCGAGGCGCCGAAGAGAGATCACGGCAATGTATGACGCTGCTTTTTCCGAGATGCCGGAGATTATTGTACAAAAAGAGATAGCGGAATCGAAAACGACCAGACATCTCTACGTGATCCGCCTGAATACGGAGTTGTTAAAGTGTGACAGGAGAGCTTTTTTTGATGCGCTTTATGCCGAAAATACAAGACCGCAGGTCCATTACCTTCCGGTATATATGCATTCTTATTATGAGAGCTTGGGATATAAAAAGGGAATTTGCCCGAATGCAGAGAGGTATTATGAGACATCCATGAGTATACCGCTCTATCCGTCGCTTACGGACGAGGATGTACAGGATGTGATCAGAGCCGTGAAGAAGGTGACGGCCTATTACAGAAAATAGAACGGATATGCATGTCTTTCATGACGGCATCAGGAGGAATAAAGAATGGATAAGATCGCAGTACTGATCCCCTGTTATAACGAGGAGAAGACGATCGAAAAGGTGGTGCGTGATGCAAAAAAAGCGCTGCCGGAAGCAGTCATATATGTCTACGACAACAATTCGACCGATCGCACTGTCGAACTGGCAGAAGCGGCCGGCGCAAGGATCGGACATGAGTATAAACAGGGCAAGGGCAATGTGATCCGAAGGATGTTTCGTGAAATAGATGCGGAGTGTTATCTGATGATTGACGGAGATGATACCTATCCGCTCGAGCCCGCACCCAAAATGGTGGACAAAATACTGAATCACAATGCGGATATGGTGGTCGGTGATCGCTTATCGTCCACTTATTTTACAGAGAATAAAAGACCGTTCCATAATATCGGAAACAGCCTGATGCGTGCGGGAATCAACAGTCTGTTTCGGTCTGAGATCAAAGATATCATGACAGGATACAGAGCATTCAGCTATGAATTTGTGAAAACATTTCCAGTGATCTCGGCCGGATTTGAGATCGAAACAGAAATGACAATCCACGCTGTCAATTATCGCATGCAGGTGGAGAATGAAATTGTGGAATACCGGGACAGACCGGAGGGAAGTGTTTCCAAATTGAATACCTACAGCGACGGAGCCAAAGTTGTTTTTAAGATGTTGCAGCTTTATAAAAATTATCATCCGCTTCGTTTTTTCGGATTTCTTAGTTTGGTGCTTGTGGTCATGGCGGTAGTGTTGTTCGTGCCGATTCTGATCGAATTTTTAAAGACAGGACTGGTTCCAAGATTCCCGACTTTGATTGTATGCGGTTTTATGGTTTTAGCCGGAATTCAGTCTTTTTTTGCGGGGCTGATCCTGGATGTATTGGCTGCGAAGGATAGAAAGGATTTTGAGGCCAGACTGACAACAATTAACGGAGAAAAAAGAAATGGCGAACGAGCTTGACAGATCAGTATATATGGAATCGGTGTCAGGTATTTATCTGAGGATGATCAGGGATGAGGACACGGATATGGTAGTTGCATGGCGTAATTCATCTGATGTGAGAAAACGATTCCTTTACCGCGCAGATTTTACACCGGAAAGCCATAGGAGATGGCTGCGTGATGTCATTGGGACGGGCAAAGCGTTGCAGATGATCATTTGTGATCTTCACACGGATAAGCCTTTAGGGAGCGTATATATTCGTGATATAGACAGAGAGAACCGTAAGGCGGAATTCGGTATTTTTATCGGTGAGCCTTCAGCGAGAGGCAGGGGAGTCGGAACAGCGGCTGCTCGTCTGATGCTTCGGTATTGCTTTTGTGAGATGGGGCTACACCGCGTTTATCTTCGAGCGATCGCGGATAATTTACAAGCCATAAGAAGTTATGAAAAAGCCGGTTTTAGAAAAGAGGCGCTGCTGCGGGATGATGTATTGCTGGATGGCAAATACTGTGATATTGTACTGATGGGGATTCTGGAGGAAGAGAATAAATAAGATCGGTATGATATGGTGGAGGGAAAGAGGATGAAAAAGATCAGCTTTGTGATTCCCTGTTATCGGTCTCGTGATACCATATGGCACGTGGTTACGGAGATTGATGGAAAAATGGAGGAAATGCAGGAGTACACCTATGAGATTCTGATGGTGAATGACTGTTCACCGGATGACACCATGGACGTACTCAAAGATCTTTGTAATGAGAGAAGTTATGGGAACGGTACCCGAAAGGCAATCGGGTTTGCACGTAATTTTGGGCAGCATGCAGCGCTTATGGCAGGAATACGTGCCAGCGATGGTGATTATGTGGTATGCCTTGATGATGACGGACAGACTCCTGCGGATCAGGTAGACCGGTTGATCGAAAAACTCGAAGAGGGTTATGACGCGGTATATGCGAAATATCTGCATAAACAGCATTCCGCATTCCGAAATCTGGGGAGTCATGTGAATGAGCTGATGACGAGGATCATGCTCGGCAAACCCAAAGAGCTTTTCGTATCCAGTTATTTTGCAGTGAAGCGTTTTATTGCGGATGATATGATACGCTATGAGAATTCCTACCCATATGTGATCGGACTGGTTTTGCGGGCGACAACAAACATCACAAATGTCATGGTGGATCACAGGGAAAGGGAGCAGGGTGCCTCGGGTTATACCATCAAAAAACTGTTTGGACTCTGGTTTAACGGTTTTACGGCGTTTTCGGTAAAGCCGCTCCGGATTGCAACAACCGTAGGAATGATCAGCGCGATCATAGGATTTGTATATGGAATTTTTACGATCATCAAGAGATTTTTGAATTTGAATCATGTATCAATTGGTAATTCCGGGATACCGCTTGGTTGGAGTTCCACGATGGCAGCCATTGTATTTTTCGGCGGAATGATTATGGTGATGCTGGGTTTGATCGGGGAATATATCGGAAGAATCTATATCAGTTTAAACAATTCCCCCCAGTACGTGATCCGTGAGAAGGTCAATCTGGGAGGAAACGGCGATGCGGATTCCGAAGCCGGTGATGCACGGCGATCCGACGGTGAAATTTCAGGATATGATCATTGTTCATAATAAGCTAATCTGCGGAGCAGATACCTGGCAATACGGTATCTGCCTGCTTCGTTTGGATGAACTTCGTCTACCAGATACCGATCGGTTTCCTCCGGCGGTATCACATCCAGATAATTATCTGCGATCATTACAGACTCTTCTTCGGCGATCTGCCGGATTGCTTTAACATATTCGATAAAAGGCGATCCTTTTTCTCCCATGACTAACTTTCCTTTTTTGTAACAGGCAACCGCATTGGGAACAAACAATAAGATTCGCGCTTCCGGGTGCGCTTTTTTTAATTGCTTCACAGCGCTTCGAACGGAACCGGCGAAAGTGGTGACATCAAGCGGGTCTATCCCACTTACAGGTTTTCCCTGAAAGTAATCATTTAATCCGTAGTGAAGGACATAGATCAGTTTACGGTCGGATGCAGGTTCGTCCGCAAGTCTGGCTTCAACGCCGGCTCGTACCTGTGTATCTTCCGGCAGCAAGGAAGCATTGCCGGAAAGATAAGCGCTCATCAGACCGGGCAGGTCGCCCGGGTTTTCTCCGCAACCGATCGCACCTCCGAGTCCGCAATTATATGTGCGGGCACCTGAAAATGCCGTTACATATTGAGGAATGGAATATTTATCCGTATAGCTTCCGATTACGCTGTCTCCAAAGAAAACGATATCCGTATCGGAAAGATCAGGGAATGTTTCGGGACCGTTTTGGGCAATTGAAATGAGTTGCTCAAGATCAGTGAAATAGCGGTCCGTATCCTCTGAAGTAAGGTTACAGTGATGAAGCGTGTCGGTATAGATATAGACAAGTCGTGCAGCTTCTTCACAAAGCCTTGAACCGTCAAGATAATTGGATGGATCAGCAATGAGCCATTCCTGGGTAAAGAAGGAATAAACATGGATATTTTCAAGATCTGTCAGACCATCGACGAGAGTGCGATAGGCTTCCAGCGTCTTTGAAGGATCCTTCATGGAAACCCAGTCCTGTATAGGCCTGTAGAGAGGAATAACATTTATTTCTGTTTCCGGGAACCATGCGGTGAATTCTAAAATCTGTTCCGGTTTTATCTTTTCCGGGTCCACTCCGAGATAGAGTACGCGAATTTCGTTCCCGGATGCCCTGACGTCTTTCAGATCATGCTTTAAGAAAAAATATCCCGAAATTTCGTGAGGATATAACAAAACAGTATCTCCGCGGAAATGCGCAAAGTCTTCTTCGTTAAAGGTGTCAACCGGAAACATAGAAAGAAATACACTATTGTACTCCGATTCACGCAAAAGCTTGTGATCCTTCAGATGCAAAAAGAAAACAACGCATGGGATGAAGAGTACAACAGCAAGAACCACGGCTATGATCGGATTTGCCTTTCTGGAAGTTTCTTGTTTCTTGTTTTTCATAAACCAAAGACTCCTTTTGAACTGATAGCACAGCCTCCGGTGTAGCGATCGCTGCGCTGGTACGAAGGCAGGTTAAGAGTTATTGTATCTCAAATCAAGGAATATTTCAATGGATTGCATCATCATCCGGAAAACAATAATAGGATGTTTATGTCAAAAATAGTGCTTGACAAATTATCAATATGATATTATCATAAAGATACAAAGACAGGAAGCCGAAGGGAGGTAATAATATGATCATTTATAAAAAATTCGAACCGACAGAATATGTAATGAAGGTGAAAAAAGGGGTTACCGTTGCAAAAGGAAAGGGACTTTCCTTTTTGTACAATACGAGGACAACAAGCCTTGTGGTGGTTCCGGCGACTGCTATGGAAGCCAGTTTTGCATTTGACGACATCATGACCAGCGATTATCAAAGAGTGTGTGTACAGGGGGAGATTTCGTTTGCAATTAAAAACTATGAACTCGCAGCAAAAATGATTGATTTTTCGTATCGCGATAAGGGAAGCGGTTATAATGCAGTATTGTTGGAAGCAAAGAATCGCATGAACCGCCGGGCGGTGAATCTCGTAAGAGTTTATGTTACCAGATTTGTAAATACTTGGGATGTGAGAAATGCGATCAAGAACCAGAATACGCTTGCGGCTGAGCTTTTGGAGGCGCTCAAGGGCGATGAAACTTTATCGGGATTCGGTATGGAGATTCTTGCGATTTCTATTCTTGGAATTCTTCCGCAGCCGGATACACGTAAGGCTCTTGAGGCTGCGACCAGAGAGGAGATTCTAAAGCAGCAGGATGATGCTCTATATAAGAGGCGTAACGCAGCCATCGAACAGGAACGTGCCATTAAGGAAAATGAGCTGAATACAGAGATCCGGGTGGCAGAGAAGGAAAAAGAGAAGCGCGAGAGGGAGATGGAAACGCGTCAGATGCTCGCAGAGCGTGAAGCACAGTTACAGCAGGCGCAGATCGAAGCAGATATTCAGCTTGAAGAGCAAAACAGCAAACTTGTGGAATTACAGGCTGAAAACGACAGACGCAGATCCGATGCCAAGGCCTATGACAGCGAGGTGCTGCTTAGAACGCTTGCGGGTGTTAACCCCGATATTCTGAAAGCACTTGCGATGAGTGGTATGGACAGCAGGGCTTTGATCGCAAAGGCATTTGTGGAGATCGGAGATAAAGCTGATAAGATCGGCACACTGAATGTATCGCCGGATCTTCTGGAGACACTGGTGGATAACTAATACATCGGTTATTCAAAAACAGATGTACCAAAGTGGAGGGATGATTATGGTGGAACGCGGGATGAACAAGATTGTGATCATTACAAGGCGCACGCGTCTTGAGGATATGATCAGAAAATACAATACTGTCGGACAGGCGAGATTCTTCGTCGAACATATGGGGATGGATTTTGATGACTTTGTGACAGAAGATGAACAGTATCATCGCGCGGTCAACACCGTCAAGGAGGCAGCAGAAAAGCTCGCGCGTGTTCAGATGATCGATCGGGAATACCTTCCGAACATGATCTTTGGGCAGAATGATATCTGTGTTGTGGTTGGACAGGATGGTCTGGTAGCCAATTCAATGAAATATCTTGATGGTCAGCCATTAATAGGAATCAATCCGGATGTTGCGCGATTTGACGGGATTCTGCTTCCTTATGAAGCCGGAGACGCAGAAGCTGTTTTCAAACGTGTTCTTGCAGGCAGACATGGAAACAGAGAGATCACTATGGCAGAAGTGACAACCCGTGACGGGCAGAGTCTTCTTGCCGTAAATGATCTTTTTATCGGATGCAGCAGCCACGCGTCCGCGAGGTATCGTATCGAGTGGGAGAGCCGAAAAGAGAATCAGTCCTCCAGTGGAATCATTGTTTCTACCGGTCTTGGTGCGACCGGCTGGTATAAATCCGTGATCGAAGAGGCGAAAGCCATTGCTGCGTATTTTGGGTGTGGACAAATCCCGTATGAACCGATAAAATGGAATGAGAAAAAGCTTTCTTTTGTTGTACGTGAACCGTTTGAAAGTGTTTCGACGCAGGCGGGGATCGTGTTTGGGCTTATAAAAGAGGGGGAAGAGATCAAAATAATTTCCAATATGCCCACAGGTGGAGTGATCTTCTCGGACGGGATGGAAGAGGACAGGATTGATTTCCCTGCAGGAAATGAGGCGGTGATCGGGATCGCCGGAAAGACAGGACGATTGGTAAATGGTTAAGTATAAATTTTGCAAGGAAGAGAAGGAGTACCTGAAAACATATGATATTGCAAAATATGACAGACCTTCTGTGACGGCAGACATTGCGGTGTTTGCCGTCCGTGAAGAGAGGCAAATAAACGAAGAGACGGAACGCGTAGGAAATTATCGAAAAGATCCGGAGAATGAGCTGCAGATCCTTCTGGTAAAAAGGGCATCTTATCCATTCCGGGGAGATTGGGCTCTGCCGGGTGGTTTTGCCGTAAAGGGTGAGAGCTGTGAAGAAACTGCCAGACGCGAGCTGGCTGAAGAAACGGGAGTGTCTGATGCTTATCTGCGTCCGTTTGGTGTCTTTGGAGATCCGGAGAGGGATCCGAGAGGCTGGATCATCTCCCATGCATATCTGGCATTGATTGACGGAGGTAAATATCGTTTGCATGCAGCTACAGATGCATGGGAGGCCGCCTGGTTTTGTTTAGAATTGACAGATACGGAGCTTTCCCGCAGTGAAGATGGGGAACAGGTGACAGTTGAAATCCGACATGATATTCGCCTTTATCAGAACGAACAGGAGCTGGAATTAAGAGCGAGTGTCTGCGAGAAGAAGCGATTTTCAGGATTGCATGGGTATTCGGAATATGAGATTACCGACAGGGGCGGATTGGCCTTCGATCATGCACAGATCATTTTGGAAGCCTTCCTGAATCTGCGGAAGGAAACAGAGAGTACAGGAGATATTGTATTTGATCTGATGCCCGAGAGATTTACACTGGCGCGATTGCAGAGAGCCTATGAACTTGTGCTCGGACGCGAACTTCTGACAGCGAATTTTCGCCGTAAGATCGCACCGCTCGTGTTGGAGACAGAGGAAGAGATTGCCGGCGTCGGACATCGTCCGGCGAAGCTTTACCGAAGAAACCCGGAGAAATTTTATAACTGATACATTGTTGTAACGCCGCACTAAGAGGCTGACGAAAAGTCGGTTTTATCTGTGCGGCGTATCGTGCGTTGAGAGGGGGATAGAGATGAAGATATTTTTGGAAGACGGAGAATGCTTTGATGCAAAATGTCTTGAGAGTGAAGAGTGGCTTTCGTATCTCTATTATACGGAAAATCATGGTATCAGTATGGAACATGTGAAGGTTGTTGAACAGGTAAGCGGGCGGGAAACATTGAGCTATGTACTAAGAACGTTAAAACTCCTTAAGAAGGAGTACGAAGCCGGAACGATCAATGCAGAAGAATATGCTCTACTGCGGCCTGCGCTGGAATGGGCGGAAGTTTCCAAGGGTGGTAGTGTCAAGGAGAGACAAAAGTGGAGAGAGAGGGGCTACGCTCTTGATATTCATAATCTGGCATCAGCAGACATCTTTTTAGAGCATTGTCGTGAGAGGGAAGAACACGCAGAACTCATTGCCATCATGATCCGCACACACGGATTGATCGGACAGGCGCTTCGCGGTGAGGTCCCTGTCCGGGAAAATACAGCGCTAATTCAGATCAAAGAGGCTTTGGGTGAGGAGTCTGCATATTGTGTGATCCGCACGCTGAACCGTTGTATTATCGGGGGTGTGGAAGAGGAGTTATGGGAACGTGTCGAAAAGGAAGCTCAGTCCCTGATCCGCAGAATTCTTGTGGGTGATCTCACTGAATTTTCAACAGCCGATCGTATGATTCGTTTGGATAAGCGCCTGGAAAATGCAAGTGAATCCTTCGCCGAGCTCTTTGAAAAACAGATTTTTCCGAATTATGAGCTATGGTATTATCAATCTGCATTTTCTGATTTTTCGATCGATCAGGTGGAATGGCTCCTACGAAAGATGATGGAAAAGATGGAGGAGGGAGTAAGATATCTTTCGTTTAAGCCTTTAGCGGACGGGATGTATTATGATTATCAGGGACGGAAACATTTGAATCTGTATAAGGAGCGGATCGTTGAAAAGTACATGCGGGATGCATCGGTGGAAAACGTTGAACTTGTCGTGGAAAAGAACGGCAGGGCAATGCTTGTGGATTTCCGGTTTTCAACTGTCTGTGAAAAGCTGATTGATTTCTGTGTGGAAGCGGAGCGATGCGGCTTGTTGACCTTCGAGAAAAGCATTACCGTTTTGTATGATATGTTTGGTTTTCGTAGAGATGAGTTCGACAGATTGAATAATGAATCAAAGTATCTTTCCACCATGAACGACATTGAAGAGAGTACAAAGAATTCCATCATCGCATATGCGGTGGGAGAAAAAATCGTCGATGTGGGGAGCGGCGGAGGCGTGCTTTTGGATCTCCTTGAAAGAAAGTATCCGCAAAAGGAGATCATCGGGACGGATATTTCAGATAATGTATTGCGGGTATTGGAAGAAAAAAGATGTAATGAGAAACATGGATGGACAGTAAAGAGACATAATTTTACAGATGGACCCTATCCTGAAAAAGTTGATTCAATCTTTTTTTCCTCCATCCTGCATGAAATCTATTCGTATACCGAGACGGAGAACGGGCGATTCGAAATCGAATCGGTCAAAAAGGCGTTGCAAAATGCATACGCATCCTTAAATCCGGGCGGGCGGATTGTGATCCGTGACGGTGTGAAATCAGCTGATGATACGGTGATCGAAATTACATTTCATGATCCGGAAGGGATGGATTTCTTCAAAAATTACATGCGTGACTTTGAAGGTCTGAAAGATATTGAAGACAGGAAGATCAAAATCTATGAAAGTGAGAATCGTGTATGTGCCTGTACGAATTTCGCACGCGAGTTTCTGTATACCTACACCTGGGGACGTGAAAGCTACGCACATGAAGTTCAGGAACAATTCGGCTATTTTACGATTGAGGAATACAGAGAATTTTTTGAGACTCTGGGTGCAAAGATCATTCGTTGTGAGTCTTTTCTCGAGCAGGGGTATGTGTCCCATCTTGAATCGAAGGTCACATTAAGCCCTGATCGTTTTCCCGATTCAAATTGCATTATCGTTGCTGAGAAAAGGTGATGATGCCTTTAAACAAGTGGACATTTCCGGGGAGATGTAGTAAAATTTGAAGGCGAGGCAAATACAGACGGAATGCTCCGCAGGAGATAAGTATGAAACAAATATTTCGCAAATTGTTAATTTTGCTGGATAAAAAACAAAAAAGGACTATGGTTTGGCTGATCGTAATGATGGTGATCGGAGCGGGTTTGGAAACACTTGGTGTGGGTCTTATTACAGAAGTGGCAAGGGAGATTACAAGTCAGAATCAGGAAAATGGGAGCCAAATCCTTAAGTTATTCCACCGATTGTTGGATCGTTATGAAGTGGATAACACGAAATTTATCGTGTTGGTGATGGCAACGCTGATTGCTGTTATTGTGATTAAGAATGTGTTTCTGTATGTCTTACAGAAGGCAACGCTTTCGTTTGTTTATACCAACCAGTTCAGAACTTCAGAGAGGATGCTTCGCAATTATCTGCGCAGGCATTACGAATTCTACCTGAGTGCCGATACGGCGGTTGTTCAAAGAAGTATCACTTCGGATGTCAATAATATGTATGCCTTGATCCTGTGTATTCTCCAACTTTTGTCGGACAGCATAGTTGTAGTCTTTGTCCTGACTTACTGTTTTTGGAATGCGAGGGCGATGACGGCTGTCATGACCATTACTTTGGGAGTTCTTTTAATCTTGATCAAGAAGGTTTTGACTCCGATCATGCATAAGGCCGGTAAGGACAATCAGGATTATTACAGTGATCTGTTCAAATGGATTTCCCAGACGGTACAGGGCATCAAAGAGATCAAGATTTCGGGAAAAGAGAGTTATTTTGTGGATGCATACCGGACTTGCGGAAAGGGATATGTGGACGCGGTACAAAAGTACAGCCTGTATAATAATATTCCCAAATTTTTAATTGAATCCGTTTGTGTTGTAACCATGATGCTTTATTTGATCATCCAATTTCTCATGGGGGGATCCGTGTCGGATCTGACCGGGGCAATTACGGCGCTTGCGGCGTCGGCGTTGATCCTTTTGCCACGTGCGAACAGGATTAACAACCAGATCAATTCCATCGCCTATTTTGAACCGTTTTTCCTGGGCGTGGCAGATAACCTGCAGGATGAGATCAGCGGCGAAAAAGTGGACTTTACGGATTTTGAAAAGCAGGTGGAAAAGCTGCCTGTAAAGAGTCAGATAGAACTGAAGGATATTACATATGCATATCCCAATACGGAAAAATTGATTTTTGACCATGCATCTCTGACGGTACCGGTCGGCAGTTCAGTCGGGATTGTCGGAACAACGGGAGCAGGTAAGAGCACGGTCGTTGATATTATGCTGGGACTTTTGGACAAGAAGAGCGGTGCCGTTTTGGCAGATGGTACGGATGTTATGACCAATTACCGGGGATGGCTTAAGAATGTTGGTTATATTCCGCAAATGATTTTTATGCTGGATGATACAATTCGGAAAAATGTGGCGTTTGGTGTCCCGGATGATGAAATAGATGATAACCGTATATGGGAAGTTCTTCGTGAGGCGCAACTCGATCAATTTGTCAAGGAGCTTCCGCAAGGGTTGGATACGGGAATCGGGGAACGCGGAATCCGTTTATCCGGCGGTCAGCGCCAGCGTATCAGCATTGCAAGAGCCTTGTATGATGACCCGGAAGTTTTGATTTTGGATGAAGCAACGTCTGCACTGGATAACGATACAGAGGCGGCCATTATGGAATCTATTAATCATTTTCAGGGGAAAAAGACTCTGCTCATCATTGCACATCGTTTGCAGACAATTGAAAAATGTGATATTGTATACCGTGTAGAGAATGGAAAGGTCAGCAGGGAACGTTGATCCGGTTTGGAGTATCCGGGCTAACGCAAAAATTTGCTTCGGCAAATCAACTGACGGAGGGAAAATGATTGGCAGACTGGTTTCGGAAAAATTGGAAAGGTCTGATGGCCTGGTGTTTTGCATTGCTTCCGGTTTGTTTTGCAACGGTGATCCTTCCACGGATGACGCAGGCACGCAGTGACAGATCTCCGGAGATAGTAATTCTTGGAGATAGCATTTTTGCACAGCACTTAGATGGAGAATCCATTGCCGAAATGTTGTCGAAAAAACTGGGACGGGAGATCTGTGATGCGTCGCTGGGCGGTACGTCCATGGCGAGGATCGACGGGCGTCGCTACATGGACCATACAATGGATCTGCTGTCGATGGCGGCACTTTCCAAGGCGGTTTGCAGTGAAGATTTTGCGCCTCAGCAACAGGTGAATATCCGCTTTGCTGCAACGGAGTATTTTGGTGAAGTAATCGATCAGCTTGACAGAACGGATTTTGACGGAGTAAGAACGCTGATCATCGGATACGGAGTAAATGATTATCAGAATGGAATACCTTTGGAGAATCCGGAGGATCTCTTGGATGAATATACTTATGGAGGGGCGCTTCGCGTGGCGCTGAGTGCGGTTACGGAGCGCTTTCCGCAGATGAGGATTATTGTGGTGACGCCGGTTTATACATGGTATCCTGAAAAGGGATTAAGCTGCGGCGAATATGATGCGGGCGGTGGAGTTTTAGAGGCATATGTGCAGGAAACCGGCAAGATTGCGGGGCAATATGGTGTTGAACTGATTGATATCTATCACGATGTATATGGGATAAATCCGAAGGATCCGGAAGATTGGAAACGCTTCACACACGACGGTGTACATCCCAATGAAGAGGCTCGCAGGCGCATCAGTGACAAGATAGCAGACTATTTGGAGGAACATTTATGATCGCTCCTGAGGAGGCATTCAGAAAAATAAATACCAAATTCGGAAAGAAATATCGAATTGCATTTCTCAGCACACTGATAGTCGGATTGATTGTTCATTTCCCGGTGATGTTGTCCGATATTCCGAATCATGATGGGTTGGAACATATTTATTCTTCCCAAAACATGATCACATCCGGAAGATGGTTTTTGACGGTTGCTTGCGGGATTTCATCGTATTTTACGGTTCCGTGGGTAATCGGTCTTATCGGATTACTGTTTTTGGCCTGTGCAGGAATGGTATTAGCTGATCTTTTTGAACTGGAAAGCCCGATTTCAATTGCTGTCTGTGGAGGTCTTTTGGCAACTTTTCCGTCGTTGGCTTCTACTTTTGCGTATATTTTTGCACTGGATGGGTACATGATGGCTTTGTTTTTGGCAGTACTCAGCGTATGGTTGGCAGGAAGAGGGAACAAAGGCTGGATTGCAGGTGGTTTTTGCCTGGCATTCAGTATGGGGGTTTATCAGGCGTATCTTCCGTTTGCAATTTTGCTTTGTTGCTATAGATTTATCATGCTTTTGGTGGATGGAAAATGGAGTAAGGAGCGCAGGACGGTTCTTCAAAGAACCGGAGAATACCTCGGAATGGGAATTTTAGGAGTGGCGCTCTATGCTGTTATTTTACGAGTGCTTTTGATGCTTTGCAACAAGGAACTCGATTCTTATCAGGGGATAGGTAAAGTCGGATTCGCACAGGAAGGATTTGCGGCAACCATGAAAGCACTTTATATGGATTTTGCAACCTTCGCATTGAAAAAGAATATTTTGTTCCAAAATCTGTTTTCGGCGACGGCAATGCTTTGTCTGGTCATGGTTACGGTTGCAGTTGTTATGCAGTTGGCATCCGACAGGCATTGGTTTACAAAGCCGGGGTTCTATCTGTTTGTGGCAGGATTGGCGGCAGTATTGCCTATTGCGACGGGATGCATCCGGATCGTATCGCCGGAACTGAATTATCATCTTCTCATGCGTTATCACTGGGTGCTTTTTCCGATTGCAATGTTGGCATTTTGTGAGAAGGGAATGGCCGGCGCGGAGATGACAAAGAACAGGTTTACCGTCCTTAGCAGATGGGCGATATTGATCAGCGGCGTGGTTTTGCTGTTTTGCTATGGGCTTGCAGACAATATCGGCTATTCCAATCTAGGGAAAAAATATGAGAAAACCTACGCATACTGTGTACGGCTCTTGGATCGGATTGAACAGACGGACGGATACTATCAGGGAATTCCCGTTGTAATCATCGGAGTGGTGGGAAATGATCCATATCCTGTCACCGACCTGACGCAACAGGTGACGGGCAATATGACAGGACTCGGCCTCATAGGGGAATCTGATTATTTGTTGAACAAGGGTGCAGATTACGAGGCATTTATAAAGAATTATCTTGGAGCCACCTTGAATATCGTGGCGGATGAGAAGATCATAACGGAAGTTTATGACTCAGAAGAATATATCAATATGGAGAGTTTTCCGGGAGCCGGTTCAACAAAGGTTGTAAACGGTAAGCTTTATGTGAAAACTGAGAACTTCAATCGCTGAGAATGTGATATAAAAAGGGAGAATAGGGAATGGCTCTTCTTTCGGTAGTAATACCAGCATACAATGAAGAAATGAATATTGCAAACACGGTTAACTCGCTGAAAACTGTGTTCGAAAAGGAGAAGATCGCTTACGAACTTGTCTTTATCAGTGATGGCTCGTCGGATCATACGTTCAAAGAGATCCGTAAGGCTTCACAAGCCGATATTTGTGTGAAGGGGGCAGAGTTTTCAAGAAATTTCGGCAAGGAAGCAGGGATTTTTGCGGGACTTGAGCTGGCGACAGGAGATGCCGTAGTGGTGATGGATTGCGATTTGCAGCATCCTCCCGAGGTGATCCCGAAAATGTGGGCGCTTTGGCAGCAGGGCGCAGAGATCGTGGAGGGCAAGAAGAGCGCACGCGGCAAGGAGAGTATTTTTCACAGGATGTCAGCAGGCCTGTTTTACAAGATTATGAGCAGGCTGATCAAGATGGATATGAGTGGATCATCTGACTTTAAGCTGCTGGACAGAAAAGTTGTAAATGTGTTACTTAAGCTTCCGGAGAGAAATACATTTTTCCGCGCATTGACTTTTTGGGCCGGATTTCGGACAGAATCGGTGGAATATGAAGTGCAGGATCGCAAATACGGTGAAGGTAAATGGTCTTTGTTGAGTTTGATAAGATATGCAATACAGAATGCTACGTCGTTCAGTACAATGCCGTTGCAATTGGTGACGATCATGGGAATGGTATCAATATTGTTCAGTATTGTATTGGGAATACAGACGATGATCCGTTATCTGATGGGAAAAACGGAAGAAGGTTTTCCGACAGTTATTTTGCTGATCCTGATCATTGGCGGATTTATTATGCTCAGTCTTGGCATCATTGGACATTATATTGCAAGAATCTATGAAGAGGTGAAGGGGAGGCCGAAATACATCATCAGTCATGTGACCGACAATGTGAAAGGAAATGTGACAGGTGACTGGCGATAATGAAACAGAATAAGGAGTCAGAAGAAATGATCAACTTTAATGTACCTCCCTGCGCGGAGAATGCAATGAAATATATCGGTGAATGCGTGCAGAATCAAAAAATCTGCGGAGACGGTGCATATACCAAAAAGTGTAATGCATGGATCGAAGAAAGAACGGGAGCGACGAAATGCCTGCTTACTACCTCATGTACGCATGCATTGGAAATGGCGGCGCTACTTTCTGATATTAAAGAGGGCGATGAGGTTATCATGCCTGCTTATACTTTTGTCTCTACGGCGGATGCTTTTGTGCTTCGTGGGGCTAAGATCGTATTTGTTGATATTCGTCCGGATACCATGAATATCGATGAAAATCTGATCGAGGATGCAATCACGGAGAAGACGCGAGCAATCGTACCCATGCATTATGCAGGTGTCGGTTGCGAGATGGATACGATTATGAATCTTGCAAAGCAGTACAATCTCAAAGTGGTTGAAGATGCGGCGCAGGGAATTATGGCGACCTATAAGGGAAAGGCGCTCGGAACTTTCGGCGATTATGGATGCTTTAGTTTCCATGAGACGAAGAATTACAGTATGGGTGAGGGCGGGGCTCTTCTGATACGCGATGAAGAAATGATAGAGGAAGCGGAGGTCATCCGTGAGAAGGGGACCAACCGTACGAAATTTCTGAATGGAAAGATTGATAAATATACTTGGATTAATTTCGGTTCATCTTATCTGCCGAGTGATATGAATGCAGCCTATCTCTATGCGCAGCTGGAGATTGCTGACCGCATGAATCAGGCCCGGATTGATATCTGGAATCAATATTACAAAGCTTTGACGCCGCTTGCAAAGAGTGGGAAAATAGAGCTGCCGACAGTGCCGGAAGGATGTGTGCATAATGGTCATATGTTTTATATGAAGGTGGCTGATGGTGCAGAACGCAAAGAATTCATGGATGTGCATCTAAAAATGAACAATGGGATCTACGCGGTATCACATTATGTGCCTTTACACACTGCACCGGCCGGATTAAAGTTTGGAAGATTTCACGGTGAGGATCGATATACCACAAAGGAGAGTGAAAGACTGGTACGTCTGCCGATGTATTATGGACTTACTGCGGAACAGGTGGATTATATCTGTGACAAAGTGAAGGAGTTCTACTTCGGGTAAGATTTATGCCGTTTAGATAGACAGAGCGGGAGGCTGCAAATGCGAAAGGCGACCGGATTTTTGAAAATGGTTGTCCGGCGGGCGGTTTTATTGGGCTTTGGCGTAGAAATCCTTTTGGGCTTATGCTGGCTGGCCGGAAATATAATGCGGTATCAGGATTTCGGTGACTCGATGTTATATCGTCAAGCTGCTGAGAATATGATATGCGATGATTACATGGCGATTCTTTATCCTTTTTTGATCCGCGTGGCTACATGCCTTGCAGGCCTTTTTTCGATACCTTTTTATCCGATTATGTATGTGCTGCAGTTGGCCTGTGCGATGGCTGCAGCATATTTCTTTTTTTCGCGGTTACTCTCACGCAATCTGGAAGGACGAAGGGGTTATTGTCTGTTCGGTTCCTTGGCGCTTCTGACGGTTCCTATGGCTATGCAATGTCATCTGGCAATTCTGCCGAATTCCTTAGTCAGTTCAATTGTTTTGGTACAATTGGGATTTCTTGTGAGCCTGATACGATCTGAAGCGGAAGATGCCGTGGATCACGAAAAAAGTATTCGATTTTCTGGCAGTTCCGCATTTATGGGATTTACATGGTTGGCGGAGGCACTGCTATTGCCTGAGTTTTTGGAGATCGGAGCAGTTATCATATTGTGCTTTTTTGTGATTATCGCGTGCAAGATCCGAAGAGATAACCTGCGTGCCATGGCTCATGTGATTCTGGTAATTGCTGCATGCGGAGGCATATTGGTGACAGTCAAGGGCATTACCACAACTCCTGGTGCCTTTGGAAGAATGTATAATACCCCTGAGGCAGCCGCTTTCAGACGCTTTGCGTGGGATAATTTTGGCGAGCTTTATGCGAGCTGGCCGCAGGAGTTCAAAGATGTACTGACGCAGGATGACATTGCAAACTGTAATTGGTATCCGCAGGAGAAGATGTGGATCCTTTGGGAGCGTGTGGACCGTATCTACGGAAAAGAACATGCGAAAAAGCTTTACGGACAATTGGCGAAAGATGCGGCAAGGATCCGTATGAAAAGAAATGTAAAAGAGGTTTTATGTGATATGCTCTCCTATGGATTGGCACCGGCGGCACAGATATATCTGATGGAGGGCCGAGGACAGATGACTGTCTCGGGAAATAATTATGACATGATGAGAAAAGGACAACCCGGACTTTCTGGCACGTATTTCCGGTATGGTTGTTACTGGTTTGCAACGGCAATCATGTTGTTGGTTATTTACCGGATCCTCCTGTGGACAGAGCGGTTTGGACGGAATAACCAATATTCGGGAGATATGAAAGATATAAAACAAACAAAGAAGATAATTGCAACTTTCCTTGCATGCGGAGTAGCGATTGCGCTTTGGTATACGATGCAGGGGGGCGGCATGATGGATTATAAGAGCTGTGTTCCCGTGACACTGCTATGGTGCGTTGCGTTGCTTTTGATGGGAGCCAAAGAGGAGTGGACGATATGAGGATTGCCGGAGTTTTAGCAATGATCACAATGATCACAGTGGTACCTGCCTTGGCAGGGACCTTATTTTGGCCGGCCAAAAAGGAGAGTCCCCGCATACCGTTTTATTGGGTCTCCGGTCAGATCCTTTTATGGGCGCTTTTTCAAGTAATGTGTGTGCCGATGGTTTTGACCGGTCTTCGTTTTCAACAGGCAAGACTGGGCTTTTTTCTTGAAACAGGCGCAGTTTTACTGATGGCAGGTGTAGTGGCACTTTTTCGCTTCGCGGGAAACCGCTCCGGAATGGATGTGAAAAAGCCGGAAGAAGGAAAGAGCGCAGCGGAAGATGAAAAAAAAGACAGATCGGAAACAGGCCTTATAAAAAGGATACAGAGGATGGACAGTGGAAGAGATCGCTGGACATGTGCTGTTTGGATGCTTTTTGGAGTCCTTGTATTCATTCAATTGGTATTGGTTTGTGTGCTTTCATATTCGGAGGGCGATGATGCCTTTTATGTTGCGATCACGACTTATGCAAAGGAGAAGCATGGTTTATATACGAATGATCCTTATACCGGTGGTTATATGGATTGGGATCGGCGGCACGGACTTGCACCTTTACCAATTTGGGAAGCGGTACTCGCGGATCTTTCAGGACTTTCCGGTGCCGCATTCGCCCATGTGGTCATGCCGCTTATGATCATTCCGATGGCGTATTGTATTTTTTTCCTGATCGCAACGGTTTTGTTTGATGATGACGGTCAGGACCGGAGTCTGAAGACGGCTTTGTTTATGTGCTTTTCCGCGCTTCTTGTCATGTTTGGAGGCTATTCGGTATATTCTGCGGAAAATTTCCTTTTGGTGCGTGCCGGTCAGGGAAAGGCAGTTCTTGCAAATGTGATTCTGCCGATGCTTCTGTTTACATTGATAAGGTGGTTTCGAAGCCTTGAGAAAGGGCAGCGCTGTGGATTTGGAAATACCGCGCTTCTCTGGTGCCTCATGATTGCGGGATGCCTTTGTAGTACGCAAGCAAGTCTTCTGACTTGTATGATCGTTGGGGTGGCAGCATTGGTTGGAAGTATTATGTATCACCGGATCAGCATGATCATATGGGCGGCTGCAGGTATGATCATTCCGGGAATATTTGCCTTTATGTATATGGTCATGTAAGGAGGCGGAGAATGAAAGCGATTGAGATCTTTCAAGACTATGCGGGAACGGGGTTGATCATGTTGTGGTATTTTCTGGCGCTGATCTGGCTATTCCTGAAAGAAGAACGAAAAGACCGTAGAGCGATGTTTTTGTACGTCCCAGCGATCATATTGGCGCTTTTTTTCTGCCCTCTTTTCAGTACGTTGTTTTCACGATTCGTCGAGATAAAGATTTATTTCAGATTGCTATGGCTCTTACCCGTTACGGGTACTTTATCCTATACGATCGTGCAACTGGCTAGTAAGCTGCAAAAAAAGAAAAAGAAGATATTTTGTTGCATCGCGGTAGTTCTGGTCGTGTTTTCGGGAACGCTTGTGTATTTTAATCCCAGCTTCTCAAAGGCAGAGAATATACACCATGTACCTGAAGACGTGGTGCAGATCTGTGATATGATCGTGCTGGAAGGCAGGGAAGTGAAAGCAGCCTTCCCTCAGGAACTTGTTTGTTATGTCAGACAATATTCGGCCGGGGTCTGCATGCCATATGGAAGAGAATTGTTTCTTGGGGGTGAGGATAAAAGATTTAATGATCTCTATCTGCAACTGCAAAAGCGTGTGATCGATATGGGCGAGGTTGCATACTGGGCTAAGAAGGACAGTTGTCACTATATCATCCTTGCACCACAGGGGCATGAGATGAAAGGATGCCCGGAAGACTACGATTATGAGCTGTATGGACAGGTGGGAAATTACCTGATTTACCGTGATACAACCATGGATTTTCGTACGACGATGGAATAAAACAGACGAAAGGGTATCGATGAGATGGCTGTCGGTTGGAAAACAGAGGTTCAAAGGAGCAGGAGAAAGACGATTTCCATGTCGGTTGGCGAGGATGGCGTTTTGCATATAAAGGCGCCGCTGACAGTTCCGGTGAAAGTGATAGAGGATTTTATATGGGAAAAGCAGAGTTGGATAGAGAAACAGTATAAAAGACTTCGCGATCGGGAAAATGAGATAGAGATACAGGGTTATCTTTCGAATGAAGAGATTGAAACGCTAGCGGGGATGGCAAAGCGTGTGCTGCCCGGGCGAGTGGCCTATTTTGCTGAGCGGATAGGAGTAACTTACAATCGGATCACGATACGAAAACAAAGGAGCCGCTGGGGGAGCTGCTCCTCAAATGGAAATTTGAATTTTAATTGTCTTTTGATGCTGGCCCCGTCAGATGTGGCAGATTATGTGGTCGTTCATGAACTGTGCCACAGGATCGAGATGAATCATTCCAGACGTTTTTGGAGCTTGGTGGAAAGAGAATTGCCGGATTATGCCAAACACAGGAAGTGGCTGAAGGAAAATGGAGATGTCCTAATGCGGCGTATGACCGGACCGGAATGAGATTGTATGGATGAATGTATTTTATTTATCGAAGGCGGTTAGCGCTTTGGCAAATCGGTCAGCTACTTTTTC
>Ga0310786_10003463_pt1 | contig 22914 bp, 19 predicted proteins | sample AusTroGonzalo_MG_FD_203881 | JGI IMG/M metagenome (GOLD analysis project Ga0310786, IMG submission 203881) | Bovine rumen microbial communities from tropical cattle in Woodstock, Queensland, Australia - Gonzalo_03 (v2) (version 2) | ecosystem: Host-associated > Mammals > Digestive system >...
AAAGAGTTTTTCGACTGCTCCTGACAGGAATCGTGGAGTGTCGGACGCCGAAAAACAACGTAGCACAAGCGGAAAACGGGGGGGATGCTTTTCGTTGAGAGACAATGGCTGTTCATCCCTGAAAATTGACTTCCCCCGGCGAATCATTTTGGGGAATTCGCGGCATCCAGGCTGTTCGTCCCTGAAAATGGCCTTCCCCGGGAAAAGGCATGTATTCGGGTTGACAAACATGCATTGATCCTGACATGCGGTGACAAAAAACGATGGCTCCGGCATACGCTTTTTCGCATAGCCGGAGCCGGATATGAAGGGCAAAACGGATGGTCGTTCGGAGACCATCCCCGCCGCCCGGCTCAGAATAGCGCGGAGTTCATGAGGGATTCGTTGAGCCCCCGCATGGACTGGAAGATGCCGCCGAATACCTGCATTTCCTCGTCGGTCACGTTGGGCAGCATCTCCTCCTGAATGGCGTCGAGGAGTTCCAGCGAGCCGCCCGCGGCGTTGAGAAGCTGGTCGCGCTGTTCCGGGGTCATCCGCTGGATGAACTGGTCGGCGTTCTGCGCGATGCCATTGACCACATACGAAGCCATGTTCATGACCATGTACATCTGCTGTTTTTCCTGCGGGGACGCCTCACGGTAGGCGGAAAGGATGTCCCAGGCGGCGTTGACCGCCTCCTCGCGGGTGGGCATACCCTGCACCTGGTCGCCCTGCACCGGCATCATACGGTTGATGCTGGCGTTGACGTCGCGTCTCTGACGCTGACGGCGCGGCTGCGGCTGTTCGACCTCGGGTTCCGGTTCCTCGACAGGCTCCTCGACGACCACGACGGGCGTCGGCGCAACGCTGTCCTTGTGCTTCTTCAGCAGGATGAATCCTCCGACGACGAGGAGTGCGGCCAGGATGAGGACGACAGGCAGGATGACGTTGTTTTTATTCATGATCGGATTCCTTTTATGTTAATTACGGCTTAATACGTTACTAAACCACGTCTTTCGCATATTGTCAAGCGGAAATGATGTTTTTTTTGAAAAAAAGTGTATGATGCCGGTTCGCCGTGATCATTGACATGGTTTCATCTGAAGTTCTTACTGAAGGGCGTTCAGCAGGTTCACATTCAGGTTCCTGACGGCCTGGAGCGTGCCGCCGATCACGTTGCGCTCCTCCTCGGTCATGTCTGGGGCGACCTCCATTTCCATGGCGTTGATGTTGATCAGGGAGGTCTGCGCGTTTGCGATCGCTTCCGCGCGCTGCTGTTCGCTCATTTCCTGTACGAATGCTCCGGCGTTGTCGCCGATCGCGTTGACGATGAGGGTCACAAATCCGAGCGCGAAATTCGCCTTCGCCTTGTCCTCGTCCGACAACTCGCGGTAGGTGTCGAGCCCCTGCCACAGGGATTCCACGGCTTCTTCCGGCGTCTGCTCGTGAAGTTCTTTGTGCGGCTCGCCGTCCTGCGCTTTGTCCTGCCCGGCGCCGCCCCAGTCGGAGAACGTGGACGCGATGTCGACTTTCTTCTTGACCTTCGGGCCGTGGCGGCGGACGGACGCAGGTTTCTCCTCCGGCTGTTCGACTTCGGAGACGGCGGGCGACTCGGGCTGCCGGTCCTGCGTGATCTTGACGGTGGCGATCGCGAGGAATGCGACGAGGATGATCCCGCAGGCGGCGACGATGGCTGTGGCGGTTTTGTTATTCATAGCTATTTTCCTTTCGATTCTTGAATGGTTGAATGTAGTTGACGGATTTCAGGCGAGTTCGGTGGGATCGGTTTCCGGGAAAGGTTCCGGCTCAACGCCCTCGATGGCCTTGATGTACTGGCCGCACAGGTAGACGTTGCAGAAGAGGTAGCAGAAGCACAGCGCGACCAGGGAGAAAGTTATGCTGAACGAGAGCAGGACCCACGCGATGAGCGGCGGACACTGGCTGGAGATGAATGTGAAGATCACGTTGGAACCAAAAATGAGGCAGTTGAGCCAGTACAGGATGACCAGCATGCCCACGATGCCGAGCAGGAATTCCTTCCAGATCTTCAGCAGGAGCAGGACGGAGCGCCAGAGCATCTTGAACGGGTTCACCGTGTTGTCGCGCGTCAGCACCGGGATCACGATGCACATGGAGACGACCCACATGATGTTTACCGGGGTAATCAGGATAGACCAGGTCAGCAGGCTCCAGAAGTGGGAGGCGGCAGTGCGCCAGCCGCGCTTGAAATCCGCTTTCTGGCCGTTCCACACGCGGATGATCTCGCTGTCCACCGTGAGCAGGAGGAAGTTCGTGAGGAACGTGCCGAGGAACTGGAGCCCCAGCGCGATGACGATGAGCCAAACGGACTTGTGCTGGTTGTAGAATGCGTTGATCTCTTCAATCGTGTGACACGGCTGTCCCATCAGGGCGGGAAACAGTAAGAATCCGCCGATGAACAGTCCGATATAGAACACCAGGAGCAGGAGATCCACGGCAGCGAGGTTGAGCAGCACGGAGTCGCGGATGGAAATCAGAAGCGAGTTTTTCAGCATCCCGCGAACGGATGCGATCGGGGATTCGGAGTTGACAGACGCGGGCGCGTCGGCGATATCAATGGTATTTGAGGTAGTCATGGGAAAAGAACCTTTCATTGGTTCGGTTGATTCATTTGTTGTTTTTTACGCTGGCGGCGTGTTTCGCGGTCAGATAGTCGGAGACGTCCTGCTCCGAGATGCCGAGCATCCCGGCGGACGTGACCAGCGAGGCGAAGAGGGTATCCAGGTGGCGCTGTTTCTCCTCATCGGTGAGCACATGGCGGGCGTCGTCGCGCTCGGCGACGAAACAGCCCATGCCGCGGCGCGTTTCGATGAGCCCGGCCAGTTCCAGTTCGCGGTACGCCTTCGCCACCGTGTTCGGATTTACGTTCAGTTCCGCGGTCACGTCGCGGATCGACGGGATCTTCTCGCCCGGCGCAAGCGCCCCGGAGAGGATCTTTCCGGAGAGCAGCTGGACGATCTGCCTGTAGATCGGGACCCCGGAAGAGAAGTTCAAGGTTAATTCGGAAACGTTCATGACAGTTGCCTTTCGCGGCTTGTGTTATGGTGTTGCTGTTTGGTAGTGTACTATTACAATAGCACACTATTTTGCCATTGTCAAACCAAAACATGATTTTTTTCGAAAAAAAAGAGATTCGAGCTCAAAATCGGAAGGAATCCAAAAAAGCCGGGAGCCTCATCCTTACCAAAAATCCTTTGTCGCTAGATAGGACACATAAGACTTGACACATACGCCCCATCATGTAAAACTCTAATCCTGTTCGATCGCGTCCGAAGACGAAAAAACTCCGGCCTGAAAAAGCCGGAGTCGAGTTCAGTCAAGTTCAGAGAAAAACGGCTTGTTTCTGTCTACCGTTTTTCCTCGTCGGTCCATTCGGAGTACGGATGCCGGACGAGGTGGGAATTGCGGAACCTGGGTTCGTGGGAGACTTCGCGTCCGAGCCAGGGGGGAACGGGGAACTCGCGGTCAGGCGAATCGAGTTCGATCTCCGCAACAATCAGCCCCTCGTTCTTCCCTGCGAATTCGTCGACCTCCCACGTAAAATCGCAGAACGGAACGTACCAGCGGCGTTTGAGGATGACGGGCTTGATGCAGAAACTCGAAAGGAAAGTGATTGCATCCGCGATCGGGATGGGGTATTCGAACTCGGCACGGGAAATGCCGGAAACGGGCCCCTTGATCGTGAGGCGGGCTTTGTCGCCCGCGATGCGGGCGCGGACCGTCACGCCGTCGCCGGTGGGGAAATACCCCTGCTGAAAATTCTTGAATGAGGTGGCGGAATCTTTCCAGGAGAGGTCTTTGACGAGGAATTTACGTTCGATTTCAACAGGCATGGGAGAAGGCTTTCTAGAGGAGGAGGGAAAAAGGAACGGTTGTTGGTTTGAATTTAAAACGCAGGAAGTTTGGGCTTGGGACGGTAGGTCTTCGGCGGCATGGCGGGGATCTTGCCGGCGATGATGTCCGCGACAGCCTCGCCCTGGTCCTTCGAGGCGAGCCAGAGGCCGGTGATCACACCGTTAAGCTCGGCGCAGTCGCCGACAGCATAGACATCCGGCGCGGAGGTCCGGAGCGCGGCGTCCACGACGATTCCGCGGTTGCAGGCGAGACCGACGTTTTTCGCGAGCTCGAGGTTGGCGCGGATCCCGGCGGAAACGAGCACGAGCGAGGCAGGGACCATGGCGCCGTCCTTGAGGAAGAGCTGAGCGGAAGCGTCGTCGAACCGGTCGACCGCGGCGCCCGTATAGACCTTGAATCCGGCGTTCGTAAAGTTGGAGAGCAGCACAGCGGACTCCTCCTCGTTCATCTGGAGCGGGAGCAGGCGCGGCGCGGTCTCAATGATGGACACGCTGAGGCCCCGTTTATGAAGCGACCAGGCGGCTTCCAGGCCAAGCAGGCCGCCGCCGATGACAGCGGCGCTTTTCCCGGGCTCGCAGAGCGCTACCAGGGCATCGGCGTCCGGGAGCTCGCGAAGGACATGCACGCGCGGACTGGCGGAGAGCCCGGGAACGGGCGGCACAAATGCATGCGCGCCGACGGCCAGCACGAGGATGTCCCAGGCATACTCGCCGGCAACGGTCGTGAGCTTATGCGCAGCGGGGTCGATGGCTGTCACAGGTTCGCCGAGATGGAGCTCCGCCCCCCAGTCCGCCATCTGTTCAGGCGAGGAGAGGATGAGCTTTTCACGGGGAAGCGTGCCCGCGAGGTATTCGGGAAGGCGCATTTTCGCGTAGAACCCGACTGGCGCGGCGTCGAAGAGCAGGATCTCGGCTTCGGGGAGGTCGAGGCGAAGGCGTTTCACGGCATAGGAACCGGCGGCTCCGGCTCCGCAGACAGCTATTTTCATACGTTCCTCACGATGGGTTGGGGGGTGTTCTCTCAATTGAGGCGGGGATTATGAAAAGACGAGGACGTTTTCCAACATCAACTGCATCTTTACGCATCAATATAGCATTTCAAATCATTTTTTAAAGACCGCGCACGGAAAAAAAGAAAAAAAGATCGTACGGGAACAGTCGAATCCGATCCGAACACAGTCTGCATCCGAGGGGAACAAGCTCAAAATCCGAGAAGTTTTCCGATGCCGTTCAGCAGGACGGACAGGAACCGGTCGAGGCCGCTCCCGAGGACTTCCTTTTCGTTTCGTCCGACTAGGTTCTGCGTCAGGAACGTACCGCCGCAGAGCTTATAGTCCAGCAGCGAGGTCATGCCGCGGAAATACGCCCAGAACGTCTGCGTGCGGCAGAGCGAATATGCCGCGCCGGGCACGTAGCCGACGAGGACGCCGTCTTCGATCTTGTGGACTTCGCTGGAGCCGGGTTCGATCCGCTGGACGTCGATGCCCCGCCCGCCGATGATGAAGATCGTGCCGGTCCCGAAGAAAACGATATGGCGCAGGCGCATGGAAATGAGGTTGTGGAGCTTGAAACTCCAGACCGTGCGGACCTCCACGTCGTCGGTCAGGCCAATCACATGGCGCGGCGTCAGGACCAGTCCCGGCCCGCCGTTGAGCTCAATCTGCTGGATGTAGACCTCATCGTCCCTCGGAGACGTCAGCTTGATCTGGCCGGGGTTCTTCGCGCCCGGTTCTCCGCGGTAGGCGAGGAGTTCCACGAGGTCGGACGCGATCGAAACGAGCGGGGCACGCCAGCGCCACATGAACTTGGTCCGGCAGGTGACGTCGCGGCGCTCCTTGCCCCAGTCGCCCCCCTGTGCCCGAAGATAGAACTTCCGTCCCTCCGGGATCGTGAAAGTGATGCTGCGGGCGGACCTGTGAAATACGGGTTTGTGCTCGCCGTCGTCGTCCTTGACTTTGATGCGGATCGGGGGAAACTTTTCTACGAGGGCGGCGACGCAATAATACATGAACACGAGCCAAAGCGGCGGCGTGAGCAGCACGAAGCAGATGGTGAAGAGGAGGATGCGGAGGCCATTCGCCTTCCATTCCTGCGAAACGGATTCCGTGAGGGACTGCGTCACGCTTTCGAGCTGGAAAACCAGCAGCTGGCGGTTTTTGTCAAGTTGGCTGAGAGTATCCTTGTACCGTGTGATCGTGGATTCCAGCGTTTCGATCTGAAGCTCCAGACGCTTTTGTTCCGCGGTGAGGCGGGCATATTCGGACCAGTGATCGATCGGATGCCGCCATGCGCTGGGCAGGGCGTCGATTTGTTCCAGGCACTCCCGGCGCTGTTCCCGCCAGTGGTCCAGCATGGAGATACGGCTTTCCAGAGACTGCTTCGTTTTCGCGATCTCTTCCTCGACCGACTGGATGCCGACCAGGACAGCGTCCCGCTGTTCCGCCAGTTTCGAGGCGTTGTCTTTCGCGATCCGTATTCCCGGCGACAGCAGGCACAGGATCACGGTGATCGCGGCAATCGTAAGGATGTTCCGCAGGATCCAGGCGATTATTTTTCCGATCAGTGCCATAGTGTATCCGGTTGAGGTGAAAAACGTAATCGGGGGAAACCGGGACTGTCACGGATTCATCAGGGTCTGCTTCAGGAGAGCTTCGGCCCTGCCCAGGTCTGCAAGCATTTCATCGCGGACGGATGCGGCATGCCGTTTGAATTCGTCCTGATGCGTCAGGGCATACTCCACCGATTCCGTCAGACAGGGCAGGTCGAGGGCGTCGGTGGTCCCGGCGGTCACAAGGCCGAACCGCGAAAGGAAATACCTGATTTTGCTGCCGCGGGCGATGCCGACACCCGGCACCAGGTTGTTCAACCCCAGGATCAGCAGGTGCAGACGGCTGCTGACGATGACGGAACATTCCGCGGCAACGGCCTGAACTTCCTCCGGTTCGAGGAAACAGAGCGACAAAATGCGGTCGGGGTGTTTCGAACGCCGCTTCATCTCCTCCATGACGCGGAAATCTTTCTTCGGGTTCATCGGGATGGTAGCCACGATCATTCCGGGGTGCGTTTCCAGCATACCGTCAAGCCATCCTGTGAATTTGTCGAACTCGCGGATCCGGTTCTGCTCCGATACGCAGACAGCCATCCGCACCGGGGCGGACCGGAAAAGATCGCGCTCGGCTTCGCTCCACGGAATCTCATCCGGCGCACACTGCTTCTGCAGGATAGCAGTGTCGGCCCCGGCAACAGCATCGGGGAAAAGCGCGCACATGCGGAGCACCGCCAGAGACTTCGGATCGCGCAGGACGACCAGACTGCAGCGTCCGACCGTATTCGCCAGTCTCTGCCGGATAGACCGGACACGCAACCTGATCCAACGTTGTTCCAGGTCAAACCCGCAGCAGGCCTTTATCGCATTCGCGATTCTTTTCCTTGTCCCGTGAAGCATGAAGTAAACCGGATTGAATACGTCGTTCATCCCGACGTTCCAGACTATCGTCCGGACCCCCTGCGCCTGGGCGGTCTCCAGCAGGGTACAGGCCATTTCCGGGTAGTCGGACAGCCCGGTCGCTCCGGCCCAGATGTAAAAATCCACACCGGCCAGCGCATTGCTCAGAAGTTTCGCGGGCACGGCGGGATCAAATCCGTACAGAGGAACGGTTTTCACACCGAACTTGCGTTCCGTCCCGGCACGGTCACCGGTGCTCACGATGAGTTCCGCATCCGGGGTGATCCCGCGGATAAGCCCGATGACGGAGGCCAGGATCGCCTCGTCGCCAATATTATCGCATCCGAACGGCACACCACCCAGCAGGATTTTCATGACGGGACTCCTTTTCCTCTTTCGATTCCAGGGCGTATCGCCCTCAATGGCCGTTCCCGGGTTTCAACCACCCCAGGACGGTCCGTTTACAGGCGCGCAAAAGTTTGCGGACGGGAGAGGGGTTGCCGTAGTTGATCTTACGGGCGATGCTGCCCCAGTCCATCTGATAAAACACATCCCGCATCGGCTGACGCGAAACAGGAGCCCGGAGCTGGCCGTTCCCCTGCCGGGCCTCCTCCGGCGTCCGTTCCTCCAGAAACAGCTTGTCCTTCACCGCCTGAAGCATCTTCCCGCCCTTGTCCGTATTGACAAGGATCAGGGAACACCCTTTCGACGGATCGCCTTCGAAGGGAACGGTTTTTCCGAGGCCCCAGAAATCCGCAAGCGTCAGATCTCCAGTCCTTTCCATTCGGGCATACGGACAGTCATAGCATGCTTCATTATAGTCATAACCGGACAGGAATGCCCGGATGAACTCATTTGTCGCGTCGTCGGAACGCCATTGAATGCCGTCCTCTTCCGAAATCCGAAGATAAAAGTCGCCCCAGCCCTTCAAATCGCGAAACGCGATGACGGAACGGTCGGGATCCGGGAACAGGCGATGCCGCTCCAGATAACTGCGGAAGATCTTCTGGCTCGGGACGCCGTGGCAAACCAGATCGCATGTGATCAAAGTCTCGTACGGTCGGCCCAGATACGTTTGAAGTCCGGCCACCTGGCACGGCGTTCCGGTGAACAGGACGGTCCTGCCGTTCATGAGCTCCTGCCGGATCTTCCGGTAGATCCCGTCAGTAAAACACTGAACATATTTCGAGCCGCGAAACCGGACGGTACCGCCCGGCTGGCCGCAGAGTTCATGCCTCAAAACCAAATCCCGGTCAAAACGGCAGCCGCTGATCAAACCGCCGTGTTCAAGGATAGATTCCCCCAGAACAGAATAAACGCCTCCGGAGGAACTGGAGGTGCGGACAGCTTCATCCAGCGCCCATGCGACCAATGCGGTCCGGGGCAAACGTTTTTCCGGCGGATTCAGCGCATGGCATGCTTTTCCGCAGACGCCGCAGCCGGTACAGCGGGATTCCTCAATGACCGGAAACAGAAAGCCCTCTTCCGAAAGGCTCATCGAAATACAGGACGCGGGGCAGATGTCCGCGCAGGCACCGCACCCGGTACAATGCTTCCGGTCGGCGATCTTCATTGGGTGTTCTCCATTCTCATGAGGTTCTGGATCCTCTTTTTCTTCTTCAGCATCTCAAGCCTCTCCTGCTCAAGCTTCTCCTGCTCGAGCTTCTCCTTTTTCCGCAGATAGGCGGCTTTGATATTCTTCCGGTTGACGGCGATCACACCGATCAGGGCATACAAGACCATTTGTCCGGCGAAGTTGTTGTATTGTTTCAAACTCCACTCCAGGGTGGAGTGCCAGTAGTTGCAGGACAGCCCGCCGAATAGTCCGATCACGATGCCGGAACATGGCTTTTTCCTGAGAACAAACATGCTTATGATGTCGGACAAATAATAATATGCAAACCAGAGGATGAGGAGCCCCATGCCATACCAGCCGCATTCCGCCGCCACCAGCAGGTAAATAGTTTCAACAAGTCCACCGTACCGCGGCGCATCGTTTTCGCGGTAATAATCCTGGACATAGTTGTAGGCCCCTCCGGAATACTCGGAATAATTGTTCGCTCCGAATCCGAGACGAAAATCGTTGGCCATCCGCTTGGAGGCGACAGCAAGGACGATACGGGTGTTTTTGGATGCTTCAGGCGCTTTGGTAAAACGCTGGATGATACGCGGCAGAGCATATCCGACAACACTCAGCATGACGATCAGGCCAATCAGCATGAGGGTCAGGCGCCTGGGAGAAAAACCGTTGAGCAGGATGGAAAGTGCGCAGACAATAGCTATACCGCCGAAATAAATGACCAGGCCGCCGCGGGAATAGGTGAATATGATCAGGAGAACAGATCCGCCGAATGCAAACAGACAAAGGAAAAACAGAATCTTGCTGAGTTGCTCGTTCATCAGGACACCAAGAGACAGGAGTCCGAAAAGCTCCAGGTACAAAGAGAGCGAATTCTGATGCGGAAACGTCGAGTGAATCTGAAAGATCCCCATCCTGTATTTCTGATAAAAACCAACGACAAACAGAATGATCAGGATGCTGCATACAAGGTAAATGAAAAAAGTCAAGTCCTTGCTGTTGTTCAGGAAATTGAATGTCGCCAAAAAGGTGATGTACATCCAGAACATCTTGTAGACTTCAAATCCCCACTGATGCATATGGATGGCATTGATCCCGGAAAGCAGAATCGCCAAATAATACAAAAAATAAAAAAAGGAACCAGGCGGAAACAGCTTGATCTTATACTTGATGCTGAACAGCATGCTCATCAGGAGCGGAACGGCAAAGAGAGACACCGCGGTAAACGCATAGCCGCGCGCCGTGCCGCGCCAGTCAGGCATGGGCACAAAGTTGAGCGAATACTCATTGCTGGTAAAATACACCATCCCTGCGAAACAAACATGCCGGAAATATGGAATCATACAGCACATTGCCGTCAGAAAAGGCAGCAAATACAGAAAAATGAACAGAAATGCTAGTATTTTTGTTAACGGCATGGATCCGCTTCCGATTCCGCTTCAGAGCAGGGCGTTAATCACCACCAAGTTCGAAATAGCCGAGGATTCTGGAACCGAACGGACCGGCCAGCAGGTTGACGAACTGCAGGGTCGGCAGGAGTTTCCGGACCACTGTGTTCCATCTCGAAATATCATCCTTCGGCACGTAGATGATGTCGTTCGCCTCAAGTTTGAAATCCTTCATCTTGCCGTTCAGGATCTGGTCGATATTGATCGTATAGACGACCGTGTTATTCACTCCGCCGCGGATGACCCGGACGAAGGAGCTGTAGGTATCCGATTTCAGGCCGCTGACGTATGCGAGCCCCTGAAGCAGCGTCATCCCCTCCGAAAAACCGACATACGTGTTGCTGTTGACTTCGCCGAGGAAGATGATGGAGCCGTTCATGGTCGACGGAATATAGATGTAATCTCCGTTCAGAAGGGGAATGTTCTGCAGGGCGTCGCCGTCGTAGACAAGTTTTCTGAAATCCACGGGCAGCTTCTTGTCGTTCCGTTTGATGTATGCATTGTCCAAATCGGCCAGTTCAACGGTGTCGTTGTTGAAAGATCCGAGCTGGAAACCGCCCGCGAGGGCGATTGCGTCAAGCAGACACGTTTGTCCGATGGAAACCGTGTAGTTGCCGGGGCGGTTCACGCGGCCAGCAATCGTGAAGTAGTAACCGCTTACGGTCACCGGGGAGAAGGTGACAATCGGCGATTTCAAATATCTGGACAGCTTCTGTTCGATCAGGTTCATGGCGTCATCCATGTTCAAACCGGAAAGCTTCAGAATGCCGACCAGCGGCAGGTTTGCCGTACCATCCGGTGCGATCAGGACATTGGAGGTAAGCGTCGGCTGGTTGTACACGGACAGCTGAAACTTGTCGCCGGGATGGATTTCATAAGGCGTGGGGTTCACGATGTGGAGGGCTTTCAGTTCCTCCTGAATGGCATAGGCGTCCCCTTCCTGTTTCGGCGGGACGCTAGTCATCCCGGGAACGGCGATGTCTCCAAACGGCTTATGATTGCATGCAGTTACGGCAAGGGCAAGAACAGGGATGAACAGAAGCAGGATCCGACGATATTTGGAAATCATAATGTCACCTTGTTGTAATGCTTGATGTTGACGTCACAGAGGAAACCGACGATGTGCTTGACTCGGAAAGACTTCAGGAACTGGAGGATCTTATAGATGTCCAGTTTCGAGGTCTGTGCATATTTCATCGGAATAACGGTCAGGTCGGCATTATGGGCGATTTCCGCGAACAGCTGACGGTGCAGCTCGAAATCGAAGAGATCCCATACGATCAGGGATACGGACTTGTAGGCCATCTTCACGCGCTGGATCTGTTCATCGGTCGGCGGCGAAATGAAGGAAAGGTCGTCCAGTTTGAAGAAGACCGTATGGTCTTTTCCAGGCTTCGGCGCATCCTCCGTGAACTGGTAGAGATAGTCGTTGATGAGAAGCGGCATCTGTTTCGAAGAGAAATCCTCCTCCTTGACAGGCGAAATGATGACGTATTTGCACCCCATGCGGATCTTCAGCGTTTCGCAGAACTCCTCTTTGGTCTTTTCATCCAGGTCGGACCGTTTGTTCGGGGCAAATACGAGCAGGAGCGGATGATCCGGAGAGGCATGCGAGAAGAACGGTTTTCCGTTGCTGGTCATTGTCTGCAGAGCACTGTAATAATCGGCGCGGTGGGCCTGCTCCAGGACCGGGATCATACCGAGCAGGGGGATCTTGAGCGCCTGTTCGACATCGACGTTGGAACGGACGGTCAGGTTGAAGAATTCGCAGCAGAGGATGACGGTAAGTGAGACAAACGTGCCGAGGACGAAGCCGAAGACAGCCCAGACACCGCGCTTGCGTCCCAGCGCCGTATTGGGCGCTTTTGCAAGTTCCTGGATGGAAATATCGGAGAAGGAGCGGTCCAGGAAACTGTGGATCGTGGCGATCTGCATCTTTGTGTCGTTGATCCGGTCCTTGTTCTGTTTGATGTCGGCTTCGATCTGGCGGATGGTGGGCTGGAGCGAGGCCAGGAGTTCACGGCGCGAACGCAACTGGATCGCAGTCTCGTTATTGAGCTTGATATCGTTTGTCAGGGACTGGATCTCGGCCTTTCTTGAAGCAATGGCCACCTGGATCTGCGTATAGGCCGGATTGCGAGAGACGATGACCTTTTTATTGACGTCGGTTTCGTTTTCCTCCTCTTCCTCTCTCGCTTTTTCGAGTTCGGCTTTCAGCCGCTTGACATATTCGCGATGCTGGATCAGGAGCGGGTTGCTTTTTGCATAGATCTGTTCATATTCATGGAGCTTGGCTTCAGCTCGCACGAGCTCTTCTTCCCCCGTGGAGCTTCTCTCTCTGTGCGTCACGACTTCCTCCGGCGTGTTGGCCAGCTCGCCCTGAAGCTCATAGAGCGCCTGTTTCACCGATTCAAGCGTGGAAGAGGCTCGCGTCAGCTGGTCTTCGACCTGAAGCAGTCTCTGGTTGTTGAACGCGACGTCGTTCTCGATCGTGGTCAAATTATTCTCGGAACACAGGTTCTTCAGTCTTTCATCCAGGTCGCTCAGCTGTTTTTCCAGATCGTTCTGCGTCCGGACGTAACTGTCGTTCAAATCCTCAAGATTGCGCCGGATCAGTTTCTTGTATTCTTCGATGAAGACATCGGACAGGGTGTTGGCCAAAGCAGCCGAAATGGTGGGATCCTTCGAAGACGCGGACACGAAATAGTAGTCCGAGTTCTTTTCCGACTTGATCGTGATATTGTTGTAAAGCTGTTCGGCCGTGTAGGGCAGGCTCAGGCGTTTGACCGTTTCCTCCAGCACGGCACGGCTTTTGAAAAGGTTCAGGATGATCGAACGCTGGACATTGACATAGCCGGGCGGCAGGATGCCGCTCTTCGTGTCGGTGACTTCCTGGCGGATCAGGCCGCAGTTCGCCAAATATACGTTCGTGGTGGTCATCGTGCGGATGAAGAACGTAACGGTGGCGAACAGAATCGGGAAAATGGCGAAAAGCCACCACATTTTCTGGATCGCGTTCACCCAGCACCAGATGTCGCGTTTGAACAAACGCGTGATCTGTATGATGGCGGGCTCTGTTTTTTCCTGCTCGAATTCAGAATAGAACTCGGCCTCGTCAGCATGGACCGCAGGATCTTCGCTATCCGACAAAATCATTCCAGGACTCCTCTCTGCCGCGGGGCGCGGCAATCCGGATTCAGATTGCGCCGCAGGATCCCCGTCAGGATCTTAATGTTAAACCAGCAGTTCATGGCATACGCATAATACTGCTCGTCAAGTTCAAGTTGATAAGGCTCATTCTCATGGCCGAGAAACTCACTGTAGGAAAAAACGCCGGGGGCATATCCGGGCAAATCCCGGATGAATCGCTCGTTATGTTCGGTCGCCTCCAGCAGGCTGTTTCCGACCAGCCGCAGCTTTCCCGTCAGCGCATACGGAAGCAGGTGATATTTGTCCAGCGTCAACCTGCGGAAGAGCCTTCCTGCAAAGCCATCTCTCGGCAGCACGTATCCGTGCATGGGCATGGTGCGCTTTTCGCCGCGTCCCGCCAGGCACTCCACCAGCGTGGCATGAAACTCCAGGAAAGGCCGCAGAATAACGTAAGGCAGGGTCTGAAGCAGCAGCAGGACAAATGCCAGGACCTTCTGGTAGAACGGGCATCCGGCGTACTCGTCCGGTTCCATTTCAGAAAGGACGGACTTGTTGGCGAAATCCATTGGGATCCCGGATTCCGGATCGACGAGACGATTCCCGCAGCAGATCTTTCCGTCGATCTCCAGGTTGCGGCCAAGATAGGTGTTGCCGAGCACAATGGAGTTCCGGATCACGGTCCCGCTGTCTATGATGCAGTTGTCCCCGATGACGATGTTCGGCCCCGCATGGACCCCGGACCCGAACAGGATCCCGTTTCCGAGTATGACGGGCGGCTTCACCCGGGCCGATCCCGGGACCCGGACGTCACGCCCGACAAAACTGTTTCTTCCTTCGCTGAATCCGGGCAGATTATACTTTTCGATGTCGCTGCCGGCCAACCGCATGTTGAGCTTGTAGTATTCGAGGATGCCCGGGACGGACACTCCTGAAACAGGGCCCTCGTCGCGGAATCCGCCCCAGTCGGACGGCAGATCATCCAGCTTGTCGCGGCCGATCAGATACCAGGCGGCATTGCCGGCGCCGTACACGCAGCCTTTCATCTCCGCCGGACCGATGCTCAGTTCCCCGGGTTCCCGTTTGTCGTATTCCGGCAGGAAAAGCCCGGAAAGAATCAGCAGATCGCATCCGCTGCAGAACGCTTTGTTCCGCAGCAGAACGCGTTTCAGGGATTCATTCGGGAACACCCCGCCGAAGCTGATGCTCATGCCCGGCATCCCGTCCTGTCGGAACATGGTGTGGAGGATGTCCGACTCTTCGTCGGAGACGATCCTGACCTCCTGGATCCCTTTCAGGAAACAGTAATCCAGGGCGAATTCGATTGCGGGCTTGTTCGCAAACGGAAGCAAGTAGACCGGGTAGTTCGGGAAATACTGCTTCAACCATGTGTTTCCGCGCACCGGGCAGAAAAGAAGCGCCTTCATCATCTCAATACGCCCCCTTCCCCGCGATCACGGCAGGAATCGTTTTGAACAGAATCAGAACGTCCTTCCAGAACCCCTGCCCGCGGATATATTCCCTGTCCAGCACGACCTGTTCCCGGAACGGGATGTCGCTTCGACCGGAAATCTGCCAGATGCAGGTGATGCCGGGCAGAATATCCAGGCGCTTCCGGTCGTCGAGCGAATACTGCGCGACCTCGGACGGCAGGGGCGGGCGCGGCCCGACCAGGCTCATGTCGCCAAGCAGCACGTTGAAGAACTGCGGCGCCTCATCGATGCTGTATTTGCGGATGAATCTGCCGCACCTCGTAATACGGGGGTCGTTCTTCATCTTGAAGATCACGCCGTCCTTCGACTCGTTTTCCTTTTCCAGCGCGGCCCGGCGGGCATCCGAGTCGATGTACATGGAGCGGAACTTGTAGAAATAAAACGGACGACCATGCAGTCCGACCCTGACCTGACGGTAGATGAGCGGACCGGGAGAGTCGAGCTTGAGCCAGATCGCGACAGCCAGGAAAAGCGGCATCAGGAGGACGATCGCGCAGAGACTGCCGCAGACGTCCATCCACCGCTTGAGCAGACGACTGAATCCGGTATCAAGGATCCAGAGGTGTTTTTTGAGCCTGGTCCGCAGCCCGGCAAAAAACTTGGACCGGGGGGACAGCGATTCGGACAGAAACAGAATATCATTCAGCCCGGCAGACGTGCTAAAGCCGGACGATCGAACGTCCTGCTTCCGGGATGGGCACTCCATGTTCCGGCCCATCGGATCCGGGCTGTCCATATTCATTTCAGCCTCCTCTGTCGGATCTCGATCTCCGCGGACTGTGTGCGAAGGACCAAGTCATGCCTCGCGGGCAGCTTTGATCGCTTCGTCCAGCTCGTCGTAGATGTCGAAAATACGGTATGCCTTCGTGATCTCGAAGATCATTCTGGCGCGCTGCGTCAGATTCGCCAGGATCAGCGTCCCGTTGAACTCCGTGCAGCTTTTCAGGCAGAATACAAGAGCACCAAGGCCGGTGCTGTCCAGGTTTTCCATCTCGGAAAGATCAAACACGAATTTCCGTTGGGTGGCAAACAGCTCAAGAAATTTTGACCGGAGCGTTTCCGCATTTTCCGCAGAAAGATGTCCCTTGACCTGGATGACTTCAATTCCGTCGTTCTCAAAGTTGGAAATTTCCATGTGTGTTTGTTCTCTTATTTTGACAGTGTTTTTTCATGCTAAATTGTAGCGCGCGATTATAATATAATATTGCATTTCGAAAAAATCAACCCATTTTTCTGTTTTTTTAGTCTTTCGTAATATTTTGGATGCTTTTTTTTGTGTCCGCTCAGCTCATTTCGACAGAGAAAAAACTGTGTTGAAAGACTTGAATCCCGCGGGAACGTTCATTCCGCAAATCATGGCCGGCGTTTCCAGCCTCATGGAACGACAGTCTGCACCAGCGTCATATACACCGCGGTCCCCGCCAGAATGGACACCAGCGGATTGCGTTTCCACAGCTGAAGCGCGACCACCACGACGGCCGCGGCGATCTCCGCCAGGCCGAACATGTGCTCGGCGGGCGCGCGGTCCCGGACATAGCATGCGAAGCAGTACACCACCAGCATGGCGATCGCCGCCGGGGACAGGACGTTTCCGATGCTCAGGACCAGCGCAGGCGGGCGTTTGCCCGTGCCGAAGAGCAGGAACGGCAACGCGCGGAGCAGGAACGTAACGCCCGCGGTCACGGCGGTCAGGATCAGCAGATATTCGGTCGACGTCCCGTTCATGATCTCTCTCCGGGTTTCCACGATTCCAGTTTTTCGAACGGCTTCCGGAACACGATCAGGACGGACAGCATGAGGACAATGGAAGGGATCAGCATCTTTCCCGCGCCGAAGACCAGCGCGCAGGCTACGGACGCCAGCAGACCGACCGCCGCATACACCCGGTTCCTGCGTTCCCGGCACTGGTCGGTCAGGATCACCAGGAAAAGCGCGGTCATCGCGAAGTCTATGCCCTTGTTCGGAAACGGCAGGGAAGCTCCGGCGAGCGCGCCGGCCGTGACTCCGATGATCCAGTAGAAATGGTTCAGCGCGGCGAGCGTGATGCAGTACAGGATGGAATCGCCTCCGGGCGGGACCTTGTTTTCGACTTCGAGCGCGTAGGTCTCGTCGGTGAGGCTCCAGATCAGGTAGAGCTTTTTCGCGAGCGGGATTCCGCGGAAACGTTCGATGAGGGAGAGCCCGTACATGGAGTAGCGGATGTTCAGGCACACGGTCAGGAGCGCCACGTCGAGCATCGGCTGCGACTTCTGAATCCAGTCCACGAGCATGAACTGCAATGCGCCGGAAATGCTGGTGGCGCTGGTCAGGAACGCCCAGAACGCAGGCAGCCGGATCCCGCTTTTCGCGGCCAGCAGGACGCCTGCCGCGAATCCCATGGTCGTATATCCCATCAGGACGGGCAGAGAACTGACAAATGCCTGTTTCAAGACCGGTTTTTGATTCATGGCTGGAAACTCCTGAAAAATGAAGCTACTAATATACCACCGTTCCTGTAAAATACAAAATCTTTTCCTGCTCTTTTCGCCAACATTTCATCCTTTCCCGCCGCTTTTTCTTGAAAACCCCGTGCTCGCATGATATATTATATGCCGGATCAAATCACACTGCACCGCCGCGCTCCTCCACCTTGCATGGAGCCGGCAGAATAAGGATTCTTTTCATCATGAATGATGATAATTCCCCGTCCGCGAAGGCCGGGGCATCGTCTTGTACCGTTCTGGACCAGGGGGAAACCACCCTGGCGGATCTTCCTGTCGGCGAGATCGGCGTCGTGGTCAGCATGAAGCCGTCCCTGCGAGGGAGAAAGAAATTCGCGGACGTCGGGATCGTGCCCGGCACCCGCCTTCAGATGGAGGCACATGCGCCGTTCGGCGGACTCCTCCGCATCAAGGTCATGGAGAGCAGTCTCTCCATTCACCGCGACGATGCCGCGAACATCATCATCCGCAGGCAGGACCGCCCATGAGCCGTAAATACCGGATCGTCCTGGCCGGCAATCCGAACTGCGGCAAAACCACGATTTTCAACTGCCTTACCGGCGCGCGCCAGCATGTCGGCAACTACCCCGGCGTGACGGTCGAGAGCAAGACCGGCGATTTCATGCTCGGCGAGGACGAGATCGAGCTCATCGATATTCCTGGCGTGTACAGCCTTTCTTCCAGCTCGCCGGAGGAGGGTGTCGCGTTCGAGGAGCTCACCAAGCCCGGCATCGACCTTATCATGAACGTGATCGACTCGTCGATCCCGCAGCGCAGCCTGTATCTCTCCACGCAGCTCGCCGAGCTCCACATCCCGATGCTGATCGTATTCAATATGAGCGACGAGGCGAAAAAGAAGGGGCTCAAATTCAATATCCAGAAGCTCCAGTCCTATTTCGGATGCAGCATCGTCCAGACGGTCGGATCCCGCGGCGACGGCATCGACAAGCTCAAATCCGCCCTCGCGGAAAGCCTCCTGCACCTGGAGGACCACGACGTCCCCAAACTCACCTACGGCGCGGACGTCGACGACGCCATCCACGAGCTCGAGGCGTGGATCGAACCCGCCATGACCGACCGCATCCGTCATATCCCCGCGCGTTTCTTCGCCATCAAGCTGCTGGAGAAGGACACCTGCGTGATGCGGCTCCCGGAATTCCAGGGGCTCGACGCCATCATCGACGCTCAGATCACCCATCTTTATGCCCGGCACGCCATCACGGCCGAGACCTTCATGGCGGACTGCCGCTACGCCATGATCTCCGGCGCCTGCCGCGACGCCATTTCATTCACGCAGGAACGCCGCCGCGAGATCTCCGACAAGATCGACGCAGTGGTCACGAACCAGTGGATCGGACTCCCGCTCTTCTTCGCCGTCATGTACCTCATGTTCTGGTTCACGTTCACCTGCGCCGCGCCGATGACGGCCGGCATCGAGTGGCTCTTCGCCTGGATCCAGGGGCTGATCGAACGCTTCTGGTCGCCGGACGTCCAGCCCGTCCTGCGCAGTCTGCTGATCGACGGCGTGATCCACGGCGTCGGCGGCGTGGTCGTCTTCCTCCCGAACATCCTGTTCCTCTTCCTCGCCATCGCGTTTCTGGAGGACACCGGCTACATGGCGCGCGCGGCGTTCGTGATGGACGGCATCATGCGCAAGTTCGATTTGCAGGGAAAAAGCTTCGTGCCGCTCGTGCTCGGATTCGGCTGCAACGTCCCCGCGATCATGGCCACGCGCAGCATCGAGTCCGAACGCGACCGCAGGACGACCATTCTGGTGCTGCCGCTGATGAGCTGCGGCGCGCGTCTGCCGATCTACGTGCTGCTGGTCCCGGCGTTCTTCGCGGTCAAATACCAGGCGTTCATCATGTTCCTGATCTACGCGATCGGCGTCGCCTTCGCGATGCTCGCCGCGCGCCTGCTTAAATCGACGCTTTTCAAGGGCGAAGGCGAGGTCTATCTGATGGAGCTCCCGCCCTACCGCGTCCCGACTGCGAAAAGCATCCTCCTGCACATGTGGGACCGCGGCGTGATGTACCTGAAGAAAGCCGGCACGATCATCCTCGGTGTCTCCGTGCTCCTCTTCATCGCAAACAATTTTCCGGAGAAGAAGACCTTCGACGCCGACTACGGAGCGCAGATCATGGCCGTCTCCTCCGACTCGAACCTCAGCGCGGAAGAACAGTCCGCCGCCTTCAAACACATTGAGAACCAAAAACGGGCCGAGGTCGCGGAATACACCGTATCCGGCCGCGTCGGCAAGTTCCTCGAACCCGCGTTCCGGCCCATCGGGTTCGACTGGCGCGTCACGACCGCCGCGATCAGCGCCCTGGCCGCGAAGGAGATATTCGTCTCCCAGCTCGGCATTCTGTACGCCGAGGGCGAGGTCTCCGAAGACGCCCCCGAGGACGAGCAGGAACCGCTCCGCCGGCAGCTTCGCCGCGCCTATACCCCGCTGCAGGGCTTCTGCATGATGCTGTTCTGCCTGCTCTCCATTCCGTGCCTCGCCACGCTCGCGATTATCCGAAAGGAACTGAACTCCTGGAAATGGATGTTCTTCGAGGCCGCCGGACTCTTTGTGCTTGCCTATGTGACCACGTTCATCGTGTACCAGCTCGGCATGCTGTTGAGAATCGGTACAAACTATCTGCCCTGAGTAACAAACCTCATTAAATCGTTCTCCTGATCTGCGGAAAACGGTTGAACTGCCGAAAAACTCCCAAGTTTCAGCTAAAAGGAACTTGTTTTAACTGAAACTTGCGTGCGAGGCGCGAATATGTGCGCACATGCGCTTCATGCGTGCAAACTATGGGCAGGATTACATAAGTCGACTTATCGTACCGATCGAGATCGGACGCAGTCTGTGAAACCGGAGGCTCAGCCAGTATAATCCGCCGAGAACAATCCTGTACAAAACCGAACTGCTGTTTTTTTCAAGTTTCAGTTAAAAGGAACTTATTTTAACTGAAACTTGCGTGAATGCGTGCAACTGTACACGCGCACGCAAGGAATGCTCGTTTGAACCCAAACCATTTCCTTCCTTCGACCCCTCCTGAGAGGAACAGGGGATTCGAATTGTTATGTGGAAAAGAATATGTTTTTTTGTGGCTGAACTTGTTTTTTCTTTTACGCATGCTATAGTATGGTAATATTTTTATCAAGATAACCTCAAAACTCCTTGGAATCCAAGAAAGGAAGCACCTCATGCCGGCTATTATTTTTATTGGGGCTCTTCTCCTTATCAATCTGGTCCTTCTCTTCTCGTGCAAATCGAGACTTGAGGATCTGATTTTTCGGATGAAGGAACTGGAAAAGGCGGTGAAGAACGGACAGCCTGCATCTCCGCCGAAACAGGATGTCAAAATCCAGGTCCCAGGCACGGCGGAATCCAAAACAGTCCCCGGATTCCTCCTGTCAAATCAGGCCGACGCGAATCCGCCTCAAAAATCGACAGAAATCAAGCCGGAAGTCAAGTCCGGACCTACCTCTGCCGTCAAGCCGGAAGTCAAACCCATGCCGGTTCACACGGAGCCCCCCGCGCAGGCGGCGTCGCCCGTCAAACCGGAGCCGAAAAAACCAGTTCAGCCGGAAATCAAACCGGCCGCCGCGGCTGCAAATACATCCGAGGCATTCGAATCAAAATCCCTGCTGGACGTCGCGAAGAATGCAGGTGCGGTCCCGCCGCCTCCCGCTCCGAAACGTTCCGCCATCGAGGAACGCACTGCCGAGGTGCTTTCGAAGCTGTGGCAGTGGATCATCGTCGGAGAGGAATACCGCAAGGGCGGCGTTTCGAAGGAATACGCGGTGGCGACGACCTGGATGCTCCGTGCGGCGATGCTGCTTCTGCTCTTCGGGCTGGCATATTTCATCAAATATACGCATGAACGCAATCTGTTCCCGCCGGAACTCCGCCTGTCCGTGGCGGCGCTGTTTACGCTTGCGCTGCTCGGCGCCGGGTGTCGTCTGCTGAAGAGTGCGAAATACCGGATCTTCGGCACGACGCTCGCGGGAGCCGGCTTTGCCGGGCTGTACCTGTGCGTGTTCGCGAGCGTTTCCGTATATCATTTACTGGATGCGTGGGTCGGACTGGCCGGGCTGGTCGTGGTGACCGCGGCCGGCGTCGCACTGGCACTGCGGTTCGACTCCATTATTCTGGCCGTGCTTGCGATTTGCGGCGGATATCTCGCGCCGATCCTGATGGACACCGGGTCGCGCAATCTCGCCGGGCTGTACGGCTATATGCTGATCCTGGTGTTCGGTTCGCTCATCATCTCGCGCATGCGCTCGTGGCAGCCGGTCAATATCCTGTCATTCATTTTCACATGGAGTATCTACGCAGCCTCGGAGCCGTTCCCGAGGGGCGGCGGCTTCAACGTCCCACTGACCGCTTCGCCGAACTGGCTTGAGCTCGCGGACGACGTGAACCGCGGGTACGCGATCGCACTGACCTTCGGGGCGCTGTTCTTCCTCGCGTTCTGCGTGCAGACCGTGGCGTTCAACCTGTTCACGAAACGGAAAGTGTCGCTTCTGGAGCTCGAGTTCGCCGCACTGAACGGCATCGTGTTCATGTCCCTCTCGATCCATCCGACGATCCGCATTTACGGGCGCGAATACGCCGCCGCCATCACGTTCGGCGGAGCGCTCGTCTATCTGCTCCAGATCGCGCTGCTGATCCGCGTGAAACTGGAGGACCGCAACCTGCTGCTGACGCTGCTCGTGTTCGCCTGCGGCCTGATCTCGCTGACGTTCCCGCTGCTGCTGAAGCAGGACCACCTGGCCGTGGCGTGGTCAGCGCAGGCAGCGGCGATGCTGTACATCGCATGCCGGACGCGCTCCCGGATCCTTCTGCGCCTGAGCTACATTGTCTACATGGTCGCAGCGGTGCGCCTGCTCGGATTCGACCTCACGCGCGGCTACTGGCGGCACAGCGTCACGTTCCTGACGCGCCTGCTGAACTTCGGTTCCTACACGGCTGCGCTCGCGGGCGGGTTCTTCCTGCTGAAAAAGTATGGCGCGGACCTGATGTTGACGCCTGCGCAGGCGAAAATCGGCGCGGACGGCGAATACCGCCCGATCTATTCCCGCCCGGCGAAAGTCATGTTCTGGTGCGCGTTCGCGGTGAGTTTCATTCTGATCGCGGGCGAGTTCACGTATCTGCGGCACCTGAAAGTCGGCGGCGTGATCGCGACCGCCGCCGTGTACCTGATGCTTCTCTCCCTGATCCCGAGGCTGTTCCGGGAGAATGCCGACGCAATCCGGGGCGCGGCCTGGCTCCTGCTTGCCGCGTTTCTGCAGTATGTCATCTTCTCCCGGTATTGGTTATGCGGCGGCGAATCCGTGCACGATTCGCTGTGGCGGTTCTTCCCGAACCTGCTGGCCGTGGCGGCGCTGGTTTTCGCCGGTTTGTTCTTCGGGAACGTCGACGGCGGAAAAGGCAAGGGAACGGAAGAAAA
>Ga0310786_10003466_pt1 | contig 22907 bp, 21 predicted proteins | sample AusTroGonzalo_MG_FD_203881 | JGI IMG/M metagenome (GOLD analysis project Ga0310786, IMG submission 203881) | Bovine rumen microbial communities from tropical cattle in Woodstock, Queensland, Australia - Gonzalo_03 (v2) (version 2) | ecosystem: Host-associated > Mammals > Digestive system >...
TCTGTTCTCGATCATCGTGACCTGCTGCATGCTCGTTGTGGCCGTGGCGGTAATGGTGACGACGATGATCACGATCGACTTCAGCCTCAAATCCGCGATCAAGCGGGAAGAGCGCGAGATCGGAATGATGAAGGCGATAGGTGTCTGGTCGATGTCTTATAAGACGCTCTATATCGTGAAGTATATCTTCCTGGCGGCTCTGGGCGGACTTATAGGTCTTCCTCTCGGTTTTTTCTTAAGCAGGCTCCTGTTTAAGAAGTTCGTCATGAATGTCATGTATCCGGAGTTTTCGATGATGATAATGATAGGGCTTGCCGCAAGCGTCGTGACGGTGCTTCTGATCGTGCTGTTCAGCTTTTTCGCGCTGAGGAGGATGAATAAGATAAGCGTCATAGATGCGATCCACGGCGAGAACAGGGGCGAGAGATTCTCGGCTCTTCCGGGGCTGTCCCTGAACGGCAAAAAGCATATGCCGGTCCCGCTGTTTCTCGCAGTCAGCGATATCTTGAGGAGCTTTAAGAGATATATCCTCCTGATCCTCGCGTTTGTGCTCGGAATAAGCATCGTCCTGTTCGTGGTAAGGCTCAACGACACGATCATGACAACCGACTACGCGCACCATTATTTTCAGGACGGCGGGATGGATTTTCTCATCGACATCGATGATACGTATTACGACAAGCTCCTGAGTAAAGCAGGGTCTTTTCAGGGCGCGGTGGAGGAGATCAATAAGGACTTCAGGGAAAACGGTATCCCGGCCGAGATCAAGGTCGAGCTCATGAACAGCGCGAAAATGGAATATGACGGAGGCGAGGTCGCAGTGATCATCTCATGGCGCGACGCTCCTTCATCAGAGATCGAATATCTCGAGGGCAATCCGCCGAAGCTCAGTAACGAGGTCGCCGTAGGCTTTTATGACTCCCGCGACAGGAACCTCAAGATCGGCGACACCATTACCGTGGAATACGAGAAATACACGTCTGACCACACAACCTTCGGCAAGGTCCGGGAGGAATTCATCATAACGGCGATAGTCGACCGCTTCGGCTCGAATAATCCGTGCCTTTACATGGGCGATGATTTTGAGGGCTCCGTGGCAAGGGATTCCAACTATTTCAGCTGCATTATCGATGCCCCGGAAGATCAGCACGATGAGATCATAAAGAAGATGCAATCTCTCTATCCTGACGGCGAAGTCAGGATCCTCGAAAACGACGAGATCATGCCGCACTACCTTGTGGGCTATCAGCCGATGTTCAGGCTCATCATCTCCATCGTCTCTATTATCTGCGCAGTCGTCCTGACCCTTCTTACGGCACTTTACGAAAACATATTTATCGACGAGGAGACTTCCGACATCGCCCTCCTCAAGAGCATGGGCTTCGACAACAAAGTCATCCGCGCATGGCACTTCCTGAGGCTTCTGATCCTCGCGCTGATGTCCATGGCCCTGACCTACGTCTTCATGGCGACGGGCGGCAACCTCCTCATCGGGAACCTCTTCAAGACCATCATGAAGTGCGGCAGCTTCAAGTTCAAGGTCCTGCCTCTGAGTAACTTCGTCATCATACCTCTGTGTGTGATCTCATCGCTCGCGGTCGTCATCCTCCTCATAACGAGGATAACGGACGGCATCAGGATCTGGAAAGTGAGAAACGAATAATGAGAAAGACAGTAAAAACGATCGCAATGATACTTATGTCCGCGGCGCTCCTTACCGCCTGCAGGAGCAAGGTGACGCTTCCTTCCCGGGAAGGTCCCATGACGCCCGTCGATTCCTACAACACCTCCGCGATCCGCGAATACACTGATGAGGGCAAGATCGAGAGCCCCCTCGCGACATACACCTCCGCCGACGGCCTTTGCACTATCCGCGTCATGCCGAGCTACTACGACGTCACGCTCGATTACGAGAAAGGCACAAGATCAGAAGTCGGCGCCTCTTACGGAACGCTCATAAGGGAGAAGTTCCCTACATTCATCACGACCATGGAACCTTATCTTTTCGAAAACATAAGGTGCGCATATGGCGGATCCTTCTCCGCGGAAGCAGTCGTAGAGAGGGAAAAGATCCTCCTCGATTCCATGCGTCCCGAATATAAAGACGAGATCGAAGCGTTTGCCACGGCCATATCCGGCGGCACTACGGGACTTGTCGAAGATCAGGTCTTAAGCTACGAGGAAGCTCTTCTTATGCAGATGATCCCGGACGCACTCCGGCCGACGTGCTGCAGCGCCCTCGCGCTCTGGGGCAGCAAGACCACGTCCGGTGACATGATGACGCTTCGCAACCTCGAATGGAACCTGGGCTCTGCCAACCAGATGGGGACCATAAACGCGGTGACCCACATGAAGAACGGCCCGCGCTCCATCACGTCCATATCAGTCCTTGGTCTTTTAGACATCATCTCCGCTATCAACGACGACGGTGTCTTTGCCGCAATTCTGGATGTCGGCTCTGTACAGGGTGAGGCGTATGTTTTCGAAGGGAAAAAGTGTTACACGATGGAGCTTCGGTATGCTCTCGAAGAATACTCTACGGCGCGCGAGCTCGGCGGATTCATGGTCGGTGAGAGCGGCGATTTCACATGGTGCCACAACCTCATGATCACTGACCGTGACGAAGCCCTCTGCGCGGAAGACTGCGTATCCCAGGTGTCGGAGAAAGGCCTCGGAAAGTCTGTTCTCCGCGACTATGACACACCGATCCTCGAGGGACTTTCCTGGGATAATGAAGACTCCCTGTGCGTCGTGAATTCATTCACATCCGAGGGCAACCAGGACGGCTTTACAGGCAGCACCTCCAACATCATCAGATTCGTCAAATATAACGAATGGGTGAAGGCGAAGGATAAATTCTCACCCAAGGATATGAAGGACCTGATCACCACCGAGACAGTCGAGCAGTACGAAGTACAGAATGTTCACGGACAGGGAAGCGCCCAGCTCATTCTTGTCGACTATCATACAGGAAGTGTCCAGGTCGCTTTTACGGGACCTGAAGGTGTAATTGATAAACCGGATTTTATTGAGGTCAGCCGCCTGGAAATGATATAATAAAAAAGGCTGAAAACCACGGCGTATCAATCGTCAAAAGCATTTTAGAAAGGATAAAGATATATGAAAGTCTTGGTATTGAACGGAAGCCCCAAAAAGGTCAGCGACACATTCAGACTGACCGACGCATTTCTCAAGGGGCTGAACAAAAACAACGAACATGAGGTCCACGTGATCAACGTCATCGATAAGAACATCGGACCCTGCAGAGGATGCTTCGGATGCTGGCAGCAAAAGCAAGGTCACTGCATGATCCCTGACGATCAGAATGAGATCCTTGATCTGTACCGCGATTCCGATCTCATAATCTGGAGCTTCCCGCTCTACTGCTACGGCATGCCGTCCCACCTGAAGGCCGTGCTCGACCGCACCATCCCCCTCGTAAAGATGGACATGAAGCAGATGGATGACGGATCCGTCCGCCACGAGGCCCTGGTCGATTTCTCCCGTATCCACACCCTCATTATCTGCGGATGCGGTTTCCCTGACTGGGAAGGCAACTTCGACTCACTGAAGATAATGTGCAAGAACGGCTTCATCAACCCCGACATCGTCTGCGTCCCTGAGACGCCGATGCTCAACATCCCCGCTGCCGCACCGGTCGCAGACCCGCTGCTCGCGAGGTTCGAGAAGGCAGGCGAGGAATATAACGCCAACATGACCCTCTCTCCTGAGACCATTGCGGATCTCGAGAGGCCCATGATCCCGGCGGAAGCCTACATCAGCAATGTAAACAGCCTCTGATCTTCCGGTTCTGAGTTAGAATTTTACAGGGTGTCTCAAGCTTCTGCTTGAGGCATTTTTTTCGAAATCAGACGTAAATGCCGCTTTGACAGGCATTGAAGGGCGGCCGCGAGGAAGATAACAAAGTCATTGATGAAGTAGCGGCGATTAATGATATAATCCTTTCTGACAGGTTCATAAAAGAAAGGAAAATATTATGGCTATTGAGATTGAGATCAGGAAGATCGGAAAAGTAACTGACATTAAGATCGGACACATTATCGGAAATGAACTCGTAATGGGGTCGTATGACGATAACTGGAGATTTGAACCGGGCAAGATCACAACAGACGTGGGCGTGTTCGATCCGAAGAACCCGGGAAGAGGGATCATGGTGCACATGGATCCCAATAACAGAGGTTCCATTAAGCTGAAGCTTCCTGTTCCCGCTGCCATATCAGATATCGATACATTGATATCGACAGCGGCAAGGATGGCCGAGGGCTGGGGCGCGATGATCGTGTCTTCGAACGGCGACTGCATGCCCGGTACGGTCTTCGCGGCGAATGCGGCTAACCTGAAGAAGTTCAATTACGATTCCATAAGGAAGGCTTCACAGGACATAATCGACGGCAAGGCACCGTCATTCTGCGTTTTCGGAGCGAAGTGGCCGGTGTTCATGGGAGAAGAGGAGGCTCAGAGGTTTGTAAAAGATCCTGAGGAATTCGGCACGTGGCTTATCAACAGGCAGAAGATGGATGCGTACTATGCGGGAGTAAGTTTCTTTAAGACCGCGAACGGCACCGTCGGAAGATACACGGTAGGTCCGGGCGTCAGATATATCTTCCCGAAGACACCGAGGGTACCTTACGGATTTGATGTTGAGTGTAATGATTACGCTGTCCTCGTATTTAAGGACAAGGAGACAAAAGGCGAGGTCGGATTTGAGGAATTCCTCGGAAGGCTTCCTGAGGAGAAGGTCTCCGAATATGACATCTATAACGATCTCATCGCGCCTTTGACTGAGGAAGAAGCAGGTCAGATAATGAATGGGTAAGACTGATCTTCTGATGTACCGGTAACGGTACTTCGGAAAAGTTATCATATCTTCATACAGGACGTCTTCGGACATGATACCGGGAGGTGGATTTATGCAGGAGATCAAGTGCCCCAAGTGCGGTGAGGTCTTTCAGGTAGATGAATCAGGATACGCCGCCATAGTAAAGCAGGTCAGGGACAAGGAATTCAACAAGGAAATCGAGCAGAACACCTTAAGGCTCCGTGAGGAGAAGGAAGGTGCGGTCAAGCTCGCCGTCACCGAGGCTGAGGCCGGGAAGGACAAGATCATAGCCGAACTCAACCGTAAGCTCGCCATAGCAAGCATGGAAAAGGAGGCGGCGCTTAACGATGCCGAGGCTGAAGGCAAGAAGCTCCTTTCCGAAAAAGACACGGAGATCGTAAAGCTCAGATCACAGATCGAGATCGACAAGAGCACCAACGACCTTGCTCTCAAGGAAGCAACTTCGAAGATGGAGAAGGAGATAGCGGAACTTAAGAACGATATCGAACTTCAGAAGCAGAAGAACGAGCTTCAGGTAAAGTCCATGGAGGAATCCCACAGGGAGGAACTGAAGAGAAAGGACGAGACCATCAGCTACTATAAGGACCTCAAGACAAAGATGTCCACCAAGATGGTCGGCGAGTCATTAGAGCAGTACTGCCTCGATGAGTTCAACAAGATAAGGACGGCAGCTTTCCCGAATGCCGAATTTGGTAAGGATAACGAGATATCCGAGACGGGATCCAAGGGTGATTTTATATACCGCGAATTTGACGAGGCGGGATTTGAACTTCTCTCCATCATGTTCGAGATGAAGAACGAGATGGAGACGACTGAGAAGAAGCACCAGAACAAGGACTTTTTCAAGGAGCTCGATAAGGACAGGAAAGAGAAGAACTGCGAATACGCAGTCCTCGTAACACTCCTCGAGCCGGACAGCACGTTCTACCAGGGGATCACGGATGTGTCCTACGAATATGAGAAGATGTATGTCGTAAGGCCCCAGTGCTTCATATCGATCATCACGATCCTGAGGAGTGCCGCACTCAAGTCGCTCGAAGCAAGGCGCGAGCTCGATCTTGTCAGGAACCAGAATATCGATATCTCGAACTTCGAGAATTCGATGGAAGAGTTTAAGAGGAAGTTCGGTGAGAATTATCTCAGGGCAAGTAACAAATTCTATGATGCGATCAAGGATATCGATGATACGATAAAAAAGCTCGAGAAGACGAAGAATGATCTTCTCTCATCGGAGAGGAATCTCCGCCTGGCTAATGACAAGGCGCAGGATCTCTCGATAAAGAAACTAACCAAGAATAATCCGACCATGAAGGCAAAGTTCGATGAACTTAAGGATGCCTCTAAGTCTGAGGATTAAGGAGCATAAGCAAGACAGGGTATGAAGGAACTGATAGACAAACTGGCATCAGAAAGGGATCTTTCCGACAAGGAATTTCTCCTTCTTCTGGACATCGAAGATAAGGACGATCTCGAGTATCTTTATTCGCGTGCCAGAGAAGAAAGGGAGAAGGTCTACGGCAAGGATGTCTTCATAAGAGGCCTGATCGAATTCACCAATTACTGCAGGAACGGGTGTTACTACTGCGGCATCAACTGTAAGAACAAGGATGCCGACAGATACAGATTATCCGAAGAGGAGATATTGTCCTGCGTCAAGGAAGGATATAGGCTCGGGTTCAGGACTTTCGTGCTCCAGGGTGGCGAAGATCCTTATTTTGATGACGGGAAGATGATCGGGATCATAAAGATGATCAAGAATGAAGCGCCTGACTGTGCGGTCACGCTCTCTATCGGCGAGAAGAGCGAGGAGAGCTATAAGGCCTTTTTCGATGCGGGCGCAGACAGATATCTTCTAAGGCACGAGACGGCTTCTCCTGAGCACTACGGGAAGCTTCATCCGGAAAATATGTCATGGGACAACAGGATGAACTGCCTTAAGACCTTAAGGAAGATCGGATATCAGGTCGGCTGCGGAATGATGGTCGGGTCCCCTTACCAGACGAAGGAAGACCTTCTGTCAGATCTGAGGTTCATAAGTTCATTTCATCCCGACATGTGCGGCATAGGACCTTTTATACCCCACAAGGACACTGTCTTCAGGGATATGCCGGCGGGAAGCACGGATATGACCTTGAAGCTCCTCAGTATCATAAGGCTCATCCATCCCGATATACTCCTTCCTTCAACGACGGCACTCGGAACGGTCAGCGCGCGCGGCAGGGAGATGGGACTTCTCGCGGGAGCCAATGTCGTTATGCCTAACTTATCTCCTGTATCTGTCAGGGAGAAGTATTCCCTTTACGACAACAAGATCTGTACGGAGAGCGAAGCTGCCGAGTGCATCGGATGCCTGAGAAGAAGGATCGAGTCGGTAGGCTATGAGATCTGTGTCGACAGGGGCGATCACAGGGATATTGATGTCTGATCTCAGAGTTTAAATACAACAGTAGCGGTTTTGAAGAAAATAATAGTATAATGGGTCTATCAGGAAAATATTGAGGACAGCCATGAAAAGAGCGATCATTTACTATTCATTCGAGGGGAATACCAAGGAAGCTGCCATAAGGATCGGCAAGCTCATCGGTGCTGATCTTATCGAGGTCAAGCCGGTCAAGGATATTCCCGAGTCAGGTCCCAGCAAGATCCTGACGGGCGGCGGCAAGGCGCTCTTCGGGCTCGCTGCCAAGATATATCCTGTTGAAGAGGATCTTAGTAAGTATGATGAGTTCATCCTCGGAACGCCTGTGTGGGCAGGCAGATGCGCTCCTTACCTTATTACCCTCATCAAGAAGAACGAAGACCTGAGAAATAAGATCACGGGCGTTTTCACGCTGAGCGGCAGCGGCAACAACAAGTCCTGTTTAAGGCAGCTTAAGAAGAGACTTCCCAATCTCAAGAACGACATATCGCTCGTCGACCGCGTCGAGAGGGACGCTGAATCTTACGACAGATCCATAACCATATTCTCGAGCTTATATACGGCTCTGGGCGGGAAGGCAGATCCCGACTGATGCCCGAACCCGTAAGTCTTATCGCAACCGATCTTGACGGTACGCTCCTTAATTCGCGAAAAGAAGTTCCTTCCGGATTTGAAGATCTCGTCATCAGGCATGACGGGATATCTTTTGTCATCGCGAGCGGAAGGCAGTACTATAACATCTTTGACCTGTTCCCCAAATGCAATGACAGGCTCTTTTTTATTGCCGAAAATGGTGCTCTCGTTATCCGCGGGGGAGAAGTCATTCACAAGGACGCGATGCGGAAGGAGGACGTGCTTCAGTGCATAAGAACCTTCTCGGACCCTTCGGTCTGTGCCCTCATCCTCTGCGGCGTAAAGTCGGCATATATGCTCAAGTCCTCTTCCCGCGAATGCTTCGAAAACTCCTACAAATACTATAAGAGGCTCGATCTTGTCTCAAGTCTCGAAAACATTGACGATGACATATTGAAGATCGCCGTTTTCGTTGAAGGCTACAGGGCAGATGAATACTACAGGGAGATATCTCCCGTAAATGACAGGCTCGATCATCTTCTGTCCGGTGACTGCTGGATCGATATCGCCAATAAGACCGTAAGTAAGGGCAAGGCATTAAGGATCATCCGTGAAGTGACTGGCGCGACATACGAAGGCTCGGTCGCTTTCGGCGATTACCTGAACGATGCTTCTCTTCTTGAAAACGCCGGCCAAAGCTATGCGATGACAAACGCACATCCCGGTCTTAAAAAGGCCGCGAGATACGAGGCGGCCGCCTCCAATGACGAGAACGGAGTCATGGAGACTTTGAAGATTCTGGGGATATGTTAAAATATCTCTTGGAATAAATAGCAGGGAGGACAGGCATATGGCTATCATCAAGAATTCCAAGATCAAGGATCGAGACCTTAAGCCGCTGTTGACGGACTGGGAGGATGCTGACGGCTGTTTTGCCACAGACAAGATCATCGTAGACGGTGAAGCTATCGGATATATGTACAGGGAAGAACCCGTAAACGAATATGACAGCGGCTGGAGATTCCTTACCGGGACCGAGTCCTCGGGATACATGAATAATCCCAAAAACGGCGGTGCTTATCCGCTTAACAAGCTCGCAAACTACGATCCCGGTATCATACCTTTCCTCAGATCTCCATACGGCAGTGCTTTTAAGCGTGATGCCATAGGCATTTTCCAGAAGGCAGAGGAATGATCCTCCCTTTAAAGTAGTCAGAAAACAATAAATTTCACAGCATAAACCGAGTTTAAAATTCCGCACATACTCAAGTATATTATTTCCGTACGGAGGTGCGTTTTATGTGCGGTATTTTCGGCTTGTATTCCGATAAGGTAAATGATCTTGCGAGCATGGTCTACTACGGTCTTTATGCTCTTCAGCACAGAGGACAGGAAAGCTGCGGTATCGTGGTCAACGATGACGGAGTGTTCTCTTCCTATAAGGACTTAGGACTTGTCAATGAAGTCTACAGCAAGGATATCTTAAGGAAATTTCCGCACGGAAGGATGGCTGTCGGACATGCCAGATACGGAACGACAGGCGTCACAAACAGGGCGAACTGCCAGCCGATCGAAGTAAACCACCAGAAGGGCAAGATGGCCCTCGCACATAACGGCAATCTCAGTAATGCCTATGAATTAAGGCTCGAGCTGGAACTGAAGGGTGCGATATTTCACACGACCAGCGACACCGAGACCATCGCATATATAATCACACAGGAAAGACTTAATACTCCTTCGATCGAGGAGGCTTTGAGCAAGGCCATGGACAGGCTCGACGGAGCTTATTCCCTTGTCTTGATGTCCGCCACCAAGCTCCTTGCGGCAAGAGATCCCAGGGGATTTCGGCCCCTCTGCTACGGAAGGACCAAGGACGGCACATATGTTGTTGCTTCCGAGAGCTGTGCATTAAACTCAGTCGGCGCCAAGTTCATCAGGGACATAGAGCCGGGCGAGATACTGATCTTTGACGAGGACGGCGTAAAGTCGGACAAGAGCCACTGCAATACCAAGGATAAGAAGATCTGTATCTTCGAATATATCTACTTCGCAAGACCTGATTCCATAATCGACGGCATCTCGGTCCACGAGGCCAGGAAGACGGCAGGAAGGATACTCGCGAAAACCCATCCGGTCGATGCGGATGTCGTTATAGGCGTTCCGGATTCGGGACTCGATGCAGCGCTCGGATATGCCGAAGAGTCAGGCATCCCGTACGGTATCGGATTTATCAAGAACAAATATATCGGAAGGACGTTCATATCCCCCGGCCAGGATGAGAGACTTGATGCGGTCAAGATCAAGCTCAACCCGATAAGCGAAGCCGTCAAGGGCAAAAGGATCGTCCTGATCGACGATTCCATAGTAAGAGGCACGACGAGCGGCCAGATCGTAAATCTCTTAAGGGAGGCCGGAGCAAAAGAAGTCCATATGAGGATCTCTTCACCTCCGTTTACCAATCCGTGCTATTACGGAACGGATATCGATTCGAAGGAAAACCTCATCGCCTGTAAGTATGATATCCCTCAGATCGCGGAATATATCGGTGCCGACAGCTTAGGCTATCTTCCTGAAGACGAGCTCAAAAATCTTATATGCGGGTCCTGCGATTACTGCGGTGCCTGCTTTACGGGAGAATATCCGACAGACGTGCCCATAAGCACCTGTAAGGACCGTTTTGAAAAGAAACTGTCGGATAGGTAAAAATGCGGTAAAAACAAAATAATCTGTAAATCTTGTCTGCGATATGATATGATGACATAGTTGATCATTATATTTAAATAAGGGAGATGCATAATGGAAATTCAGAATGAAGATTTGCAGAGAGCCGTAGACATTATCAACCGTCTCGGAGAGTATTATGAGAGCAAGGTCGTAGGACAGAAGTTCCTCGGATTCTCGCTCATCGTAGCAATGATCACCAACGGACACATCCTTCTTGAATCAGTACCGGGTCTTGCCAAGACAACGGCTGCCAAGGTCATGACCGAGGCCGTTAACGGTAAGTTCTCGAGGATCCAGTGTACACCTGACCTCATCCCGAGTGACATCATCGGTACACAGATCTACAACATGAAGGAGAATACTTTTGAGGACAAGATAGGTCCTGTAGACGCCAACTTCCTCCTCCTCGACGAGATCAACCGTTCCAGTGCGAAGACGCAGAGCGCCATGCTCGAGGTCATGCAGGAGAGGACTGTAAGTATCGGCGGTCACAAGTACTGTCTTCCTGACGTATTCGTAGTCATCGCTACACAGAACCCTATCGAGCAGGAAGGTACATATGTCCTTTCAGAGGCCCAGCAGGACAGATTCCTTCTTAAGGTCACCATCGATTATCCTGATGCTCCGGCCGAGATGGAGATCTTAAACCGTATCGAGAAGGACGTCTTCTCTGACGTAAGGAATGTTGCTTCCGTTGAGGATATCGTATTCCTTCAGAATCTGTGCAGAGAAGTCTATATCGATGATTCGATCAAGAAGTACATCGTTGATGTCGTAAGAGCAACACGTGAAGCCGATAAGGTCCTTTCACCTGATCTTGCGCAGTATATCGCAATGGGTGCAAGTACACGTGCCGCCATCGCGTTCATGGAAGCAGCCAAGGCAGTTGCCCTGATAAACGGAAGAGGCCACGTAACACCTGACGATGTTAAGGTCATGAGATATCCGATCCTGAGACACAGGATCATGCTCAATTTCTCTGCCATCGCTGACGGCGTTAAGGAAGAGAAGCTCATCGATGCTATCCTTGCAACAGTACCTACACCATGAGACTGAATTACATATCGCAGATCAAGTCCAACCTCAAAAAGTCGGCGACGATCAGCACCAAGAGACCGACATCGAACATACTCGACGGTTCTTACATATCGGTATACAAGGGCAGAAGTCTTAATTTCGATGATTTGAGAGAATATGTTCCGGGCGATGATGTCAAGGACATCGACTGGAAAGCAACGGCAAGGAGCCAGACGCCTCTTGTCAGGGAATATATTGCGGAAAAAAAGCATAATATCATGTTCGTTCTCGATACGAACAAGAGGATGCTCGCTCATACGGGCAAGATGGCGGAGAAGAAGGACGTCGCGCTCTACACCGCAGGTACGCTCGCGTACCTCGTAAGCAGGAACGGCGACTATATCAGTTCCGTCTTTTCGACAGAGAGATCGATGCAGTATTTCCCTTTTAAGACAGGCCTCATGAATATCGAAAACATACTGCAGGCCTACGACAAGGCGTTAACTCCCAGAAATGAATCCGGCATCGTAAGAGCGTTGGACTACATTATGAGAAACATAAGAAGAAGGATGATCGTCATCATCGTGACGGACATGGAGGGTAAAAGATCCATTTCCGACACCCTTTTCAAGAGACTTGCGACGATGCATGATGTCCTTCTCATAGACATTTCCGATACGGATGCTTCGGGCAGCATCGTATATGATGTCGAGACCTTCGACTTCCTTCCTGATTATTTCACGAAGGATAAGAAGCTCCTGAAGCGCGAAGCAAAGCGTAAGGAACAGATAGAGAAAGAGTCTTCCGACAAGCTCAAGAAGAACGGCATCGTATGGTCGAAGTTCGATAATACGGATGACATTGCCGTTAAGATAACGGAGCTTCTGGCAAGACATAAACTGGAGAAGAGATAATGAGGACGGATATAGGCGTACAGAACCCTGTTTCATATGCCATATGGCCGATGATCATATTGGCCGTTATCATTGCGGGCATCATAGGTTATGCGATCGTCAACTATTTCCTTAACAAGAAGAAGAAAAAGCGCAAGCCGAAGCCCGTTGTTGTCCGTAAACCGCCTCTTGACATCAGTGTTCTTAAGCGCAAGTATCTCGACGAGCTCGAGAGCTTAAGAGCTGAATTCACAAGTGAGAAGATCGATCTGCGTGAAGGTTTCCAGCAGATGAGTTCGATCATCAGACACTTTGTTTTCGAGGCGACGGGGATACAGGTACAGAATTATACATTGGATGAGATCAGGACGGCAAATCTTCCGGAACTCGAGGCACTTGTTGCCGAATATTATAATCCTGAGTTTGCAAAGATGAGCCGGGGTGACTTTGTCGAGTCCATGTCGAAGACGAAGAGGGTGATAGAGCAATGGAAATAAGATATAAGATAATGTTATATGTCGCCATAGCTGTCTTCGCGGTGCTCTTCATCCTGACCTTCATACATTTCAGGAGGGCCAAGGGTAAGTTCAAGAAGGGCAAGAAGGTTGCTAATGCGTTCTATGTGAGCCAGGAGCCGTTCTTCAAGCGCAAGATGGTGGCTTACAAGGTATTGACCTTTATGATGATCATGATGTGCTGTCTGAGTATCGTCATGTCATGCTTTATGATGTCCAGACCGTACAGGACGGAGACAGTCGTTGAAGAGAACTATACGAGAGATATCTTCCTTTGTATCGATATCTCATCGTCGGTCGACTCCCTCAATGCGCACCTCATAGACGAGCTCATTGGCATCGTCGACGAGATGAAGGGCGAGAGGTTCGGACTTATAATCTTCAATACGTCGCCTGTCCTTCTCGTTCCTCTGACAGATGACTACGAATATATCACCGACACGCTGAACAAGGTAAAAGACGAGCTCGAACAGCGCTGGTCAGGTTCCTACTACGGCTATTCAGACTACATAACTGTCGGAACGCTCATAGGAAGCGAATTCCGCGGAAGTTCCCTCATAGGTGACGGACTTGCTTCGGCAGTATTTGACTTCCAGGACCTCGACGGTGAGGAGGAGAGAACAAAGCTCGTTATCTTCTCTACGGATAACGAACTTAACGGAACGCCTTTTATCACTCTTTCCGAAGCATCGGATCTTTGTGTCAAGCACAACGTTCAGGTTTACGGCGTAGGTATCCGCGACATGAACACCAAGCGAAGGATCGAGATGAGGGAAGCCATGGAGAACACGGGCGGCAAGTTCTATGAATACGGTATGTCCGGTGACTGCAAGAATATCGTTGCCGATATCGAACGTGAGACGAAGACTTACGTTAACAAGGAACCTGTCGTAAAAGAGAACGAAGTCGTCAGAGCACCGTTTCTGGTCCTTCTCGGATGCACGGCTGCTATGATGGTATTCACTAAGCTTGCGAAGCATTAAGGGAAGGAGGGCCTATGACAGTAAATCCTATTATACCGATATGGGTTATGGCGATCATCTGCGTCGTGCTCCTTCTGTTTAAGCGCAAAGGGCTTATCCCGTTTGTGAGACAGATCATAATCGTGATCCTTCTTTTCGCGATCAACTTAAGGATCATGGTCCCTGATGAGAACCATGTAATAAGAAGTCCTAAGATCAATGCTTATGTTGTACTTGTAATGGACAATACGCTCAGTATGTGTGCGGTCGATATGCCTGACGGGCAGAAGCGCCAGGAAGTTGCAAAGGAAAGCTGCGAATACCTGATAGACAATCTCCCGGGTGCGAGTTTCTCACTTATCACGTTCGACAACCTGTCGCACGTCCTGTCGACATTTACGAATAACCCGTCACACATCAAGAGCATGATCAAGACGGTAAGACCTCCCCAGGAGACATACGCAAAGGGAAGCTCCTTCAACCTTGTTCAGGATGTCATACAGGATCAGGTCAAGGTAGCGCATGACAAGGAAGACACGAACGTTTATGTTTTCTTCCTAAGTGACGGAGAGAACAACAAGGACGACAAGGTAAAGACATACGGAAATATAGCAAAAGATATAAACGGCGGTGCCGTTTTGGGATTCGGCACACCCAAGGGCGGCGAGATGATGATCGAAGTAAGTACCGCAAAGGGCCTCGAAGAGCGCAAACTGGTCACTTCGGACGGAACTCCGGGCATCTCAAAGCTCGACGAGAAAAATCTGAACAAGATAGCTTCAGATATGAACGTAGGTTATGTTAACGTCAAGAGTACGAGCGATCTTGACGACATAATAAATGGAATAATGGAAAACGTAGAAATGACGGAAGAAGAGAGCGTCGAAGTAGCACAGGCCGAGACCTACTACTACTTCCTGCCTCCCCTGGCAGTAATGCTCCTGTGGGACTTCTTCTACTTCAAGAGAAAGGTGTGATAATATGCGTAAGATATTATATGCACTTGGTGTCACGTGTACTCTGATGTTGATGCTCTACGGACTGAACTTCTTCAGCAACGAGGTCGTCAACGAGAAGATGCTCGACAACGTTTTCGACAGAAATGACTTTGCATGGCTGGGTTTCATGGAACCTTGGAAGGAACCTTATAACCTCGGCACGAATTATCTCAAGCAGAGAGACTACGACTCGGCGATCGCCCAGTTCGACAAGGCTCTCTCATACAACATCCCGGATGATTCCGAGTGCGAAGTCCGCATCAACAAGGCTCTTGCCATGACCCTTCCCATCAAGGAGGAAGACGTCGATGACAGGAATATCGATACCTACATAGCACGCCTGGAAGAAGCCGAGGCTGTCCTTCTCGAAAAGGACTTTGCCAGAGAAGACGGTAAGGGCGAATATGAGGACGCGCAGGGCCTTTATGATGATATAGTCGAATACAAGCTCCATCTTCTGGATATCACATCCACCAGGTTCAACCTCATCAAGGCGGATGCCGATGACGGCAGCATTATCCCCGGAGCAAAGATGCAGATCACGGGCGTCGATAAAAACGGTGATCCGATCAAGATCGAACCGGCTGACATTACTCTGGGCGAAGGCGCTTCCGTTGACACAAAGTTCACCGGCGAAGGCATCCTTATCGTCACCGGCAGGACAAACACGCTGGTAGACGAGGTCTTTGACGGAACCTATACGATCCACGAGGTCGAAGCACCGAAGGGATACGACGTAGCCGAGGATGTTACTTTCGAAGTAATCCACTGCAAGGTCTTAAAGGGCGATAATGAAGCTATCGTCGAGAGGACCGATACCGAAGATGCGGTCATCACAATGAAGGACGCTCTCTTCAGGACTGATGTCAACATCAGGAAGGTCGATACCAAAAAGCAGGATCTCGAAGGAGCCATCCTGACTCTTACGGGTGTTGACGTTAACGGTAAAAAGGTCGTCATTCCCAAAGAATCCGTCATCCTCGGAGAGGATGCATACTTTAACGAAGCCAACAGCGGTGAAGGCGTAAGCTTTGTAACGGGCAAGACCATGACGACCATTACGGGACTTGTCGACGGAGAATATACCCTTCACGAAGACAAAGCGCCTAAGGGCTATACCGAAGCCCAGGACATCAAGTTCGTCATCGAAAACGGTGCCGTAGTAGCCGACAACCAATATGTAACTCTTGCCACAGGTCCTGATCTTGCAGTCGTTACCATGACTGACGAGGAAGATCCGGAGCAGCAGAGCGGCGGAGGCTCAGGTGAAGGCGAAGGCGAAGGCGGCGGAGGCGGCGGCCAAGGAGAAGGCGAAGGCGGCGAAGGCCAGGAAGGCCAAGGCGGCGGAGGATCAGGTGAAGGCGGAGGAACCGATGACGGTGAAGGCGGCGGCCAAGGCCAGGATCAGGTCGGCGGCGATAACGACAAGGGTGCCGATTCCCAGAACGAACAGGAAGGTGAAGGAGGAGATCCGGAGGACGATCTCAAGAATTATCTTTCCGACCTTCAGGACCAGGCAAACCAGCAAAGATCCGACGAATTAGGTGCCGAAGGCGACTCAAGTTACTTCTATTCAGGAGATATTTGGTGATATTTCCGTATATATGCAAGTGACAAAAAGGCCGCTTTAGGATAATATGACTAGAGATAAACATTTTTTGTTTATTTGAACTTTGGATGGTTTTTTGTAAGAAAGGAAATCTTAAAATGAAAAAAGCAGTTAAATTTGTGTCAGTGCTTCTTGCAGGCATAATGATCCTGTCCATGGCAGGTTGTGACAGCCTCACCTCTTCCAAGAAGAAGAGCAAGAAGGACAAGGATGATGACGAGAAGGAGGAGGAAGTTCTCTCCGAGAAGGACGCCATCAATGCAGCAGAAGAAGTTACAAAAGCTCTTCTTAAGTTTGACGGCGAGAAGGCAATCTCTCTTTGTGACAAGGTAAGTGATTCGACAAAAGACAGAGTTACGTATACGAATTATTACGAAGATGCCAAGAATGTATATAATGCCTGGCTCGATACTTTCGAATATGAGATCGATGAGGACGATGTCGAAGTAGATGATGATGAGGCTACAGTTCCTGTAACTATCAGTTATATCAGCATTGACAGACTCCAGACAGACAGCTGTACCGAAGATCAGTGGATCGACGCTATCAACAATGCAACAGCTGACTCCACTTTGGAACTCGAGATGGAATTCTCTTATGACGAAGACGAAGAGGAGATCTTCCTCACAAACGGTGACGAGGTTATCTGTGATTTCTATGATGCAATCGACATGTACATCTATGTAAACACCTTCGTTTACTATGATAATGCAGTTTTCGGTTCCTGGACAAAGGATTCATACAGCGATACGGACACACTCCAGTTCGACTATACATTCGCTGATATTCCGGAGCTTGACGGCAAGAGTGTCAATATCTATGTTGTAGATCCTGATTACTATGACATCTATTCGAATTATATTGATTTCAAGTCCGGTGCTTCAGACACCATAACTATTACTCCTAAGGACCAGGGTGTGGATGCATTTACAGGCGGCAGCTACTATGTCGAATTCTTTATCGGTGACGATAACGCATACTTCTGTTCTTATACATATGTTGAAGTGTCATTGATCCCTACACCTACAGGAACGGATTTTGACGGTGAAATTCACCTCCTCGCACCTGATCCGGACGCTGTCGGTACGTTTGACGATTCATCTAATACTTATACGAACAAGTACTTCGGATTCCAGTATACGCTTCCTGACGGAATGGCGCAGGCACCTGCAACTTATGCTGACCTCAGCAGCATTGAAGAGCTTAAGGACGCAGAAGTCGATTTCTTTGCAATGGGTGATGACTATTCAATGGCTTTCCATATCATCGGTAAGATCGATGTTCTCGAAGGCGCTTCCGATGAATTCGTCGAGATGTTCGTTGAGGCTCTTGTAGGTTCTGACGTTGGTCTTTCCGACAGCAAGTCAGTCAAGTATGGAAATGTTACATTCGTCCAGTGCAACGACAGCGGAGTCGATTTCTATATAACATTCAAGGGTGACAACGTATTCTTCCTCTGCTTCATGGGAGGCGGCGATATAACCTTTGACGACTACGTTTCCGCAATGAAGGGAATCTGATCTGAAAATTGATCGACACTAAGGCACCTCTTTTTTACGGGGTGCCTTTTTTAGGGGAAAAACTGATACTGGATTTATCGGATTTCTTGAGTATAATATCTTTATCATTGTAAGGAGGGCAGTTTATGAGCAATTATCCTACTGATCCGAAATATAAGCCGTTGACAGCATGGCAGTATTTCTGGCTTCAGATTTTGTTTGCAATACCTGTCGTAGGTTTTGTCTTCCTTATCGTGTTCTCGATAAGTCCTGCGAACATCAACAGAAGAAGTTTTGCAAGATCATATTTTTGTGTTTATATCGTTGCTATAGTTCTCATCCTTATCCTGGTCTTCACCGGCCTTTTCGGAGTGGCGATGGATTACATAAGCAATTGACGGTTAAAAAAATGATCAAGATTCTTTCCCTGTTGAGCATGACCTGACAGGGAATTTTTTTTGGGGAAATCTATGACTTTGAATCTTAAGAAATATATCGGCGATGCGGCCTTCTACAAGATGGTCCTGTTCATCACGCTTCCGATAATGCTCCAAAACGCCCTTACGAGCGTGGTCGGGCTTCTGGACAACGTAATGGTCGGCCAGATGGGAACGAACGAGATGACGGGAGTTTCCGTCGCCAACAACCTTCTTTTCGTATATCTGATCATCTGCTTTGGAGCTGTTTCCGGAGCAGGTATCTTCAGCGCGCAGTTTTTCGGAAAAGGCGATCATAAGGGAATGGCAGCCGCTTTCAGGATGAAACTGTACATATGTGTTGTAATTACGCTGATATCGATCCTGATATTCCTTTATTTCGGAAAGGATCTGATATCGCTCTATATGCATGAATCCGATGACCAGATAGGAGATGTAGTTGCCGCTTCCAAAGCCTCGTGGAATTATCTTCTAATAATGCTCGCAGGTCTTCCGTTCCTCGGAATATCGATGTGCTATTCCTCTACGGTCCGTGAGTGCGGAGTTACAGTGCCGCCGATGATAGCAGGAGTAATAAGCGTTCTCGTCGACCTCGTTTTGAATTATCTTCTCATCTTCGGTAAATTCGGTTTTCCTGAACTCGGAGTACAGGGTGCCGCGATAGCCACGGTCATATCGAGGGTTACGGACTGTACCATCAATATCGTCTATACGCACATAAGAGCCGGCAGGTTCCTGTTCATCAAACATGCATATAAGACATTCAAGGTGTCAGTCTCGCTTCTCAAAAGTATAATGTTTAAAGGGCTTCCTCTGGTAATCAATGAAGGATTATGGGTATTGTCTATCACGGTCGCCAGCCAGTGCTATTCAAGAAGAGGTATCTCCGCAGTCGCTGCTCTATCGATCGATTCTTCGATATCCAATGTCTTCAACATATTCTTTATCGCAATGGGCTCGGCTGTCGCTATCATAGTCGGACAGATGCTCGGTGCAAATAAGATAGAAGAAGCAAAGGAAACGACCCGCAAACTCGTATTTACCACATTCGTGATCTGCGTCGCCACAAGCCTTGTCATGGCTTGCTGCTCGGGTTTCTTCCCGGAATTTTACCAGACCGAACCGGAAGTAAAGAGTATAGCGATAAAGCTGATCCTGGTACATTCATGCTTCATTCCGTTTTACGGAATATGCAATTCGGCTTATTTTGCGATCAGGTCAGGCGGAAAGACGTGGCTCACATTCATCTTCGACAGCGGAATCCAGTGGGTACTGTTCGTGCCGATCGCTTATTTACTGTCACATCTGACGGATCTGAACGTGATCCTTCTCTTTGCCTGTGCGAACTGTTCCGACATTCTCAAGACCCTTATAGCTTTAGTTTTCCTCAAGAAGATCAGATGGGCGCAGAATATCGTAGAGAGCAAATAGTCCTAGGATTGAACGGTCAAAAGTGTTAAACTTAATTGATCAATGAACGGAAAGGACAGAATATGAGACTGAGCATCATCGTTCCTGCCTACAATGAAGGCGAGAAGATATACGATAATCTGAAGATCGTCGTAACTGCTCTGAGTGCATTTTCTTCCGATTTTGAAGTCATAGCCGTAAATGACGGCAGCAAGGATAATACCGCATCCGAGATACTCCGCGCTTCCGAATCCGACAGGAGGATCGTTCCCTGCATCTACGAAGTCAACAGAGGCAAGGGCGGCGCGATAGTCGAAGGCGTGAGCAGAGCATCAGGAGAGATCATAGGCTTTCTTGATGCGGATCTTGATCTTCCGCCTGAGATGCTCCGCGGTTTTTACGAGAAGATGATGGAAACAGGATGTGATATCGTCATCGGTTCCAAGATGCATCCCGATTCCAAGGTCGATTATCCGTTTGCAAGAAAACTGTTCTCTTTCTGCTACTATGTCATGCTCAAGATACTCTTCGGTCTGAAGTGCAAAGATACGCAGACCGGCATCAAGCTTTACAGAGCAGAGATATTAAAGAAGGTTGCCAAGGTCCAGAAAGTAAAGGGATTTGCCTTTGATATAGAGCAGCTCGCATTGTCAACAAGACTCGGAGCAAAACTTTGTGAAATGCCCATAACACTTAATTTCACCAGAGCCCAGTCCTTCGGAAGGATCAAGTTCAAGGATGTCTTCAAGATGTTTACAGACACCATAAAGATCTGGTGGGAATTAAGGATCATCAAGAAGTATAAGTTCGAATGACTGTCAGTCGTTTATCATCAGAGGGCCTTCGTCGATCTCCGTGATACCGCGGAGCGCCCTGTTAATAGCCTTAACCCTTGTAGTATGTAAAGTCTCGAGATTCCTGGATGCCGTATCGAGGTTATTTCTTACCGTAGTCAATGTATCATCAAACTTTCCGAAAGCAGTCTTTACGTTTGCGAGAGTCGCTTCGATCTCTGAAGATTTCTTCTCTATGGCAAGCGACTGGAAGTAATTCGTGACGGTACAAAGTATTGCGGTAAGAGTATAGGGGCCTGCTACCGTAACGTGCATCTTGTTGAGCTCTTCGATCAGATCGAGATTTACTATCTCCGCATACATTCCTTCAAACGGAACGAACAGTATCGCATAAGAAGTCGTATCCGGCGGATCGATATATTTTCCCACGATCGTCTTTGCATCATTTCTTATCGCATCCTTAAGATCCTTCTTTGCCCGGAGGATCAGTTCCCGGTCTCCGGTCGAATATGCGTCCAGAAGCTGCTCATATCTGTCAGTATGACACTTCGAGTCGACAGGCAGATAAGTAAATCCGTCGCTGTGCCTGTCAGGAAGCTTGATCGCTATCTCCACATGATCCTGCGATCCCTTCTTAGTTGCACATTCGATCTCATATTGGGAAGGTGCGAGGATATCGGATATGATCTGCTTGAGCTGAACTTCGCCCATTATGCCTCTCGTCTTTACGCCGCTTAGAGTCTTCTCGAGACTTCCGACCTGTGATGATATCCCCTTAAGCTCGCCCATTGACTTCTGAAGGTCGCTCATCTGCGTAATGACATTCCTGAAGCTCTTCTCGAACTGTTCGTTCAATGTCTTGTCCAGCCTCTCGCTCATCGTCTGTCTGATAGCTTCTATCTGTTCGTTATTTTCCTTCCTCATCACCGCGAAATTCTCGTTTAAGGCGGATGTAAGGGACGTGAGCCTGGTCTCGTTGGACTTGAGAAGGACGTCAAGGCCGCTTCTCAAAGTCGCGCTGTTGCCTTCAAGTATTGCCTTGTTGGAATCCTTGTCGCTCTTGAGAAGTTCCGTGAAAGAAGCCGACATCGATCCGAGCTTTTCCGTCATCAGCTGGTTGGTAAGGCCGTTAAGGCTCTCGGCATGCCTTCTGGAGGCTTCCTGTTCGGACCTCTCGACAGTTGCCAGATTGACCTCCATCTCGCGGACCGACTCCTTCACCTCTCTTATCAGATCGACCCTCCCGTCGTCGCGGGAAGATATGATGTTATTCGTCTTCCTTGCCGTGATGTAGGCAAGGACCGAAAAGGCCAGTATTATGACCGAAATCGCCAGTATAATATATTCCATTGTATATGCCTCCTTTTCCGGGGTTTGAGGTATAATAGCAAAAATGCGTTTTCATTAATGGGACAATCGGAGAAAAGACATGAAATTTCAGAGGACGACTCTTTGTTATATCTCGAACGGCAATAAGTGGCTCTTTATCCTCAAAAAGAGGAAGGGCGATCAGAACCTGGGCAAGTATCTCGGCATAGGCGGTCACATCGAAGAAGGCGAGACACCCGATATGTGTATCATCCGTGAGATATATGAGGAGACGGGTCTGACAAAGGACGATCTTAAGGACCTTAATAAAGCAGGAACTGTCATGTTCAAAAGCGATATCTGCGGGGAAGAGGAAATGCACGTTTACACGGCAAGTCTTTCCACGGAAAAGATGCCCGATAAGGACCATTGTGATGAGGGTGAACTCATATGGATCGACAAGGATCGCGCAGACGATCTTCCGGTATGGGAAGGCGATAAGATAATGTTCGATCTTTTGCGAAAAGGAAAGACCTTTGACCTGTGTCTTGAATACAAGGGGGATACCCTTGTAAAAGCGGAGTTTTTAAGCTGAGAAAAAATATCCGGAAACAGGCCTCAAACCCCTTGAAAAACAGGTGGCTCGGTGCTAATATAATCGAGCCTTCGGAAAGCACAAAAAAGCGAGAAAAAAACTTTCGCATAAATCAAAAAATGTGCTTGACAGAAGTTGGCCTGTAAGGTATTCTTAATAGGCACTTCGCGAGAAGAACACTTCACGGCGGAGGCACGGATCTTGAAAATTGAATAGAATGCAAAACTTGAAAATAACGAGCCAAGTTCAATTCATTGAGTAATGAACATAAACAAGTAATTTGAGCCAAAATG
>Ga0310786_10003467_pt1 | contig 22905 bp, 21 predicted proteins | sample AusTroGonzalo_MG_FD_203881 | JGI IMG/M metagenome (GOLD analysis project Ga0310786, IMG submission 203881) | Bovine rumen microbial communities from tropical cattle in Woodstock, Queensland, Australia - Gonzalo_03 (v2) (version 2) | ecosystem: Host-associated > Mammals > Digestive system >...
CAGCGGCAAGGTACTGCGTATGTTCTGCGATGTATACACACCTGAAGGTACTGTTTATGCTTCCGATACGAGAACGATACTTAAGGATGCCGTAGCAAGAGCTAAGGCAGCAGGTATCGAGTTCAGATTCGGCACGGAGACCGAGTTCTATCTGTTCTGCAACGATGCTGACGGCAAGCCCACGAAGGAGCCTTACGATCAGGCAGGATACATGGATATCGCACCTCTTGATAAGTGCGAGAACTTAAGAAGAGAGATCACGTTGTCCATCGAGAAGATGGGCCTTACTCCCGAGAGATCACATCACGAGAGAGGTCCCGGACAGAACGAGATCGACTTCCATTATGCTAAGCCTCTTAAGGCAGCAGACCAGATGACGACATTTAAGATGACGGTAAGAACTATCGCTGCAAGATACGGCCTCACGGCTGACTTCTCGCCGATGCCTCTTGCCGACAAGCCCGGTAACGGATATCACATCAATATCTATGCCATGGATAAGGACGGAAACGACGTCGTAAGATATGCAGCTGCAGGTATCATCGAGAAGATCAGAGATATCACGATCTTCCTTAATCCTACAGATTCTTCTTATGCAAGACTCGGTAACAACTCTGCACCCGATAAGGTTAACTGGGGAAGCCGTGGTGAGTCCGAACTGTTCTTCATCGAGACTTTCAAGGATAAGACTAAGGTAGAGCTCAGAAGCCCTGATGCGGGAAGCAATCCGTATCTTGTATATGCGCTTCTTATCAATGCCGGACTATACGGTATCGAGAATAAGCTTGAGCTTCCCGAGCAGAATGATGATGTAGGAACATTCCTGCCTGATTCGAAGAAGGAAGCAGCCAAGCTTGCACGTGCAAGTGAATTTGTAAAGCAGTACGTACCCGAAGAGATCATTAAGGAATACACGAAGATCTGAGTAAAGCCTGATGCCTAGACACGAAGACAGACATTATCGCGTGTTGGTGGTATCCTCCCGGGATCAGTTCGATTCGTATATAGCCGATACAATGCCTTCCGGGATGAATATGACCGCAGATATCAAGAGAAACGCAAGTGCCGCGAGGCGCCTTCTGCTTGAGCGCGAATACGATATCATCATCATCAACATGCCTCTGAGTGATGAGACAGGTATCGAGCTCGCCCTTGATACGGTAAATACCTGTCAGGTTCTGCTCGTGACTCCCAAGGAGATATTCGATGAGGTACTCGATCGCGTTACTGACTACGGCGTTATAGTTATGCCTGACGGTTCGAACGTTCACCGTATGGAGAAGATCTTAAGATATCTCATCGCTGAATCGAATAAGATCAAGAAGCTTCAGAAGCAGATAGCTGATGTCCAGGATAAGATGGACCAGATGCGCCTCGTCAATAAGGCGAAGTTCTTGCTCGTAGAAGAGAAGCATGTCAGTGAAGATGAGGCACACAGAATGATCGGCAAGCTCGCCATGGATAACGGTATATCCAGAGGCAAGGCTGCCCAGATGATCATTGACGATCTCGAATAATTACTTAAGCTTGAAGTAGTTGTTAAGCTGGCACTTGATATTGCCGTTATAAAGCTTGAATCTCTTATCAGCCTTATGTCCCGTCGCGAGCTCGAATGAGTCGTCAGGGGAGATTACGGACAGTCTCATACCGGGGCGGCAGAAGCCCTGTGATGTCAGATACAGGGAAGAGATCATCTGATAGATCTCATATGCTTCCTCGACAGTCATGAGTCGTCCGCCGTAAGGAGGATTCGTGATTACCATTGTGCGGTCGAATCCCGTTATCTTCTTGAATGAATCCGGCGTTCTCGTCGCAGCATCGGCTACGGCGAACTTGATGTGGTCGGCAACACCTGCGGACTTCGCATTCCTCATGGAAGACTCGATAGCCTTGGGGTCGATATCGGAGCCGAAGAAGAAACAATCGTCCATAGGCTCGGAGTCCTCGAGATCGAGTGCCTCCTCGAGTGCCTTCTTTCTGGCATATTCTCCTATGTAAGGAAGATTTTCATACGAAAAAGATCGGTTTTTACCGGGTGCGATATTACATGCCATCATGGCTGCTTCGATAAGTATGGTTCCTGATCCGCAGAAGGGGTCAGCGAGAGCTTCCTTGCCGAACGGCTTATAGCGTCCGAGAGTTATCATGCCCGAAGCGAGAGTCTCTCTTATAGGAGCCTCGTGGGTAAGGGGGCGGTAGCCTCTCTTGTGAAGGCCCTCGCCCGATGTGTCTATCATTATGGAAACAACATCATTAACAATACCGAACTGTATTCTTACCACGCCCTTGGCAGCATCCTCTGCGATAATGCCGTCAGAACCTAGGCCTCTTGCCTTACACAGGGACTTAACTACAGCCTTCTTCACAAGACTCTGGCAGGCGCTGATACCGAACAGCTTACTCTTCCTGGAGTAGCCGTTAATGATAAAAGCATATCCTTCCGGTATGAAATCGTCCCACGGGAGCGCACATGTGCCGTCAAACAGCTCAGAGAATTCTTTGGCAGGGAAGGACCCCACTTCGAAAAGAACACGCTCTGCTCTTCGGGTCCACATGTTGACACGGGCGACATCCATCTCCCATGAATCGTCGTCTGCATTAAGTGTTACGACACCGTCAGAAACGTTGATATTACTGCGATCGTAGCCTATTGAAGTGAGGTCGTCGCGTACGCAGCTTTCAAGCCCGAAAAGACATGTAAGTACAATTTTCATACGAGTAATTATACATGAGTTGAAAATCTGCGTGTCAATATCTTTTTTTGATTTTTCGGTGTATTTCTCTCGTGGACACGTACAAACGTTCAAGCCCTCTTTAGTGCGTTAAAAGCCTATAAATCGGCACTTCCATACTGTGCAAACTGTTTGTAATAATTTGGCAATACTTTGGACATATTCCCCAAAATGTCCAATATCATTGACTCGGTAGGTTATGAACTTTCGAAAGGCTTGTTTTGAGGTTATCGACAGAGTTATGAACATTGTGAACACTTTTTGTTTGAAAAAAATCAAAAACAGCCGATTTTCAATTTATCTGATAAAATATCTTTGACAACGTTATCCGCTTTATTTTTCTTAATACTTTGTAACATGAGTGTTATAATCTTTTGAGTATTAAGAGGTGGCTTATGTCTGATTTAAAAACAATTGCCCAGATGTCCAAGAATGCTTCGTTTACAACGGCGATTCTTGATATCGACACCAAGAACGCAGCACTCGAAGCAGTAGCCCAGGCTCTCCTTGAGAACAAAGACCGTATCTTCGAAGCGAACCAGAAAGATCTTGTAAGATCCGAAGGCGAAGGTCTTGAAGGTCCTCTGATGAAGAGACTCCGTTTTGACGATCATAAGTTGAACGATGTTGTCGATGGCATAAGAAGCCTTATCAAACTCGACGATCCCGTAGGTACACTCAAGCTTCACACAACGCTTGATGACGGACTCGAGCTTTACAGAGTTACTTGTCCTATCGGAGTTATAGGAGTTATCTTCGAGTCCCGCCCGGATGCACTTGTTCAGATCGCTACTCTCTGCCTTAAGAGCGGCAACGCCGTTTTCCTTAAGGGAGGAAGAGAGGCAGCTGAGACCAACCGTGTTCTTTTCGAGGTGATAAGAGACGCTTCCGTACAGAAGGGACTTCCCGAGGGATGGATCAATCTTCTCGAGAGCCGCGAGGAAGTAAATGCCATGCTCGGCTTGTCCGATTACATCGACCTCATTATCCCCAGAGGCTCCAATGCTTTTGTTCAGTACATAATGCAGAACACGACGATCCCTGTTATGGGACACGCCGACGGTGTCTGCCACACATATATCGACAGATATGCCGATGAGGCCAAGGCGCTGAAGGTAGCGGTTGATGCCAAGACGCAGTATGTTTCCGTATGTAATGCGACGGAGACTATCCTTATCGACCAGACACTCAAGGATACACTCATGCCCAAGCTTATCGCCGCTCTCGAGGAGAAGGGCGTTAAGGTTCACCTTGAGTCTGAGGTTACTGAGTGGCATCACGAGTATCTCGACTACGAAGTTTCCATCAAGCTTACGAACAGCATCGACGAGGCTATCGACCATATCAACAAGTACGGTTCTGGTCACACTGACGCAATCATCACGGAGAAGACGGACAGAGCCGAGTACTTCATGAACAAGGTCGATTCCGGAAGCGTTCTGCTTAACTGTTCCACGAGATTTGCTGACGGCTTCAGATACGGCTTCGGCGCAGAGGTAGGAATCTCCACCAGCAAGCTTCATGCCAGAGGCCCTGTAGGACTTGAGGGACTCGTTTCCTACAAGTACAAGCTCTACGGCGACGGCCACATCGTAGGCGACTATGCATCAGGTAATAAGAAATTCAAGCACATAAGGAGAGACATATGAAGGTTTCAATAGCATCCGATCACGCAGGTTACGACATGAGACAGCTCGTTATCGAGCACCTCAAGGCTAAGGGCTTCGAGGTTATCGACGGCGGCGCTGTATCTGCCACAGAGCGTTTCTCTTACGTAGAGGCCGGCAACAAGGTAGCAAAGGACGTTCAGTCCGGAGCGGCTGACAGAGGTATCGCCATCTGCGGAACAGGTATCGGAATCTCCATGGTATGCAACAAGCACAAGGGAATCCGCGCAGCACTTTGCAATAACGAGTACATGGCAAGAATGTGCCGTCAGCACAATGATGCCAACGTACTTTCCTTTGGCGCACGTGTAGTAGGACCTGAGATTGCTTTCGCTATGGTTGACTGCTTCTTCGAAGAGGAGTTCGCAGGCGGAAGACATGCCGAGAGAGTCGGCCAGATGAAGCAGACTGAAGAAGAGAACTTCAAGTGATATTTAATGTGAGGTAACTGTTATGGCAGAAAACGTATTCGTTTTTGATCATCCGCTTATCCAGCACAAGATAACGCTTCTTCGTGACAAGAACACGGGCACTAAGGAGTTCCGTGAACTCGTTGCTGAGATCGCGATGCTCATGGCTTATGAGGTTACAAGAGATCTGCCCCTTAAAGAGGTGGAGGTAGAGACACCTATTACGACGGCACATTCGAAGATGCTCGCAGGCAAGAATCTCGCGATCGTTCCTATCCTTCGTGCAGGTCTTGGTATGGTAGACGGTATGGTCAAGCTTATCCCTAACGTTAAGGTAGGACATATCGGTCTTTACAGAGACCCCGTAACGGTAGAGCCTCACACTTATTACTGCAAGCTTCCCGAAGATATCAACGAGAGAAACGTTATCGTTCTCGACCCCATGCTCGCGACAGGCGGTTCCGCTTCTGCGGCTATCGGATATCTTAAGGAGCAGGGTATTCAGAACATCAAATTCATGTGCCTTATCGCATCCCCTGAGGGTATCGCGAGATTAAGCAAGGATCATCCCGACGTTCACATCTACTGTGCAGCCAAGGATGAGAGACTTAATGAAGATTCTTACATCGTTCCGGGCCTCGGTGACGCAGGCGATCGTATCTTCGGTACAGAATAAAGGAAGTGGTTGACTGATGGATTGGTTGAGAGAATTCGGAGCTTCGTTTCTTGAGCACCTGAAAGAGCATTTCACTATCGGTGATATCGGTGAGAAAATCAACGAAGCAATTCTGCAGGTCCAGCACTATCTGACGATCGGTGACTATAAGGTTGTACTTACAGACGCTGTCATCGTTACGTGGATCGCAGTAGGCATTTTCGCGATACTGTTTGCCATTATGGCGCATAAGCCGCAGATCATGCCTGACACGAAGCAGACATTCGTGGAGCTCCTCGTAGGCATCGTTATCAGTGTCGGCAAGAGCTTCGGTTTAAGAGATGAAGAGGCATGTCATATCGCGCCGATGATCGGTACATTCGCGATTATGATCACTGCATGTAACACGATCTCATTCTTCGGCGTAGCACCGCCGGCCAAGAATATCGGTTTCCCTATCGCGATGGCTCTGTGCGCTATCGTATATGTAATTTATGTATCTATCAGATTTGTAGGATTCAAGGGCTTCGGTAAGATGCTCGTTCATCCTATGGGTTTCATGTTGCCGTTCAAGATTATCGATATCCTCGTAAGACCTGTGTCTCTGTGCTTGCGACTCTTCGGTAACGTATTCGGTGCATTCGTATTTATGGAATTCCTTCATACCGTTATCCCGATCATCATTCCCGCAGCCTTCGGTATGTGGTTCGATATCGCTGACGGTATGCTTCAGGCAGCAATCTTCTCTTATCTTACTATCTACTACATCGGTGAGAGTGTAGAGGTAGGACACGAGATGCAGGAGCACCCTGAGCTTTTCGTAAAGCGAAAGAAGGAAAAGAAAAACAAAAAGAATTCAACAGAAACAGCAACTGAAACTGCGGCTGCTGCAACTGTCGAGTAATAACGGAGGTTAATTATGGATCTGATCACTTTTACCAGTGCAATGCTTGACACTACGGGCGCTATGGAGCCCAGAGCAATGGCCGTGCTCGCAGCAGGACTTGCAATCGGCTTGGGCTCTCTGGGTGCTTCACTTGCTATCGGTATCGCAGCATCTCGTGCTTTCGATGCGGGCGCAAGACAGCCTGAGGTCTTCGGCAAGATTCAGATGCTGCTTCTTATCTGTATCGCGTTCATCGAGTCGCTTGCTATCTACGCACTCGTTGTAGCACTGCTTTTGATATTCACTGTAAAGTAAAACGGGAGATCATTACCGATGATTAATATGTATTCGATGATGCTGTTGGCAGAAGGTGCTGCAGAAGAATCGTCCCTGTTCTCCGCCGATCAGATGGGCGGTTATGCTGCGACTATTCTTCTTACAGTATTCAATGTCATTCTGGTATTCATATTCTTCAAGCTCGTTCTCTTCAAGCCCATCCTGGGTGTTATCAAGAAGAGGGAAGAGCAGATCAAAGCCAATGTCGAGAATGCCGCGAAGTCCGAGGCTGAGGCTGCTGCTAATGCAGAGCAGTCCAAGCAGGCTATAGACGATGCACGTGCCGAAGCTTCCCAGATCCTTGAGGATGCGAGAGCTGACGCTGAGGACCAGGCTAAGATCATTAAGATGAAGGCCAAGGAAGAAGCCGATGAGATGATCGACAGAGCGCAGGCTGAAGTACTGCGTATGAAGAAGGTCTCTATCGAGCAGATGAAGGATGAGATATCCGACCTCGCTGTAGAGGTAGCAGGAAGAGTAATCGGCGATGTCGTAGAACACGACAAGCTCAAGGATCTTGCTGTTAAGCATACAGAGGAACTGATCGGAGAAGAGGTGGACAACATTGGCCAGTAAACCGCTGCTTCTTAAAGTTGTTGCTGCGGGCGATATGACGGCAAATGAGATTGCCAGGATCGCCAATACTTTTGCTGTAAAGAATAATATCGATCAGTATGAGATGGAGTTCGAAGTTGATGAGTCTCTTATCGGAGGCTTCGTTATCTTCGCCCGCGGAACAAGATATGATTATTCCGTTAAAGGACAGCTGCAAAGACTCGGTTCATTCGTAAAGAGATCTAGAAACCTCGAGGAGGCAGATTCAGAGGAAGATATCACTTTCTCACCTGCGAAGGTTAAATCAGATATCAAGAAGGCTATCGATAAGTTCGAGGAGTCTCCCGCATCCAGCTTTGACAGCGCTGAGATCGCGAAGCTTTCCGGCGAGGCATTGCAGAAGCGTATCGAAGCTGCCTTTGATAATGTCGACAATATCGAAGAGGTAGGTATCGTACAGAGCGTAAACGACGGTGTTGCGATGGTATCGGGACTCGAGCATGTAATGCTCTCCGAGCTCGTTACTTTCACATCCGGCGGATTCGGTCTCGCACTTAACCTCGAGCGTAATGCAGTCGGTGTCGTTCTCCTGTCAGGAGCCGATGACGTCATCGAGGGTACCGTATGTATGAGAACAAGAACTACTGTATCCGTTCCCGTAGGTATGGGTCTTCTCGGACGTGTAGTTGATCCTCTCGGTCATCCTATCGATGGCAAGGGTATTATCAGATATACGAAGACAAGACCTGTCGAGTCTCCCGCTCCTGCGATCGTTGACAGATCTCCCGTTAATAAGCCTATGGCAACCGGTATCACGGCTATCGATGCCATGACACCTATCGGAAGAGGCCAGCGTGAGCTCATCATCGGCGACCGTCAGACAGGTAAGACAGCCATCGCGGTTGATACGATCATCAACCAGAAGGGTAAGGATACGATCTGTATCTATGTAGCGATCGGTCAGAAGATGAGTACGATCGTTAATACGGTCAATACACTTGATAAGCACGGTGCGCTCGACTACACGATCGTTGTAGCTGCGGGTGCATCCGATTCAGCGTCACTGCAGTACATCGCTCCTTTCGCAGGCTGTGCCATCGGCGAGGAGTTCATGTATGACGGCAAGGACGTTCTCATTATCTACGATGACTTAAGTAAGCATGCGCAGGCATACCGTGCCATTTCGCTGCTCCTGAGAAGACCTCCGGGACGTGAGGCGTACCCCGGTGACGTTTTCTATCTGCACAGCAGACTTCTTGAGAGAGCTTCCAAGCTTTCAGCAGAGAAGGGCGGCGGATCCATGACGGCGCTTCCTATCATCGAGACCTTGGGAGACGACATCTCGGCTTATATTCCTACGAATGTCATCTCCATCACCGATGGCCAGATCTATCTGTCACCCGAGTTGTTCTTCTCGGGCCAGCGTCCTGCCATCAACGTAGGTCTCTCGGTATCCCGTGTAGGCGGTGCAGCCCAGACCAAGGCTACAAAGAAAGTCGGCGGTCCAGTGCGTATCGCACTTGCGCAAGCCCGCGAAATGGCTTCTTTCGCGCAGTTCGGTGCAGACCTCGACGAGAACACGCAGCTGCAGTTAAAGCGCGGTGTTGTACTTAACGAGGTTCTTAAGCAGGAACAGTATGCTCCGCTGTCTATGGAGGAGCAGGTAATAATGCTTTACCTCGCGACTTCCGACAAGCTTACATTCCTTGCCAAGGAAGATATCAGAGAGTACTTAGGTGAGCTTATGGATCAGATCAAGCTCACCAGACAGGACATTCTCATGGAAATCAGCTCCGAGGGTAAGTTCGAGGACGCGACTGTTGCGAAGATCGACGAGTTCGAGCAGCAGTTCAAGGAAAACTATATTTACGATCATCCTGAGTACAAAGAAGAAGACTGATGGAGACTCTTAACGACGTAAAGAAAAGGATAAAGAGCGTACAGGGAATAGCGCAGATGACCGGTGCGATGCAGCTTGTAAGCGCCGCGAAGAAACGCCGTTCCATCGCGCTTCTTGATACATTAAACCCTTTTGTAAAGAATTGTCTTAATACGATGAGCGATATCCGCTTTAATAAGGAAGCCATCGACAATCCTTTCTTTACGCTCGAGCAGAAAGTCGCCGGTCAGACATGGAAGATCGCTTACTTCGTACTGTGTGGCGACCAGGGCCTCGCAGGTGCTTATAACAACAATGTTGTTAAGGCTTGTGAGGAACATGCACAGGCGAAGATCCTCGAGAACTCCCGTAAAGGTATTACCACAGACTATAAGATGTACGTCTTCGGTAAGGTGGTAAGAGAGAGACTCTCTCATATGGGATATAACGTCGATACAGGATTCTCATATCCTCTGACGGAACCGACTTATTACCAGGCGCAGGGCGTAGTCTCTATGATCAAGCAGAAGTTCCTCATCGAGGAATACGACCTTGTATATCTCGTTTATACACAGCTCGAGTCCGCTCTTAACATGAATGTAGAGGTAATCAGACTCGCCCCCGTAGACTTCAAGTCTATCGATGCAGTAAGAGCTTTCTACGGTAATGACGAGAAGCCCGAGAAGTCGGAGATATCGTATTACCCTCACGTAAATGAAGTATTCGGATTCCTTGTGGACTCGTACTTGAATGCGATGGTATACGGAGCCATGACACAGGCATATGCGTGTGAGCAGACCGCACGATTTGCCGCTATGGATAATGCAACTAACAGTGCCGAGGACATGATGAAGGCTCTAAGGCTTAAGTTCAACAGGGCAAGACAGGCCAAGATCACGAACGAGCTGACTGAGATCATCAACGGCGCTAATCAGGTAGATAACCTGTAAGTAAGACTAAGGAGTAGGAAGATATGGCAGAAGGTAAAGTTGTACAGATAATCGGACCTGTCATTGACTGTGAATTCAGAAGCGGTGAGACGCCGAAGATCAACGATGGCGTAAGGATCATTGCTTCTGCAGACGGCCAGGAAAGCGACAAGGACGTATTCGCTGAGGTACTGCAGCAAAGAGGTAAGGGCGTCGTAAGATGTGTTTCCTTCAATGCGACTGAAGGCCTTACAAGAGGCTGCAAAGCCATGTCTCTCGGTACACCTTTCAATGTTCCCGTAGGTGAGACTATCACGGGAAGACTGTTCGATGTGTTAGGCCGTCCTATTGATAACGGAGGTCCCGTAGAAGCCGAGGCTTATATGCCTATCCATAAGCCTGCCCCTTCTTTTACCGACCAGTACCCAACAGCCCAGATTCTCGAGACAGGTATCAAGGTTATCGACCTGCTCGTACCTTTCAGCCGAGGAGGTAAGATCGGTCTGTTCGGAGGCGCCGGTGTAGGTAAGACAGTCCTTATCCTTGAGCTTATCCGTAACATCGCATCAGAGCACGGCGGTTATTCCGTATTCACCGGTGTAGGTGAGCGTTCCCGTGAAGGTAATGACCTGTGGGGCGAGATGAAGGAGTCCGGCGTTCTTGATAAGACGATAATGGTATTCGGCCAGATGAATGAGCCTTCCGGTGCGAGAATGAGAGTTCCGCTTACAGGACTTACGATGGCTGAGTACTTAAGAGATGCGAAGAAGAAGGACGTTCTTCTGTTCATCGATAATATCTACAGATTCGTTCAGGCAGGTTCCGAGGTATCGGCTCTGCTCGGAAGAATCCCTTCGGCTGTAGGTTATCAGCCTACACTTGCCAATGAGGTTGGTGAGTTGCAGGAGAGAATCACTTCCACGAAGAACGGTTCCATCACGTCTATTCAGGCTGTATATGTACCTGCCGATGATATTACTGACCCGGCTCCTGCGACGACGTTCTCGCACCTCGATGCGAATATCGTATTGTCGAGATCTGTTGTTGAGCTCGGTATCTATCCTGCGGTAGATCCTCTCGAGTCTTCATCGAGAATCTTGAGTGAAGATGTAGTAGGACCTGAGCACTATCATGTTGCACGTATGGTTCAGGAGAATCTGCAGAGGTATAAGGAACTTCAGGACATTATCGCCATTCTTGGTATGGAGGAGCTTTCTGAGGACGACAGACTGGCCGTATCAAGAGCGCGTAAGATACAGAAGTATCTGTCACAGCCTTTCTTCGTAACGGCTGATTCTACGGGTTATGCGCCCCGTTATGTGCCTATAGACAAGACAGTCCGTGCATTCGGTGAGATCATCTCCGGATCACTCGACCACATCCCTGAGCAGTACTTCTTCATGAAGGGTGACCTCGATGACGTACTGAAGGCATATCACGACGATAACAACGGAACGACCTGATATGGCGAATGCTTCGGTTAATACAGTAAAGCTTACGATAGTAACACCTTATAAGAAGTTCTTCGAAGGTGATGTATCTTCTGTTGTCATTACAACTATCGACGGACAGATGGGCTTCATGCCCGGTCATCCTGCTCTTATCGTTGCTTTAAGCCCCGGTATGTCACATCTTGTCCAGGGCGATGAGACTAAGTACTTTACTATCTCCGAAGGTTACTGCGAAGTAAGTGAGGATGCGATCAAGATCGTATGTAATGCTGCAGAGTTCCCTGAGGACTTAAGCCCCAGAAGAACGTGTAAGTCATATACTCATGCTTATGAAGAGCTTAAGAAAGCTAAGTTAATCGAAGACCGTACCGCGAGGGAAGTACTTGTTAAAGAGCATGAGCAGGCGATGGCGCGTGCGCGTGCAAGACGCCATATGCTCGAGCTTCACGGCTCCGATCATCAGAAGGAAAGGATCGCTATCCTCGTTAAGGAATACGACTGGAAAGATCCTTTCTGATCACATTATCTCTATTCTGAATTCACGCTTGCCGCACATCAGGACCTGATCGGTCTTGATCTCATAATCCTGTCCTGGGGCTAATCTTACGTTATTAATGAATGTTGAATTATCCGATGAGAGGTCGCAGACGTAATATGTGCTGCCGATCTTCTTAAGCTGTGCATGTATAGCTGACATATCCTTATCGGGAACAAATATATCGCATAAGAATCTGTCTGATCCTATTGCAGCTTTATCCGTATAAACTGCGAGTTTCTCTTCTTTTCCTGTGGCAGGGTCCGTCATGGTTAATATGAGAGCATCGATTGATGCTGCTTTCTCTGAATCTCCGAATAGCATATGCCGTCTGCTGTTGTCAGTATCTTCAGCTAATGTTATCTCGGGTTTGTCCGTGATGAGTTTATAAGTCTTAACTGCGAATACCGATTCTGCTATTACCGCGAGTAAAGACGGGACAGGCAACTTAAGCATCATGAATATAAGCGATAACAGACTAAGCAGAACAGTCATCTTAAACTCATTCAATTCCAGTAACACCGCATGAACTTCAGGTTCGGGAAGAGGAATCATGATCTTGTTAGCTTCCTGTCGCAGAAGTCCCTCGTCGTTCTGTTCGACAGCGTAGATTATCCTGTCAATCTCATCAGACGTAATTACCTGTGACAGGCTGTTCGAATTAAGAAAGTTCTTTATCCCCGCATCTGATAACGAGCGGATATTAAGCTTGCCAGAAGGTGTCATAGCCGGATCAAAACAGACGCTCAGTGAAGTAAATTCATTATCAGTGAAGATGAACTTATCATCAAGTATCACTGATCCCGGTGACAGTAGGTAATCCGGCAGATCACATATAGATAAGAAAAGGTCCCCGAGAGCCTTACGAAGCTTATTGATCTCGGGTTTCGATGGAATATGGCACAGTCCAAGAGCGGTTAACCCCGAGAAGTCATACGATAACTCATAAGTGCTTACGGCCGGAATTACATAAAGAGGAAGCATGTGACCCGGAATGTTTTCTGCAATTAACCTCTGGGTATAGTTATGTATAGAGCCGATGTCTTCGATCTTTCTAATTACAAATTGTCCGTAGGGACCTTTTCTTATTTCCATGATTTTTGACCTTGATTTCTTAAGATTTTCCTATTGTCAGCCGAACGCGCCGGTTACTCTGCCTTCATCGAAGACGTAGTTCATAACATTGCTCGCGTATCTGGTCAGACCTTCTCTGAAGATCAGAGCAAGTGCAACCAAAACAGCTATAATAATCACGATTTCTACAGTTCCCATGCCGCGTTTGTTGCTGACGTTTTGTTTTTGCATATCCCTTACCTCCTTATTCATTTCTATATACCCAGTGAGATTATTGCCGGTGTTGTTGCTACCATGAGCACCGAGACGAAGTCGAGTGTCATGGGGAACAGAAGACCTAAGGCTTCACGTTCCTGTTTCTTGCGGGCTGCGTTACGGCACAGATTCCAGCAAGCCGAAGCCTGAAGTGACAGAAGTCCCAGAACTTCGGAGCTGCCGAGTCTTCCGTATCTTGCTACGAGAAGTAAAGCTGACTGTGCCTCGGGAATCTGTATTCGAAGTGACAGCTTCTCAACTGCATCCGAAGCGGTCATTCCGCTTAACATCATCGCCCGGAGGTTACGTATCTCCGATGACAGGCAGTTGCTTTCTTTGAATGCATAAGAACAGATGTTGATCGCCTTCGGTAGCTGCAGTCCCGCTTCGAGCAGCGTATGTATAAGACACATGAACAGGGGGATATCACGCATCAGATCTTCGCGTCTTATCTGCGCATCTTTCTTGATGTCATATGCACCTAATACTGCGACCGTTATCGCGAATAGGGGGCTGAAGATAAGCTTGATTCCTGTAATCCACAGTACCGCTGCTGATATCACCAGAACGGCTGTACACACGATGACTTGTTTTCTTAAGTACTGTTCGTAAGCTCTGCCGGGATCTATTGATATCTCGTTGAAGATCTCATGCCTCGATGCGATGAAGCCTGCCGGCATGAACTTACGGAGAAGATCGGTAAGTACAGTCTTCTCTTTATCGGGTGAACCCAATTCGGTATTCTCATTAGTGTCTTTCTTGCCTTTCTCAGAGTGAGTCATGAACCTGAATAATAGCGACGATGCGAATATCGCGAGGCAGAAGGCTGCGATCAGTATCACAGAACCTGTCCTCGATACTCTCGCGCTGTCCAGGTAACCTCCGCCCATGCGGTCGAGCGCTGCCGTGATAGCGAAAGGCATAAGACACAGCATTACGGCTTCCGCGTTCTTTCCGGCGTTCGCTGCATTGATCTCGTTCTGTACTGCATTCATCTCCGATAACATCTGGCAGCTGCTTCTAAGTATCGCGAGCGAATTGTTACCGATGTCGGATGATATCGCTAGTGCGTGAAAGATAGGTATCGTCTCGGGAAAGTCTATCTGTCTTGAGAAGATATCGAGTGCTTTATCGAGACTCATGTGAACCTTGATGTTGTTCTCGAGTGTTATAAGAGGTTTGATAAGAACACTCTTACTTCCGAATGAATGCTCGATAACAGGTCGTATCAATGTAAGAGATCTTTCTATCGAATAACCGCTGCTCACACTCGTGGTCAACACCTGAAGCAGGATAAGAAGCTGCGTTCTCATGTGCTTGTAGTTACCTGAGAATATCTTCTTCATCAGTTCCTTCCAGGGGAAGAAACCTAAGATGATGCTGATGATAAGCCTCGGTATATATGCATTGATGAAGAAAGATGATATCGAATAGATCATCACGACGAAGAACGGATATGCCCACAAATGTTTTATAAGAAAGCTCGTGGAAGCATCAACCCTTATATGAACAAGTGTCTTGAAGTTCTTTATTATCGCAGACTCTTTCACAGCCTTTACCTCCTTCGTTAATGAACAGATTCTTAAGACAGAAGTCCTTACCTCTGGCGGGAAGAACGGAACAGATCTCATCGATATATCGCTTACCGCTTCTGTCTCTTGTGATATGGATCATGATGTCTATTCCCATAGATAACTGCGCCATGATCGCGTCGTAGGGAAGAGACGATCCCGCCATTACCATCCCCGTCAATCTCTCGAGCATCTCAAGACACGAGTTCGCGTGTCCGGTCGACAGGCTTCCGCGGTGTCCCGTATTAAGCGCATGCATCATATCGGCACTCTCGGAGCCTCGAACTTCGCCGACAATTATCCTGTCCGGACGCATTCGAAGAGCAGCTCGGATCATCATGCCGATATTAACTTCACCGCTTCCGTCGGGTCCCGGGAGTCTTGCTTCCATTCGCACGAGATTGTCGATGCCCTGAAGATTAAGCTCTGCTGAATCCTCGATAGTGACGACACGCTCATCCTGAGGGATAAACCCGCTAAGCACGTTAAGAAAAGTTGTTTTTCCTGAGCCGGTTCCGCCGCACAGGAAGATGGTCTTCTTGTTCTTCACGCATTCGCACAGGAATCTCGCAGCTTCTTCGCTAATGAACCCCTGCCTAATCAGAGTTACGATGTCGTGAGATATACCCGTGAACTTACGGATAGTCACGATAGGTCCGTCCGGTGCTACAGGAGGTAGAACGCAGTTGGCTCGGGATCCGTCAGGCAGTCTTAAGTCGGATATCGGGTTCGCTTCGTTCAGAGGTCGGTTACGGTTCGCGAAGAAGCAGGAGATAACTGTCTTTAATGATTCGGCATCCTTGAATCTGATGTCGGTCTTATATAGCTTGCCGCCTTTCTCATAGAAGACTTTGTCCGGTCCGTTGACCATGATCTCGGTTATCGACGGGTCTTCCATCAGCGGCTCGATAACATCGAGTCTTCGTAAGCTGTTAAATACGCTCTGGGCAAGGCTTCGCTTCTGCTCTAGCGGAAGCGAGCTCGTCGAACTGTCGATTCCGATAACCTCGGATATGATTTCCTTAAGTCTGTCATCCGTCGGGTCGGCTTCAGTATTAAGCACACTTAGAACGTAATAAACAAGTTTGTCCTTGATATCGCTTATCTCATATTCTGATTGATTCATATTGCTGTCTGTAATCCTCGCAGTAATGTACTGTCATGAGCGCGCCCGAGGGCAGGTTCCTTCTGAATGCTCCCAGCTCTTTGGTCATGCCGGTATCTTCCGTGCACATCCTCGCAGGAAGCAGAAGGTGCAGTGTATCGCAGTAGGGGATGAGCTTAATCAGTTCCGAGACTCTCCAACCCTCTACGACAACCAGTGCACCTGTATCCTCAGAAGTGCACAGCTGCCGTAAGTGCTCCATTAACTTCACGCACGCATCTATACCGATATCGAATACATCGTCCTCGTTCTCGGGTTTGCCGCATGACAGGAATCCGCTGCTGTCAGGGTTTAAGTACTCCGTAATAAGCGACGGTCTGAACCTCTTGTCGGTACAAGATCTCAGAAGACTCGTAAGAGAACCCGTCGCACCCTGGGTAAAAGGTGTCGGCATACGGATGCCTGACATGAGGTCTATTCTTATCGGATGAATACAGTCGAATGTCATGGGGCCCACGGCACTTCTAATAAAGTTCTCGCGCTCATCGATATACGCATATGAGATAAGAAGTCTTAAGCGGTCCTTCGCACTGTCAGCAACCGCAGGCAGCTCATGTGTCTCACCAACTCCGTGCAGCTCGCGGAAGATTCTCTTCATGTCTATGATCATGTTTCCTGTCCCATGCTCTTCGAAAAGCGGTACCGGCTCACTCATTCTTTCCTGAACGGGAGGGGAGAACTCCCGGTTATCGTAAAGAATGCGGATGTCGCTGATCAGATTGAAGTCGAATGAATTATTGCCGCCAGCGCGTGAGATGTACGCATTAGGGTATATGCTGCTAAGCCTCTCTCTGATAAGCTCATATAAGTAAGTGTCGTTCTCATAAATCAAAATTCCGAATGTCATATCCCTGATTCCTTTCGAGTAGTAAACCCATGATATATCGGGCTTACAAGGAATTTACCTACAAAAAGTCGACAAAAAACGACAAAAAACGACAAAGGCCATGTTGAGTGGAAACACGCGGAATGTTAGAATAAAAGACCGATAAAAAATACCCTTTGTGAGGTAACAAAAATGAAGAAAAAAGAAGGAAAGTGGTTATTCACCTCCGAGTCCGTAACAGAAGGACATCCCGATAAGGTCTGCGATCAGATCTCTGATGCAGTCCTCGATGCGATCCTTGAGAACGATCCTACGGCCAGAGTAGCCTGTGAGACATTCGCAGCTACAGGAATGATCGTAGTAGCAGGTGAGATCACAACATCTTCCTATGTTGATATTCCCGATGTTGCAAGAAAGACACTCGAGCAGATCGGATACAACGGAAGCCATGTAAGTTTTGACTATAAGACATGTGCGGTAATGACATCTATCGATGAGCAGTCTCCCGACATTGCTCAGGGCGTTAATGATGCTCTCGAGACAAGAGGTGAGGGACAGCTCGATATCGGTGCCGGCGACCAGGGTATGATGTTCGGTTATGCGAACGACGATACACCCGAGTACATGCCTCTTCCTGTATCCCTCGCGCATAAGCTCACGATGAAGCTTGCCGAGGTAAGAAAGGGAGATCCTAACAGCATCCTAAGCCCTGACGGAAAGTCTCAGGTAACGGTAGAGTACGACGGCCCTACACCTAAGAGGATTGATACAGTAGTTATCTCCACACAGCATAAGGAAGAAGCTACTGAAGAGAAGATCCATACGCTAGTTAAGGAGCAGGTTATCAAGGCTGTTATCCCTGCTGAACTTATGGATGAGAATACTAAGATCTTTATCAATCCGACAGGAAGATTCGTTCTCGGAGGCCCTGCTGGTGATACAGGTCTTACCGGAAGAAAGATCATCGTTGATACATACGGCGGATTCGGACGTCACGGCGGCGGATGCTTCTCCGGTAAGGATCCGACGAAGGTAGACAGAAGTGCTGCTTATGCTGCACGTCACATCGCTAAGAACGTTGTTGCAGCAGGCCTTGCCAAGGAGTGTGAGGTTCAGATTGCTTATGCTATCGGTGTAGCACGTCCTGTATCCGTAATGATCGATACATTCGGCACAGGTACTATCGATGATTCCAAGATCTCCGAGATCGTAAACAAGGTATGTGATCTTCGTCCTGCAGCGATCATCAGAGATCTCGACTTAAGAAGACCTATCTACAGAAAGACAGCAGCTTACGGTCACTTCGGAAGAGAAGATGCAGACTTCGTATGGGAACATCTCGACCTGGTTGATAAGTTCAAGGAGGAAGCAAGTAAGCTTTAATAGATGACTTCATCTGACGATAAGCTCAAGCATTTAGATACAGATGACATTGGAAAGGAGCTTGACGGTTGTGTAGTAACGGCCGTTAAGCTCATTTTCGAACGCGCGGGTTTCGTTATATTCGCGTGCAAGGGCGGCTTCACAGTAAAGGGTAACTACGCAGGTGCTATCGTAGAAGGCCTTAACTACAAGGTCACAGGGTTAGTTACCGCATACCGCGATCAGCCGCAGATATCCGCGAGAGTTATAGAGCAGTGTGAGGATGACGATGATGACACGGCGCTCGTCGCAGGCTTCCTGAAGGACAATTTCGATGATGTAGGAGAGAAGACGGCGGGAAGGCTTGCCGAGACTTACGGCGATGAAGTAATCGATGCCATAATGAACGATCCTGAGGATGTAGCAGAGCACATTACGGGACTGTCGGAGGACACGGCGGCGGATATGTCGCGCGAGCTTGAGAGGGATACTGAATACTACAGGAAACTTCTTGACCTTCGTAAACTCGGGCTGTCGAATAAGCGTGCCATCAAGGTTTACGACCAGTTCGGAGATAACTGTATCGCACAGATAAGAGAGAATCCGTATATTCTCATGAGGATTACGGGTATCGGTTTTGACACGTGCGAGTTGATAGCGAAGAAGCTTCACTCGGAGCCTCTCAGCATAACAAGATTCGAAGGCGCGATCGTAAGCGCATTATCGATTCTTCATGAGGAATCGGGAGATACATATATCCTTCCGGAACAGGTCAGGAATAAGACGATGTCTATCCTAAGTAAGGACACAGGAGGACAGATTCCGGAGGAGTTGTTCGAAGGTCTATACCACGACGGAATAGCGCGTGCGAAGGACGACAGATTCATAATCGTTTATCGCTTCATAGAGGATAAGTGCGCGGGTTGTGAAGAGACTGATGAAGGTGCCAGGATCGCGCTTCGCACTTACTTCGGCACGGAGTATTCGATCAAGAAAGAGATAGAGAGTTTCCTTGATGCAAAGTGTGTTGTACCCGACGAGGCCAAGATCCGTAAGAAGATCGCATCGATGGGAAAGAAGGAGGGTATAGAGCTCAATGAGCTTCAGACTGAAGCCATTAAGATGTGCATGTATTCGCCCATCTCGATCATCACCGGAGGCCCCGGTACGGGTAAGACGACTATCACTTCAATACTTGCAAGACACTTCCGTAAAGAGGATATAAAGTGCAGGTTCTGCGCTCCTACGGGAAGAGCTGCGAAGAGACTCTCGGAGGCGTCGGGTGAGACTGCATATACCATTCACAGACTGCTCGAGATGAGCGCGCCTTCCGATGATGAAGATGATGAGTCGGAGACGTTCTTCGGGCGTAACCGAAATAACCCTCTAGAGTGCCGTGTAGTAGTTGCCGATGAGGCTTCGATGATAGACATATTCCTGTTCAAGGCTTTGCTTGATGCTCTGCCTGCGGGCGCTTCTCTGATACTTGTCGGAGACCCTGAACAGCTGCCGTCGGTAGGTGCAGGTAATGTGCTTGCCGATCTAATATCGTGTCCATCCGTGTCGTGCGTTAAGCTCGAGTATGTATTCCGCCAGGGAGAGGATTCTTCGATAGCTTCGAATGCCGTAAGAATCTTAAGAGGCGAGTATCCTGTACCCGGTGATGACTTTGAGATTATTAAGACCGCGACCGATGAGGAGGCTATGCCTTATGTTACCGGTATGTCGGAGAAGAATGCAGATGCCGACTTCGTCATCTTAAGTCCGACACGTCGTAATCTTTTGGGAACGGAGAATCTTAACTGCATCCTTCAGCAGAAGCGTAATGAGGATCAGGATGAGCCCGTGAATATCAGAGCTGACCTTAAGCTCTATCCCGGAGACAGCATAATGCAGATCAAGAATAACTATTCGATCGAGTACTATGATCCTGCTGACAGTGAGATGCGAAGAGGCGTATTCAACGGCGAGATGGGTAAGTTTAAAGGCTACGATGTCTTAACGGGCAAGTATGACTTCTACTTCGACGGCGACAGAAAGATCGGATATGAGAAGAAGACGTTAAGCGACATCGAGCTTGCTTACGCTGTTACCGTGCACAAGGCGCAGGGGTGTGAATTCGATTCCGTAGCAGTGGTGCTTGGCAGCATGAACTATAAGCTGTCGAACAAGAAACTGCTGTATACCGCTGTCACGCGAGGACGTAATAAGGTCACGATAATCGACTCGGGCGACAGGCTTCGTAAGATGATCTCTTCGGAGGCTGATTACTCCCGTAAGACATCACTTAAGGACTTCCTCGCGATAGTCGCGACGAGGCATGAGAATGAGCCTGATCAGGGAAGCCGTTGAACTTCTGCTTCCGCGCAACTGCTGCGTGTGCGGGCGTTTCCCCGACGCTGACGGCCATGTGCCGTGGGAGGTGCCGGAAGACTTTCATATCTGCTTCGACTGCCTGTCACAGTTAGTGCCAAACTCCATCGAAAAGCGTTTCTTCCCGTGCCTTTCAGAGCCCTACGACAGTGACCCGATACCGGGACTTCTGCTTTATATGCCGTTTCCTTACAAGGGCTTCTTCGAGAAGGCAGTGCCCAAGATGAAGTTTAATTCGCACCCCGAGCTTGCTTCTTTCGCTGGGTGTGTTCTGGGCTCATTTATGAAGAAGGACGGAATTGCCGCAGATCTTATGGTTCCCGTACCTCTGTCTGCTTCAAGGTACAAGGAGAGAGGTTATAACCAGGCTGGACTTATTTCAGCTGAAGCAGGGAGAATATGCGGAATTCCTTGTGTTGATACGGTGCTTAGGAGAACCCGCGATACCATGAGACAGACCGAGATTACCGACAATGCCCATAGGAGCATGAATGTAAGCGGAGCCTTCGTCACGGATCCATCGTTCGTAGTGGAAGGGCTGAAGGTGATAGTCGTCGATGACGTCGCAACCACCGGAAACACTATGCATGAGGCGGCTCTGGCCCTTTATAAAGCGGGGGCGAAACAGGTTCTTTGTTGTGCATTGGCAGGAAACAGGGCCGTTCTTAACGCAGAGTCTATATAATGCGCATAAATACGCGCTTGTGGAATTATTCGCGCACATTATATATAATATAGGCAACCTGAGGCGGGTGGGCTCTACATTGAACCTACATGACGTTAAATGGAACCCGGAGTCAGTCGGCGTAGGCAAAGCCTTTTAAGTTGGACTGTTGAAATCGATTGCAGGGTACCGCCCTTGAGATTTCGAGGGGTCAAGCGGGGTTCGTCCAAATCAGGCCTTTTTGCGCAAAAAAAGAAGTGGAATTATTGTTTGATGAGTTTGCTTAATGATGCAAGACAAATTTATACGCGCGATCCTGCTGCGCGTAACATACTGAGCGTTATTTTCCTGTACTCAGGATTTCACGCACTCGTTTACCACCGGGTAAGTAATTTCTTCTACAGACACAAGCTTTATTTCCTTGCCAGATGGAATTCCCAGAGGGCAAGACATAAGACGGGTATCGAGATCCATCCCGGAGCTACTATCGGCTCCGGTCTGTTTATCGACCACGGTATGGGCATCGTTATAGGTGAGACTGCAGTTATCGGCGATAACTGTACGATCTATCACGGTGTAACTCTCGGCGGACGCGGACACGTTAAGGGTGCCAAGCGTCACCCGACTATCGGAGACAACGTTCTTATCGGAGCAGGTGCGAAGATCCTCGGCCCCGTTACTATCGGAAGCGGCTCAAGCATCGGTGCTAATGCAGTAATTCTTCATGACGTACCCGCTAACTCCACGGTTGTCGGTGTACCGGGTAAGATTGTTAAGATCGAGACAGCAGGCGAGTCACACGCTGTCGCACTCGACCACTACATTACGGACGATCCGACTGAGGCAGAGGTTAAGGAACTTGCCAAGGTCGTTTCTGAGCTTCAGGAGAGGCTCTATCACCTGCAGATGCAGGACATTATTGATTTGCAAGGAACGGAAGGAGAAGGTATTTGATGAAGCTGTATAATACGCTCACAAGATACAAGGAAGATTTCAAGCCCATCACAGAGGGTCACGTTAAGATGTATGCATGCGGACCTACGGTCTACAACTATTTCCACCTGGGAAATGCAAGACCGTTCGTTACGTTCGATACACTTAGAAGATATCTCGAGTACAGAGGTTACGAAGTAGAGTTCTGTCAGAACTTCACTGATATCGATGACAAGATGATCAACCGTGCGAAGGAAGAGGGCGTAACAGTTAAGGATATCGCCGAGAAGTATATCGCAGAGTATTACGTTGATGCTGACGGACTTAACTGCTTAAGACCTACATACCAGCCCCGTGCTACAGAATCCATCGATGCCATTATCGGAATCGTACAGTCTCTGTATGACAAGGGCGTCGCTTATGTTATCGAAGGCGACGGCGTTTACTATGACGTATCCAATGATGATCACTACGGTAAGCTTTCTCACTACAAGCTCGACGAGCTCGTTGCAGGCGGCGGTGAGAGAGGCGCTTCATACGAGGGTAAGAAGAACCCCGGTGACTTCGCTATCTGGAAGTTCAAGAAGGAAGGCGAGCCCTCATGGGATTCTCCCTGGGGTGAGGGAAGACCCGGCTGGCACATCGAG
>Ga0310786_10003468_pt1 | contig 22903 bp, 33 predicted proteins | sample AusTroGonzalo_MG_FD_203881 | JGI IMG/M metagenome (GOLD analysis project Ga0310786, IMG submission 203881) | Bovine rumen microbial communities from tropical cattle in Woodstock, Queensland, Australia - Gonzalo_03 (v2) (version 2) | ecosystem: Host-associated > Mammals > Digestive system >...
CGTTGCTCTGGATAGACGGAGCAAGATTGCGGATGGCCTTTTTGGTGCCTACGAGGGTAGCGGTCTTGCCACCAGCGGCAGCCTCAACATGAGCGATGAGATCAAGGAGGGCGTCCTCGTCATAGGAGCCGGCAGCGTTGATATAGTACGCAGAGCCGAGCTCGGTGGCGGTAGCAGCGCTCCACAGAGCATAGATCTCATCATAGATCTTCTGACGGAAGGACTCGGAAACCTTGCGGATAAGAGCGTTGAAGTCAACGCGGCCGGCAAGGATGCGGTTGAGCTCTTCGTAAATCTTAACAGCCTTCAGGGTGGTGGGAACGGTAACTTCGGTCTCACCAGCGATGCGCTGACGACGGATGCCCTGGGTGCCCTCGGCAGCCTCGGCAACCGCGAAGAGATTGCTGTCTTCTACGAGGAAGACTTTCTCGTCGCCAAGAGCGACGTTACGATAATCGACCATAGCCTCGAAGAACGGGTCGGTAGACCAGCCCTCAGCAACGGTACGGGCAAGGATTTCCTCTACGAGAGCGAAGAGGCCGGTGCACTTGCCATCGCGGATGTTCTTGTAGTTGAGCTTGGTGTCGCCGCCGTTAGCGTCGATAAGAGCCTTGCGAAGAAGCTCCATGGACTGGTCGACGGAATAGCTCTCAACATTGCCGTGATAAGCGTCAACAGCAACTTTAACAATATCATTCATTTCAGCCATTGTTATTTACCTCCTCCTCAATTATTAAAGACTGGCGACGTCGATGTTGCCGATCTGGATAACATAGTAGGTGTACTTGCCAGCAGTCTCGATGGCAATACACTTACCGAGATCGGAACCGCTCTTATCGAGCTTGCCGCCGGTGCCGACGCCAACAGTGTCGCCGACTTCGGGAACGGTCTGGCCAACAAAACCTTCCTTGGTAACGGAGAAGGTGTTGCCCCTGCGGAGCAGGTAGCCGCGAGCAGCGCGGCCAGCCTTGTTGATAAACTGGTCGAGGTCACGGAGACGCTCGTCGTACATAAGCTCGACGCCGGCAACGATAGCGCAGCCGGTCAGGTCAGAGGAAGAAGTGGCGGCGACAGCCTTCTGGACTTCGCGCTCGCCGGTCTCATAGCCCTTGAGCTCGACAATAACGCCGTTTTCGATGTCGGCCATATCGCCATTGCCATCGTAGAAGCGCACAGAAACAAGGTCTGCGCACTGGTGAGTACCGCTCAGATTGTCGGTACGGATAACACAATAAGCCATTTGTTTTACCTCCTTATAGGTATAAAAATACCGCCGTCTTGTTTACGGCGGAGCGGTTGTGTTCAACTCGCATCAAATAGTTAGCGTACGGGGTTGAATCCATATTCACGGAAGACTCCTCCGTACGGCTCGGTGGATGTGGACTCATGCTTTTCAACCGGAAGGCGGGTAGCCTTTGTTTGGTCTGCAGAGAACTTCGCCACAGTGTTGCGTCCGCGAATCGCATAGCATTTCTCTTCGAGCTCGTCGATAGAATACTCGGCGCTATGCTCGACGAGACTGTCAAACGCTTCGATACCGGCCATGTCCGCAAACTGCGACAGCACAGCATTGCGCTGTTCGGTCGCGGCGGTCTGCTCAACATTTGCCTTGTACGCGCGCAGTTCGCTCAGTTCCGTGTTCGCCTCGACGCACTGCTCGGCAAGCTCGTCACGCTGATGACTAAAGTCTTCGGCGCTGTCGATTGCCTTCTTGATGATTGCGGAGAAGGGCAGAATCTGCTCTCCCTCATCAAAATCAACTATTGCCCACTTCATGCGTCTGCCGCCCTCGAAGTCAATCTCTACATTGTCGCCATTCATAACATAGCTGTAGCCATAGAGATTGTGCTCTCTCTCCGTGTCGATGGCATAAACCATCTGTTTCTCGGCATCATATTCGACAAACCAATACCGGCAGTCTTCGCCCCAAGGACGCATGACTCTTTCGGAGCAAAGCGCTCTCGCGATAGCATCTTCCATGTTGGAAGACAGCTCATACTCGAGACCGGGTCTCTTCCAAACACGACCGCGCTCGTCCGTAGTATCATCCTCTTCGGGCTCGGGCTCCGGCTCGGGCTCCGGCTCGGGTTCGGGCTCAGGATCGGCGACTGGATCCGTGACAGGGTCTGTAACGGGGTCCGTAGACTCATTCGGATCGGGGTCATCAAATTCCGCTTTCATCTTTTCAAAGATTTCACGGAGCTCCTCAACGGTATAATCGTTAATAGCGAAGTCGAGGTCGTCGATATTAATGCCGAATTCTGCAGCCAACATCATTTTCTCGTCCAATACCATTTCTCCTCCTTCCGTCAAAACTTCTTTTGGGTCTTTATTGTTATCCCCTTGCGGGGGCATAACCGTAGAATACGTCTCTTTGAGTTCGGTCATCATCTGCTCCATGCTACGTTTGAAAGATTCAAGAGAATATATAGACAACTCGCTGCCTTGGAAACAAGGCTCAGCGTTGCCGAGCAGGCAAAGCGCTGTGAACTCAAATTTTCTCACAACGAACACATTGCGGTTCGGGTCAAGACCGCCGTCGGAGATAGATATCTCCATGCTGTGTTTGACCTTGCCTCCGAGTTCGTTGATGATATAAGGCACGACATCCTGCCGCTTCCAGAGGAGCACGCCGTCGATAATCAAATATTCGTGCTCGTTCCCCGCCGAATCCGCCTCGGTTGCAAAACGGAATGTGGCATGATCGGGAACGGTGCCGCACGGGACTGTAAGATTCCGTATGCGCATACTCCCGTCGTCACTCATAACGACCTCCATATCGTGACCGCCGATTTCGCCTGTTTCGTAATCCCAATTACAGACTATCGGCACGTTACGCAAAGAGGGGAGAGCGGACTTGACAACTTCTTTGGAAAAGCTACTGCCATTCCGATTATCTCCCAGATACATGACCTTGAGTGAGCCGCTGACAAAAGAAGAGTTGACCTCTTTAATATTAAAGATTGAGGCGTTGGAGAAATCGTATACCAGATTCATGATTTGATCCGTGCAAAACACCTCCTTTGCTCAATGCTTTCCTTTAATCAAAAAGAGTCGGGGGTAAGCCGACTCTTTTAAAACAATAGAGTGTCCGAGTAAGCATACTCGGCAACAAGGCTGTCGATGTCCTCACGCCCATCATTTAGGAAAATGAAGACTTCTTTTTCTTCATTCGCATACATCTCTTTATAGTCGTGTTGAATCAAGATGTCGCGGTCAGCCCTTTTAAAAACATAAATGAACCTTCTCATATCAGGCATCCTCGCGCGTCTGTTCTCCCGCCTCAGTCAATTCGTCGTCATCCTTCGGCGGTCTGCCCGGTCCATCATTCTCGATATCGTCAGCAGACTGGGTGGCAGAACTGTGAAGAGGCTTGAATCTCTCGTTGAAGTCAAGCACATCGTTCTCGAGGAAATTCATAGTATCAAGCTCGCTCTGAAGCATACCCTGCGATGCCGCATAGTACGAAATCATCGGGATACCATAAGTGCAAGCCTTAAGATACTGGTCACCCATCTCTTTACGGTTAAACGGGCTTACATCGAGGAATGTGACCTTGAAGTTACGCCCATACGGATACTGTTTGATGAACCTATTAACAACGCCCTCAAGACTCTTGACAATGCCAAAGGTCAAAGACTGGTCGACCTTGATTGCAAGCAGCAGAGCATTGGCGCTCGCCTTGGTATTGTTGAAGAGCAGGGATGAGACGCCGGCAGCAGAATACAAGTTCTGCTCGGCCTGCGCTATGGTATCATCATCCGCATCGCCGCTGTGATCAAACCCTATCTTGGTAATATCCATCGGCGACAGTACCGAACCAACTTGGTCGGGCAATACGCTGTCAAGATTGTGATAGAAATCTACAGCCTTGTCGTAGTCGATGTCCCACTCGCCGTTGGTAGAGCCAAGATGCATGACAAGCATGGCGTAGTTCTCAAGCTCCGTCCTTGCCAGTTTGAGATTCTTATAATCCTCAAGATCATAGATCTCGCGGAACATACCAGCAAACGGGGGAATGGCGTAGGTGAGTATGTCGTTGGTGCACTTCACGGCAAACGAATTCGGAGCATCGAGTTCCTGATATCTCATATGCACAATGTCTTTCTGATAAAGTGCATATTTGATTCTAAACTCTTCCGGATACGGCGCCAGATACTCGGGATAGATGTCGAAATATGAGAAGTCGAATGATACGTTGAGTACATTATCCTCGATAACGGCAATCTCGCAGTAGTCCGACGGAAGCTGCTGAATAGTAATAGAATCGCTCGTGATCCACATCGTTCCAAAGAATACGTCTTCCCTCAGGCATACTGTGAGTATTTTCGGGAATTGATTCTTTATATCCATCAGCGACAGCAAGTTAAGCGTTCGCTTATATTGGCGGCCTATCGTCGCCGGCTTGGCGGTCTTCGTGTCTATACGACACGGAGATACCACATAGGCAAGATCTGACAGTCCGACAAAATACTGTATCAATCGGCGGAAGTGGACGCTTGCCCCATACAGATATATCGCTGCGGCGCGAAGATACTTCTGATTCTTATACGGGTTGCGCAGAAACTCTGCAATCTTATCTCTATTGTAGAGATAGAACGAAGGCGTTCCGCGCAAATCATTCAGATCGCGCATTATCAAACGATTGATTACTCTGAATCTCTCGGGCATCCGCATTGTCTTGCTAAAGTCAGCCTTGATATTAGCATCGTCATGAGTTTCCGTCGATGTTTCGATGACAACATTTTCCGTTTCTATCATACTCACCTCCTTATTTCAGTTTGGGGGCGCGATACAGGAATTGTTCCTGCGGCGCTCTATTGACAATTATTTTTCGCTTACTCTCTCTTGTTTCAATTTGTGTCGCAACATAGTAATTGTAAGCAAGACTGGAATATCTATCCTTTCTGCGCCCGTTGCGTTCATAGACTCGAACCCGGCCGTTGCTTTCCTCGTGCTTTAATTTGACGGTTTCATCAATTAAAAGCGTTGTATTAATATAGGGAAGTTGAAACCTGAGTTTCTCATCAGCGGGTAACTTGTTATACGCCGCTATCTCACTAAGTATAGCGTCTCCGTCGTACTCGGTCATAAGCAGGCGAATCTTGCCAGACCTAAACCCTTCACGCAACAGTACCGCACAATCGGAATTCATCTGAGCTGTCGCCTTGATCGCCCATATAACTTTGGCAGCGCCCGGAGTCGTACAGCGCTCCGCCATAGACGGATCATTGCAGCACGAAAGCGCTGGATATATTTCACCAGTATCTGGGTCGCTCAAATCGCGTACCAAACTGTCGAAAACACCAAGGCCAACGCCCTGCGAGTCGATAACGATATAATCGCAGTCGAACTCGTCATACAGTTTGCGTATCATGAGAGCTTGGTCTTCGGTGTGTAGTCCCTCGGCGATATCCGTGTATACCATATTATGTGTATACCGCCCCGCCTTGGTCAGCACCATTTGGTTGATAAATATTGCGGTAGCGTCGTTGTTGTTCTTGCTTGACGACATTAAGGCAATATCCGCAGACAATATACGCTTTTCTCCGGGCATCTTTATCGGGATAGATAATCGTTTATCGTTATTCAGTTTTGAAAGTATCCACGACGGATACATGGGATACTTGATTTTTCTATTCTTTGAGATCGAATTGAAATCAAAGAATGAGCCGTTGTCGCTGCCCCACCATAGCGCACCATATTCCATATTGAACTTGATTTCGCTGAAGTCGCTTTCTGCCATTTCGTCGGCAACAGTATCCGGGCTCAGTAAACCTTCACTGATAGAAAGCTGGTAGGGGAGACCACATACAAAATCATTATGTCGGTCATCCAACATCATGCGACACGTATCAAGGCACTTAGTATAGCTCCAATGATCGGCGAAATATGCTGAGGATAAGAGTAGAGTCTTATTCGGTTCGCGATTACACGCATCGCGACGCTCATCTCTGGATAATTTAGAATAGAGAGGAGAGCGTCTCTGTGTTAGAAATTTTCGCAGGATGGTGTCGATCGTGTCCTTCTGAACAAGTCTAAACTCGTCCAGAATCAACATGTTCGCTCGATTGCCTCGGGCAGAGTCTGAGGCCGTCACGACCTTGATATAACTACCGTTATGAAAAACCATGATAGCGTTGGTGCCATTAATCTTGGTCTGTTTCATATCTATTTCTGCGCCCAACTCTTTGGAGCGCGGTACAAGTTCGAGCGTTATCTTTTCAAGAATATTAATAGCCTGGCCGCGAGTACCGGACGCAATACATATCTTTGATCCAGGATATAGAATCGCTCTACATACACAGAACACCGCACACAAGAAAGTCTTTCCGATACCTCGTGCCCCGATAAAGACAAATGATACCGAGATGTTCATCATGAGAAGGAGTATCTTTTGGAACAAGTGTAGCTCGAGATGTAGATAATCATGGGCGAACCTATGGACGTTCGCCCTATAATAGGCAGCCCATTTTGCCGCGCCGGCCATAATTCGTTCCTGTTTTGCGATCATTCTGCGACACCGCCATCGGTTTGATCGGAGTCGAAGATATCGTTAAATAAATCCTCGTCGTCCTCTTCCTCGTATTCGGGATGGTCGACGCGCAAGCGCTCAATCTCCTCCTCATACAATTTAGAGTAACCATTCCTAATGCTGAGCATCTTGGCAAGATGCCCGCGCAGCCATATATCGATATATCGCACAAGGCCATCGACGTCTTTTAAATCTGGGTCTGGTTCGGGTACTGGCTCATTATCCTCCCAACGCTTGATCCACACGCCAAACGGAGTGGCATCAGAGGCGAGTTCCGCTTCTTCAGCCTTCTTTTGTGTGGGCTTCAAATTCATACTGCCAAGCAGCGTGTTCAGAGCGTTGACGTTCTTGTCAATTGCTTTACCGGCCAACACATCTCGATTGATAGTACACTCCAATAAACATATCTGTTTATAAAGCGCCTTCTCAGCTTGGTCGACGATTTCTTTATCCTTTGTCCAGTCGGCATATTTATGCTCCAGCTCATAATAAAAATCTGGCGTATAACCGGTTCCCCAGAAGTTGATAACATCCTCACTGATTGGAGCGTCTACAGTTTCTTCGTCTCTATCGTCATATGGCATGGCTGATGTAACTGGTTGGTCGGCCTGCTGTTCATCGTCGAGCGTATCATCATATGTTTTTCCCGTAAACTGTATTAAATTAGACTTTTGTAGATACAATAGCGGCAGCGTGGATATGGTGGTCGTCGGTCGCGAATTGGCCGATAACTCATAACACCTTTCACACCAATATACATCAAACTTCATGCAAATCCGGCGCAATGCCTCTCTCTCATCATTAAGTGTTTGCATGTAGTGTTCGTATATTTCATTGACACAGTTCCGACATACCGGAATATACCCATTGTTCTCGGCATACAACGGCGACTGTATTGAGCTGAAGTTACCCTTTTGTTTGGTAAAATGTTTGCCGCATCGGGTGCAGTAATAAAATGAAGGCTCCTCCTTTAATGGAGCGGCCTTCGGCGGTCGTGTACTTTTAATCTTGCTCTGTTTGGGCACTCATATCACCTGACGTCTCTGATGCGCCCCTCCAGCACATCCCGTCTTAGAGATTTGCCGGGTACGAATTTGGGCTTCTTCACAGACGGGGCAACCTTCCATTCCTTGGTATGTTGGTCGACATATGCCCGAGGATAGCTGTCGTACACCACAAATGTGCCAAATCCTCTGAATACAACATCCTCGCCCTCTGCAAGAGCCTCTCTTATCGTCAGAATCATGTCTTCCATGATTATCTTTGCATCATGTTTTGTATATCCTTTTTCCGCAAGTCTGTCTATAAAATCCTTGCGCTTAACCATTTCCTTTCATCCTTTCTGATCCGTTAAACCGTCAGCCGCGATTCCGCATATACGCCCTCGCACCTATCAACTATAAGCATAAGCTGCGAGGGGGTAGAGTATAAACGTCTATCGTTGGCAAAATCCTCAGTACCGCAAAGCGCTCCACATATCTCGGCGGTCACTCCCATTTCCTCAAACATTTCCCGATGATGCTTATCTGCCAATATCACATAGTCAACGTTTTTGCCCAGCCTCTTTTGGAAGAGAACGGATAACGTCTTAGGCGAATTCTTGACAGAATCTAAATCACCGTGCGAGGCGCAGAACCCATACCCGCAAACATCGGCGTAGATAAACTCGTTCTCTGATGCCGGTGCAATGGTAATATTTTGGATATTCTGCATTCGCTGTTCGAGCCACCACGGTATGATGCGCTCAAGATTATCGCGATGGATACTGTCGGCTTTGTTTTGCACCGTACGGGCATGATTACCGTAAGTCACATATACCCGCACATCGTGTACATATGCCGAGAGTTTGGCGATAGCCCTTGCGAGCATTTCGGAAACCTGCATAAGCTGATCGCAAACCAGTTCTTCCGAGGCAACTCTTGCGCTTACATGGCAAGCGCCGTGAATCATATCGCCTAACACAAACACATGTAACCTTTCGGGCTTATATATTTCCAGACGGTCTATAGCCTTATCGACTATTTGTGACACACGATCTTGACAAATCGCGGTGTTATAGTCATTCCAAATATTGTGTGTAGTCATTCCATAGTGCCAATCGCAGAAAACCAACACCGCCTCGCGGCATGGCTCAAACGCTTCTGCGTCGACTTGACGCGCACACAGTTCGAGGCTGACGCTTTCATTCAATGCGTTCGCCGCCTCGACCAGGCGATCCTCTAAATGCTCGCGGCGACCGTCTGCGTTCACGAGCTTGTTGTATTCTCTTCTTTGGTCATAAAAACGCTGGCGTTCTTTGTGAAGCTCCGTCTTCTTTTGTTCAAGCGCGGCGATCAGGTCGTTATCTTCCAAATTGTCTTCGCGCTCCGCGTCCATCAGCTCAAGTGTTTTGATGGAACCATACGCCATTCGTCTAGCCACGTCGGACGAATACTCTTTGCCGTATAGATACTTCGACAATACCGAGTAATCTATATCGAGCGTTTTGTCTTCTAGTTTGGCCTCAAGCAGCCTTCGGTGATATTGCAGGGGAGTCTCCCCCTCGCGCATCTCAAGCGCAAACGACTGTTCGTAGTCCATACCAAATCACCGCCTACTTGCGCCGACGCTTATCGTACGGCTTATTCTGTCTCGGCTTCTCCAGTCCGCGCAGCACCATTAGATAATGCAGGGGTGCGTATTGTTCCTCCATATAGTAATGATGGCGCTTGGAATCCTGCTTCATTGTGCGTACGATTTTCACCTTCGGAAACCTCTCTTGTACCGCCGCCTTCTCAGCGGTCGTGATAGCTATCACTTGAATAATCATCCCCATAATTATTATTGGAGGGCACTAAACCGGTCATCGCGTTATAACAAATTGTAAAATTTTCCCAGAATTTGATGGCAATTATTCACCGAAAATGTAGTATATACAATATAAATATACAGAATGTTATAGTACCGTCCACATTAACTATATTGCGGCAAACCCCCAATCCATTGCGCCGCAACGGGTTGGGGGCGTTTTCTTAATAAAAATCTATATACTTACGCTATGTCGGCGGTATCTCGACGCCGCGTGTTCGCGGTTGACCTCTTTGGCGCAATCCTTGCAATATAGCTGCCGGTTGTTCTTCTTGGGAATGACCGCGCCGCACATAGAGCACTCCAGACTGGGCGCCCCGGCGTATCTCATGAACTGATATCCCAGATTGCGAAAGTCGGTCACGCGCAATATCTCGACGTCTGTTTTATCGTCAGACAAACACCGCACGTTGATGTTGAGATTATCCACGCGCCTGCTGAATCCGACAAGTCCCGCCTCGCGCAATCCGTTAAGCATGAGCGACCTGCGCATGACGGATACTTCCAGATTGGCAAGCCGCAGTATCTCGCTCTCCTGCCGGTTGACCCAGTTGTTATTTTGGTCGTTGATCATATTACCGTACCGCGCCAGACATATGAGGGCAAACATCAGCCTACGGGTCTGTACTCCGTCCAGCCCAGCACAAATCTGCATCTCCCCGCGATAGACCGGCACCCAGTCGATATCGATCAGCGGATACCTCTTGGCAGACCTGATGCACCGCGCTATCAGATCCTGCCACATTGTCAGATTGGCGTCGGGTATGCATTTAATGACATGCTGTTCAAGTACCTGCCGAATCTCCGCATTACTACGCCCATCTGCGATACACAACTTGGCTATACGCGTCAAGGCGTCGGACGGGTGGGCGCCCATATCGGAACTCTCCAAAAGATGCTCCGCGTACTGACGCTCATGTAAGATTATCGCCATCTATATTCACCTCTCTCGTGTCAAAGCTGTACCGCTCGCCGCGGAACACCACGTCTCCATCTTCATCTCTATGCGGAGCCCATATGCGCCCGCCGGTATTGGCAAGCAGATTACTGATTATCTCGTTGCCGGCTACGTCCCACGCGAACTGCTTGGACGAATCCTTGCCGTAACACATATCAACGACTATATTACACAACTGCTTGCTGTTCGTGCAGACCAATGCGCACTCGCGCCTGAACGCTTCGGCTATCTTCATACGCCACTGCATACGGTCTTCATCGGTCTGGCGTTTACCCTTGGCGCTGCACAGATACTCGTAGTTCTTTTTGTTATAGATACCATACAACCGTTTGACCGCATAATACTGATATGACCCGTATGCCACGTCGCTCTTCATCAACGCGGTATTGAAGCCCGAACCCTTCTTCTTGCCGACAAACCCGTCGAACTCCTTCTCGAACCGGTCGCAGATCCTGTTCATGGTGCAGTTGCCCATACCCACGGGGATTCCGCGCGTATAGTTGTCGAGGAACTCGCGCTCCCTATTGGTCAGCGCAGCGGGGTCGGCGTTCTTCAGTTCGTCCAGTGTCTTGCGGAACTCCCTGATGGCCTTCTTGTTGATATTGTCGATATACGCCGAATACTTCTTTTTGATCTGCGGATAGATGTAAATCATGAAGTACGGCTTATGGTCGGCGACGATGATTGGATACATATACTTCTTCTCCTCGGCTACCAAGGCGTCGGGGGCAAAGTGCGGATCGTACCATGACCGCGGCATCGGCTTACAGACGATACCCTTCGCCCTGTCTATGGCGTTCTGCTGTAACTGCTGACAGCACTGTATACGATACTCCAATTCCTTGTATTCCGGCGAGTCGGCCGGGAACTTCGACCGCACGTTGAACATCGACGTGGCTCGATTCGTTATCTTGCCGATGTCGTCGCCAAAGCTGGCTATGTTCGACTTGATCATGTCTTCTTCCGTCGGCACACACTTAGTCGCCTTGCGCTGGGCACACATCAGAGTGGGCTGCGGCTTATGACACCGAACCAGTACGGGATTGTCCGTCAGCATTACTGTATCGCCGTCGAAGTCACACCCATTGAGTGCACTGGTCATTGTATCCCAACTGTTCATGCAAGTACCGGTATGGATATATCTGAACCAGTGCCGCACATCGTCCCGCCTGCACGGTTGGACTCGTCTTATGTTTGCATGGCATGTCATCGGAGCTCTGAAGCATACCAGCTCGTCGGCTTCTTCCGCCGCCCAATACTCGTTGTAGATCTCGCCCGCCTTGAGTAATCCCGTCACCGGCAAGCCGAACGCGTGCTGACACAGGCTGTACGGGTCACCGCTTATCATAGAGTAGTTGCCGTGGACGTCGATGACGCCGATCTTCGCCTCGTTTATCTTGTTCTTGATAGTATTGAATATCTTCTTATACACGAAGCTGTCGTTGATTATCTCGGGACAGACGAGCAGTGCCTTGACTATATCCGTACCGGCACTGGACTCATACAATCGTTCGGGGGAATACATATCCTCGTTGTTGCCGCCGCCCATGAACAGCACCGCCTGCCGCCAATCGTCGCCGAGGACATTTCTGAATGTCTCCATCGTCGGCGCTATCAATTCGTCTATATCCTCGTCGGTCATGTCATAACTCTGTATGAACTGGTAATTGAGACTATGGACGTTTTCGAGCGTTTCGGGGCAGACCTTGGCGATACTGAACGAGTAACCGTTCTCTATCGAGTTGTTCACATATTCGGCACAGCTTGAATAACTATCCCAAAGCTTGACCATCGACGTCGTCAGGATCAGTTCGACGTTGGATATATCCACGGTGTTGCCCCACGCATCGGTTATCGTACGACTATGCGCCACGTCATCCGCGAACTCCTGAAAGTCAAAGGTGTATATCATACCTTTCTCGAACGCCATACGGCTGTTACACCCGCTCATCGTATAGCCGAGTTCCAGTTCCTCACTCCAGCGTTCGGCGAGGGAGGGGAGCATGAGGCCGTAGCCGTCCGAAGCGTCCAACTCTATCTCCGCTCCCGCCGTATAGGTGATGACCGGCTCGCCGGGCGCCTCGTCGTTCAGCACCACAACATCTTCAGTAAAGGTGGTCATGCAATCTGAAACGACCGCTATGCCGCGGGGCATGGACACCGGGGTCGAGCCGCTGCACACCAGAGCCTGATACGCCTCCAATTTGGCGGGCACGAATTCTTTGGTCTTGTCCCGCCCGTTGTCGATCCGTCTCTGGAGCTCATCATGCACCGTCTCGGATACGAAAACTATGGTCGAATTTTTAATACCCCCGCTGGTGCCGAGGAGCCGGACGTACCGAATACCGTTTATACAGAACCCCTTGCACGCCCTGTAATAATCCTTTTCCTTGTCGATTATCAGGCACATGTAATCTTTCTGGAACTGTATACGGTCTAATTCGGCATATAAGTCGCGTATCTGGGTCGCGGTCTTATGGCTCGGCTCCTGTTTGCGTATCGTCCTTATCTCCCGCCTGACCGATCCTACGGACGCCGCGTTGTCCTCGACGTCGTTTATGTCGTCAATAAACCGGAGTATCTGGCTGTCTGCCAGTGATACTATCTCGTCGTTGGCGCGGGCCTCCGCGAGGGTAAGGGACAGCTTCCATTTTGCCCGCCGCAATCGGGCGCTGTGTATCTTGAATATATATCGCTGTGGCTTGCGCTGTTTGGGAATGGTTATCACCACCTATGCTATTCACTCAAGTCTTCGTATTCTTCGTACCAGTATTCTCTGAACTCATATCTGTTCTGCTCTATGAGGGTGTCAATATTCTCCTCTAAGGGCGTAAAGTCTTCGCAGCCGTTAGGGGCGCGGCACTGTTCAGACCACAGGCATTTGTCGCATATACTCAACCGCGGCTCACCTCCTGTATCCAGTCTTTCAGGAGCCACCGCATCCGCGAGCTGGGGATATATATCCATATCTCGTGGTCTAAACGTATGGCGCTGCGCCATATCCACTGGAGCATTTCGGCCAGGGCAAAATCCCTCGGGTCGATCCGTATATCCTTGTCCGCGAAGAACTTGGCAATATTCGGATCTACGAAGCGGTTCGCCAGATAGGCCAAGTGTGTTCGGTCGCTCAGGTCGTTAGTCGCCCTGGCGCTCACCTGCACGAAACTGTCTTTATACCGTCCCTTGTCCCCGAGCAGTCTGTCTGAATAATCCTTGAAACACGTCCACATGCGCGAGGACTTGCGCGATCCCCTGCATCTGTACTGGAAGTATGTGTACAGATTATTCCTCAGCGCCTGTATTTCCGGCGTTGACTCTCCGTGGGTGTTGAACCACGACACCGACAAGGCTGTACGGTCGTCGCCGACCTCGTTCAGCCTGCGGTCTTCGAGGATGTGTATCAGCCCGCCGTAATTCGTCGGGGGCGGATCATCGGGCTTATTGGAAAAGTAGAAGCCGTCCGCGTCTTCCTTGATGCCGATGACGCGGTAGTCGAACCCGAAGTATCTTAGATAGGCGTATTGGTACTGGCCTTTGAGCATATACGTCAGCATGAACACGTCTTCACACGACTTGAGTATGTCGGGGTTGGCTATCTTCATAAACCCGAGGTCGGTGTTATACAGGGTACCGGCCTCTATCTTTTTGCGCATTTCCTTGAGTACCCCGGTATACTTCGGCTCGGTCCATATCAGCTTATGGTCTTCGTCTTCCGTGACGAATGTCTTCATAAGCATATCCTTATCCCACGGGCTCACGGGCTCGCTGGCTATAAGGCTTATACTCTCGTCGACGATGAGGGTATAGTGCATATCCCGCAGGAGCGCTTTAGCCTCGGCGTCCATCAGATAAAACAGGCTGTGGGTGGCGGCGACGTTCTCGCCGGCCTTTAGGTATCGTTTCAGCGTACGGCTCTTGCTGCCCAGCGCGCAGTCCGGCTGGTCAAAGTCACACTTCTTGCAAACGCGGTCGACCTCGGACAGGAAGGGGGTAATGTACAAGAACCGCTTATCGTCCTTGTGCTCGTTCATATACCGTATGGCGGCGGAGGACTTGCCGCGCCCCATACGGGCATCTACTACTGTGATCAGGTGCATCATCTCTTTTCTGCTCCGCGCGGCGGAGGGGGTAGGGGGTGGTGGTCTGTCCGTTTTCCGGGACAAATCGGGGCTAAATTGTGAACAAAGTGTTTCAAATCGTCAGAAAGGAAGGGATATTCCGGGCGTTATTAACGATTTTGGGCTTACTACACGTAGAAGAGGCACTAATTCTTGGTGTGACTTTTTAATTACTTTCTATATATATATTCTTATTTATAGAAGGAGAGTTAAAAAATCCTTAGAAATCAAGGGGTCTGGGAGACGCTTACAACGCCGTGTGTGTAGTAAGCACGTTTTTAGGTCATCAGAAAGGGTGTTAAGTTGACAAGGTGCACGGGGGACGCGACGGGCAGTCTGGAGTTTTAATTTATTAATTTTATGATGCTGCTGTCGCGTCCTCTACCAAGTCGCTGTCTATGAGGCACGGGCCATCTGACAGTCCAAGATTGAGATTGGTATATGCGTCTTCTATCTCTTCAGAGGTGATACCTATATATGACAGTGTCTGGGCGGCAGATGAGTGACCGTAGATCTTTTGCAGGAGAGTCAGCTTCCTCGGATCATTACCGGACATTCTCATCTGATGGTAACCAAACGTCTTGCGAAGAGTGTGAGTCGCTACATGGCAGTCGAGCTGCAGGGCATCGGCAGCCTCTTTCAATATACGTTCTGCACTATATCGTCTGATCGGCTGATTAGAGTTCTTACACGCGTGATGTGATGATCTGAACAGATAGTCGCTCAAACATACATTCGGAGTGTTTGTCAGATAGAGGGTGACCGCATCGACTACTGCCTGGTTGATAGTCACGTATCTGTTCCTGCGTACCTTTCTGGTATTCTTCGTCTTCTTCTCCAATATCGGGAAGGTCTTCTTGAACCGCAAATTCTCATCGATGAGATAGGAGAACCGCAGCGTCAGCAAGTCGCTGATACGAAGCCCGAAGTTGATACCAAGGATGAAAAGCATGTTATCTCTGTAGCGCTGATGGTCTATATACCATTTGCTCATACGCTCTATATCTTCAACTCTTTTAATTGGGTCGCACGTATGATCGGCAGCCAGTTCGTATTCTGTACTTTCGACAGCCGGAGCGAGCAGCGACGGGTCGATGTAGATCGGAAGCGAATTGGAAGACGGCGGTGCGAAGTCTATGTGAAGTATATTGTCCATAACGTTTCTCCAGTCGTTAGAAATGCGTACCAAAAGTAAACGATTGTTCCCTTATTACACTATTAATTATAGTATAACTGGTAATAAATGTCAAGAAATTCAGGCAAAATTGCAGTGAATATTATATTCATTATTGGGAGCGGTGCGGATCACCGCGTTTTAGGGAGCGTTACAGACGGCTCCAGAGATTTCTTCTGCCGTAAAAACCTTTGTAAATCAAGGATATTGGCAGCGCTGGCAGATTGGAATAAGCGTTGAAATTAAAGGATTTTTTGGGGTGTGGGAGAGAAGGCTACTAGATCCGTAGTGCATAAAAATTAGCATGGTAAAATATGTAAAATATGCCCTCTATATATTGGTGTTATGTGCTTTTATGCGAAAAGAGCACGTAAATAATGCCGTATAAATATACAGAATAACGGCACAAATATACAGAATTTTGCATACTCGGATTTTTGTTTATATTGCACAATTTGAAAAGTATTTTTTGTTGAAAATACATCTTTACAAGTGTAAAGGGATATGGTAACATCTAACCATAAGATGATAATAAATCATCATGGTACATTGACAATTTGACATTTCCCCATTGCCTTAACTGCTTAATCATTTATGGTGTGGCAGACAATCAAATGTCATTTATGGCAGACGATAAAAGACAATGGGCAGAAGTGACAAAGCATAACGATACATACATGGTAACGTCATAAGACCATACCAAAACCGCAATGCTTGTTACATCCATTCATGAGCACGCAAGCGCAAAATAACAGTGCAAATCTGTTAGTGCTCCACAATCATATTTTTGAAAGGATGTAACAAAATGAACACCACCACAAACATTATTACGGAAGTAAACAACACTGAAGTCATCAGCCTTGCAGAAGTCAAGGCAGACGAAAACGCAAATGCCCTTTACACCAACATAAAGAATCAAATAATTCCCGCCCATCTTGCAGATGGTTCTTTTACATGGGTAAAGCAGAGCGCAAAAGTCAATGACGCACTAAAGACCATTGACGGCAGAACGGAAATATTAAAAGACCTTAAAAAGGCAAAGCTTGAAAGTGCAGAGTATCTCTCTAAACATTTCCATAATCTCAAAGACCTTTTCAAGGCAAGCAAGGAAACAAAAGAATTTTGCAGACTGGTAAGTGTTATTTATAATATTTATTGGCGTGCAATGGGTAAGAACATAACAGATAGTCCCATGTTTACAATGGATATACTTGCACATTACGCAAATGACCTTGTAAAGAATGTAACGGATAACGGTATGTTTATTAAGGAATGGGCAAACGCAAACACCATTAATACAATCGTTCTGCATGACCTTTTCCATGTGCTTAATGGTTACGCACGTACGGCAGATTTTAGAGAAAACGCAAGAGCCATTAAAGCAATGGAAAAATTTAAAGAGATGGAAACAAAGCGCATAGAAAAGGAAATGCAGAAAAAGGCACGTGCAGACGAAAAACATGCAAATATGCCCATTGCAGAAACTGCCAAAAAGACCACCACCAAAAGCACCACCAAAAAGACCACCACAAAAACAAAGTAACAAGTATTGCATACATGGAGCACTAGCGCATTTTTGCGCTAGTGCTCTTTTACTATGTCAAAAAAAATCACACAATCAAAGTTACAGGGGGAACTATAACCATGACTACAAAAATAGATTGGTTTCATTCGGGAGAATACCACGAGTATATGCTTAATATTGCCGTAAATGACTTCCGCAGCGCAGCCATTGACCACGGCGACAACAGTAAAGAAGCATCAAACGCAATGAAGCGCGTAGCGAAATATTTAACTCTTTGCTTGTTTGATATGAAGGGGGAAGGATGCCATGCCTAAAAGTAAAATGCAACGGCTCATTGCGGATTCATCCGTCCGTAATGTTGTACTGGCGTCACCATGTAAACGCCCATGGTATAACTTTACCTTGCAGAAAAATCATGTGTATGGCTATGCCAAAAACGGCAGATTCTTCTTTGTCTACAAGAAAACAAACGGGAACAGTATAACCATCCGCAGACGGTTTACCCGTGACGATAAGGACGGCTATTATTGGGTGGAACAGCGCATATCCGCAAATACTGACCTTGGCAGAGATATAATGGCGGTGGTATGTGTAACCGCACCGATTGAATATGATTCGCCGGAAAAGCAGGTCGCGCAGATATACCACCCGCGTATCGTAACCGATCCCTTTATGCCCATGCCACATCCGCGCATTCCTGGCGGTGCATGGTCGCCCAAGTTCTGCTATTTGCAGACGATTGAATAAGTAAGACAACGCAAAGCGCCCCGTTTTGGGGCGCTTTTTTTTATAGGCAAAGTTACAGGGATTGTTGCGCCCCTCGGGCGTTTATCGTTGAACGAGCCGCCGGTTCCTCCTCCTGCCGACGGCTCCATTGAGCGATAAACCACAACACACATCAAGAAAGGGGAATCATTATGCCCAAAACTTCAACACTGGCAGAATTGCTAGAGAATATGCGTGACATTATCGCAGCACTTGAGCAGGCGAAGAATACTGCAGACGCCGTAGTAGACCATCTTGACCCAGACAGTGAAAAATGGGATACGGCAAGCGACTACGCCGACAGCCTTGAGGATGTGATTTATTCACTGAACGAAGCCGCTGATGCGCTCGCAGAAATCGCATAGTCGCAAGGTCCCAGACTCAAATTTGATTTGAGGTTTTAGGGTTTTTGAACTCAATCCAAATTCGGAAATTTTACAGGAGGAATTATAATGCTTATCACCATCGACGCGCCCGCCGTCCTCGGCGGGTTTTTTATTATCGCCTTCGACATCGCCCTCGTATGCCTTGCGCTCGTGCTCGGTGCGCTCATATTCCGTGTCGCACTCCGTGCCTGCCCGAGGTTTCGCAAGTGGTTTCACAATCTGACGGAAGAGGTGTGCGACGAATGAAAGGTTTTGTAATCATAAACAAAACCATTCCCGAGCCCACGGCAAAATACCGCATGGTTTACCATCTCAATCCGTTCGGGACTCTGATATTTACGGATCATGATAGGTGGGCGTCCTGCTTTTGCCGGCGCAAGAGAGATGCCCTCGCGATGTGGGCACATCTCGCCGACGAATACCATGCGGAGCATCCCGAACTGTCTACGGCAGATGTTGGAGCGCATATGTCCGATACCTATGAAATCATTCACGCCGAGGTTTGAGGGAGGTTTTTGATATGACCGCATACGCCGTCATTGATACCGCAACATCCGAGCGTGTTGGGGTTTTCAATTCAAAACCAATCGCAATCGCAAAGCGTGCATTTAAGTTTCATATATGGCTCGCAAGGTTTGGGCTTAACACCACAATCGCCGAAGCCGAACGCGAATATAACAACCGCTACACAATCGAACAAATCGAGATAGGAGGATTTTGAAATGAAACGCAAACTGAAACTGGAAATCTATCATGGCGAACTCATCGTCTTTTCGCAGTGGACGGGCGAGGTTTGCTACCCGTGGGAGTTCCGCAAGGTTCTCGGAATGATTCGCGATCTCCGTCTGCCCGATATAGAGGGGTTTAAGCCATGACGGAATTCGACTATGAGGTTTGGCAACGCAAGAAGATTGCCTCGGCGCGAAATCTACCCAAGCGTGGCAGTAAAAGCCGTAAGTGTACCCTATCCACAGACTATATGACACCCAAACAGATGAGAGAAAGGAACGGTGAGGTTTTCGTGTACGATCTGAAATCCCCGATAACCGAATGGAAAAGGTTTATAAGCATGCCCAAAGACCTTCAGCGCGAATACGTTGAGGGTTTGCAGTCCAAATTCAATGTGAACGCGCCCGCCCTGGCAGAGATGTTCGGCGTAACCGGAAATTGCGTTCGCGTATACCTCAAGGAGAATTTCGGCATAGTCGGCACAAAGGGCAAGAGCATGACCAACGCCGAACGCGATGCGTGGCTCGACTTCATAACCGCGCCCGAATCGCCCGCCCGAGGTCTTGAACCCGAATCCGATCCCGAACCCGAAGAGGTTTCTAATCCTACGCACATCGACAACTTCATCGTGGAATTTTCGGGCATGATCTCGCCCGAATCCATATACAACACCCTGCGCTCAATGCTGAACGGTCGCTCCGAGGGAACGGTCACGATTGAGTGCAAGTTTGCATGAGGAGGGTTTTGAAATGGAATCCGAACGCAAGTATATCGAGATGATATATGAAGAGATTTCTAGAGGACTGACACTCAATAGTGATAAGCGTCGCATCCAAAGAATGGATAAGTTTCTGGCAAACCCCGACAACCCTGCCACATGGATGGGGCATTGGGGTCTTGGATGTCCAGAGGTCGGAGGTTTTATTGGTTGGAAAAAGGTTTTAACAATTACCGACGGCGATATTCGTTGGTACGTCCTTAAAATCCTTATTCCAGAAGATGCAGAGCGCACGTCCGATCTTTCTGGTCATCATCGTGCCAGTAAGGTAAAAACACTATCTATTGAGCACTGTGACGGAACACCGTCCGGCCTTACCAAGGTTTTACATCAGGGATTCTATGCTCCTTGTGAGTATGAAATAGGCGAATATACATACCCCGATTCATATTCACCATCCAGACTTGACAGGCGTAGGCATGGGATACATTTTGTGCTTAATAGAGCCCAGGCTGTAGGAATGTTTGAGGAGGGTTTTTAAATGAAAACAAAACGCAAAGAAAACGCCCGCGAATACCTTATGCGTGCGCTCGAATATCTCGACGCAGCCGAAACCATGACGAAGACCTTCGCCGATGACGCCGACAAAATTTTCGGGCTTCAGCTCGGAGTGTCTGGCGCGAAGTGGTACATCGAACAGTTGCAGGAGGTTTTGGGATGAGCACCGAACCTATGTCGTGGAGTGAACTGCACAAACTCGGGATATATAAGACGGATACCCCGCCAGAGGTTTTTGCATGGATTTGCGAAGTCGCCGACAACATGTCGCTCGATTGTTGCAACGATTGTCGCGAAGCCGAATATTGCGTGGGCACCTGCGATATTCCTGGCTCGTATGCCGCAGATATCCAAGATAAAATGGAGCGAGAGTGGCTAACAAACCACAGCCTGGACATAATCGATTTAAGGTTTTTGGAATCAATAGACGTATAACATTGGAGGTTTCACCATGCTTGAAGTCAACAACATGCCGAGTTACGCCTATGACTATGAGTACATAGTCGCGTCGCTCTGCGATGGAGAAATGTGGTTCTACGGCGTATACCACAACAAGGAAGATGCAATGCGCGAAGCAACACGCAACGGTTGCACATTCCGCGCCGTTCTGCACAACAGCCGATTCGCTTAAGCAGAGTCCTGAACTCAAATTCAATAGTATAGAACGAGGTAACCGCCATGTATAAGGTCGTCTTTCTGAACGAAAAAGGCACTCATGTGACCAAGGTTTTCGACTCGGAATACTTGTGCCGACAGTTCGTAAATAAAGCAAAACATTCCAAACGGATACGACTTATCTCGTATCCGAATTTTTTATGAAAGGGTGTAGAGAAATGGCAAGGGATTTCACTCTGGGAATGTTCACGTATCAGGTGAACATCATGAACCCCCGCGAGGATGGGGTTTCAACCGCAAAGTTGACCTGCGAGTTCAGCAACGCCATTGAGCAGGCGTGCGAAAAGGCGGGCATTGACCCGACCAGAATCAGAGTTGAGGTGATCGACGGATGACGAACGCGGGATACAGCATCGTGCGCTCCGTTCGCACCACGCCCGAGGACGACCATGATATGGGTTTTTGCCTCGGATTCAATATGGACTCGCCGATGAAGTGGGTCACATGGCGCTACCGAAAGTTTTCGGATGGAATCGATTTCTGCGGCGGAAATTATTTCGCCGAGGGTTATCGCGCCGTAGACGATCTGAACGAAAGAGTGGAAAGAGAAATGGGGGTGCGATGCGCCAGTGTATACACTTGAGGACACGTACACCATGAAGTGCGCCGTGAACTGTCAGACGGAGGAAGAGGTTTTGGCTTTTCTCGACGCGGTACGGCAGAACTATCCGCCGGGGTTTAAGGATTACTGGATAGCGGATGCAAACGGCGGAGAAGATTTTGTGCCGGAAGCCCCGACCGCCATTACGACAGCGATAGACGTGTGGGATGATGAATTGAATTTTGAATGGTGTGATGCAGAATGGTATGCAGACCATGACTATACAGTCATCGAGTTTGAGGATTTAGATTTGAATCCGACTCCTCGCGAACTGGTTTCGGAGGGTTTTGAATCCCTTTTTAATCTGGAGGTGCTGTAAATGAAAAACAGACGCTATCCTTCCGGTTTCGAGATTAATCTCGGAGACAGGGTTGAATCCCTCATCAACGAAAATGAGTGCAATAGCTACATCAATATCGGAACCACTGGCACGGTGGTGCATTTCGCGAAAGACACCAAGGTATGCATCGGTGTTCAGTGGGACGTAACGCCGAGCTATCCATTCCATAGCTGCAACGGCCACTCGCTTCCACAATGTGGATATTATGTCAGGCCAGCATCTATCGACCTTGTAAATGATCGCGATTTCGATCCCGAAAGTTTTGAATCCCTTTTTGATTCGGAGGTTTGCGTATGAGAAAAAGCATATTTACCGAGGGAGATAGGGTAAACTATGTCGGCCTTGACCCAGAACTTGCGGGGCAAAGCGGAATAATCGTTGACTTGGTTCTCTACGAGGATGACGAGCCTTGGATTGGCGTGGACTGGGACACGCTCACCAGCGGGCACGACTGCAACGGATATGCCCGAGAGGGGCACGGATACTATGTGGGCGAAGAATCGCTTGAATCCGAATTCATCAGAGACGAGTGCGAGTTTAACCCCGCATCAATAAGTGAACTGTTTGAGACCTTGTAGGTCGTCCTATGAGGTCTCAAACTCAAATTAGATATGGGCGTGCCGGACACACAAATTGGGTTCGACTCCCAATACGCCAAGAATAGAAAGGAGAATTATCATGGCAAAAATTCTGGTAGCAGGTGACGCGGTCATCATCACTTCCGCACTCGCACTTGAGGACATCAAGACGGTACAGAAGTATCGTCCGAAGGCTCTCGCTCTCATGGGCGGCGAGGACGGTAAGGAGAAGGTTTTCGTAATCAACACCACGAGCGGCGTTGGCGGTATGAATGCGTTCTCCGCCACCTTCAGCGGCGAAACTCGCGACGAAGAGAAGCTCGCCACGATCACGATGGCTCTTCCCGAGGGTTTCAGCGGCGATGTTGAAACGTTCGTGAAAGAGAAGATCGGTGT
>Ga0310786_10003469_pt1 | contig 22901 bp, 22 predicted proteins | sample AusTroGonzalo_MG_FD_203881 | JGI IMG/M metagenome (GOLD analysis project Ga0310786, IMG submission 203881) | Bovine rumen microbial communities from tropical cattle in Woodstock, Queensland, Australia - Gonzalo_03 (v2) (version 2) | ecosystem: Host-associated > Mammals > Digestive system >...
CGATACTATTATTGTGAAGGACAACAAGTTTGAGTGGCAGGGAGAAGCTGACTCGGTGGTATTCTATGTCATTGCAGCACCAAAGGCCAACTCCTCGGTGGTGTTCTTTGGCGAACCTGGCACTGTGAAGATTCGGCTGTCGGCAGAGGGTAACTCTGAAATCTCTGGAACAAAGTCTAACGAGGCCCTTCAGGAAATGAACAAGCTGAATGCAGAGTTCCAGAAGAAGGTTGATGTCCTTATGCCAAAGTTCTCTGAAGATGTGGACGAAGAACAGCAGAAAGCCCTCTATGAAGAGTATAACAAACTGGTAGAGGAGATGCAGGCCAACATTGCCGAACTGGCTAAGAAGAATCTGGACAATGAGTTGGGCTTTGTACTGATGTCAACCATTGCCTATGGTGATGACTTCTCGACTGATGAACTGAAGGAGCTGATTTCAAAGATGCCTCAGGAGTATCAGGACCGCCAGGCCATGAAGGATATCCTGAAGATGATTAACGACCGTTTCCCTGCAGAAGAAGGCGATCAGATTTCTAACTTCAGCATGCAGTCTCCTGAGGATACGGAAATATTTATCCTTGACGAGGTAAAGAAGAACAAGGTGACGGTATTGGACTTCTGGGCTTCATGGTGTGGTCCTTGCAGAGACGAGATGCCTGCTATGAAGAAAATGCTGGCAGACTATCAGGAAGCAGGATTCGGCATCGTGGGTATCTCTATCGACGGCAACAAAGAAGACTGGGTAAACTGTATTAAGACATTAGAACTCACCTGGCCTCAGATGTCTGACTTAAAAGGTGGTGCATCACCTATTGCTCAGAGCTTTGGTGCACGTTTCATTCCCTTCACCGTTGTTGTTGACCAACAAGGCAAAATCCTGAAGAAAGGTTTGCGTGGCGAAGAGCTTGCAACCTTTATTGCAGAGCAGCTGAAATAATTTTTGAATTAAGATACAAAAAAAAGAAGTGGGTGTTTTTGATGACACCCACTTTTTTATTATGCTTTATTTGGTTTTATACCAGATGATTGTCCTGAGGGAACACCACCGTTGGCTTGAACGACTTCGCCTCTTCAAAATCCATCAAGGCATAAGAGATGATGATGACCGTATCACCCACCTGTACCCTGCGGGCTGCAGCACCGTTCAAACAAACACATCCACTGCCACGTTCGCCCTTGATGATATAGGTCTCAAAACGCTCTCCATTATTATTATCAAGCACCTGTACTTTCTCACCAGCTATCAGATTGGCGGCATCCATCAGATCCTCATCGATGGTGATGCTACCCATATAGTTCAAGTTAGCTTCTGTGACCTGTACACAGTGCAACTTGGATTTCATTACTTCTATCATCATATCTCTACTCTTTATATTTGATATGGTCAATCAAACGGATAGGCGTCTTACCACAATAAACGGTAATACAACCTACCACATACGATGAGTCTTCCCATTCTGCAACATCCTGTAAGGTATTGCCATCAACAATTGAGAAATACTCCACTTCGAGTCCTTCAACCTTATTAATATCATCTACCACCTTATCGTGTGTCTCCTTCAGAGTGTGCTTCTTGGCATAAGTCACACTATTCTTCAGGGCTTTATAAATGGTGGGAGCAATAGCACGCTCATCGGGGGCCAGCAAGGTATTGCGGCTGCTACGTGCCAATCCGTCGTCATCTCGAACAATGGGACACTCAACAATCTGTACAGGCAAGCCCAACTGCCTTACCATTGCCTTGACAACAGCAATCTGCTGCCAGTCTTTTTCTCCGAAATAGGCTCTATCTGGACGAACAATGTAGAACAGACGACTCACCACCTGACAAACGCCATTGAAATGTCCAGGACGATGTGCGCCCTCCATCACGGTTGATACTGGCGGGAACTCAAACTGACGTGTATCGGGTGTAGGATACATCTCCTCCACTTCAGGAGCCAGTACATAATCAGCCCCGCAACTCTCCAACAAACGGCAGTCTGCCTCCAGGTCACGAGGATAGTTCTTCAAGTCATTTTTATCATTAAACTGAGTCGGATTCACAAACACAGAAACAACAGTGATTCCGTTCTCTTTCACACTACGTCTCACCAGCGATGCATGACCCTCATGCAGGGCACCCATCGTAGGCACTAATCCGATTTCCTTTCCCTGCTTACGATCATCGAAAAGTGCGTTTTGCAGGTCAACAATCTTCTTAAAAACTTTCATTCTTTTTTCCTTATCGTCGATTTGAGGGTGCAAAATAACAACAAATTTCCCAAATATGGAAAAAAAACGCTAAAAATAAGCCTATAAAATGTCACTTTTTCCTAAAATCGCACATTTTATGCGGTTTTATGCAAAAAAAATAGTACCTTTGCATCGTATAATTGAATAAAGATGGCAAAGAAGAAAATCCTATTCATCAATCAGGAGATAGCACCCTATGTTCCTGAAACCACCTTGTCAGTCATGGGTCACGATTTGCCTCGTGCTATGCAAGAGCGTAATAACGAGACGAGAACATTCATGCCTAAATGGGGCAACATCAACGAACGGCGCGGTCAGTTACATGAGGTCATCCGTCTATCAGGCATGAACCTCATCATCAACGACACTGACCATCCCCTCATTATCAAAGTAGCCTCTATACCATCTACTCGTGTCCAGGTGTTCTTCATCGATAACGATGATTATTTCTCAAAGCGTGATATGACACCCGATGATAACGACACTGACGGCTTACTGAATGGTGAGCGTGCCGTATTCTTTGCCCGCGGCGTTATGGAGACTGTTAAGAAACAAGGATGGATTCCTGATATTATCCACTGTCAGGGTTGGATGAGCAGTGTTGTTCCTTTCTATATCAAGACAGCTTATCAGGATGAGCCATCTTTTGCCAATACTAAGATTGTTACTTCCATCTTCCCCAAGGAAACACCCAGAAGCTTAGGCCCGGATTTCAAGCAGACGCTGGAGTTCCGTAGTGCAACACCCGACCTGCTGAGCAACTATAAAGACGAGTTCGACACGATTGAGTTGGCTAAGCTGGCCATTGACTATAGCGACGGCGTATTGATAGCCACAGCCCATTCAGATGCCACGCTGCAGAAATATGCCAAAGACAAAGGGCTGCCTATTCAGAAATTCTTGGCCGAAGACTATGGTGAGGCCTATGAGGCATTCTATGACTCCATCTGTCCGGAGGAACAACAGGAATAAGACATTATTAAAGAACTCATATCATTTATTAATGAAAAGAATATCAATTATGGCTGGCGTCGTACTAACGGCAATAGCCATTTCTTCTTGTAGCGAAGATACTTCAAACATTGGAGAATCACTCATTAAGGATACCGACAAGCTTGACGTGACAACAGAGGAATATGAGGTGTCAACGCAAACTGTCGTTGCCGACTCTGTGTTCACCCTCAGCAACAACTGCTACTTGGGCTTTGTGCGTGATCCAGAGACTATGGCCGATGTTAAAAGCGAATTTACCACCCAGTTCAATTATCTGGAGCACCAATATGTCTCTCCCGACAGTAAGTTTATTAGCCACTTCGACGGTAAGGCTGCTGCCGACTCATGTGAGATTATCCTCTATCTGACATCTCCTTATAACTCAAAGGACAGCCTTTCTGCCCTGAAGATGAAAGTGCATGAGTTGAAGAAGCCTATGGAAGAAGGTGTTCGCTATTACTCCAACTATAATCCGATGACATTGGGAATGATCAGAGAAGACGGTCTGAGCAAGAGTAAAATGTTCACCTTCCTGAACCTGCAGGATGAAGACACTGTACGCACTAACACCAACTATATTAATAATGTGCGTATCACTCTTAACTCACCCTATACGGACATCAATGGTAATGTTTATAACAACTACGGCACTTACATCCTTCGCCAGTATCATGAGCATCCAGAGAATTTCCGTAACTCTTATACCTTCAGCCACAACGTTTGCCCAGGTTTCTTCTTCCAGATTACCGATGGCTACGGCTTCTATGCAAGGGTGAGAGACATGGGCTTGAAGACCTATTATAGAGTACAGACCGACTCAGGCGTAGTTAGTGCCGCACTGACGCTGGCAGGTACTAAGGAGGTACTGCAGACAACCTTTATCACCAACGACAAGCAGGCCATCAACAAGTTGGCAGCTGAGCGTAACCACACTTATCTGAAATCTCCTGCAGGTCTCTTCACAGAGGTCACCCTGCCTGTCAAGGAAATCAAGAATGGACACGAGAAGGACTCGTTGATTGCTGCAAAGATTACGTTCCAGCGCATCAACAACCAGACCGATGATGAGCGTAAGTTCAACATCCCTCAGAACATCCTGATGCTGCAGAAAGACAGCCTGAACGCTTTCTTCGAAAACAACAAGACGCCAGACAACAAGATGTCGTATTATGCCATTTATAACTATAACGGCAGTACGTATAAGAACAGCAATACCTATAATTTCACCAACATCTCCAACCTGATTACCAGCCTATGGAATATCAGGCAGAAGGGTGTAAAGGAGAATCCCAACTGGGAGGCCGAGCATCCCAACTGGAACAAGGTGCTGCTCGTTCCCATCAGCTACAATGGCACGTCCTCAACAAGTACAGACCATGATATGTCGCTCACCAGCGCCTGTCTGGTAGGTGGTCCCGACAATGATCACGACCCCGTTACCATCAGCGTGGTCTACGCAAAATTCAAGGAACAATAAAGAAGTTTATGGCAGACGGATATCTGGAGAAACATCAGGCGGACTATGAAGCCCGCAAAGAGGCATATCTCAGGAAAAAGCGACACCTGCCATCAGTGAAACGCACTATAGAGCGTCCAGACGATGAGGCCTTGTAAGAACACACATCTTACAAGGCCTCGCCTTTTACACCTTATTTATATATAAGGAGACAGGTATTCCAGAATTTAGGAATTCATCAGTACGGCAGTACGCACACGACTCAACGTCTCTGGCGTCATCTGCAGATAACTGGCAATATATACCAACGGTGCACGGAGTACCAGCTGCGGACTGCTCTTCACCAGTTTCTGATAACGGTCCTGAGCACTCTCGAAGCGTAACATGTCTGCACGCTGCTGACTGATAATCAGCGACTCCTCCAGAATCTTACGATACAGAATCTGGATATTCACGCTACGCATGGCCACAGCCTCTAGCTCATTTTTGGGCATAGCATAGATAATGGTAGGTTCCAATGCCTGCATAATCTGCATCGAAGGCTTCTCTTTGAAAAGGCTCTCGATACTCATCATGATGGTGTTCTCGGTAGCCATATATTCCGTCAGCTCCTTGCCGTTCTTAAAGTAATACTGGCGCACCAAGCCTTTCACAATCCAGTAGATATGCTGGCATGTGTCACCTTCGCTCAGGACTCTTTCGCCCTTTGCAAACTTCATTGGCACAAGCACGCTCTCGAGGATGTCGAGTTCTTCGTGCGTCATCGTACTATACCTGCGGGCCAATTCGCGGGCCACGTCGCGTGGGGTTAAACTTAGGTTTGGCATTGTTGTTGATTTAATTATCAATTAGGATTTTTATTAATCAAGTTTCAAGACGGCGAGGAAGGCTTTTTGCGGCACCTCCACATTACCAATCTGCTTCATGCGTTTCTTGCCTCGTTTCTGCTTTTCCAGCAGTTTACGTTTACGGCTCACATCACCACCATAGCACTTAGCCAGCACATCCTTACGTACCTGTTTCACCGTCTCGCGGGCAATGATCTTGGCACCGATGGCAGCCTGTATGGCAATATCGAACTGCTGACGTGGAATCAGCTCTTTCAGTTTCTCACACATACGACGGCCAAAGGTCACAGCGTTGTCCTGATGCGTCAGCGTTGAAAGCGCATCCACCGGCTCACCATTGAGCAAGATGTCGAGCTTCACCAACTTAGAAGGACGGAACGAGTCAATATGGTAGTCGAACGAGGCATAGCCTTTCGAGATACTCTTCAGTTTATCGTAGAAGTCAATCACAATCTCACCCAGTGGCAGCATGAAACGCAGTTCCACACGATTGCCGCTCACATACTGCTGGTCTATCAACTCACCACGCTTGTCGAGACAAAGCGTCATGATAGGACCGATATAGTCGGCAGCAGTAATGATCGAGGCACGGATATATGGTTCCTCAATATGGTCTATCATCGTCTGGTCGGGCAGTCCCGAGGGATTGTGCACCTCTTTCTCTTCACCCTGCTTGGTGTAGCACATATAGCTAACGTTAGGCACGGTAGTAATCACATCCATATCGAACTCACGGTCCAGACGTTCCTGCACAATCTCCATGTGGAGCAGTCCCAGGAAGCCGCAACGGAAACCAAAGCCCAGTGCTACTGACGACTCAGGCTGGAAGGTCAATGAGGCGTCGTTAAGCTGCAGCTTCTCCAACGAAGCACGCAGGTTCTCGTAGTCTGTAGGGTCAATGGGATAGACACCTGCAAACACCATCGGCTTCACCTCTTGGAAACCCTCAATGGCTTTGTCGCAAGGTGTAGCCACATGTGTGATGGTATCGCCCACCTTCACCTCTTTCGAGTCTTTGATGCCGCTGATGATATATCCCACATCGCCTGTGCGCAGTTCCTTGCGTGGTATCATATCCATCTTCAGCACGCCAACCTCATCAGCGTCATACTCCATGCCGGTATTGAAGAACTTCACCTTGTCGCCCTTACGAATCACGCCGTTCACAATCTTGAAATAGGCAATGATACCTCTAAACGAGTTAAATACAGAGTCGAAGATCAGCGCCTGCAATGGTGCCTCTTCTTCACCCACAGGATGAGGAATACGGTCCACCACAGCATCCAGAATCTCATCAACGCCCTCACCCGTTTTTCCAGAAGCACGGATAATATCCGAAGGGTCGCAGCCTATCAGGTCCACGATTTCATCTTCCACCTCATCAGGCATAGCGCTGGGCATATCAATCTTGTTGATGACAGGGATAATCTCCAGGTTATTGTCGATAGCCATATAGAGGTTCGAGATGGTCTGCGCCTGCACACCTTGTGTAGCGTCGACCACCAGCAGCGCACCCTCACAGGCGGCAATGGAACGAGAGACCTCATACGAGAAGTCCACATGTCCCGGGGTGTCAATCAAGTTGAGTATATATTTCTCTCCATCACGCTCGTACTCCATCTGAATGGCATGACTCTTGATGGTAATGCCTCTTTCGCGCTCCAAGTCCATATCGTCAAGCATCTGTCCCTCAGTCACTTGTATGGTCTTGGTACGTTCAAGGAGTCTATCGGCAAGGGTTGACTTACCGTGGTCTATATGCGCTATGATGCAGAAATTCCTGATATTCTTCATTAAAGTATGTGTCTTATAGATTGCAAAATTACAAAAAAGAATGCAATTTATTCGCTATTTTACATTTTTTTTGTAACTTTGCAATCAAATTTCAATAATACCTATATTCATGAAGAAAGTATTATTAATGGCATTAGCCGTTATTCTACTCGCATCGTGTCAGGAATCACTTGAGGAGCGTGCAGCCCGTGAAGCCCGCGAAGTGACAGAAGCGAAGTGTCCCATGCCTATTGGCAATAACATGTATCTCGACAGTATCGTCTTCGACATCCTTTCTATCACCCAGACCCAGTATTTCCGGTTTACTGGCGACTCTGACAACGACAGCGTAGTAACCGTACTCAATAATTCTGATGTTAAAGGCACGTTGGTTCGTGAGTTGAAGAACACCGCCAACTACAAGGCCTTGCTGAATCGTGGCGTCAACTTCCGCTATGTCTATCGTTCCAGCAAGAACCCCGAGAAGATTTACCTTGACATCACCCTACACAAAGAAGATTACCAATAATATCCATAAACTATGCAAAAGAAATTGTTAATAGCATCGGCCTTGATGGCCGTCAGCTTACAGATGGACGCACAGACCACCATCGCCGCAGATTACAAAGGAACAGCCAACGGCAACCCTATCAGCGCAAACATTTTCTGTGCCGACCCAACAGCCCTGGAGTATAACGGTCGCCTGTATGTCTATGGCTCCAACGACCACCAGCAGTTCATCAAGAATGGTAAGAAAGGAGAGAACACCTATGGCGACATCAAATCCATTGTGGTGTTCTCTACCGACGATATGGTGAACTGGACGTTCCACGGCACCATCGACACAAAGAAGATCTGCTCCGGATGGGTTACTAATCCTTGGTATCAGGGCTATGGCGTCTCGTGGGCACCATCCATCACATGGCGTACTAACGAGGCTGGTGAAGACGAGTTCTTCCTCTATTTCTGCAACAGCAGTCACGGCGTTGGCGTACTAAAGGCCAATTCGCCTATAGGTCCTTGGACATCGCCCCTGAAAAAGCTGTTGATTCATTACGACACACCAGGTGCTAACGCTATGGGCACGAATGCCAATTTCGACCCAGGCGTAGTCATCGACGACAATGGTGTGGGCTGGCTGTCTTTCGGCGGCCTTGGTCCCAGCCAGATTATGCCTGATGCAGCGCGTATCGTCAGGTTAAAGCCCTCGATGACTGCTGTCGACACGACCGCTGTCAAGATCAAAGCCCCCTATCACTTCGAGGCTAACGAGCTGAACTACATCGGTGGCAAGTATGTCTATACCTACTGCTCTAACTGGGCCAACCGCAGCGATAGCGAGTGGAACACCTATAAGCAGCAGCATGGCATCACCGCCAGCAAGCCCAACACATGCACCATGTGCTATATGGTTACCGACACGCCCAACGACCCCGACTCGTGGGTGTATAAAGGAGTCTATGGCCCCCACCCTGGCATGGGTACCAACAACAACCACTCTCATCTTCAGAAGTTCCAAGGAAAATACTACCACATCTATCACGGAGCTCCTCTGATGGAGAAATGGAGAAGTGCTGGTGTCATCGCGCAGGACTGTGGCATCTTCCGTTCTATCTGTGTCAACAAGGTCACCGTCGACTCGAATGCGGTGAAGATTAATCAGGTGGATCTTTCGGGCGACAAGGGTCTCAAAGGTATCACCACTCCTATCAAGAACTTCAATCCCTACGACCCGCAGCAGATGGAGACTATGGCCAGCTGTGGTGGCGTCAACTACGAGGACTTCAAGAATGTCAAGAACAACACCAAGGTCAGCACCTTATCCAACGATGCTTCCGAGAATCTGTATGTCAAGATGATTGCCGGCTCATGGACAAGTGTTCGTAAGGCAGACTTCGATAATGGTGCCAAGTCGTTCATACTCAGAGCCCGTGGCACTGGTAAGCTCGAGATTCGTTTCTCTCGTACTGGAACCACTCAGGCCACCATCGAGTTCTCGTCAACATCCTTCGAGGATCATATCATCAATGTCGATTCCACCGTGTTCAAGGGTGTGAAGAGCCATCTGTTCTTCGTTGTCACCGAATCAAAGAACGCACAGTTCGACGCTTGGCACTTCTCTCAGGAGGAGCTCACCCCCACCGCCATCAGCGATGTACTCACCAAGCCGGCAGCTACTGTCAGGAAGGGCATCTTTGACCTGAGCGGCCGTCGACTGCAGAACGGCAACAACAAACATGGCATCATCATTAAGGATGGCAAGAAGATAAAGAAGTAATTTCGAATAACGAATAGACAAAAAGAAAACGGGCTGAATTTCTTCAGTCCGTTTCTTTATTTATACGAGGTGTGTTCTTACTCCTCAGGCTTCATGTTGGTGTACACAGTCTGTACGTCATCGAAGTCCTCGAGCTTCTCAACCATCTTGTCGATAGCCTCGCGCTGCTCGGGAGTCACATCCTTCAGGTCGTTGGGGATACGGGTGAACTCTGCACCAGTCACCTCAAAGCCCTCTGCCTCCAGGTGTTTCTGGATGGCGCTGAAGCTTGAAGGATCACCATAGATAGTGATTTCGCCTGTCTCCTCATCCTCGTCGAACTCATCCTCCACACCATAGTCGATCAGGTCGAGAATCATCTCGTCCATATCCAGACCGTCCTTCTTCTTGAAGGTGAACACGCTCTTGTGGTCGAAGAGGAAGCTCAGGCTACCCTGTGTTCCCAGGTTACCGCTGAACTTGTTGAACACCGAACGGACGTCACCTACCGTACGGGTGGTGTTGTCTGTCAGCGTCTCAACGAAAATGGCTACTCCGTGAGGGCCATATCCCTCATAGGTCACCTCCTTATAGTCGCTCTGGTCCTTACCCATTGCGTTCTTGATGGCACGCTCGATGTTATCCTTCGGCATGTTCTCGCGCTTGGCGTTGGCAATGCAGGCACGCAGTGCGGGGTTGTTCTCGGGCTCTGGACCGCCAGCCTTCACGGCAATGGCAATCTGCTTTCCGATCTTTGTAAATGTCTTGGCCATGTGGCCCCATCTCTTCAGCTTTGTAGCTTTACGATATTCAAATGCTCTTCCCATATTATTTATTTAAATTTTTCGTTATTACGTTATCACGTTATATCGTTATCACGATAATTATCTCAGCTCAGCACCAAGTTGTTTCTTGATGTTAGCGATGAGCTTCTGCATGATGGCATCAATCTGTTTGTCGTTCATCGTCTTCTCCGTATCCTGCAGGATGAAGTTCACGGCATACGACTTCTTGCCAGCGGGCAGGTTCTTACCCTCATAGACATCGAACAGCTCTACCTTCTTCAGCAGCTTCTTCTCTGTCTGACGGGCTATCTGCTCAATCTGTGCAAACTCCACGCTGTTGTCCACCAGCAGAGCCAGGTCACGACTGACGGCAGGATGCTTCGAGATCTCGGTGAAGGTCACCTCGTTCTTCTTCGTAGCCTTCATCAGCTGCGTCCAGTTCAACTCGGCGAAGTAGACTGGCTGCTGCAGGTCAAACTGCTTCAGCACCTTCTTCGACAGGATACCCATCTCGATGAGCTTCTTACCACCGCGGTTCTCGATGACGATGCCAGCCGAGAAGTTAGGATTCTCGCTCTTCTTCTGAACCATCAGACCCTGCTTCATGCCAATGCGATTCAGGATATTCTGAACATACGCAGCCAGCTCGTAGTAAGTGGTGTCTTCGTTGGGATGTGCCCATGAGCCTTCCACGCGCTTACCCGTCACCCAGACACCCATGAAGTTCTCTTCCTTATAGGCCTGCATGGGATTCTCAGGATCATTCTTCTCAGGGTCGAAGAAGTAACAGTTGCCAAACTCGAAGAACTTCAGGTTGGCATTCTTACGCTTCACGTTATGCTCGATGCTCTCCAGACCGCCATAAAGCAGCGTCTGACGCATTACGCCGAGGTCGCTCGACAGGGGGTTCATAATACGAACCACCGTGTCCTGTTTGTCGTCGTAATACGACGACTTACTTAACGAATTGTTGAGAATCTCGTTGAAGCCAGCACCCACCAGCTGCTCTGACACCACGTTTTGCAACTTATGCTTGCGGTCCTCCTCGGCCTTGATGACGAGGCTCGACTTCAACTGTGTGGGAATCTCCACATTATTATATCCATAGATGCGCAGGATGTCCTCCACCACGTCGCAGGGACGCTGCACGTCCACACGATAGGCAGGCACCTCCAGCTTCAGGCCCTCGGCATTCTCCTCAAGCACCTTCATCTCCAGGCTCTCACAGATGCTCTTGATGGTCTCCACAGGAATATCCTTACCCACCAGGTTGTGCACATAGATGTAGCTCAGGTCAACGATGGCGTTCTCCATCTTCTCGGGATACACGTCCTTAATCTCCATCGACACCTTACCGCCAGCCAGCTCCTTACAGAGCAGCGCAGCCTGCTTCAGGGCATAGATCACGCCATTGGGGTCGATGCCACGCTCAAAACGGAACGAAGCATCCGTACTGAGTCCGTGGCGACGGGCACTCTTACGAATCCATGTGGGATGGAAGTAAGCACTTTCCAGCACCACGTTCTTCGTGGTCTCGTACGTACCACTACCCTTTCCGCCAAACACGCCGGCGATACACATGGGATCCTCGGCATTGCAGATAGCCAGGTCGCGGTCCGAGAGCTTATGCTCCTCGCCGTCCAGCGTGACGAAAGGTGTGCCCTCGGGCATCGTCTTCACCACAATCTTGTTGCCCTTCACCATATCAGCATCGAAGGTATGCAGCGGCTGACCATAAGCCATCATCACATAGTTGGTGATGTCCACAATATTATTAATAGGACGCAGACCAATGGTAGTCAACTTGTTCTTCAGCCAGTCGGGCGACTCCTTCACCTCACAACCCGTCACGCTCACGCAGGCATAACGCTTGCAGGCCTCAGTGTTCTGAATCTCCACATCGATGGGCAGGTCATGATTGTCGACGACAAAATCGTCGACCACAGGACGGTGAAGGCTGGTCTCATAGCCGTTCTGCTTCAGCCAGGCATAGAGGTCACGAGCCACGCCCCAGTGACTCAGGGCATCGGCACGGTTGGCGGTGATGTCCACCTCGATAAGCCAGTCGCTATCCAGGTCGTAGTATTCTGCAGCAGGCGTACCCACCACAGCATCCTCGGGCAGCACGATGATACCATCATGACTGGTACCCACGCCAATCTCGTCCTCGGCACATATCATACCGTTCGACTCGACGCCACGCAACTTCGACTTCTTAATCACAAATTCCTGATTGCCGTCATACAACACGCAGCCCAGGTCGGCCACAATCACTTTCTGACCAGCGGCCACATTAGGAGCGCCACACACAATCTGTGAGGGTTCGCCCTTGCCCAGGTCCACCGTTGTCACATGAAGGTGATCAGAGTTAGGATGCACTTCGCAGGTGAGCACCTTGCCCACATAGAGTCCTTTCAGTCCACCACGTATGGACTGCACTTCTTCCAGAGCGTCAACTTCGAGTCCCGTAGAGGTCAGTGCATCGCATACCTGCTGCGGCGAAAGGTCGAAATCAACGTATTCTTTCAGCCATTTATAAGAAATATTCATTCCTAAAAACTATTGTTAATTCGAATTCGCCTGCAAAGGTACAAATAAGTGAGCAGAAAACCAAAAGATTTTTGAGTTTTCTCGAACGAGAGCGCTCGGCTTTGCCGCTTTTACCAAGCTGAAAGCGACTAAAAGAACCTTCGACCGCAGGTCAGAGGTACGAATAAACGAGCAGAAACCTGTTATTTCTTTTTTTTTCGAGCGAAAAAACTAATAAGTGAGCAATTCCTTTATCAGCGGCACATAGTATTTCTTCACTTCCTCGGCCGTAGGCGTATGAGCACCCGGAAAGTGGAACGATTTATTGTAGTGCTGCAAGAATAGCGGCTCAAAATGTGCCAACGTATCATGATCGCCAAAGAGTCCCCAGATGCGGTCTCGACCTTCAGGCGAGCAGTTCTTACGTTCGGCTTCGCCGCTTGGCTTGTCCAAGAATTGATGTGCCTCCATCTCTGCAAACTCGGCTATCAGCTGCTCGTCGATGACGAAGTCCTGCCTGCCGTCCATTCGTGGCGACTTATATTGATGAGCCCCTACCCTCGCCTTCAGAAATTCAGTCATCCTGAAGTGCGGGTTACCCAGCAAGGCAGGCAGTCCCAGGGCCGATGCCACCATCTGTGCGTAGAACGACCCACAGCTGTTGCCCACCACCACGTCAGGCTGCTCGCGGTCTATCAACTCTCGCACAAATGCCAACGCCTCCTTGGGATGCATCGGCAGGTCAGGCGTCAAAACTTCCGCTTCACCCTCAAACGCTTCCCTCAATGCCACAGCCGGCACACATTGACCACTGGCAAAGAAGCCGTGCAAGAACAAAATCCTTTTCATCATCTCTTTTGGATTGCAAAGGTAGTGCAAACCGAACGAAAAACCAAATATATTTGAGTTTTTATGAGGTGCAATGTGTGTCATGAGTGTCATGAGTGTCATGTGTCATTAAGGATTCTGAATAGGTAAAAATAGTACTTAATATATATAATATTATAATATTATATATATTAAGAGTAAAAATCGAGGTTTAAAATCGTAAATGACACGTGACACTCATGACACTCATGACACATTTTGCGTAAAAAACGCGAGGTTGAAGAATAAGAAAAATAATTACATCATTCATGAAAAATAATTGGTAAAATATTTGGTGGTTTCAATTATTTTTTGCACCTTTGTATCGTCAATAAAGATAGAAATTTTGCGCCCCCACGAGAGAAATTTTTCTCGTCCACTGGAGAGATGAAAATATTTCATATAGGCGCGGATAACCATCGGATTTGACAAGGAAGATGGAAGGCGGAAGTGGCCACCCGTTAGACCAGAACCTTTAGTATTAACTATGAAAAAAAATTACAACTATGACACTTAATAGTAAAAGGAAAAGAACAATTCCAAAACATCGGCAAGTTTTCCGGTACGTATCGTTATGTGATTTTGCTCAGTTTGCACTACTCTGACCTACGGTCGAAGGTACTTTCGCTCGAGAATGAAAAGAAAAACAAGTTTTCCTTTTGCATTCTCCTCGCTTATTCGTACCTTTGCAGTATGATATCAAAGAACCAGATAAAATACGTGAGGCAGCTGGAGAGGAAAAAGGGCCGCACAGCTGAGGGACTCTTCGTGGCAGAAGGACCAAAAGTGGTAGGTGACCTGATAGCTGCAGGGTACCAGCCGAAGATGGTGTTTGCCATCAAGGAGTGGAAAGAGAAGCACGGCGACATGGACGTGCAGGAGGTGACTGAGGAGGAGCTGCAGAAGGTGAGCTTCCTGCAGCATCCGCAACAGGTGCTGGCGCTATTCGAGATGCCAAAGAGCGTGGCTCTGGACAAGGCTGGCAAGGAGCTGTGCCTGGCGCTGGACGGCGTGCAAGACCCTGGGAACCTGGGCACCATCATCCGCATTGCGGACTGGTTTGGCATCAGGACCATCTACTGCTCGGAGGATACGGCTGACGCCTGGAACCCGAAGGTGATTCAGGCTACCATGGGTAGCATAGCCCGCGTAAAAATGGTATATACCGACCTGAAAGCATTGATAGAGAAGGCTGAGGTGCCGGTATATGGCACGCTGCTGGACGGACAGGATATCTACACGCAGCCGTTATCGAAAGAGGGCATCATCGTGATGGGAAATGAGGGTAACGGCATTTCCCAGGAGATTAGAAAACTGATAACACACCGACTGCTGATACCGAAATATCAGGAGGGCCCAGAGAGCCTGAACGTAGCCATTGCTACGGCGATAACGTGCTCGGAATTCAGACGCAGACTATAACACGTGCTGCATGACGATGGCATCGTGATAATGCTCGCCATCGAAAAGCCAGTCGGCAAGATGCGCTGACTGCTGATAACCCATTTGCTGGAAGAGTCGCAGCGTGTTGTCGTTGCTGACGGCGATAACCACATAGATCTGATGAAGATGGAGCGTGCGGCGGGCATAGTCGTGAATCTTCAGGATGGTGGCGGCGGCATAGCCCTGATGACGACAGGCACGCAGGATGACAAGTCCCAGCTCGGCCTTCATGTTCTTGGGGTCGAAAGACATCAGGTCGGCAAGACCAACGGTCTGGTGCGACTCGTTCTCGATGACCAGTCGCACTTGCTTGTCGGTATAGATGTCGCCTGTGGAACTGGAGATGAACTCGTGGAGCAGGAAGCGGGAATAAGGCACATTGGTGATGCCCACGCCCCACAGCGCATCGTCGTTTTCGATGCGATAGAGCAGGTCGAGATCCTCAGGTTCGAGTGCCCTTAACGAGATAGCTGGCAATGGTTTCATAAAAACAACTCCCTTTGAACGATAATTACCTGACTGTCGTGATGATAGGTACCTATCTGATAACCGGCATGATGGGTGGCCTGAGTGATGATTTCCTCGTACGTCAAGGTGTCGGCATCGTAGATTAAAGTGACGAATCGCCTGTCGGTAGGCAGCTGCACCTCGGTGAGGCCTTTCTTATGGAGAATGGCGCGACACTCGGCTTTCATCCTGTCGCTGCCAATCAGCACATAGACGCGCTCCTCGCCGTAATTCTTGTAGATGCCCAGAGAACGGCGCACACGTGCGGTGAGCATCTGGATGAGGGCCAGGAAGGCGCGGAAATAGATGGCAACCTTGATAGGCAGCGTGACCAGCAGGCTGAGGTGGCCGTAGTGCTTGCGGAAGAAGATGAACATGGCCTGATAGAACACATGCACATAGCGGAAAGTAGTTTTCTGCGTGGACTCGCCCTTATAGTGGACGATGCGTGCAGGCACATACCAGTTCTCGTAGCCTGCCTTCTGCAAGCGGTATGACAGGTCGATATCCTCGCCATACATGAAGAAGTCCTCGTCGAGCAGACCGGCTTTGTCCAAAGCCTCGCGACGCAGCATGAAGAACGCGCCGCTGACGACATCAATCTGTCCTGGGCAGTCCCACGACAGATGGCTCATGTAATAACGCTTGGGGAAGCCCAGCATCTTGAGCAGCGAGACAAAGGGTGTGGGCAGACCGCGGCGTGACTCACGGGCGATGGTGCCGTCGGAATTGTGCATCATGACGCCAGCACCACCAGCCTTGGGATGGGCATCCATGAAGTCGAGCACCTGACGGATGCTGTCGTCGCCTACGAAGGTGTCGGGATTGAGCAGCAGCACATAGTCGCCCTTGGACTGACGAATGGCGAGGTTGTTGCCTTTGGCAAAGCCCAGGTTGTGGTTGCTGTCGATGATGGTAATAGCTGAGCCGAAACGCTGGGAGAGATAGTCCACAGAGCCGTCGGAGGAGTGGTTATCGACAACGATAATCTCGCAGTCGATGTCCTTCGTGGCCTTCTGGACACTGACGATGCTCTGCTCAACGTAGTAGCGCACATTATAATTGACTATGATAACAGACAGCTTCACTCTTCCTCGATTTCAGATTGACAGCGACTCATGGTAGGCAGGATGAACGGCATAGAGAGCAGCACCATCACAGCCAGATAGCCAAAAGCGGCCTCGAAAGCGTAAATATAATATAATAAGGTGTTGGCAATGAGCAACAGCCCCAAGATGTTGATGCGGATGAAACCCCAGCGCAGCAGGGCCGACTCGCGCTGAGTGACCAGCTGGCGATGGACACGGCCGAACTTGAACAGGCGCAGCGACAGGGGCACGAGGCCCAGCGTGAGCAGAATCATCACCATCTGAACAATGTACATCGACGTCTTAGAAGTCTCGGTATCAGACACCATAGCCATATCGACCTCGAAGTAATCGCCCATCACATAGATGATGCCTGCTATGAGCAGAAACTCGCAGTAAAGGAAGAGCAATATGTTTTTGACTTTCTTCATAACCAATTTTATTTATCTTCAAACGGCACACGATGGAGGATAGAACGCCCCAAGGTGACCTCGTCAGTATATTCCAACTCGTTGCCAACGGCAATGCCGCGGGCTATCATCGTGACCTTCACATCGAACGGCGCCAACTTGCGGAAGATGTAGAAGTTGGTGGTGTCGCCCTCCATCGTAGAGCTCAGCGCGAGGATGACTTCCTTGATGTCACCTTCGGCCACACGACTGACCAGCGACTCAATCTCGAGATCGGAGGGCCCGATGCCATCCATCGGGGAGATAAGACCGCCCAGCACGTGATAGAGTCCCGTGAACTGTTGGGTATTCTCTACTGCCATCACATCCTGGATATTCTCAACCACGCAGATGGTAGAGGCGTCGCGACGATGATCGGAGCAGATGGGACAGACGTCCTGGTCGCTGATGTTATGACACACACGACAGAACTTCACCTCACGCTTCAGACGGTCGAGGGTCTGCGTGAACTGCGACACCTCGTCGGTCTCGAGCCTGAGCATATATAGCACCAGGCGCAAGGCGGTCTTGCGGCCTATGCCGGGCAGCTTGGAGAACTCCTGTACTGCCGACTCAAGTAGTCGTGAGGGATATTGTTGTGTCATCAAATCTTAATTCTTAATTCTTAACTCTTAACTCTCAATTTCACTGAGTTCCAGCCATCGCATCGACTTCTCATCGAGCTCGTCGTTGAGCAACGGTAGACGCTTACTCATCGTGGTTATCTCATCGACGCTGAGGGTGCCTGAGCTCAGCGCGTCTTCTATCGTTTTCTTCTCGGCTTCCAGAGCGGCGATATCCTTCTCCAGCTGCTCGAACTCGCGTTTCTCCTTGAACGACATCTTACGCTTGGAGGTAGTCTCACGAACGGGACGGGTGTCTTTCGACTCTTTCACCACCCCACTCTCTCTGGGCTGCAACGCCTGCCACTCACGATACTGGGTGTAGTTGCCAGGGAAGTCCTTGATCTCGCCCTGACCCTTGAACACCAGCAGATGGTCTACCACCTTATCCATGAAGTAGCGGTCGTGGCTGACTACGATGACGCAACCTGCAAAGTCCTGAAGGTATTCCTCGAGAATCTGCAGCGTGACGATGTCGAGGTCGTTGGTGGGCTCGTCGAGTACCAGGAAGTTGGGGTTGCGCATGAGCACCGTACAGAGATAGAGTTTGCGCCGCTCGCCTCCCGAGAGCTTATAGACGTAGTTGTGCTGCTGTTCGGGGGTAAAGAGGAAATGCTGCAGAAACTGACTGGCGGTGAGATGTTTGCCACCACCCATATCGACGTATTCGGCAATGTCGCGCACCACGTCGATGACCTTGGTCTGCTCGTCGAACTGGATGCCGTCCTGCGAGAAATAACCAAAGCGCACGGTATCGCCAATGACTATCTTGCCGTTGTCGGGCTCCTGCTGGCCTAACAGCATCTTCAGGAAGGTGCTCTTGCCTGTGCCGTTGTTGCCCACGATGCCCATCTTCTCGAAACGGGAGAAGTTATAGTAGAAGTCCTTCATGATGACATAATCATCGAAGGCCTTAGAGATATACTGGCACTCGAAAATCTTCGAGCCAATATAGACGTTGGAGGCTTTCAGACGGATAGAACGCTCTTCAATCCTGCTCTTCGCAATACGCTCCAGGTCGTAGAACGCATCCTCGCGGTACTTGGCCTTATGGCCTCGGGCCTGAGGCTGGCGGCGCATCCAGTCGAGCTCGGTGCGATAGAGGTTGTTGGCGCGGGCTATCTCGGCACGGCGGTTGTCGATACGCTCCTGGCGTTTCTCCAGATAATAGGAGTAGTTGCCGCGATAGGTGTAGATGGTGTGGTCGTCGAGCTCGAGGATGACGGAGCACACACGATCGAGGAAATAGCGGTCGTGGGTCACCATGAGCAGCGTCTTGTTGCCACGACTGAGGAAGCCCTCCAGCCACTCAATCATCTCAAGGTCGAGGTGGTTGGTAGGCTCGTCGAGAATCAACAGGTCGGGCTCGGTAATCAGCACGTTGGCCAGCGCCACACGCTTCTGCTGTCCGCCGCTGAGCTGACCCATAGGCTGCTGCAGGTCGCGAATCTTCAGTTGCGTAAGGATCTGCTTGGCCTTGAGAATCTTCTCTTCGTTGCCCTGATGGTTAAAGCACGCATCGAGCACGGAGTCTTCTGGCGAGAACTTCGGCGTCTGGTCGAGGATGCCCACCTTCAGGTCACGACGGAAGATAATCTCACCGCTGTCGTAACTCTCCTTGCCTGCAAGGATAGAGAGCAGCGTGGACTTGCCCGTACCGTTCTTGGCGATGAGACCCACGCGCTGACGCTCGGCAATAGAGAACGAGATATTCTCGAAGAGCACCAGCGAGCCAAACGACTTCGTGAGGTTCTGGACGTCCAAATACGGTATTTCCTTCGCCATTATTCCTTCAACGACTTGTTGCTATTATTCCTTATTATTCCTTCAGCGACTTGTTGATTTGGTCAATATAGTCGAGCACTTCATCACGACCACGAGCCTTCTCGGCCGAGGTAATGAAATAGGGCGGCATCTCCTCCCACGTCTCCAGCATCTTCGTGACGTAGGCCTGAACGTTGGCTTTCACCTTCGACTCCGACAGCTTGTCGGCCTTGGTGAAGACGATGGCGAAAGGAATAGACGAGATGCCCAGCCAGTTGATGAACTCCAAGTCGATGTTCTGTGCCTCATGACGAATATCGACCAGCACAAAGACGTTCACCAGCTGCTCGCGTCCGAGGATATAACCGCGAATCATCTGGTCAAGCTTGGCAATCTCGCTCTTCGAGCGCTTGGCGAAGCCATAGCCTGGGAGGTCGACGAGATACCAGTCGCGATTTATCAGGAAGTGATTGATGAGCAGCGTCTTACCAGGTGTGGCTGACGTCTTTGCCAACTTCTTGTTGCGCGACAACATGTTAATCAGACTCGACTTACCCACATTAGAGCGACCTATGAAGGCATACTCGGGCTTCGTGTCCTTGGGGCACATAGTGACGTTGGGTGCCGATAGTGTAAATTCCGCGGTTTTTATATCCATCTGTTTAAAAGAGACAATAAAGGGGCGACTCGCTTTTTAGTTCGACGCCCCTATAATCATTTGAGTTATTATCTGATTCTGTCAAGCGACCTCACCAGCTTTTCGTCTTTCACAATAGCCTTTCGAGCCAGGAAGGTCAGCAGGACGCCCGCAAGGGGTAACGCCAGAAACCACTCCATAACGGGCTGCTTGACGGCCAACGTGATATAGAACATGATGCCGACAGACATCACCAAGTTGCAGAGTGTGGTCTGGAGCGGACGGTTGCGATAAAGAAATATCGTCACCAACGCCACAACGGCCATCAGAGCGGCTAGCAGACGGGTGATGAGTTCTCCATCGAACACGGCACAGACTGCCAGGACGATAGCTGCAAGAAACAGGTATACAGTTTGAATGCGCTGTATCATGCCTCTGCGTTCTGAGAGTCCTTGGCGGGGTCACGCCAGTAGACCTTGTCCTCAACAAACTCCTGAGTAGCCAGCAACGAGGGCTTGGGCAGCTTCTCGTAGTAGCGAGAGATTTCAATCTGCTCACGATTCTCGAACACTTCCTCCAGAGAATCGTTATATGAGGCGAACTCAGCCAGCTTCTTCGACAGGTCTTCCTTGATCTGTACAGAGATCTGGTTGGCACGCTTGGCGATGATGGCAACACTCTCGTAGATGTTTCCGGTCTCATCGCAGAGATCCATAATGTTTCTGGTAACGGTATTTACCGGTGCTTTTGATTTCTTGTAATCCATGTTTATAAAATTATTCGCTTATGTTTTGTTCTTAATCTTTCGTAACTTTCTTGCACTTGGCAATATATTTCTCGGCCAGACTGCATTGTGCTGACTCAGGATATTCGTTCAGGAAGCCGTAGCACTCGTCCTCAGCATCGCGATAACGCTCCAGCTTCTTGTCCTCTGTAGAGTTCTCGGCCAATTCAAACTTGCTCTTCATCACCAGCAACGAGAAATCCTCGCGCCACTTGGTGTAGGGATAGGTCTTCAGGGCGTTCTGGGCCACGATGATGCATGAAGAATAGTTGCTCTCGGTGCCAGAATTCACATTGCCGAAATAACCGCCGAGGTTGAAATATAGCTGGGCGGAAAGCAACTCTTTCACCACCAGCTTGTCCTGCAACTCGAACAGACGGTTCTGAGCCTTCTCACGCAACTGGGAGCCTGGGAAGAAATCGAGGAACTGCTGATAGGCGTTGATGGCACCAATGGTAGGCGTCTGGTCCAAACGGGGCTCGGGCGCACTCTCATAGAGCGACTGACCCACATAGTACATAGCCTGCTCGGCATAAATGCCTCGCGGATAGGTCTGATAATACTTGCGGAAGGTGGCTGCTGCCGACTCGAAATCTCCATTCATATAGTCGGACATGCCCAGCATATAGAGCGACTCCTCGGCTTCGTCAGAGCCTTTCTTGGCGGTAATCAAATCCTGTAAGAGAATGGCGGCTTGATTGAACTTTCCTTCGGCAAAGCTCTGCTTGGCATACTCATACCGATAGTCTAAGTCGGAACTCTTCAAAACCTTATTGTATTCACCCGCACAGCCCGTCAGAAGGAGGGCCAAAAGCGGCATGACTATAAGTCTTATCTTCATCATTGTTTATTTTTGAGCTGCAAAATTACTCATTTTTATTCAAAACGCAAAGAGTTTACATATTTTTTAACCGCTCATTATACAGATTTCACAGAATATTAGTACCTTTGTACCCCAAAATGAGCATTTTTAATCTTTCTTCAAAGTACAAACCTACTGGCGATCAGCCAGAAGCTATCCGCCAACTGACGGATGGTGTGATGCGTGGCGACAGGGCTCAGGTGCTGTTGGGCGTCACGGGTTCGGGTAAGACGTTCACGATGGCCAATGTCATTGCGAATGTCAACAAACCCACGTTGATTCTGAGTCATAACAAGACGCTGGCAGCACAGTTGTACGATGAGATGAAAGGCTTTTTTCCTGACAACGCCGTAGAGTATTATGTCAGTTATTACGACTACTACCAACCTGAAGCCTACCTGCCTACAACAGATACTTATATCGAGAAGGACCTGGCCATCAACGAGGAAATTGACAGATTGAGACTATCTGCCGTAAGCAGTTTATTGTCAGGAAGAAAGGATGTGGTCGTTGTATCTTCTGTTTCATGTATCTATGGCATGGGAAGTCCCAATGCTCTTTCAGAGAATGTCATAGAACTGCATCAAGGACAACATATCGACCGCAATGTTTTGTTAAGAAAACTGGTGCAGTCGCTATACATTCGTAATGACCTCACCTTGGAACGTGGCAACTTCCGTGTGAAGGGCGATACGGTTGATATCTACATGGCCTACAACAACATCATCCTGAGAGTGATTTTCTGGGACGATGAGATTGACGCCATCGAGGAGCTCGACCCCATCACGATGTTGCGTACTGGTCGCTATGCCGCCTATAAAATCTATCCTGCCAACCTCTTTATGACTACGCAGGAGCAGACCGACAAGGCAATTCACGATATTCAGGACGACCTGGTGAAGCAGGTGGCGTTTTTCGAGGAACTGGGCGACGAGATCAAGGCCCAACGTATCAAGGAGCGCGTGGAATATGATATGGAGATGATCAAGGAGCTGGGC